>Ga0265797_10000708_pt1 | contig 60736 bp, 41 predicted proteins | sample P2T30metagenome_FD_192433 | JGI IMG/M metagenome (GOLD analysis project Ga0265797, IMG submission 192433) | Plant litter microbial communities from East Loma Ridge, Irvine, California - P2 T30 | ecosystem: Environmental > Terrestrial > Plant litter > Unclassified | place: USA: California... | reverse complement strand
TGAAGCTTGAAAAAGCTCTCCTCGATAAGCTGAGCAGGTTCCGCAATCGCATGGAAGTATCGTGCCTACATTCGCGACTCATGAAAGAGGCTATAGACGTGTACACCGACACGACAGCTACCAGACTTCTTGAAGACATGGCCGTGGAAGATGATTTCGAGGTTGTTGATGACGACCGTGAAGATGCTCTGAAAGATTTTGTGAGGACATGTTCGCAGCAGACAACTGTGGATAGCTCCTCGATTGATGAATATCTTTCGGGCTTATTCGCAGGCGAAGAAGACCATTTGCAAGCTATTCGCAACGGAATGCGAGCATACGGAAGTGATCTTAGCAACGGAAACATTGAAGTCGATCAAGAAACTCTGAAATGGATCATCACGGACCTGATTCGATCAGAGCATATCAGCCAGGAGCGAAGAGAGACCCTGATCAATTATCTGCAGTCGCCAGACGCGTTACTGGAGGTAACTGCAATGCTGAACACGAGGGGCTATCGCGAATGGAATTACAAGAACGCAGAAGTGGGTTTACCAGTCGATACACGCAAGACAATCCGTGGACAGCACTACGTCAACGTTGAGGTTGAAGTTATCGACATGCTGTTCCTCCATTGCTGTGCAATCAGATGGGCGACGAAGTTGAATGAATGTCTCAGGGACTACTTTGATAAGTCCAAAGCGTTCGAAGTCGCCCCACTTGCAAGGGCAGACGCCGACAAGAGGGCTTTCTTCTTCGACAATACTTCATTTATGCCTCCACCGCCTTGTGGATACACGGGTCCTCCTTGTCCTCCTCCACCACCACCCGAATCCAAAAAGGGATGCAGAAGGAGTAAGACGAAGCCTCGAACCATGCGTCTCACCCCAATTGTACCCCCAGCGCCCCATGTGATCCATATGTATCCTCCTCCGCCGCCACCAGACATGCTCACGGACGTTGAAAGTGTACGACGAGATGACTACCAACGGCACTTCTTCATGTCACGTCTGCCCAAACATGATGGCGACGTACCTAAGATGACTTCGTCGAAAGACATCCAGGCAAGATTGATCAAAACCCTGGCTGTGGAATGCAAGATACGCAGGGCTTTCGATGGCGAAGTCAACGCTTTAACCCTGGACTTCGATCCGTTGGCCTCTACATTGCCGCACTGTACCATCATCACGGTGTTGAGATTTCTTGGTGTTCCGGACGTCTTTCTCAGCCTCTTCAACCGCGCTCTCAGGCCCAAGCTGAGCATTGAGTCTTCTACTCAGAAAGCGGCTAGAACTATGACGCCTGAAAGTGGAGTTTCCTTTGGCTACTCCATGGAGATTTTCTTCAGCGAAGCCGTACTCTTCTTCCTCGATCTTGCCATACGCAAGGCAACAGGATCGTACATGTACCGTGTACATGACCACTGCTACTTTGTTGGCACGCAAGTACAAATTAGCCATGCTGAGGAAGTAATTGTTGATTTTTCCAACGTTATGGGATTGAAATTCCGCAGTCTCTTCTCCACTGACAAGCTGTCCATCGGATTCTTGGATATAGACCTTCAGGTAAACTCACCACACGGCATCGAAGTCGGAATCGACGATTCCAAAGTCGCCCTCTATGCAGCCAACGCAAGTCTGAGGCTCAAGTCGTGTTCAACCGTACTCGAGTGGGTTCATGAATGGAATGATACTGTCGGTACTTATGCAGCCCATTTGCTCGGCCCCCTTGCCAACGTGTTCAATAAAGAACACACCGGAATGATCAAAGCAACGTACAGGCGTATTTACTCTATCGTTCTTGGTGGCAGCGATTTAACCAGATGGGTTGCAAATATGCTCAGACCTTTTGTATCATGCGAGCTGGAGCATGGTCTGCAAGATCTTGAGCCAATCATCCATCTCCCACAAGCCTACGGTGGTCTTGGTGTGAAGAATCCCTTCGTAACCATCGCTTTTGCCTCGAACGCGAACGAGCCCGCTGCCATCAAGATCAGAGATTACCTGAGCATCGAGGCTGCTTACTATACAAAGGCATCCGAGCGATACTCAAATCAGATGCCCTTTCTGAACCAGCAGAAGTTCGTGACCGTCTTTGACAATGATTTGCCGAGGATGATACAAGCGCTCGGTTCTGGAATCGGAACCGATGTCTCTATCCACACCCTTCCGTTCATCGCCAAGGCCGAGATGATGAAGCATCGAGAACGTGCAAAGTTTCCCTGTGTTACTACCAACTGGAGCGAGCCCGTTAAAACACCCGACCTCGTCCAACTCTACCGAGATCTTCTCGACGAGCCTATCAATGATATCGAAGACAGCGAGATGGTCGAGCAGGAGATAAACCGACTTTCGCTGACAGAAGACTTGAAACCATGGGATGAGTTGAGCCAGGAGGATCGATGGGTGTTGCAGCTCTATAACGAGGAGTGCTTCGAGCGGTACGGCAGCTTGGACATCTGGTGGGCCAAAGGCATACCTGTCGTGGTCTACAGCGATCTCAGAGGTCATCTGCTAGACGATGATGATGAAGAACATAGCAAGAACGCCTAGCTCAGGTCTTTGTTGATGATCTGGAACCGAATTGCGCAGTGGTTGGTGGGCAAGATGATCGCGCGAGATGTGGATGTCCTCTCCTTTGCAACCTTACTCACAACAACCATTCTCAGAGAGCTTTACGGGATATTTCGGGTATATTTCCAGTATCTTTGTCACGTTCAACGTAGCGACGAATCATGAAATCTATGATCACGATCCTCTTCCAATGATACGTCCAATAGCATTGAATTCTTTGTAAAGAGGCTCCGCGCGACAAGCCAGCTAGTAAAATTGAGCCCTTCCGATATTACTCGCTTTTGTGACTTACAACAACCGACCTCGTGACTCGGATCTTACCGTTTATCTCTTGACTACCTAATTCCTCCTCACTATCGCCTCTACTGACCCGAGCTGCGATATCGATGCTCATTGTCTTCATCGGAAAGCCATACTCGTCATCTGCATTCCCTTTCGTTTCTGGCCTCCTGTCCGCTGTAGTCTTGATGTAGCCGCGACTGTTGTATGCATGTACTGGGGTGTTACTGTAGACAGCCTTGGCTTTACGGTATAGACCCGGACCGCAGCCAACCATGATAGCGACAGATGACTCAATGATACTCCATAGAGCAAGCCATGTCAATGAAGGTGTTGTATTGCTTGCCCCAGTCGTTGCGCCAACTTGTATCACTCGAACAATGCTCGCGATGATGACAAAGATGCCGAGTGCAAAAAGGCCGCCGATCTGAATTTTGCGCGCTAGAGGTATCTGAAGGTTGCGTATGATGCCGATTGGAAGTAGCATTACTGTTGGATGCGTCAGGATATCGTCCCACTGCAAGGTATTGAGGGCACCTACTCATGAGATCTGTTGACAGGTCCACAGCAAATCCTTCCCAGAAGCTTATCAGGCTCTTTCGAACGTTGTCGGCTCCACATCCGTTCTCTACGAACCACGATGACGGTGAAGATCCACAGGCAGTAATGTGTAACATAATGGATAGAACCAGTGTCTATTGAGATGTAAGTGAAGGTTATTCACGGGAAAATGCATTGGATCTAGGGAACTCACAAGCACACAGTATGCAAGTACAACCCACCACAGCGTCAGGTACAGCTTTACGCCCACCATAATCCTCTTGTAGAATGCCAGTAGAGAAAACTTGATGCTCCACAAAGTGAGCCATAACCCTGGACTAGTAAAGAAGAACGTCTTCTGCGCATTGAATCCATCTTTGCTGACACTCGGGTATGGGGCGAGGCGACCTTCTTCGACCGCTAGGAGTCGAAATAAAAGACTAGTCTTATTGATGTAGACGCCGGTAATAGCCATGAAGAGCATATATCCTACAATCAACCAGATCTCGTCCCATTGGATGGATTTCTTCTGATCGCTTCGTAGTATAGCTCGCGCAAAAACCATGGCAGTCGTCACGACCATGAGTCCGATCGCAGTACCACGAAGGGTAGTTTCGGTGAGGCCGTTCGAAGACATACTAAAAGGCTGCGAAATTGTACTTGGAGAATGGAAATTTTGTGCACAGGGAGCAAGAGTGCTAAGTCTTTAACGATAACAGAGACGATCATGTCCGCACGTCGACCTCCTGGAACTTACCGCGACGTGATGTGTACCCCCACACCCTGGCCTTCTTTCCCTGTTCTTCATGTTTGATCCATCGGCTGAAGGATCCTACAAGTAATGCACCTGTGAGGCAAAGCAGAACATGGACGTCGATATTGAGTACAAACCCTTGTAAGCAGAAAATATCGTTACGTACTGCGTATGTTAAGATGTTCACGATTCCCTCAGAGCGAAGACTGACGACTTCCAAGTGCATTTTCTTACAGAGATGAGAGTTGATTGTCCATGCAATCGGCTCAGCCATGTACAAATCTCTTGCGGGGTGGGACAAAGTGGCGACAAGTCTTTTCGACGAATCTACCGTCAGCCCGGTTCAGACGCGAGCCGTCTTCATAGCTGTAAGTCTAGAATTTGACTGAAAGTGGCATCATGCATAAACGAGATTTCACCAAGGGATGTCTTCGAAACGATGACCAAAGTTGAGTCCTTCCGATGTTACGGTTCGCGGACATAAGCCGAAGGATCAGGATAGGGACTGCAGGCTTATCTAACCGACCCGCAAATGGGCCTACCTGCTTGATTCTAACTCCGAATTGCCGAGCGGCAGGAAGCACATGTGCTGTCGTGAAGTGTTTTGGGGATGGAACGACCGGCATGAAAAGAGGCGGACGGGATCTTGGGAAGCGCTAAACTTGCCTGAGCCAATCACGGACCTATCCCTGCTGAAGGATCGAGGTAATATCCTCCCCCGAACTGCAGCACTGCGGCGCAGTCGTGTCTGGAAGTGACATCTGCTTTTTGCTCATGCGTAAAATCCCCGATTACCGATGAGAAAAGTGTGCTCGAGTCGCTCCTCATCGAATATATGAGAGCGATACCGAAAGACTTTGTCTTCGCCGTCTCTTCACGCATTTTGGGAGACACGAAGTGCCTGGCACCGGTTGAACGACGCGTCTTCCCCACGGCCCGCTGACTAGCTTAGTGCCGCTAGTCAGAAGGCACGGGTGGGCATGCAGAAGGCGAGGACAAGAGCGAGGCTGCCATCGAGCCGCACCCCTTTGGTGGCAAGCAGCAGCGACAAATTCGCTTGCGCACATTTGATGCCTTAGACTCCTTCCAGAAGGGTCTCTGATCCTTGAGGAAAGAGTGTCAGAGCGCTATGCACATATAAAATCAGATCTTGCGCTCGTATAGCAATGGTTCCCCACCACCTTGTCGATACCAACCCAAGTCAATATGCGGTCATTTTTGCTTGCGACGTTGGCTACGCTCGTCGCTTCCCGAACGTTTGAAGCTCCCGACTTTAACGTCACTGAGGCTCTACTTGATCAAGGTGTCAATATCTCAGCATTGCCAGAGCTAGCTGGTCTTGTGGAGCGGTCTTCGGATTTGGCTTGCAACATCGCTGTAAGTGTTCTTGAGTCTGACCAGAGATAGAGCTGAAACAAACGTAGTGTTCTTCACTCGAAGTTCTTTACGGCAACAAGTCTGTCGAGTTTCAAAATGAGGCTGGCTACACTGCATTCACATCCGGGTTCTGGTCTGGGATCTCGGCCGATGTGAGGCCATACTGTATCTTCAAACCCTCAAGCCCTGCTGAGGTTTCTGTGATGGTACTTCTATCTCGGCTTTCACAATGTCCGTTTGCCGTCAAGTCTGGCGGTCATAGTGCGTTTGCTGGCGCAGCTACCATTGAAGGTGGTATCACCGTATCATTCGAGAACATGAAGGGCATCAAACTTTCCGGAGACAAGAAGACTGTCGCGGTACAGCCAGGAAACAATTGGGGTAACGTGCTGACTGCTTTGTCGACCACTGGTGTCACAGTCGTGGCTGGTCGAATCGGTGATCTCGGTGTTGGTGGTCTTACCCTTGGTGGAGGCATCTCGTTCATCACTAACGAGTATGGTCTGGCATGTGATAACGTTGCCAGTTTCGATGTAAGCAATTGCATATACCTCACAAGTCTTCTTCTAACCTTCATCAGGTCGTCACAGCGAGCGGCATTATAGTCACAGCAAGCCCTAAGACCTTCCCAGACCTGTACTGGTCTCTCCGTGGTGGAGGAAACAATCTCGGCATAGTGACCAACTTCAACCTGTGGACAAAACCACTCAACAACGACCAAATCTGGGGCGGAACTCGCACTTTCACCGAGGACGTCTTCCCAGATGTAGTCAAAGCATGGATCGACCTCACACTTGACTCAGCCCAAGACCCCAAGGCTGGCAGCTGGATCGCCTGGATAAATGCCGGCGCAAAAGTTGCTTCGACCGAGCTCTGGTATGGCGCACCAGCTGGTAACGAGTCTGCCATTCTGGCGCCTTTTTACAACATCACTGCCATATCAGACAGCACAAAGACTCGTGGCCATGCCTCTTACGTAGTGGACAACGAAGCCAGCAATACATATGGACAGCGTGAGATCTTCTACGACATTACAGTCAAAGCCTCGTACGAGATCGCTCAGCGCTCCGTGGACATCTTCTTCGATTCAATCGACGCTCTGTCAGCAGTAGAAGGCGCATTCCCCGTGCTTATCTGGCAGCACATCACGGATGGTTCGCTCAAAGGCAGTACCCGTAACGGTGGCAACGCATTGGGATTTGATGCCAACGGTAGCCCTATTCATATTATCCAGCTAGCATGCTCGTGGAACAATGCTGCGGATGATGAAACCGTATACAAGGTCATGTCCGATATCATGAAGGCTATCAAGAGCGATGCGGTAAAGTTGGGTGTGCAGAATGATTGGGTGTACATGAACTATGCAGCGATGTTCCAAGATGTTATTGCGAGCTACGGATTGGCTAGTAAGAGTAAGTTGAAGACTGTCGCGAAGAGGTATGATCCGACGCAGGTTTTCCAGAAGCTGCAACCTGGGTACTTCAAGTTGGATCGCGCTGCGGTTCCTGATGCAAGGTACTTTTCATATTGATGAGATACCAAAACAATCAATCGTATTGAGTTTACAGCGTTCCAGTCCGACCCCTCTCAAGTCCCTTATCCGTATTGATTATGGCCGCTTCATGCCGGACTGTCTATATACAACTCATAAATAGCCTTGACATCAACCATCGAAGTGTCCAGAGCCCTCTCAACGAGATCAATGCCATAATCCTCCCAAAGGTTTCTCGGCAAACTGTTCAAATCCTCGCTTATACGACCAATCTCTTCTTCAAATTCTTCCAGAGTGCCTACAGGACACGGCAAATGTACAGTGGAATCTCCAGACAGAATGAGTCGTACACAAGACACAAAGTCATCGTCACAACGGAAGGACCTGTATTTATTACGAACAGGAAGGTGTGAGATCAAGTGGTGAAGGGCTGCGCGCGACTTGATGATACCCCAGACATCCTAAACGGTCTCCATCGGTGCCTCGAGATGAAGGCGGTAGGCAGAAGGAGGCATACCGGCGCGTCGTAAATGCATCGCTTCCTTGATCCAGGTAGCGGTCTCATCTACTGCGTTGGATAACCAAGGGATAAACCGGGGGTCTGGCCAGGATCGCAAGTCGAGGCCCAGTCTGGCGAGTCCACTGTAATCTGTCGTAAAGCTTGTTTACACATTGTTAGAAGGTGTCCATTCTTCGAAAGGATGCACAACTTACATGACATGCCACATATCAACGTGATGGTCGACGCGCAGATGAGGCAGACCCCTGAGATATGGAATGAGACCATACGCATGGCAACGTGGTTTTGTGCAAGATCTGCGGTCTTCGCGTATAATCAGATGCCGCAATCGGAAACTCGCGTCCTGTTCTAACATTCCGAGAAAGCGGATACATTGCGAGGCAGCTGATTCGTAGTACCTAAGCTTGTGCGCATTTGAACAGTACCCGTGCTCCGGGTCGCTCTTATCTACAGAGTTGACGATTTCGTGCAACTTTGATATATGCAACGCCGTAGGCAATACCCAAGGTGGCCACTCCACGGATGAGATTCTCGAAGCCACGACCTCAGAAGCATGACGGCTCATAGGTCCTAGTGGGAGCTTGAATTCATTCTCACTCTTGTGATTAGACTCGTTGACAATATTGGCTTGAGTAGCAAAAGCTGATATGTTTTCAAGGAGAAACTGCATAGCTTGGCGTTCGTAGAATGTCGAATTCCGAAACCGGTCCATTACTTCATAGTAAGAAGCTTCTGTGACCTTATTTGGTAGTAGTTTATGAAGCTGCTTGCCCAGGCAGCTTTGGGGGAATCGTTCGGAGATACATTTTGCGAGTTCCTCAGTACCTGCCGCACGTAGTCAGCATGTACCTTGACTGAAGAGCGCGAACGAAGTCGTGTATAAGCTTTGTCTTACCATATGCGTTAAAAGCGATTACGCAAGCGTCTGCCTCCTTGTCGTGTAGGCGTGCCAGCAGAAAGTGAAAATGCCCAGCCCTTGAAGGGGGCGCGGAGTAATCGTCGTTGTGACGATCCCGAGGTGGAGGTTTTCTAAATAGCCATTTCCGCTCTCCAATACCAGCTGTCTCGATAGGTGCCAGGTGCGTTCTGAATTCCACAGCATTCAGCTTCAAGGGCAATGCTATCATCTCCGCTGCGACCTGCTTGCAACTCAGTGTCAGCGCGAGATCGATGGCTGATCTATCAGCATGTCGCAAGGTATTCGACTCGGGTTGGTGATAGTATCCATCGTCACTGAGATAGTAGGCGTAGATTGCGTCACGCAGTTCACGAGGAATGCGTAGAAGATAGCATTTCGGGGGCTGGGAGGTAGACATGGTGTGGAATTGACGACTGTGTGGATGTAGGTACTTAAGATCAAGGATCAAGGTCAGTATATATACGGAAATCACTCATGTCTGTTCTCCACGTAGAGAGCCAGCCAGTCACCAGGTTTCATCAGGCAGCAGTGTAACCAAAATTGAGTCGCTGGGACAAGACGAAATCGCAGAAACAAAGGTCGAAGAATGGATGCCTGAACCGAGGTGTACTTCGGTACCGTGGTATATGCTCCGTCTTCGGACCCAACCACGCATGGTGACACGGTTCCAATGATTCATGATGTAAAGCGAACAAATATGGTACACATCCACAATGTCATCATCCTTTCTATTTGCCGCCCACTCTCTTGTTCTTGATCTTGATGGTCTCTCCATTGACAAAAACACCCTTGCCCTTGTATGGTTCAGGTTTCCTCCAGGCCCTTATCTTGGCCGCGAACTGCATGACTACCTCCTTCTCCGGCCCCTCTAATAGTAGACGTGTCGGTTGCGGTGTACTCGCGGTCATGCCCTTTGGTATAGCGAGTTCGACAGGGTGTGTGTATCCGACCTTTAAGTTGACGAACTTCTGGCCCGGAAATTCGGCTTTTACTGTAGTTGCAGTGTCTTCGACTGAGGCACGGTAACCGACACCAACGAAGCGGAGAATGGCACTGTGTCCTTCGCTAACACCGAGGATGTGATTCTGGAGGTATGCGCGGGTGGTGCCTGAATTCAAGTTAGCCAATTGCGCAGCACGTTACGAAGACAGCACGCATACCCCACATTGCCTTCTGTTTCGCGTCTTTTGCGTCCTCTATTGTCAATGTTGGACCACCCAATGCCGGATCCTGGTTGATATTGATATATGGAGGAATGTTCATTGAAAGCTCGCCGAGCGGTCCCTTGATATGTACTGTAGACATTGCCTGCACTCTTGAGCTCCTGGCCTTAGCCGAAGGCGCAACCACTTGGAATGTGACTCCCTGGGGTAACGAGAGCGGTAGGGACCCGATCTTCGATTGACATGGTGCTGTTGAGGTAAAGGTCCTGGCGGGCGTAGGCCGGGAGAATACGGGTAACAGGAAAGTCGGTATTGAATCGGTCGTCTGGCTCGAGGCCTTCGCGAGGCTTTGGGCGCACCGCCGTCGTGCTGGGGCGAACATTTTGTCTTGATGCCGACAGATACGATCGCGAGAGTTTTCGGCAATCCCCAGCTCGAGGCTAGCTTATCCGATCCCGTGATAGCGCGTCATTGCCGTCTCTGATTGGTCGGCATATCGCACTTTCCCCCACTGAACACCCCTCAACACCACAACATTCCGATCGTCATCACTCTTTTTGGCGGAGCGTGTTGTGTCATGTTGTGCTTGAATTTGTTGATTGAGAATGCTGACCAGCCGGTCTCTCACCTAGGTCTGTATCTTTTGCTGTTTGACTAACAGCGTGTCCTCTTACCACAATTTTGACCTCACCTGGCTGTCGCAGCAGGCCAGCATGCTTCGAAAGCTCAAACAATGCGCCTTCCTCATTCTCTCACTACATCGCAAACTTACATGGCTGATCCAAATAACAATCTTACCGTGCTTGATCCTTCGCTTCCTCGTCATCCTCCACTGCCTTCCATTTCCCGACTCTTGCTTCATTTCGCTTTCAACTTTCTCTGTGGTCTCGATAACCCTGGCCTCCCACCGGCAAGCTAGTCATATGGACCCTCGAAATGTACTGACCATGGCGAGGCTCATAACAGCTGGGCTGCTCCTTCCTACGGCATTCTCTCAGTATTCCCCTCCAGCAGATGCAGCTCCAACAGTCAATGTTGATTCACTTTTCCAGTACACAACATCGAGGAACCACAGGGTAATAACACAAGCAGTTGAATTTGTCGTGTCCATGCAGACAGCTCCGACGTGCACTAGGATGGCTGCTTCTCATCTAATGAACGAATGCAAGCTACTGGAACATGCACCGGACTTCGCTAAATCTCGCCCAGATGCGTACCTGGATAATGTCAAGACCGAGTATGCCGCCAAATTAGCTGTTTGCGAACTATTGAGTGCCCAGCCACTCAATCCAACACCACCGCCTAATTGCGATATACTGGTTCCTGCATCAAGACACTGCGGGAAAGGCGGTGGCTGGTGGCATGCTCGGCCAGAAGTTCCCAGCGACAAGCAATGCTACCCAGAATTCAAGGAGTACTACTACATGCAGTGCCTAAAGAGCCTCCAATCCACACCTCAATACTGGACTTCATTCAGCAATGCTCGCCAGAATGCAGTCGTCATGTGCCAGGCTAGCAGAGATGTTATCGAGCGAGAAAACCATCTCGACATCTTCAAGAATCTGACACAAGTTCTGGGTGATGTGACGTCGACTATGCAGAAGACGACTGAGGAATACGAGTTGTTGATCCGTGAGCAAAGGCAGTACTCCGAAGAAGTCCGCGACTCTCACCAGCAGCTCAAAGAAGACATTCAAGCTGTGCAAGAGAAGGCCGTCGCCACAGTCGGAGCGCTTGACGACAAGTTTCAGAGTTTCATGGAGTCGTCGATCTCAGACCTCATCATCGCTCTGTCCGAGAGTCAGACCAACGAAATCGACCACATACGTGAGAGAATGCAGGCTTTCTCGCAACACTTGATGCTGGAGAGCTCCCAGCTCGCTGCATGCTTCACTGACGAGCTCCAACAACATCACGAACTGGCCAAGCTCAGCATTCAATCGAATCACGAGGCGCAGGTCGAAAGCTACAATGTGCTAGCGGGTTATATGACCGCCACACAACACACCATCCACCAAACCAACGATGTCGCAGATCGCTCTCTTTCCAAGGTGGACAGTATCGCTCAACGTCTGGACATCTTTGAGATGCAAACCGAGCACATCGCCGAAGGTTTCGCCTTTCTGAGCGCAATACCAGCACTTGTCACATGGCTTTTTCGAAGCTTCCTGGCCACCATCGGCACGTTCTTCATGTTTACCGTCCTGTACAAGTTTAACACTAGGCTTGCCGGTTACACTGCCGGCGCATGCAGTTCAGCTTTTCTCCTACACACATGCGGCATCCTCGACTGGCTTGGAAACATACCCTATGGTATTACCAAACTTCACGACCAAGGCACTCCCGCGACCGTCGCCAGAATGTCGTCTTGGCAGAAGGGTGCTGGTAGCGTTCTTCTACTCTGGGTTGCTGCGTATCCAGTGTGCAAACTCAACGCTTATCTGGGAAACCTCATAGCTGGCTTGCTGAAGCAGCTTCTCGGCCCGATATGGGTACATCAGTACAGCAACGATGATGGTATGAGGTTTCTGCCTAGTATCGAGATTCCCGCTACGTATCCACGCGACAAGGACAACCGACGTCTCAAAGACCACGTCGGCTGCGACCATCATACGGAATGGGAAACTCATGGCTCAAGGTCCAACCATGTGTAATGCAAGGCATCCCTTTGCCAGATCGTACTCCCCCTTCGACATTAACGCCAATCAGCATACGACATCCTCAGCACATTTAACTAGCATATATTACCTTCAGCGTATGCTACCATCGACATCTCCTGATGGAAACAAATATTTGAACAACCGACTCGCCTTAAAGCATCAAGTTACATTCGGTTCGCAGCATGCCCTTCACATTTTTCGGCGATTTCCAGCAGAATTTCCACGGCGTTGGAGGACCATCTTTTTATATTCTATTCTACGTCCAATATTTATCTGGGAACTAAAGGTCTAAACACAACTTAGCAAGGCGTGAAAAAGCGCATGTTTTGCGGATCAAGCGGGTATATGGCGAGGCAACTCAGTATTTAGTCTTCAATATCGTCAATTCATATTTCTTTACTAGGTCAAAGCAGAAATCTTACGCCGTGACCCATATGTCCAGTTCACCGCAAATCGCACAGTCCAAATCCTCAATCCTCGTCGTCACTCAGCTCTTGGATCCTCCCCGATCGATACGCCTCCTCGACCGGATTAACCACATCCATGACCCCCGTCGCCTTCAACCTCTCAAACAGCACAAATAGCCTCTCCGCCTCCCTTTCCTTTTCCTCCTGCGTCATGGGCTCCATCTGCACCTGCTCCTCCTTATCCAGCCTCTGCCCCGTGATAGGGTTGATCGGTATACCCTCATCACCACTCTCTGGCGCATGCTCCTTGACTAGTTCCTCAGGCATTTGTATGTTGTTTGACATGAGGAAACCAGAAGCGAAGCCGTAGCCGACGTTATGCACAAATGTCGCGGGATCTTCATGTGAGAGTTTCCACAGCAACATCGATATCCCGTTTCGCAGTGAGGGTGTCAAAGCGGACGTGGATAAATTGAGTAGTCGAGAGGACAGCGTGTCTGACTTTCCGAGGGGGCGGTCACGTTCTTCGGTTGTGGGGAGGAGTAACTTCTCCATTGTGCTGGCAATTTCTGCTGGAGCGACCGTGTAGATACGGTGGATGAGGGTAAGGAGGGGTGTGACGGTCTCATCAAGTTCTTTGGGTGGGTAGACGATGAGTGCTTGGTCGAGAATCTTGATCAAGTGGCGGATGTTGACCTCGCCGTCGAATGATGGGAAGAGGCCTTCTCGGCCTTGTTCGTTTTCGATGTCTAGATGGAGGAGGATGTTGACTAGTTCGCGCGTTGGGCCGGACAATGGCGGCGACGGTATTCCTCTCCGCACCAGGATCTTGAAAACGTTGGGTATTGAGGGAGCAAAGAGGGGAGCAAGGTCTTGTTTATGATGTATGATGTTGAAGAGTAGCTTGAGTGTTTCAGAGAGCGCCATGGCCTCCATGGGCTGTTCGTTTCTGCGTGGCGCGGATTTGGAGTATCGTTTCGCATGCCGTGTGATGGCTGCATTGATGCTGTCGACTAGCTGGTTCTCGCGGACGAGTTGTGCGTAATCGAGGTTCGCGTTGTATGTTGTGAGGAAGAGGATACGGGCGGCGAGGAACTCAGTGTCGATACTTTCTTCCTGTTTGTAAGTTAATACGGCTCTGTTTTCAGATTCGAAGGCAGGGTTGCCTACTTTCAGCTTTTCCGCTGCATGTGGACCATGGCCTAGATTGACGAGTATCTGGCGCGTCTTGGGCTGGAGAAGGAGAGCATTGGCTATGCATCGGAGAGCTTCCTGTGCCGCAGGTGTAGTCTCTCCGTCAAAGGCGTGGTGCCCTAGTGTCCGGAGGCCCTATCACGGTCACTATGCCGTCCGTAGACTCGTGGTGTGGTGTAGTACATCTTCCGTGAATATGGGGTCGGAATTGTCGACTGAACGGCCGTAGACTTTGAGCTGTTCGAGTAGCTGCCGTCTTTCTGTCCAGACAGTGAGCGCATGGCATTGATTCTATCGGAAGAAGACGTACGTTCAACAGACAGCTTCTTCACGTCCAGGTCGGTCTTCAATTCGGAAAGTATCCTGGTAACGTCGTCGAGCTTTGCTGGTACCCGTTAGCCCGTGATGATCTTAGGAAGGCATTCCGGAGCAGGGAACTGACCTCTACCCGTTCTTTGCGATAACATGGCGGTCAAGTTGTGGAAGACGATCAGTGCTTCTCACGTCACGTAGGTGGGATGAAGCTTGAGCTCGGAGAGCCCCACTATTATGGGACCTGCATCAACCGCCGGGGTCCACATCGAGGAACGAACAAGGCGCGTCTGCAGCAGGCAAGTATCCGTAGGCGTCTGTCTACTTGCGCATGATCTGATTGATTATCCAGGAATAGAGGATTGGAACAGATGAATCTAAGATGATGCGCACAAGCCAGAGAGTCTTGCACGACGACGGCAAGTCTCCAAGTCTATGTGGGGACGATTCCTTATAAATCCCCGTTGAGACGAAGGAAGTGATTCAGCAACTGTCCAATTACAGTACAATTCACACATTGCATGCGATGTGACTGAACATGTGGTGCTGGGTTTCAGACGCATGGAGCCGGTGTTGGCTCGAGGGGCCGTTGTCCAGTGGATGGGCACTTGAGGTTAGCACTTTACGCGCACGAGGAGCGTCGCGCTAGACGCGTCGCCAACACCAACCTTTGTCGTCTGGACCGGGGTAGTCGATCGTCACCTCCACACTCGCTCTACACGTCCTCGACTTCAGTCACGTATACGACAGCGATGCGAGTGCCTTCTTTTGCTTTTGTTTCCGTCTCTTGTTAGCGATTTCCAGCATAGCCATGGTGTCCAAGTTTGAAGCCCTCTCCGTTCGCCCTCCCACTCCACCTAAAGACCAAGAAGACACAGGCGCCGACGAGACGCTACAATTCCTTGAAGACCCCTTTGGCGAGAAGCCTGTTCCTCCCAGGCTCAAGGCAGCAAAGAAGCCCCCTAATACACCAGAGCAATCGCCCTCATCCGATATCGACATACCCTCGAGTGCTGCCAGCGCAAGGAAAAGAGTCAACTTCGAGTTACAATTATGCAATTTGCCCAGCGCGAAAGCTGTCGCACAGTCCTGGACACCCACACGTAGCTCGCCGCTCCGACCGCTCCCACAGACCCGCCTCACGAAGCCGCTAAAGTCGATTTTGAAGCCTGCCGACGGCACGGCCACGCCTCCGCCTGCAGACGACGCTGCCGCCGCACATCGATTCAAGTCCTTCGCCGAGATGCTGGAAGCCATTGTCAAGCTGCTTGCGACTTCGGACCGCGGGTCGCGGCTGGATGCATACCAATCCTTGCTAAGGACTTTGCAAGCATACGACAAGATTCCCGACGATCAGGCACTCAAGCAGAAACTGTCTCTGTTGACCCAATTTATACGGCGCGACATGCAGGAGCCAGGTCTGGCCGGTACAGGACTGGACTCACAACTAGTTGGACAAGCCATGAAGTTGCTCATGGCTCTGTTCCGCACCCCCGACTTGATGTCCGCCATGGACGAAGACTTTTGCTCCTTCGTCATAGAACGCATTATCCGCATAGTCAGCGATAGCACCATGCCAAAGACTACCGTCAACACACATCTGGCTGTGCTCATGCAACAAAACTTTCGGCCCAAGATCGTGACTGCGACCCGCGTCGAGAAAGTCCTCGATGCACTAGAGACCATCCATGAGCGAACATCTGGTCATGCCGTACAGGCATACCGGGTCCGGATATACAGGAAGCTGCTTCAGCAGCGCCCCGAGGTCATGATCAGGCATACCGAACGATGGTTTACACATACACTCAAAGCTCTGGTATCGGTTCAGAAGGATATCAGTCAGAGTGCGCTAGACACTGCAGTAACAGCCGCCAAAACTATTGGCCATGACCGGCATGTCGCGAAATCCGTCTTGGTAGTTCTGAACCGGGTCAAGAGTGACGGTGCGACCATTGCCAGCATTTTCATAATGGAGCTTTATCGTTTACTGGGCGGTGAATATGCTGCTTTGGTGCCACAGATCTGGGCAGCTGTCACAGGCCTACTGAAAAACTCGCTCTACCGCGAAACGTTCACTGCTCTGGCAGATTGGCTCACGCTTCTCCAGAACTGCATTTCATCGGAGAACGAGCAGGTCAGGGTTTACTCCAACGTCGCCATATCTTTCCTGGTACATTCTGTCAATCTGACTCCAGATACATCTGCAGGTTGGTCGGATATGTTTCGCAAGATCTCAGTACATGCACTGCAAAGAAAGATACCTATGAAAAAGTCCGAGCAAGACGCTATCTCATCCGCATACTTTACGCTGCTGTACTATGCTCTGCGCCCAACTGCCACATTTGAGCAACTCGATCGATATTGGACTCAGTTCATAGTCAACGTCTGGACTCCAATGATCCTGCCCGATCCTAAAAAGCAGGCCGTACCCGCCTCTTATCGGCACGCTATACCCGCATGCCGAATCGTATCTGCTCTTCTAGACGGTTCTCGGAAACCATGGAACGAGTACCGTGCCCTGGATCTTCGACCGAATGTTATGATCCCGCGTAACGAGCTCCCCCTAGTGGACCCCAGGTGGGTGCGGAAGTCGATTGCTCTGATACTGCAGTTCGTAGAGACTCTCCTCGATGCCACACTATTGTCTGAGAGCAGGGAACCGGAAGACGAGCCAGTCCAAACAATGTGGCAAGCAGTCATCGGTGCCCTGGTGGAAGCAAGTAGCAAGGAAATCATGGCTTCAACGGAGACGAAAGACGCCATGGCCCATATAATTAACCTGCTGCGCCGAATCTGGGACAAACACACGGAGAAGATCGCCTTGTCGCAGAAGAAGGAGGACATATGGGCAGACAAGTTCTGCTTTCTGATAGAGACTGTGGTACAGAAGCTGGGCCCTTTTCAATTTGCAGACAAGTGTCTCACACGGAACGAAAACAACGAGTTCGAGGTTGCATCCACACCATCACATCGGTCACGGCATCAGGGAACGCGCTCATCACCGCTCCTCTACCTTGTCGATCTCTTGGTCACTCAATCCGAGGGGAAACTAGCTGATCCAGTTCGACTCCGTGCGATCGAAGTCATCATCGAGCCTTGTTTCGCTGTCCAAAACACCCGGCTGAGCAAACTGGAGCTTCTTCGAGATTGTGCGGCAGCAGTCGATGGTTCGCTCAAGGGCGCAGTGGCGTCAGAGTTCTGGAACCGGATCGGAACATTGCTCAATGCTTTGTTGGAGGACCAGTCACCTCCTTCAGACGAGCGCAATTCTCGTTGTCTGGGTAAGGAGTATGAAATTGTGGTGGAGATCCTCAGTCTTGGTTCTGCTTGCCTCTTGGAAAAAGCACTTGGTCACCAAATCCTATCAACTTTTGTCAGTACTGTCCGGCGGGAAGCAGGAGAGGGTGCGCTTCCACTCGCGGTCATTGAGAAGGTATCTGAGCATGTGCTCAAGCGTACACCGAATGAAGAGAAAGCTTCTTGTCTGGCGTATGCCAGCATTCTTCTTCGCAACCTTCCAAAGCTGATCAGCCGCAAAGTGCTGGAACAAGGCCGACAGAGTCTCTGGCCTTCGAATTCAGCACCCGGACGGTCTCAAGACATCGATCCCTACGTTCACCTGTATGGAGCCATTATCTCTGTTGGATCGGCCGCTTACAGAGATATTGACAAAGACAATGTGGAGCCAACAAAAGGCTTTCTTTCAGCGCTCAGTGCCTCAATTCAACAATGCTCGACGTCTCATCTCGCTGGCTATTTGCGGAAGATACAAGACGCGATCCATGTTTGGGTCGAAGATCCCGAGAGGAAGATGCAGAGCAGGGAGGAGTCGTTGAAGAGCTTACATCTCGAGGTATGTTCGTTGCTGTGCAGGATGGGAGTAGATGCTAACCCTCTTCAGGTTGTCAGCTTGTGGCAGGAGGTTTGCAAAGCTATTGAGCGATTACCGCGTCAAGATAGCCAGGTGTTACTTCATCTACAGCCGATGATTACCGCAGGATTTCTTAGCAGACGCCGAAGTATCGTCAACCTCTCGATTGCGACCTGGAATGCAACCTTCGGAAAAGAAGATAGCCTACGATATCCCCCTCGACTTGAGCAGTCCCTTCGACAACTATGGCATAGCGTCGAGCTTTCTCTGCCCTCTCTAGAAGTCCGGGAAGAGGATGCTGTAAGCAACTTTACAAGTCCCTGCATAACACCACTAACGCCACAGCAGGAGAACAAGCTATCATTTTACGATTCAGATACCAGTGTAGACGAAGTCAAACGTGCCTTCAAGAGCCCAGGAGTTAAGGGCACTCCCTTCAAGATCTCTAAAGCGTCACGAAGGTCTAAGTCTCGGTCTCCAGCTATACCGGCTTCAGCCACCAGAAGGGTGCCTTCGCGACAGACGCCAAAGGTCCGTCTCCGACACGACAACTCTCAGATCAAGTTCGAACCTATCATGTCCTCGCCATCAAACCCGTTCCAGCAAGAGTCGCAGGTATTGACCGATCGACAAAAGGAGATGATCGATCGTCAGAAACTCAGCAGTGGTCTATTCGCCAACCTTGGTGCACCTTCGCTACAGCCGGATGAAGTGCCATCGCCGTTGGAGTTCCATTCAGATGCATTGACAGCTGATGATCTGCCAAACCACTCCTCTCGGACAACACCACTCAAGGCTCTTGCGGCAATGGGACCTATGGACGGCTACCTTGGCTCTTCACCAACTCCGCATACCCGCAAGAGTACTCGCAATATCGTAAGCGACGACACTGACCTTGCCACACCCACGGCTGTGCGAAGCATCCAGTATGCAAACGACGAACCAGACTCTTCGCCGCCGCAATTCGAAAAGGAAGATAGGCCGGCCCACAAAGAAACCGGACCTGATGTTCTCGTAGGCTCCAGCTTTGACTATCGCCAGCCCGAAAGGTCATTTTCGGCTTCCTTTGATGAAGGAACCACAATTGATGAGGAGGCACTACTTGACGCTGTTGCGCCCCACGACAACCCTCAAATAGCCTCCGACCGCGTTTCAGACACTATCATGTCAGAATTGCCAAGTTCAACCATAGACCTACAACTCACAGCGCAAATCGACGCCGACATGCAAATACACGATACTGCCCCCGAAGGGACAGAGGAGCAACAGTCAGAGTCAAACTACGACATCGCTGATGCTGCCGTTTCGCTTTTGCACCCACAGTCGTCAACAACTAACGACGACCACCCCGGCAGTGACACCGAAGTAGACGATGTTCAGACGCCAACTCGTGGGCCTGCTCGTCGAGCTTCGCGCAAGAGCTCCCAGGCGACGACAAGCAGTACAAGTCGAGTGGGAGACTCCTTTGATAAGGGCTCTGTGAAAGGAACGCCGCATACGCTGCGCCGTTCTACGCGTAGTTCCATGGGAAGCCCTGCTCGGCTTGAACGTCTTCCAAGCGGAAAGAAGCCCAGACGTACTCCTGCAAGGGCGGAGAAGAAAACGAGCACTCCTGCGAAGAAAGACAGGAGAACCAAAGCTGGAAGACAGGCACAAGAAGAACACGCTCCGGAGCCAGAACCAGTTTCACAGCCGGAGCCAGTATCCCAATCAGAACCAGTGGCACAACCAGAACCAGAACCAGAACCAGAACCGGAACCGGCGCCAGCGCCAGCACCAGCACAAGCCCAGGACAAAGACGAGGAGATGCTTGACAACATCGTCGTGGCCGCGTCGCCAAAAGCGAGCGAAAGGTCACGGGGGAAGAAGCGGAAGATTAGCTCCACCGACGCTCCTGTTGCCAGTCCTGCAACCACTCGCAAACTAAACCTACGACGCTCTCAATCTCTTCTTTCTCAGGTCGAGAATTCGCACGATATAGAAGACACAACAATGGATGAAACACCCGTACCCAACAAACGGGTCAAGTCGAATACAGACCAGGACGTCAGCGAGGCGAAGAAGACGACGCCAGGGAGTCAGACAAAGCGTCTTAGTCATATACAAGTTTCGCCGCGGCCGCGATCTTCTGGAGGATCCGCAGGAAGGCCATCTCCTCAGACAAAGGAGGCGGAACCCCAACGAGCTCAGCAGAAAGAAGCTCCTGAGCCCAGAACCTCAGCCTCAGCCTCAGCCTCAAGTTCGACCTCAGGCTCAGACCAAGTACCAGCCAGCCAACCCCAAACACAGTCGCAACACTCCCAATCCCAACCCTCTGCAACAGCGGGAACCGATACACCATCCCGCTCCTTTGCCGATCGCGTCATCCTCACACCGCGCAGTATCATCAATCAGCTCAAGAGCCTCAAAGACTACCTTTTTAGCACTCCGACGTTGGTGCTGGGGCGGAATGAAGAGAAGGAGATTGACGATGCGTTGTTTGATATTAGGAGGCAAGTGCATGCTGCAGGGTTGCGGGGAGAGGGAAAGAACAAGTAGCTCATTCACTGGGAGCTTGGGTTCCATTGATAGTGCGATGATGGTTTTATCTTTGTACCTGTTATGTTCAGCTTGATGTGGTAGTTGGACGTAGTATAATGGTACACGGCATATTGCAGGCCTAAATATATCACAAGTCAGGGTCCAACCAAGTCGTCATCACCAAATGCGTGCACCTGACAATGTGTTTTTCATGTAAATCATATTTCAAGGTATACCACAGTCCGAGCGACATTCTAGTCGGAACGTTCTACATGCCTTTTTCATAACGCAAACTCCGAACCATGCTCATAATAGTCGTGGGAAAAAAAAGTAAAAGGAAGAAAAATGAAAACAAAACCCCGCCATACCACGAAAAGCGACCCAACTATTGTAGGAGGGGATCACGGAAGTGCTTCTGGAAGTTATGCCTCTTCTCGTTACCAGCCTGGTACTTGCTGCGGGCAGCCTGCTCCTTCTTCTTGTCGCGCTTCTCAATAGCCTGAATCTCCTTCTTCTTTGCGTCGGTAACGCCGACCATACCCCTACCGCCGTTGGCGCGCGAGATGAGCTGGCGATCCTGATCATGGCCACGTCCACGAACTTGTAATTGACGCTCCTCGCCATCCATGTTGGCATCACCGTCCTCGTCTTCTTCGTCGTCGTCCTCGCCGCCAGCTGTAATGGCGCCGGGTATCCGGGCGCGTTGAGCCTCCTCCATACGCTCGGCTACACCGGGGTAGTTTCGCAGATTCTGGCGGTAGTACTTGTTTAGGGAACGATGACCAGCGGTGCGACCGGATGGAAGGTGTAGTTCGTATTCGTCGTAGTAGACGGCCTGGGGTGTGTGGTGGGCGTGCGAGTGGAAGCCGTCCGCAGCGCGATGTGGGCGTGGATCTGCGTGGTTGTGGTGCTTGGACTTGTTGAGCGACTTGTGTCGGTGGGTGCGGTCGATTGGCACAGCTGTGATTTCATCGGTCGGTACACTCGATACAGTGCTGTCGGTTTCCCAGCCTGCATCATCTTCCTCGGCGTTGCTCGACATGGCTGCGTCGTCTTCCGTAGTGGTCTTGGTCTCGCGCCTGGCGCCGAGCTTGATTCCGCCTCCTGTTGTAGAGGACGAGTCGTCTGAATCTTCAGCCTCCTCTGCCATCTCGTCGAAATCGGCAGCATCAGGGTAGGAGCTGCGGAAGTCGTAAAACTCGCCAATCTCAACCAACTCGATATCTGTGTCGAATGCGATCATGCAGTGACCACGATCGCGCATGTGCGTTTGGATACCTGAGGCAGTGTGCAAAACCTTGTGGCACTTAAGACACTCATGGTAAGCATGGATCTTCTCGTGGAGGTGCTTGATAAGCCCCTCGGGCTGTGCAAGGAATTCCTTCTCGGGTATGAACATGCCGTGGAAGCGTCCCATGTGCGTAATGTTGAGCTGGAAGTTGGGTGACTTGTAGTTGCAGAACAGGCAGTCTAGGAGGGGATCGCTAGCAGGCTTGTTGGACGCGGCAACGGAAGTCTTGTCGCCATCGGCAGTGGCAGCCTCTTCGGCATTCTGTTCCTCGATGCTCGCGTTCTTCAAACCGTCGGCCACATCTGCAACATCCTTGTCTGCGTCTCCGTTGACGGTAGTGACTTCCGAATCAGCCATGGACTCTCCCAGGGAAAAGGCAGAGCTGACCATGGAGCCAGTGACCGAGGCAGCGTCATCTAGTTGCGCGCCTCTGCCCGACTTGGCCATATTGATGCGATGTTTGGACGAGTTCAAGTGGTTGTTGTAGGCATTCTCGCTGAAGTACGTCTTCTGGCACGGAGTGCAGACCTTCTCAAAGGAAGCCTTGGCAGCAGTGGCGGCAGCGGTGGCCTTGTTTGCGAGGACCTTCTCGGTGAAGATCTCAGAGGATAGCGGTGGGAGGGAGGCGACGCGACGCTTGAGGTTGTACCTGTGCCAGTCGGTTTGCATGTGCGCCCGCTGCAGGTCGCTCGACCGGAAGGCGACTTGACATGTGTTGCAGGTGAAAGGATGGGTAGACTGGATGTTAGCCTGGGTAGGGACTTGCGACGCCATTTTTGCAGATATTGGAGTACTTGTCGGCGTGGCTGCACTGTGAGGAGGAGAGAGAGGAGTAGAAATAATAGGCGATTAGGTGGGGTTGAGTGTGGGATACGGTAGCGCGGTCAATTCACGACTTTATGACTGGCCGAGGGGCAAAATTTCACTAGGTCAAACAGGGGACGATTACAAAGTCAAGGAGGAGTGGCAGTAAGCTCTTGGGCCTTATCAGCGGTCCTGTACGGCGAAGATGATGGATTTGCGCAAAACACCGCCCGGACATGGGGGGCGAATATTGAAGCATGACATCAATCGGCAGGCAGTGTGCCAAGCCGCTGGCACCTGCCATCCCTGCAGCGGATTAGAGCCGCATGGCAAGAGCACCCCTCGGCCACTAACTCCCTCAGCCCTATCGCCAGTGGGTTGCTGGTGCCTCTGTTCACGCGTCTCTACTATGAGTGAGTAACCGTACCGTGGTACTGCACCATGACAGCTACACATCCATCAACAGTCTGCATGCTTAGCCCCAACTCTCTTTCCCGCCTGCGTCTCCATCGATGATGAATACGACGGAGGGTCAACGCGATGCTCCGCACAATGCTGTACATGTGCACGACGCCAGCCGCATCCTGGAATGCTCACAAACCGAGAGACAGCGTCGTGTCCAGTATCTTGTCAGACAGTAGGCATCTAGCCCCCTGCATGTTGGGGTCGAGTGCTGACTATTCAACAGCTACTTGTCCCAGATCCTCCATGGCTGTAAGAGCGCTTACTGCGATACCCCTACGTGCCTCTCGTCGAGCAAGCGCACTGCTTCCAAGCCCCATCGTCCACCCACGCTGCTCACCGCTGTCGCCCTAGCACACTACCTTGCCGGTCAAGATAATCCCAATCGTGGTTTGTGCCCTCACCAACTCAAAACCCCTCCCGAGTCATTCGAGATCGCAAGCAGTCTTGCGGAACAAGTTAGGGTCGACTCGGCTGGGAACTACGCTGTGTACCCTGCGATAGGGCAGTTGGCACAACAACGTCAGCAGAGCTTTGCAGGAAGCAGCTCTGGCGATGGAGCTGCAACTCAAGCAGAAGGGCTCGATGGCGACTTGATAAGCGCCCTTAGGCAGCGACAGCGAGTTAGGAAGGACCCGAAGGCTCTTAGTCAGAACTTGTACGACAGCTTGACTATGATATATTCTTATACCGCGCATATACCCAGTCCTGCCTCTGTTCTTACTTCGTTCCGTTTACCAGCTTCTCGGGCAGACGGGAACCATACAGAGTCTACGCCGCACACAAACGCCCTTGCAGCGACATCACAGTTGAATGGGAAGTTGGGCAACGTTGCCCAACATTCACATCGCGCATCCGCCACTCATAGCAATTTACATTCAAACAACACTGTCGCTGAGGTCCTAACTAACGGCCAGCATGTCCACAAGATACCTTACCATCCATCGAATGGTGCAATCCAACGACGTCCCTCTACCGCTTCACACTCTTCTGCTGTGGACGGTGCATCAGATCCGACAATGCTATCCATCAAAAAAACAGGAAGAAAGAGCTTCACTATCGGAGGAACGATCCCACCTGCTGTGCATCAGACCAAAGCTCCCTCTGTAGCATCTAAACCAGCTACTAAAGATACCGCTAGCTCTACCCGGACAGCACCTGGCGTACCTATAGTACCGAAACTGAGTTGCGACATCCTTGACAAGCTCAAGGAAGACGTTCTACGCTACGGCGACAGCCGCTCTACTGACTTGAACTACATTGTCGACTTCGACCCTGGGCGGCGAACTCGACGTGCCAAACCACTTGTCAATCGGTCTTTGTTTTATGCTCTAAGCGATCCACAAAAGCTCCTTGCGTCTTTCCATGATGCCAACCCAGGCTTCAAAGACTCACCTCTACCACATCTTGACTCGTCGCGCTTAGTGAACTCCTTCCATGGTTGGAACCATCGCAACGGTGCGCTCATATTCGATAGCCTCTGGCTTGCGTTGGAGGCTCTGTTTACCTGTCCACCGGAGCTTGTCGTCCAGAAGAGTCCTCGCCTAAGACCTTCAAGGAAGGGCGCTTCCACAGATAGTCAACCGGGCAAACCGACTGGTACTCAGGACGATAAAGCTGCAGCCTCGCGTTATCTTGACACAAATGAAGCTGCCCATATTGTTATGATTTGCATACATGCACTCACCTCACTAGTACCAGTCGGGTGGCCACACACGTGGGCACAAATTCGTAAGCTGCGATCCTGGGGCGTCATGGTGCCGGACGCGGCTCCTCATCCTGACAAATTTGTGCATCCGTACATGGAGATCATTGATGAGTTAGAGTATGAGCCAGCGATTCGTCTTGCCGATCGGTTACTTCGTGCTATTGGAGCACGAACTTGCTTCGAGCACATACTGGCAAGCTTGGATGGCGACGCAGATACGACTGGGTCCAGCACAACACTAATGGGTGTTGTTATAGAGCACTTAGAAGTGTTGGAGCGCATTAGTATGGCTATGAAACTAAGATTGACTTCCAATCATGATCTGGGCGGAGACCCTGGATGGACTGTTACAGCCACATTCATGGAGTGGCTCCGGACTATTATCGTTAAGAAGTGGGAAAGCAAGGCTGAGATAAACAAATGGAGTAGTGTTGGTACAGCTGTAATGATCCTCGACAAGCTTCGTAAGTTACCAGGAGGCTTATGATGGAAACAAAAAGGCTAACAGACACAGATTCGAGACAACAAGCTTTGTACTTGAACTCCAAAATGTTCGAGATGCCAATACTTCACGAGCGAATAGACACCGTGAACGAGCCTATCAACTACCTTACATGGGAGCATCATCCCAACACTCTACATATCTTTGAGTACCCTTGTCTCTTCTCCAAGCAACACCTTGTGGCTTACTTTCGCACAATCAACTTCACGGAGATGATGAAGCAGTACGACCACACCATGCGCACCCATCAAATGCAAAGATCGCTAGAGATGTTCCTACAAGAACCTTATTGGTGGGAGATTAAGAGACGAACCAAGGTAACACTTAGCGATTACCTGGTGCTGGATGTTAGTCGCGAGGAACCACTAAAGGATACACTGGATCAGTTATGGGGCCAGGACAAGAGGATGCTTCTCAAGCCGCTGAAGGTCAAGATGGGCCACAAGGAAGGAGAAGTTGGTCTAGACCACGGCGGCGTGACGTACGAGTTCTTCCGCGTAGTCTTGAGCGAAGCATTCAGGCCTGAAAACGGTGAGTTATACTTTGATGACTACACAAATTCTTTCACTAAGTTTATCAGGTATGTTCACAATCGATCCGCAGACACGTATGACGTGGTTTCAACCACAAAGTCTGGAACCCAAATGGAAGTTTGAGATGCTCGGCATACTCTTCAGTCTTGCTGTATACAATGGCATCACTCTGCCCATCACTTTTCCTCTTGCTTTCTATGACTGCCTCCAAAGTGTGGGCAATCCGCTCTGCAAACGTGTGGTTGATTACGACGCACTGGGCTATATAAGAGACGGCTGGCCGAGCCTGGCTGAGGGCTTCCAGAAGCTCTTATCCTGGCGCGATGGCGACGTTTCAGACGTCTTTATGCGCGAGTACATCTTCAGTTACGAAGCCTTCGGCCAAATCGTCAACCAGAACCTTTCTCACGAATCCGCTTCCATCACAACACCTCCAGAACCATCGCAAGAAGAACCGGATCTAGTCACAAACACCAATCGAGAACAGTACGTTCGAGCCTATGTCCGCGCTCTAACCTACGATTCGATCGCCCCACAACTTACCTCCTTCATCCGTGGCTTCCTTACCTGCATCAACGCCAAATCGCTCCAACTCTTCACCCCTTCCACACTCCGCCACCTCATCGAAGGCACACAGCACATCTCTATCTCCGATCTTAAACGCTGCGCAAAGTACGAAGACGGATACACCGCGTCCCACTCCAACATCCGCGCTTTCTGGGACGTGGTAGAGGATTACAGTCAAGAGGACTTACGGCACTTGCTGGAGTTCGTGACGGCAAGTGACCGGGTACCGGTTACGGGGTATGAGAGTATTACGTTCCATATTGTGAGGATCGCGGGCGCGGAATCAGGGGGCTTGCCGAGTAGTTCGACCTGCTTTGGTAAACTCTACTTGCCGGATTATCAAGACAAGAAAATTTTGGAAAAGAAACTGGGATTGGCGATTAGGAACTCAAAGGGGTTTGGGAATGTGTAGGTGGATTTGGGAAGGAAATGATGCTGCACGATTGGGCGGTTCCCAAAACGGAAATGCACATGGTCTCGAAATATCACAAAGTCGTTGCGAGTGGCAAGTAGGCATCGTGGAGACCTAGTTATCGTAACAAACTGAGAAAACCGATCATGAAAACTTGGCCCTTCGATGCTAGGAACATAAAACGCGCCGGCACAGTGGCTCGTCCCGAACTTTCTAATCACATCAAACGTAAAATTGTGTGTAGCGTCCCAACCCGTCATTGAATCCTGCCTGCCGACGCTACGTCATACTGGTCGTCTTCATTGCCGATCTTCAAAAGCAAGCCACCCGCACCCCGCGGGATCACCTCCGCATCGTCCCACACTCTCCCCGATCACGCGACAAAACGTGTCAACCCATGAGCGTCCCCATGATCATCATTCTCGCCAAGCACAGCCATGCATAGATAAGCTTCTCAAGCGCCAGTGGTGCCCTCTTTGACATTCCCTTACTCGTTCGAGCCATCCTTGCCAAGGAAGTGATCACCCTCCATAAAAAGCTTATATGTTCCCGGCAGCTTCTTAGCACTCGAGTGTTTAAGAGATAGGCTTCTAGAATATGAGTGGGTAATGGCAGGGCTTTCAGTAGCGTGACGGGTGAATCCGGGGACTATGGGGGTTTCGAGGAGAAGAAATTGTGGGTTACGTAGCATGGAGATGCAGATCGATTTGTGTGGGATCGATGCTTATATGGGAAGGAGCTTGCACCTTTGCTGGGACAATTCGGCATCTCCACTTTTGCATTTACCTATACCAAGGACAAGCGACTTCTATTTCACCGTCCAAGTACCCGAGATTAATACTATCGTCAAACATACTCTGCGACACAATCAAAGACTTTTCAGTCAATACGTCAACATACTACACTCCATCTGCCATAACAAGATCGACATTGGAATACCACGACCTCTCTCACAATGTCACCACACTCAACACAAGACCCATGTATCCCCTACGGTCGTGGCGGAGCAGGAAACATGCGTAAGCCATCCACACCCCCATTCCTACTACCACGAACCCCACTCCAACATACTGACCCACAACCAGGCCGTCGTTCCTCCATAGCCGCCGCCTGGTCAACCATCCTATCCCACCCATCACCTACAGACAGCAACAAACTGAACCTCGTATCAAGCCCCGAAGAGCACTACGCTGCTTCGAAATCTGAGCCTAGGCGACGGAGACACTCTTCTTCCACGTCGGAGGAGGGGAGCGAAGGAAGCATGCGGATGAAGAGTAGTGTGGACGAGGGCGCGAGGAGAAGGAGGAGTAGTGTGTGGAGTGGCAGGAGCAGGGCAAGTACGGCAGGAGAATCTGGATCCAGATGGAGAAGGCTACTACAGTTTAGAAGAGCGGGTGGACGCATAGAAAATGAAGCCAAGAATGAGGACGTAGAGTAAAGTGGTATATTGGTTGTTGGGTATAATATATGGAAACAGATTGGGAGGATTTTGAAAGATTATGCTCAGGACGAGGAGGGGGCGAGGTGAGCGCGCGTTTGCAAGCGTAATTTCATTCCATCTTTGGTTTTTTCATTTTCTTTGCTAGCGAGAATGATACCACTTTGCCCTTTTTCTCATGCGTATAATTGAAATTCTCGAGCTGTTTCTGAATAGGTTTCCCAGCTTGAGAAGTCTAGTGATTGGTATCCGGCGGGTACATGGATGCGCTGGATACGATGGTCTCGACGAGGAGCGATACGGCGACGAGAGGAGAAGAGTCGTGAGAATTGTATTCCGCATGATATATCTGCTCGTGTAGGCGACGAAGATTTGGAGGTGGTGTAAGACTGCACATGTTTGGATGTAGTCCAGGCGACTGTTGTGGCTGGTTCCTGGTGGTGCGTAGATCTGATAGAAGGAGCTTTTCGACTAGTAGGAAAGAGACTGTAGGAGTTTATAGAGGATAGGGCATCGTATCTGATCGAAGGGCGACGCTGAGGTGCCATGGTTCCAGGTAGGAAGTAGTCGTACTGGAGAGGGAATGGAAAGAACATGAGTGCGGTGTACCTGGGTATTTGCGATGTGATTCCCCATCGCGGCATGTGCTCATACTCATACCACCTCACAACTACGCCAGAGCAATGGCCACATTCGGTGATTAACTTGGTTTCATGCGGTGCAGAGGCGCAATCTGCCCTTTGAAAACCAGCACAGTGGATTGTGGCACATCGTACTGCTAGGTGTAAAGCCGTCCTGCCAATAAGCTGATTAGCTGTCACTGGCTTAGTTGACTCTGAATGCGGCACAGTTGCTGAGGATGGATATTACGCTCGTGTTTCACAGTTCCGCCACATCGTTATGTAAGGGTTGTCCTCTGGTTCCTTTGTTCTTCAAGCGAAACGGATCAGCCACACGCGATGCGAGAGATAGTGTGTAGGATCATTGTTGCATGACAATATGTGGCATGTCTAAAAGCTTGTCAAAAGATGCATGGAACTGAGTTAATTCTTCTCTAGTGCTGACACAGCAGAGTCGAGAAAGGCTGTCTACAACGGCACCGCGTGTCCGTCACCTCGTAGATCACTACCTCCACTCCAGACCTGTACGCCGTCATCTACATGTCTCCTGATGATCTGGCCCCGTCCGAACATGCCCCGTCCATAGCCGTCCAGCTGCTTTACATTATGGCCAAGTGCTCGCAACTCTTCCACTACCTTTGGATCAATGCCCTCCTCTAGGTATATCGTCGCATCAGTCATTTTGCCATCGGCGCTCGGCATACCCGCACCGATACAGAAACGCGGCGAATCAAGTGCAGCTTGTGGATTGAGCTTGAAGACCTCCTGGTTGAGGAGGACTTGAACATGACCCTGGGGTTGCATAAATCCACCCATCACGCCGTACACGGAGTGCAAGCTACCGTCGCTGACGTATGTTGTCAGGCCTGGAATGATTGTGTGATATGGTCGCTTCCTTGGTGCTAGTACGTTCGGGTGGTCTTTGTCAAGACTAAAGTTTGCACCACGGTTTTGGAGGGTAAAACCGCAGCCTTTGGGAATAATCGCCGTTCCAAACCCGCCATAATTGCTGTTAATGAAGGAAATGGCATTGCCCTCAGGGTCGGTACAGCAGAAGTAAACGGTATCACTTTGCAGGTGTGCTGGAGAACCATGGACGGGCGCTGAAATGGCCTTCTTTGCATCAAAGAGCTTTGCGCGCTCGGAAAGATATTTTTGTGAGATCAGCTCGGCGGACGGTACCTTGACAACATTAGGGTCGGTGACAAACCAATGAGCATCACAGAAGGCGATTCGCAATGCCTCGATGACTGTATGGAGATATGCCGTGCTGTTGTGATCGTTCACACTCCATATCGGAATCTTCTTTTGTCTCTCCAGCTCCTGGATGATGCCTAGAGCCATCAAAGCAACGATTCCCTGGCCATTCGGTGGATGTTCCCATAACTCAATGCCGCCCTCAGGTGGTGGCCTGTTTCCAACCTTCTGACCGTAATACTTCAGCGAAATTGGGTCAACCGGCTCGGATCCAGTCTCTGCATGATGTTTGAGATCGTCTAGAGTAAGATAGCCACCAAGATCTTGCACCACTTTTACGAGCTGCTCAGCTACTTCTCCTTCGTAAAATCCCTTCTTTCCGTGCTTGGCCAGGAGTTTAAAGGTATTACCAATCGTTGGATTCTTCATGATCTCTCCAGCTTTGGGTGCTCGGCCATCCTTGAGCATCTCGCGGCCGTTAGGGGATGCTTTCAGGAGGTCTTTCTCGCTAGCCTTCCACTTCAAATTGTCAGAACGTCACCTGATAACGGAGCATATTAGAGCTTACAAAAGTAGCGGACAGTTCAGAGACCGGGAAACCATTCTCTGCGAGATCGATGGCAGGCGCAAGCACGTCTTCCATGCTGACCTTTCCGCTGCCGAACCGCTCAACGCAATCGACCCATCCTGCTGCCGCGCCAGGAACTGTGGCCGCATGTACATGATCCATGGGAATCTGACCGCTCTGTCCCTCTGCGAGATTAAGGTCCTCTCTGACCTTTTCCAGCGTGACATCCGCACCCGTCCGTCCGGAGCCGTTCATGGCAGATACTTTCTTTGTCTTCGCATCGTAGTAGAGGCAGAACATGTCACCGCCAATACCTGTTGATCCTGGTTCTGTAACATTGATTGCCGCTGCGACAGCCACCGCTGCATCCTGATTGCTATCAGTACTGAACGGAACTGGTGATAGATTACGTCATACAGCCGCATTCCCACCCTTCCTCAGAATCTCAATTCCAGCAGCAGCCGCAAGCGGCTGCGTGCAAGATACGATGCCTTTGGTGCTATGTACGACCGAACGTCGACTGGCAAAGTGTACAAACTGAGGCTCAGGATGGGGATAGACATTGTGAGTACCCAGATTGATGAAGTCCATCTTGGCTTCTGCTGGCTGCTCTTTTTCAGGCTCGTGGTGGGTTTTGGTCCTCTTGCTTCGTCGTGGGGTAGGCATTGGTAGTCGAACACACCAGCTTCAATGCCAGAGTGGGGTATGGGGAAGCTGTCATGTATACCTACCCGTGGACTAAGTAGTGGCCCACGGTTATCCCCGGAGATAGTTATTGCGGTTCGGGTTGCCGATTTCGCTCGACAATCGCCTCGGAGCATAACGCAGCGGCACCGACTATCGCCATGACATCTCTGTAAGAGGAAGGTGGTAAAGCGGTGTAGTCCGTTGACATCTGCCGGGATGGAGTAATAAGTGTCACGTGCACACGTTCCGAGCCGATCGGAACGCGTTGAACATCGACAAATTCATCAGATGCGAAGTTTACATATCTCGACGACTATGCTCACAACATCCTGGATATGTCGCAATTGCTTATCGCGCATCAGCCGCCCGCTGCTGAAACGCAGCATCCGCCTCCAGAGTAATGGTGTGTGTTATGGTTGCCGATTTTGCGGAATTCACTAACATTGCATAGCTGCAACATCTGAGTCGATACCACCAGCCCTGCTCTCAAGAGCCCGCGCAATTGTTACAGAGCACAAAGAGTTGACTGAAAAACTCTCCAATGGCTTCGACACGCGCGCTGCGAAGAAGCTGGGCGAATACAGCCCCATCGTGAACGCACTAGGGGAGTGGGATAAAGCGAATGAGGTGAGCACCATACGGCAGCCTGCAGGAGCAATAGAGTAGCTGATATGGACTAAGTCTGTGACAGAGCTCACTTCGATGATACACGACGCCTCAACCGACCCCGAACTACGATCACTCGCTTCCGACGATCTTGGGGAGACACGAGCGCAGCTCGTGAATGCTTCACAAAACCTAATCACTTCTCTGGTACCCGTACACCCCTTCGCACATCTACCATGTCTTCTGGAAATACGACCTGGTGCTGGCGGTTCAGAAGCAGCTATATTCGCTGGAGACCTTTTCCGCATGTATTCTGCCTTCTGCAACCGAAACGGCTTTCGCACAAACCTCCTCAAGTACGAAAACGTGAACGGCACTACTGAGGCTGGAGTACCGCTATCCGAAGCGATCATCGAGGTGGAGAACGACGGCGCATATGGCGTCTTCCGATGTGAAGCAGGTGTACATCGCGTTCAACGGGTGCCCGCTACTGAAACTAAAGGGCGTACGCACACGAGCGCGGCATCTGTACACGTGCTACCTAGTCTACAAGAAAACTCTGCAGAGGAGCAGGACTTCGACGACCCCGAGAGCGACTACTACATCGACGTGAAGGAGGTCAAGTTGGAAGTCATGCGGGCGAGCGGTGCCGGTGGACAGCACGTCAACAAGACAGAGTCAGCCGTTCGGCTAACGCATATCCCCACAAACACAGTCGTCGCGATGCAAGATTCTAGATCCCAGCACAAGAACAAAGAAAAGGCCTGGGCCCTTCTGCGCTCACGCATTGCCCAATCAAGACGAGAAAAGCGCGAAGAGGAGATGGCGAACATGCGACGAAGCGTTATTGGCGTGGCGAAGATGGGTCGCGGTGACAAGGTGCGGACCTATAATTGGGGCCAGCAGCGAGTTACTGATCATAGGAGTGGAACCACCGTGCATGATCTAGACGACGTGATGGGAGGTGGCCAAACACTGGAGAAGGTCATGGAGGGTGTTCGCAGCTGGCTTATGGAACGAGACGTCGAGGCTTTGATCGCGGACGATGCGAATACAAAGTGACGCGCCCAATGATAGAAGCAGGCGTTCTGAAGATGGACAGGGAGTTTCCGCCACTCTCAGTCTCACGATTTGCACGGGAAGGAATTCATATTAAAGAATGCATATGAAGCCTATTGTAAGATCCGCGTTCAGCGAGTGCCGAGAAGGACTCGCATATATGTCGCGCTTGTGGGCGCATTACTCGAAATCCGATCCCCAAGTTACTCCATTTCATGTGCTGTCTTGGTAAATCAGATTCGCACAGCAACGCGATTCGTTTGGTACTTCTTGGTACTCGGAAGTAGAAGCGTGCACACAATCGCTATGCTGCCAAAAGCGATACTCGTAAACTAGAACGTCCGGCTATGTTAGCTCCGTGATACAGGAAGGACGACGAAAAAACGCTATGCACTTACCCAAACATACTTCAAGCTCTCGCTGTATGCCCACCGCGTTCCTATCGTGGCGCCCTGGATTACAGCTGGTGTAACACCTACGATATCCGCCGTAGCCAATTCCTCCGGCACCGTAAGGAACAAGCCAACAAAGGCCTCCACACTCTCCACTGGAAGACCAGCTTGGATCGCGTACTGCGCCGTATACTTGGGTAAGTTGGTCGTCAGTTTTCCTGCGAAGATGTTGTAGTAGATGGAGTACCCGATACTTCCGCCAACCGTACGGATAGACAGCGACAGGGCAGCAGCAGTGGTGATAAGCGCATCGGGACAAACAAGCATTGCAACTGTCGCAGCAGGAACCAGTACGCCACCCACACCAAACCCAGCCATGGACCCCAGAAACAAGACTACACGCTCGTTGTCCGGAGTCATGCACGCTAGTGCTCCTGCAAATCCCGTCATAATGCTCACAGCTAACAACAGTACTTCTCTTGTGTGACCTGGAAAGCGAGACAGTGCGGCGTTGAAAAAGATTGCACCGACGGCTGTAGTGAGAGCAGGACCCAAGCCGCGAAGTCCGATAGAAACGGGTACTGGCGTGTATACGCTGCTGAAGGTGATGGGGAAGAAGTTGAGGATAGAGAAGAAGTTCATGCCGGCGGAGAAAGCGACGATGTATGCGAGAGCGACGATGCGTTGGCCGCTGAAGAGCTCGCCAGGAACCATGGGGTAAGGTGCGTACTTGGCTTCATAAACTACCCAAGCGGCGATTAGAGCTAGACCGATGAGCATTGTACACAGGACATAGGCGGAGGCCCAGGGGTGTGTGTAGCCGCCTGATTGAAGGGCTACGAGGAACAAAGTGAGTCCCGTGATGGATAGAACCCCACCGATGTAGTCTATACGCTTCAAGATTGCTCGTCGCGAGAAGCCATCGCCGCGCGACTGGTTCTGAGGGAAGTACGTCAAGGCGAGACCGATGCCAACGATACCGTTGAAGATGAGCGCGCACCAAGGTCCCCAGCGCCAACCGATGCCGTCGTCGTTGTGCGACCAGAGTTCCACGTAAAGTAGGTATGGGCAGAATGGCAAGACAAAAGCCGTAACGAGAGCAAGAGAGTAACCCCGGTACTTGACGGGTACTACTTCTGCAAGTCTAAGTCACCATGTCAGTCCAGTTCTGTAACGATCTGCCCTCGTCTTATCGTATACATACCCAGCAAGTCCTGTCAATTCCCCTGTGGCAGCCCCAGCACCGGAAATTGCCATACCAGCCAACAACTGTCCAAAGCTGTGTCCACTACCCATCAATGCGCATCCCAGACAGATGCAAAACGACCCGAAAAGAGCAATGTAGCGTTTGCCGAAGAGGTCCTGAAGGTAGCCTGCATACGGGCAAACAGCGGCAATGGCAAGAATGTTAGCAGTGGGGAGCCAGGCAGATCCACGTGCTAGACCGAGATCTTCTTCGATGAAGGAAAGGGAGCCGCCGGTAAAGTACAGGATTACCTGGGAGCCTGCAAAGGCCGAGTGTTAATATATATATATATATCTTTTGTTAGATACTTTGAATGGTATTGGGGAGATGAGGAAAGGAGACGGACCTGTATATAGTGCCGCAAGGAAGATGGCAGCGAAGATACTTCGCACACTCCACTCTACCTTGCCATCTGAATCGTCTCCCTTGAGTGCATGGCTATTCTTCATATCCACACCCGAAAGAGTGACTTCTTGCTGCAGGTCATAGGCAGAGTCGTTGGTGGTATGAGTGTTTGCATGTTCGATGTGATGACCGACTTGCTGTTTTTCCTTGTCATAGTCGGGGTGGATAGTATCCGAAGCCATAAATTCAGCCGTTTGTGTTTGTTTTTATTAAGCTTGGTTGAACGATTGCTAGGAAGATATGTTGAGTTTACGGATGTCTTCTATACCCCCCCAAACAACAGAGACAGGTCCCGTCCTATATCTGCATCCATCCCTGCTTTCTCTTCTCCTAGCACAAGCTGACCCATGTCGACCCCACACTCCTGGAAATGTCTTTCCATCCCTTCAGCTTGGCTTCCTCAAAAGCACAATTGACGCATCTCAGCTGCCCAGTAAAGCGCATCTCGAGCCCACATTCGACCCACTCACCCTAACTATCGTGTCTAATACAAGCGAAATCCGGGGTAGTGCCGTCAGTGAGTGCGGGGAATTGATAGCAACTTTAGCGTGGTGATGATCTGGGCCCAGGGTGGCGCATGTCAAGACTGACTCGATTCTAGCGACATCGTGAAGAAATAGCTACTCGTGTAGCTAGTATGTTACCGGTAAACCAAACTCGATGACCCCGCAGTGTGGAACGTGGAACTGGTGGACTTGGCAAGCGGCTGCTATCTTCCGTGATGCATCTGTGAGCTTGGGTTGGTGCGGATTGACGGGGTTCGGATTGCGTTAAGATACAGGCGATCTTCCAAGTAGCCTATACGATCAAGTAACCTTGCCTAGCTATACGTCAACTGATACGCATTACATGATTTAGAAGGAGAAGAGGGAAGTCTGATCAGGGGAACGATGCGTGGATACTCCCTCTCAAGGTATTCAAAGATAATGAATCTATGGTATAAAGGTTACGCAAAACAGCGCGGCAGCAGCGAAGCCAAAGACGCCCGCCCCAAAGAACCGAGTTCGCGTGCATGAATCAATTCAGCATGCTCTTCATCCCGTCCCATTCCATCCCATTCCTCGTCCATCGTTGAGCACCATGAACACCCTGTCCTCCACCATAATCCCTACGCCCATCCCATTCCAAGTCCGTCACCCTCAAGTGCCTTCTCGTATCCATCCCACCTTCCATTCATGTCTTCGTCACATCCCCCCTACCGCTGGTTGAAAAACCAACTCGTCCTCTTTCCCTTATTAGCCTCCCCTCCGTCACCGTCCTGCTTCTGCAGATTACCAATAACAGGAAGAACAGGCCCATCAGCCACAGGTCCGCCACCTCCGCCACGAAGAGGCTTAGCAATACGACTGCCGACGCCGCCGAAACCAGCGTAACTGGCGCCGCCAGCGGGGGAGCCGAGACCGCGTGTAGAACCGGCTTTGGCAGATTCGAGACGCTCTTTTACGGCTGTGAGTTGGGCTTCGAATCTGTGAGGGGGCTTGTTAGTACCAAGACAAAGTAGTTTGAAGGGTGAGTATGACATACCGGTGATTGGCTGCTGTGAGCTTCTCCTGCGAGTCTTGTAGCAAAGATTCCAGACTCTGTATTCTCTCGTTCCTCGCCATGAGTTTACGCTCAGCAATAGCAACCTCCTTCTTCAAGCTGCTATTCTGCTCCACAAGCTGTCTCTGAACAACCGTAAGCTGCTCGAGATTTCTTTCTAGGAACATCATCTTCTTCTGCTGCGCGCGGTTGTTGGATGTACGGAGCACGTTGTTGTATTGCTCACGCGTCTCGTCTAGGGAGATTTCAAGCTCGACAACCTGTAGTTTATTAGCACGACGTCTGCGATAGATAGTCTCGATGGTCCACTGACTCGTTCACACCGGTTCTGGAGGTCGCGCATGAGGCTTTTCTTCATGTTGTCGAACTCAGCGATTTGCTGTTGTACAGTCTTGCCGTTGATGCCGTTTGCGACACCGTTGGCAATGGCGCCACTCTTGATGCGCTGTTGCAGGCTTTCGTTCTCGGTCTTGAGCTTCTGGTTCTCTTCTAACATGCGTGCAGTATCCTGCTTGAGGCTCTCTACTAGCTCGAGGTTGCCTTCTTGTCGGGCAGAGTAGGCATCGGCAAGTCGTGCCTTGAGCTCCTCCTTGTCTTGCTCTGAGAGGTTGCCTTCAAGGAGTTCCTCGTATTGACTTTGCAGGGTCTCGCAGCGTGCCTCGAGTGCTTCGCGGCGCTTGGCATATGTGCTGTCCTCCTCACTGCGTGCAGTAAGAGAGAGCTCGGCTTGTCGTACAATGCCTTGCGTTTCAGCAATCTTCTCTCGTATATCCTTGATCGCATCAGGAGCGATCGCTTCGCCAGATGAGCTCATATCATGGAGTTGATCTAGCTGCTCAATGATCTTTCGTATCGTTCGCTCGTTATCGCTGAAGACCTCACCGCCGAGGTCGAAGCCAGCCATCATCTGCGCCATGGCTTCAGCCTTCTTCCTCTTCTTCTCATCCATAGCAGCAGACGTCTCCTTGGCGTTCATCTTAGCATCCAGGAGTTGTTGCTTGACCTCGTCCAGCTCGGAGGTGAGTTCAGAATTGGCCTCCTTCAATCCGTCCATGGTGATTTGTTGCTCCTTGCTTTCGAACTGAATCTTCTCAACCTGCATTCGCATCTCGTTGATCTCCATAGTCATTCGTTCGTTCTCCTTGTTTGTCTTCGCGTCCCGTTCCTTGTAGTACTGAAGCTCTTCTTTGGCAGATTTGAGCTGGTCTTCAGCTTTGGCAAGCTGTGATTCTTTTTCTGCAACTTGATCCTGCAGCTCGTTTTCCCTTCGCAAGAAATCGTCCTTCTCGTCCTTGTCCAGAGGTATGCTTGGTGTGCCTGCGCGGTCTAGGTCCATTCGCGAGTCTGGTCGTGGCGTTGGCGTCTCCGAGTTTCTTGTTGCTTCCAGTCTTGATGGCGTTCCTGGACGCGGTGCTGCTGCTGATTTCTTGCCTGATGATGGAGCAACCTCTAGAGGGGGAACCCACTTCTCCTTGGGAACAGTCTCTCCTTGACGCCAGAGCGTCACTTCGCCTTCGAGCGTACCAATATAACTTTCAAACGTCGTCATCTGGCCTTGCACCTTCTTGAGCATAGCCTTGAGCTCGGCGGGACTGAGCTCAGCGTTGACCTTGGCCTTGTTCTTGATGGTCTTGGCTCGCATACCGAATCGAAGTGTACCCAGGGTTTCGATATCGTTGTAGCTACTTGGCGAACAATTGATAATGAGAGTTGTCCGAGAGTTACCACCAAGTGATTCTTGAAGGATACGTGTAAGCTTCGAGTCTCGGTAGGGAATATGCTGTGTTTTGCTGTCGGTCAAACAGTTGATGACCATACCCAAGGCACTCAAACTCTTGTTGATCTTCTTTGCTTCCTCCAAGGTCTGCCCGCTCGCTCCGGTCTTGCCAACCTTCTCAGAACCGGCCAAATCAACCAAGAAGAGCTGCCCGCTCTTCAATGAGCCCGTCTCGACGTTCTTTTGGTTTACTGTTATGACAAAGATGGAATGCGATCGTGAGGATTCGGCGTTCATGTTGGTTGCTGAGACGGCTCGTGCCGACCCACCCCTTCTGAGAACCTCGTAGACTTCATCCTCGCTCGATACGTACACCTCCAGGAGCCCCTTGACGTAGACTCCTCTGTTCTTCTCTTCGTGCACGGGCAGGTTATCGTTTTGTGGGACCAAGAGATCTCGAATGCGCTCCATGTAGATCTCCATGTAGCTGACGCGAACGGTGTATTCGATGTTGCTCGGTGAGGCCAAGATGCTTGCGAAGATCTGCTGGATGATACGTGGGATGACACCCTTTCCGACCTCGTCGTCCATGTCGCTACCCATCATTGTATACGACTTTCCCGCTCCAGTCTGGCCGTAAGCGAAGACTGTTCCATTGTATCCGTTCAGGATATCGTCGACAGTGGGGCGAATAGAGTAATCGAAGACGTCGGCCTGCTTGGAGTTCATGTCGAAGACGCGATCGAAAGTAAAGGCGCCAGAGGCCTCTTTCGACTACACACATGGTGTCAGCGACTCTTGTTGGTTGGTTTGGACATGTGTCTATGGAGCTGGCATGCCGTACCTGGATCGTACATGTGTCATCGTTTTTGAATTCAACGATGGGCTCTCCGCCGCTGGCTATCTCGATCTTGTTCTGCGGACGGAACCGCGCCACCACTACATTGTCCTACCGTCAGTACTCGTCATTCCATGAAATGGTACACCTGTCGTATGGGGCGCACCTTTGATTGTGTTCCTGTCGCCCATTTTGTTAGCCGTGTCTCTCACCCCTCTTCGCCGGTATCGCCAGAGCTACTCACGACATGATTGCTGGGGGTTCAGGCGTTGCGGCCCAGAGGCCTCGCTCTGTTTGCTGCTCTCGCGTTTTGGGTGCAGGTGTCGCTGCAGCCCCAACGGGAGGGTATGTTGTGGCACCGTCACGTCCCTGACTGTCTCGGCGCGTGGAGGTGGGTAATTACAGGCCCCGCTATGGTTAAGGGGAACTGATGAAACGGCCACGGAAACGGTCTCGGTGCACGCCGGGGATCCCAAGCTAAGCGCACCAGAAGAAACAAAGAGGGCAGCAGTACGAGGGCGCGCGGTGAGGGAGTCGATGTTGCGTTGAAGCCGGCCTATTGTAGAGATGCAGGCTTCGGCTTGTGTTGATACATCGGCCAGGGTCTGCATGCCCATAGCGCGCCTTCCTCCTCCCCGCAGCCAGCGCCTGTGACGCAACTCGACCTGGAGCATGCTTGAGCATGCAATCCTCGCTTACTGCCAAATCCAAGTCTGGTCTGCTTGCATCTACTCAAGTCGTAGTATCAATCACGGAAGCATGCGGCTCTGCGCTGATTGCACCCAAGACAACCAATCCGGGAATCCCTGCATTAGTGGAGCAACAAAGACACTGGGCATCGGTGAATGACTCCAACCAAAACAGACGTATATTAGCTACGTCGCTGAAAGATATAAACCATCGAGCCAAACGCCACGCTGGAAAAGCTCGAGATCAAAGCCACTGAGCTGCCAGTAACAGATATGACATTGTCCCTGTCCCGTAATAACTCCATCCCATGCCGTCGTGTCGTGATATTCATATTCTAGCCGCACCCTCAATCCTCCCAGCTCTTCTCCACTGTCTCGCGCACACGCTTGGTGTATTCCTTGCGGTTCTCTTTGTACAGGTTCGACGCTTCGACGTTAGCGGGGGACGATGTGTTTGGGTCGTTCAGCAGACTGCGCTTGTCAGTACATGTCCCGCACCATGCTAACAGTCCAGTCATCGCCCTCCTCTGACGTACCTCTGAATACTCGTCAAGATGGCCGCGACATCGTACGTGGGCGACCATCGGTTTTGGAGAATGTCCAAACACAGCTCGCCCGTTCCGTATACGTTGGGGTGAAACATCTGGCTGATGAACTTGACACCCGGCGGCTTGTTGGGATACGCTTCTTCGAAATGCATGATAAGGCGGAAGGTTCCATCTTCGAACGGCGTGTCAGCGGGGCCGATAATGACTGCATTCCTGTGTATATGTCAGTTTTAAAGTTCAAAATGCGTATGCATGCCGCTGTTGTCTGTCCCAAGCACGGAAGTGGCTTCATGTCCGCCATACTCGAGGTCGCGTGCGGGGTGGATGCGGTGAAGCGTACCAAGTCATGACATTGTCTGCAACTGGAGAAGCAGAGACGCCGGCAGGCGGGTCGGTTTGCATGCGCTGTACTTGCTGTCAGTTGTGTGCTCTGCTGAACATGTTTCGCAAGCATCCAGAGCTTGCTGTGCTTGCACTGTCGGCGTACCTTGAAGTCGCGCATCAAGCGGCGGCGGGCTGCAGTAGACATGATGGCGCGCGGGCGATGAACAAAGCTGCAGGTGGTCGATCAGAAGCAGACGTCTGGATCTGTGCAGAGGTGGTCTATGTAGCTGTGACTGAGGTTGGTGTTGCACCGAGTTGGTTACAGGCGTCACTGACACCTTCCGCTGTCGGTCTCACTCGGCTTGTGGAGGCGAACGCCACCTCACGTGTAGGTGAAACCTAGCTTATCGCAACCTTCCAATCGTGCTCCTCGCGATTACCTCTCCCCTCTTTCAAATATCACAACACTTAATCCAGAACGCTCGATAGTAGCATATTCTTTTTTTTTTTACATCATGATGAAGATAACTTATCAAGTTTTTATTATCATACTTGTTAGAGATAGCCAGGCTGATCATCGTCTGTGTCTCGCTCTGGGCCTCATGAATATCAGATAAATCGCCAAGACGACACGCCTTCAAATGCTCCCAAACACCATTAATGCGGCTCATTCTGATCACGCTGCATGCAGAGCGCTCGGCAGTACACATCCCGCGCCGTAAATTCATAACGCCATGAGTCGCTAGAAGACATAAGGAGAAGACGCTACAAAGTAGTGTTGAAATGTTGGAGACATCCAGCACCAGTAGCGACACAAATTGGTCGAAGAAGGAAATCGTCATGCGCGCTCAACACGGGAGCGTACTCTCACTGGCCCTTGGCCCCAGCAAGACCATGATGAGATGCTGAAGCTGACTTCTCGCGGCCCAGATAATCCACGATCGGGAAGCGGGCGCGACGTTCAAGCTCATCCAGAGGAATGTGGGAACGGATGAAGCGGTCTTTGTCATTGGCCGGCGGTTGGTAGTCCCAAGACTCCTTGCGGCCAATCTTCAACGCGCTGCAAGCAAGCTGGCGCATGCGCTGACTTCGCACAACGTCGTTGTGGATGGTCTTGAAGTCCCACTTCTCGCGCGCCTCGGCTTCAAACTTGGCTAGCATCTTCTGGTTTTGAGGCTCCGTCGAGGTAGCGAGGTCTTGCAGCTCTTGCGGGTCTTCCACAAGATTGTAGAGTTGTGGGCCGTCTACAAGAGAATAGGTAAACTTCCACTGGTTGCGACGGATCATGTACGTGGGCGTGACGGTGCCTTCACCCATGTACTCACCAAATACCTCATCCTTGCCTGGTTTATCTGAAACAAGGTAGTCATGAAGACTAGAGCCGTCCAATGGAAGGCGCTCATCGACTTGTCCACCAGCTAGGTCGACAAAAGTTGGTAGAAGATCCATGGTTGATACCGACTCATTAACCTTCTTTGGCGCGATGTTGGGTCCGTTGATAATCATCGGTACTCGTGCACTGTTCTCGTACCAACTCATCTTGTACCACAAGCTCCTCTCGCCAAGCATGTCGCCGTGGTCTCCGGAAAAGACAATAATGGTGTCCTTGTCTAGCTGGCAGTTCTTGAGGAGCCTGACAAGCTTGCCAACCTGGTCGTCAACAAAGCTGCACGCGGCGAAGTAGGCACGGCGAGCGCGGATTTTCGCCTCATCCGGGACAGGATTGTCCCACAGATCGATGGTCTGGAGCAGACGCTTGGAGTGAGAGTCCTGGTTCTCTTGTGCGATCTCAACCTTGGGCAAAGGGATATCGACGCCTTCATATCGATCCCAGTACTCCTGAATCATGGTATAAGGGTCGTGTGGGTGGGTCAGAGAGATGGTCAAAGCGAAAGGTCGCCGAGTCTCAGGGTCTGATCGAACGTAATCGTAAAGGTACTGTTGGGCCTGGAGGTATGTGTGAGCAAGATTTCGTCTACTTGAGTGCAAAGTTTCCTACCTTGTGCATGACATCCTCATCATAGTCGAGCTGGTTGGATCGCACACAAGGTCCGGCTTGCATGACCGAAGACATGTTGTGGTACCATTCCTGGCGCTCCTCTGGCTTGTCCCAGTTGACAGACCATCCGAGGTCACCGGGATAGATGTCGGAGGTGAGTCGGTGCTCAAATCCGTGGAGCTGATCAGGGCCAATAAAGTGCATCTTTCCTGCGAGCGCAGTCTCGTAGCCTTCTCGGCGGAGGTAGTGGGCGTAGGTAGGAATCTCTGGACTTAGGATGGAAGCGTTATCATAGCCGCCAATTTTGGACGGCAGCTGGCCACTGCACATGGTGAACCTAGACGGTGCGCACAAGGGTGAGTTGCAATAAGCGCTCGCAAAGTTGACGCCGGTCCTGGCAAGCTCATCAAGATGAGGTGTCTTGATAACTGACTCTGGGTCATTGAACTTTAGCATGGGTGCAGCCATCTGATCGGCCATAATGTACAAGATGTTGGGACGCTTTCCGTCCCCCATGGTGCGAGTCTGAGTTGCATAGCTTTCAGATTGCTGACGAAGAGTTTGTGCAGTAACGAAATCGCGTCCGTCTTGAAGAGCATCTGAGAAACCATTGCCAGATGAAAAGCCATTGTTGCTGTTGACACTGCCGTTACCATTACCGTTCATGGCTGTGGAAGAAAAAGAAAAGTCGTCGCCGACAGAAGCCTGGGCGTCCTTGAGCGAGATACTCCCGTCGTGGTGGAAGGGTTGCTTGACTGCGTGGACATGAGATGAGGGCGGCGACTCTGGGTCTAGCAAGAGACTTGGTGCCATATTGTGGTGGCAATGGATGGAATATGTAATATTGTATCTTGGACTGATTGCTTCGAGCAGTTACCTGGAGAATAGGTGAAGGTAGGAAGCTTTGTGGTGTGCAAACTCTTGTTGGAGTGAGGGCACGGATTCCTTTATAGATAAGGAAGGCGACGCCCCGGACGTCGTCTCGGCCGCACGGTGTATGTGGGGAAAGTGTAACCCTAGGTGACGCATTCTACAATAAGTTGGGTGGTGACTACCACGGGCAGCGGTCACGCAATCCACGCTCCAATCACGCCTAGTCTAGCGCACGTGCGATGGCGAAATCACACCTTCATCCATGAATAAGCTTGAACACACCACACCGCCCTGGCATCAGAAGGCCCGACCAACCGCAGCTCGATTTTCCCAAGATCAACAATTACGTCTTATCGAGCACGCGATCTGTTCTGCGTCGACATATTACTTGAGTACGTAGCCATGATTTAATAGCGCCTAGTAATCTTCCATCTCACCCGAGAGTTTACTACTCTGCTCTGCTTGTGTGAAATGTTGACAATCTCCTCGCATCCTACCGATTTCTTCGCACTTGCATGTGCAGAAGAGAGTACAGCATGTATGCCCGTCGCTAGCGTATGTATTGTCACTGTGAGTGGTCCGCTCCGGGGAGTCGCGACCATGGTCGAGATTGACAGAGACATAGGGCTTGTATGCAGCACAGTCGATCCAATCAATGCCAAGTAGGAGCCGGGCATACTAATGGTTTCGGACTGTGAGCGCGTGAGGAAGCTCGTGGAAGTTTGGGAAAGAACAGGCTTGGCAGACCATACCTTAGCGTAGGGGTCTAGTCGCTCGTCTTGCTCGACTCCTCCCGTCTCCGCGCACGCATCTCGACAATATTCAGCCATGATTTACAGTAGCCACTTGTCGAACTGCATGACACGTTATCAAGAATCACCGCCACCGTTATTGCAGCCGCCATCCCCTCGGTCAAGAGTTCGGAACATCGCTCATACATCCGTGGTTGTCTGGCATACGAACACTGAAGACCTCCAGGCTCCACCGGTGTACACTTTCGCGACCGGATCATACGGCGACCGAAGCGTTGCGGAGGATCCGCATGTTTTTGCAGATTCCACCGTCATTCGTCTCCTGCGTCGAGCTAGCCGGAACGAGAGATATCCTGTTGCGTTGGCGAATCAAGACTATTGCAGCCACAGTCTACTGATAGCGCGCTGCAGCTTCCAACGACACCTGCATACATGCGGCTCTCCGAGGATTTGCTAACACTAACTTTTTAACTTTTCCGTAGGATTCACAAGACACCACGTGAATACGAAAAGCTTCCTCGCCTCTTCTGTGGTCCAGCCGGCAAAACCCCTCTCAAGTTACTCAAGCAGCGATGAGCTGGCACTGACTGCCAAGGAATGCTTTACACGTCGTATCAGTCGCGGCCAAATTCGAAGATGTCTCGTGGTACATGCGATGCTCGGTAAGAGATGTGCAGGGGCAAGGGTAGCGTCGGAGCATATCCATCGTGTCCACACCCCAGATGCACCTACCTCCACGCGATGAGCTTGTCTATCGACTCAAGGGCTAGATCGCGCCGCCTTCCTGTATGATTACAACCTTAGGCGATAGTTTCTACTGCCAGAATACTGCCAAATGTTCATTTCGTATCAAATTCCTTTGTCTACCCACATTCCGTTGGCATGTTCACATTTGTAGTGGATTACTTCGTTCAAGGGTCCAAGGTCCCACAAATAATAGCTTACCACACACTACAACTCAATCGATATCAGTCTGTCCCTACCCTCCTACACAGCTGGACTTACACAACATGCAATCAATCTGTCAAATGGACGCCACCAAATCTCTCCTCTGGATCGTTTAGCCATGACCGGGCATAAAGTCCATATGATCTCGATAACAATCTTCCCCACTTGCGCAACGACCAGCCCTTCGTGCTCAACTGGTATGATTGATAAAACATTCTTGCAGCGCTGCGTCAGCTTCATCTCCACATACGCTAGCCAGCTCGTCGACGCACGACTTCGCCTCCTGGCGGTCCTTCCAGTTTGTCAATGCAATGTCAAGACATCGTCACGAGGCCTCCAACAAGCAGATCATGAGCCAATCGCTATCCGCCCCGAAGATAATCAGCCTGCGTGTGATCCGAGTGTCAGGCTCTTGGCAATGGCCCTTTCCCGACCTCACGAATGATTCCTGATAACCTATCCGGCGGTTCGTCGCCCGAAGAGCGACGGCCCGGTTGGTGATGACGCGACGACCCGTTACCAATTCCACGGGCGACGGACTCTCATCTCGCAGTGCGTCGAGGCGCCACTCGTTTCGCTCCACATGCGCTACCCGAAGAACTTCATGATTTTTTCTGATATGCACGTCATGTCCGATTGGTGAGTGTGGCTTCCAGCGCATACGTTGCGACTTACCCCGACTCGTAATGGACTTGCATCTTTATCACATGGCAAATCTCTCCGATATGGCTGATAAGTACAGCCAGACAGCGCTCTTTCGAAAGGGGAAGCCTGATACGCTTTGTTGTATGAATGTCATTATCTATGGCCACGTCTGGATGTGCGCTTCTCGATAACAGATCTTCTAGAAATTGAGGAGATCGTGCTTCTCCTCATCATGACTTGATATGATTACATCCTATTTAGACATTCGTAGCTTGTTCTTGGACCATCTAACGAACCTGGTCATGATCTCTCTTCTCCCCTTCCAGGCCGCCATCATGCTCACTGAATTGACACAGGGATGCAACAAACCTCCGCAATACCTTGTCTCACCTCATCATTAGTTCGACGCGCATGCCAGCACCATGGACTATCAGTAACTAGTCATTTAGTTGCATAGCAGCTATAAGAGGACCGATTGTGACACTGGTTCTCCTCTGGCGAGGACGCGGAAGGAAATGAGGATGCAAATCATACAATCTATTACACACGAATGCCGAAACCGACTGCAGTAGTGTCTCATCAACGGGCCGAAGCTCCACGAGGCAGACGTCCATATCGTTTCGTCTCTGGAAGCATACTGACACCGAAGGCAATGAACGTGAATGATGAAGTAATCGTACAAATTGTGTCCTACTGCATGACGTGCAGGATATGAGTTTCCGACAACAGATCAAATGTTTGCTTGAAAAGCGACTAGTCAGGAGTGAGATACTGATACGCTCTACGATACGGATTGATAACAACTACAACAACAACATCGTGATGCACTCGTAGCAGCCCAAAGCTCGGCCCTACAGACAAACAACATATCTCACCACGATGACTTCGCTCTGTCAGAATGTTGTTCGAAGGTCGACAACTACTCCTTTCCCCTCCCTGATGGATCTAGAACAGCACTTTCGGCCTCTCCTGCCAGCGTATCATCATCCTTCCTAGATGGATGTCTCAGAGATGCATCGACGTTCCGCACATCCTGGGTTTTGTCTCCTTCTGTCTCTCGTCGCATATCGCGAACGGATTGGAACAAGGAAGTAGTCGTACGACTTGTAAGCCATTAACACGATCGATACGAAAATGAAACGATGATGCATATCGCACGGTCCGGATTCCACGCGGCAACCATCATCTACAACATCGGCTTGCAAGATTAGGAAAGGATAGGAGCTTTTTGTCGCGATGGCTCGAGTATGTTAAAATGTGATTCGACATTTGTAATCCGTACTCTGCTCCTTTGGTGAACACAATCATCGTGTTCGTTTCCCGTAAAAGAATGATGCGATTGCATAAGCCCCCAACTTACAAACACAAGACGTCTTCCCGACGTCCATCACAAACAGGCGTCGTCCACGGGCATGGCTTTGCCTCCACTGCTCAGAGCATACACGGCTCATGACTCTGATGAACCAGCACAGTCAACGCATTTTTAGCTACCGAGCACGCGTATCAAAGGACCTCAGATCAAAATTTATGTCGCAACAAATCTCCATAAAAAACACCATGTAAATGCTATAGTACAGACACAAGCTCTCTCGGACGAGATTTCATCTAACCGAGAGCCCACCCGCTCATTACCAATGGCACAGCTCATCCCGCTAAATCTCATTTTAATACATCTCGTTTCCTTCGAAAGAATACCGTAAGCATGAAAAACAGAAAACAAATGAAAAGCATACTGTATCCCCGCATCATTTTTTCTTTTACTCAGCAGCACCCTGCTGCTGCTGTCCAGCACCACCGCCGCCAGCACCACCACGTCCACCTCGTGCCCTCTTCCCACCTCTCGTCGCACCTTCACCAATATCATCTTCCGCGCCACGCTTCTGTCCGCGTCCAGCCTGTCCCTGACCGCCTTGGCTTTGACCAGGCTGAAAGCCCTGCGCACCAGGATTCAAGCCACCTCTTGCCGGTGATCCTTGATTCTGATTTGATTGACCACGGCCACGACCCGTACCTCGACCGTTGCCACGACCAATTTGCGAAGCACCGGCTCCAGCTCCAGCATTAGGACCTTGATTCTGTTGCTGATTATTCTGGGTTTGGGTTTGAGGTTGTTGCTGGTTTTGGCCTCGTCCCCTACCACCAGGCATAGGGATGCCGCTTCCAGCACCACCGCGTGGGATGTTTGATGCAAGAGCTCCCCTAATGGCAGCAGGGCCCGTTCCTACACCGTCGCCGCGGCCGCGTCCCGACTGCTGCTGCTGTGCTTGACCTTGGACCGTAAAACCTGGCTGTGGGAGTCCGCGACCCATCTGGCTTTGGCTACGTGGGAATGGGTCTGCGTTCGTGCCGTGGCCAGCAGGGGCAACTTGAGCGAAGGGATTGGGCTGGGGGTTGGATTGTTGGAAAGGTGCGGGTTGGGACGCTTGAGCCGGAGGCGCGTTATTGGCGCCGTTTGCCTGGGGTGTGTTGGTTGTGGAGGGTGCTGCTGGCTGTTGCTGCGGTGTCGATGTCGGTGCTTGACCTTGTGTGGCAGCAGGTTTGGCGGGTGTAGCAGGTTGTACAGGCTTAGCAGCTTCCACTGGCTTCTGCTGTAGCGCAATCGCGTATACCTTTGCAACCTCCTCTGTAGGCGTTTCCTTTGCGGCCTTCTCGACATAGCCGAATCTCGTCCTAACGAGCTTCAGCTGCGAATCCTTCAGTTTAGACTTGAGCTCATGTGTCTTGGCCAGCTTCGTCTCCAATTCCTCCAACTTCTCCTTCAGCTTCTTCTCCCATGCAGCGTTGACTGCAGCCAGGTCCTCGCTCGAGCCAGCCTCCTTAGCTTGCTCAGGCTCCTGCTTAACACCTGTAAGGCCGTCGATGACCTTTTGGGCATTCTCCTGAATCTGTGTCTTAAGTTGTTGGATCTCCTGCTCAAGTTTCTTGATCATCTCATCCTTCTTAGCCATTTGTCCTTGGAGATTGGACTTGACTTGAGACACAAACACTCTGTAAGCACCGGTGTTGTTCTTCAGCCAAGCCTTTAGCTGCTGGTCTGTGACTGTTGGTCGCGGCAGATCTTCCGTGTTGACCATGCCATCCGGTGCAGGTTGAGTAACGGCTGGCGTGGCTTCCTTGGGAGCGTCTTGTGGAGGGGCTGCTTTCTGCAGCTCTTGCTGTAGACGCTCAAGCTCGACTTGGTGAGCGTCCTTCACCCTGATAAGCTCTTGGCTGGACTCATCCCTAATCTTCTTGATCTGATCATTGGCCTTGGTCTTAATCTTCTCTAGATTACCTTCTCTCGCGACGACCTTGGCTTCGCGGGCGTTCAGCGACGTCTCAAGCTCCTTCAACTGAGCCTCTCGTTGATCCAATGAAGCTTTGATGGCTGCGATTTCTTCGCTGTTTTGCGTGACTTCTGGCTGCGTCTCACCTTCAGCGGTGTGTTCAGCTGATTTCGCGCTGGCAAGTTGAGCCCGCAGATCGTCGACTTCGGCTGCCTTTGCAGCAAGCTCCTCTCTAAGCTTCTCAGTATCAGCTGCCACAGCGGAATCAGCCGCGGGTTCGGCAGGAGCCAAGCTGGTCGCGGGCTGTTGACCTTGAGGCTGGGATTGCGAAAGCTGCTGTCGAAGCTCATCCATGGTAGCGCCCTGAGCCGCCTGCAGGAAGTCAGTATGTGATCCAACAATGATATGGTATAAACTTACAGTCTCTGTCTGGATTTTCTCCAGTTGAGCTGCAGTGGCTGATCGGCTGCTCTCTGCGTCTGCAGCCTTTTGTTGAGCTTCAGCCAGCTGCTCCTGCAATTGTGCCAGTTGCTGTGCAGTCGCATCAGAAGTCTCGCTGATTTGGCCTTCCTCGCCTGCTTCTGCGTTGCCAGTCGATTGGGCAGATACATTCGCTTGAGCAATGGCTTCATCACGAGCGGTCCTTGCAGCATTGAGTTCTTGCTGGGTGGTCGCGAGCTGCGTTCGGATCTGCTCCAGTTCCTTCTGGAGTGTCGCGATTCGCTCCTGGGATTGACCAGCACCCGCACTCGTTGTTTGTGCGTTCGTAAGTTCTTGTCGAATGCGCTCAATTTCCTGCTGCAAGTCTGTAACAGATTTCTGGGCCTCGTCTCGCTCAGCAGTGCGCGCGCTGATTTCGTCGTTCTTAACCTTCATGCGCTCGTTGTGCTTCTTTTGGAACTTCTCCCTTTCAGACTTCTGGATGTTATCACGCTCGGCGTTAGCAGTTTGTACCTCGCCAGTAAGGGCTGTGATCTGCTCATTGAGGCCTGCCACTTGCTCGAGTGCCTGATCGCGCTCAACCTTGTAGTCTTCGATCTGTTTTTTGAGATCCTCGAGTTCCTTGGGATCAATGCGATCGTATCGTTGGAGCACATCCTGGTGGCGCTTCTGCCAACGGTCGCGGTCCTCTTCGACAGCCTTGAGATGACCAACGTTGAGCTCCAGCTCACCCTCAAGCTCGGTTACGCGAATTTGCAAGGGTTCTAGTTGAGCCTGCAGGTCTTCCAATTCCTTAGCCTTCTCGGCGAACGAGGCTTGAAGACGAGTGTTTTCACTTCGTAATGTCGCATTGCTCTCACGGTAAACATTGAGCTCTTCGAGGTTCTTGTTGAGATGTGCAAGGCTGGAGTTGCTGTGGGAACCAGAGGCCTTGGCCTGCTCTTCCAACAACTTCTCTCGCGTTTGGTCGAGCTGGCCTTGGGCGTGCGTGAGTTGCTGCTCCAGACGCTTCGACTCTTGTACCTTGAGGTTGAGCTGCACCTCCAAGATCTCTTTTTCGCGGCGGAGATATGTCTCAATATCCTGGAGGTTGCTTGAGCCGGATTCTGCGGTACCGGTCTCACCAGCTGCAGCGCCTCGGTCGTTCTTTAAGCTGTTGATTTGTTCCTTGTATTCGTCGAATTGCTTGAGCAAAGTCTGGTTGTATTGCTTCAAATCATCATGGCGGCGTCTGGCTTCAGTAAGCTGCTCCTCATATCGACCCTCGGTAGACTTCCAGTGGTCTTGGCTTTGCTCCAGTGTTGTTCGTGCAGCTTCAGCCTGTGTTTTGAACTCTGTAATCTGAGACTGAAGTTGGTTGTGCTGGTCTCGTAGCTCGCGAAGCTTCTCCATGCTCTCGGCGTGCTTCTGGAACTCATGCTCGTAGTCCTTCTGGGCACGCTCTGCAATGTCGGCCTGGGTCTTGACGTATTGTGTTTGGTTTTCGGCCTCGGCCTTGTAGTCGGCGACATCATTCTTGAGTCGGGTGATTTCTGCCTCCAAGGTTTCCTTCTCTTGCCTCAGTACCAAGGTGTCTTGCTCATGCTTGCCCCTCAGTTCAGTGAGTTCGGTGCTACTGGTAGCAAGCTCAGATGAGATGTCCTCAACACGCTGCTGAAGGTCGCTGATAGTTGCGTCCTTCTCTTCTTGTGCAAGATTGAGTTGCTCCTGGAGTCGTTCGTGGGCTTCGACGAAAGTCTGTAATCGGTTTTCGGCGTCCTGTGCGATATCCTGGAAACCGGCAATCTGGGCAGTAACAGCTTCAAGGTCCTCCTCCTTGCGCTGAATCTTGCGCTTGAGATCTGAAACTTGTTCGGCCAGCTGTTCCTCACGGCTGACAGAATCCTGCTCTTCGCTCGAGCCGTTGGTCTGTGGCTGGAGAGCCTGTACGCGCTCCTCGGCGGACTGGAGCTGATTCTGGAGGTCCTTGATGCGTTGTTCCAGCTGTTGGCGTGTTGATTCGGCAGTCGCAGACTTGACCTCAGCACTATTGCGTGCGGCGATAAGATCGTCAATTCGTCGTTGCGCTTCAGTCCGCTCGTACTCCCGCTGTGCAGTAGCCTTCTTATGCTCCGCAATTTCATCCTCCAGTTTGCTTTCGGCACTCTGCAAGTCGGTCCGGAGCTTGTCCACCGTGTTCTGCAATTCGCGCCGACTCTCCGCTGTAGCCAACTCAGCTTCATTGCGCAAGCTTTGGATTTGAGAAACCATGTTGCTCAACCGATCGCGCTCGCTCATCAACTCTTGGTTCCTTTCTTTGAGACGAGCTTCAATCGTTGCGGACATTTGTTGAGATGCCTTGACCTGGACCATCTCGCCTTGTAAGCTCTGCAGACGGGCCTCGGCTTCAGCGGCATTTTGAGTGGCCTTGACAAGCCTGTCGTCCTGCTGGGCCATAGTCGCCTGGACTTTGTTGTAGCGTTCTTGAAGCGAGTCCTTCTCAGATTGGAGCAATTTGATGCTTCCCTCCAGGCGAGCATACCGGTCCTGCTCTCGACGCACCTGCGACTCAAAGCGGAGCTTATCACTTTGAAGTTGTGAGTTATCCTTGGTGAGGTTGTCGACTTGCGCCTTGAGTGTGGCGCGGTCGGTAGCACTCTCCTCTTTAAGCAAGTCAATATGGGACTGAAGGTCCTTGATGAGCTTGCTGTACTCTGGAATGTCGCGGGATTGCGATCCATTTTCTAGCAACAAGGCACCCCCGGTCGCGGGCACTGACTGTGCAAACGCAGACGTTGACTGGGAGAAAGATGCTTGCTGTCCTCGGCCGCTGACTATACGGCTGTACATGTCGCGTTCAGTCTTGAGGGTTTGCGAGCGAACGTTGAGGGACTTGATCTCTTCTTCCTTCTCCGCAACCACGGAGCGCAGGCGACCAAGCTCCTCGATGTCGTGTTGGTATTGTTCAGACTTCATTCTGACCTCTTGCCTCTCCTGTTCGTCGCCCACTTGTCGAAGAGTGCGTGTCAGCTCGGCATTTTGTTGCTGGAGGCTAGCGATGTCCTTGTAAAGAATAAGATGCTTGGTGATCATGCTGTGTGTAGGCGAGTCTTCGGGTATGTGCTGGTCAGGCACTTCGTTCTTCTCGACAGCGTTGATGATGAACTCCTGCTGTTCCTCAGTGAGACTACCTAGACCCTCCTCTTCTACTTGCCGACGCCATAGCAAGGTACGTAGCTGGATCGTCATATCCTGAACCTGGCGACGCAGGAGACCAGATTCGTTGTGTACGCCTTCCAAGTCACCCAAGGCCTTGCGCGAGTCCCGTTGTGCTGCCTCGCGTTCGGCAATAGCTTCCTCGAGAAGGGCGGAGACTTCGTTGTTCTGCTCGATGAGCGCATCGTTTTGACGACGAATTTCGTCAAATTCTGGCTGGGCCCGTTCCATCTCTTGTAGCATTTCATTGAGGACGTTGGTCTGCTCTTCTTGCTTCTCGCGGACCTTGCGTAGCTCCTTCTTGAGGTCGTTGTTCTCGATGAGTAGCTGAGTCTTGGACGCATCGGTCTTGAGCTGCGAGCCGCCAGGAGAGAAAACGACGGCGGGCGAAGCTGCTCTGCCTGGGGTGCTGAAGCCGCCGTTCATGCTCATGCCATGTCGTGGTGTTCCAGGGACACGGACGGAACTTCGAAGATCGGAGTTGTCGCTCTTGAGGGTCTCGACGAGCGTCTCTAGCTCAGCAGTGCGCGCATCGGCTTCGGCAGCCCTTTCGCGTTCCACCTCGACCTCAGCCTGCAGTTGCCCGATCTCGGTGGCAGCCTCCTCTTGGACGCGGCTGCTGTCTGCCTGCAGCTGCTCCAGGCGTTTCTTTGTCATCTCATTGTTCTGCTGATGCAACGTCGACAGGCGGCGTGCGCTGTCGAGCTCGATGCGGAAGTGAGCCTCGGCAGCTGATGCTGCGTTCTCCAGCTCCTCGATACGCAAGCGATCCTCCTCGGCCTTGCTCTTGAGCTCCTCAATGTGTTGTCGCAACAGTGTCTCGGCACGGCGTAGTTCATCAATGGTCTCGGCGGCATCGGCGTTCTCGCGCTGGAGCTGGGCAATCTGCGCATTCTTCTCCTTTCGGTATTTGCTGTGGTCGTCGGCGCGTGTCTTGAGTTCGGTCGTGTACCAGTCGTTGTTGCTGCGGAGTTGCTCAATTTCCTGCTGCAGGTTGGCCTCGCGGAACTTGACGTTGGTGGCAGCGCTCTCAAGAGACTGTGTCTTCTCCTCGAGTGCCGACACCTGCTTGCGCAGCTCGACGGACTTCTGGTGTTGCTCGGTAAGCTCCTTCGCGAGGCGGTCGTGTGCGGTCGTCTTGGTTTCGTGCATGGCAATCATGTCGCGGTTCTGGGACTCGAGCGTCTTGATGCGCGACTCCAGCGCCTGCGTCTCAGACGTGGAGCTGCTAGCCGTGGCCTGCAGGTTGTGCAGTGCCGACTCTGCCTCTTGCCGTGCATTTTCTGTAAACGCGTCAGCATGAATTGGCGACGGGTAAGCTTTGCATCTCATACCTTCCTGGACAAGCTTCTTCTTCAATTCCTCGGCCTCCTTCTGCACCTTCTCTGCCGTGGCCTTCAAGACCCGCGCGCGCTGCTCGCCGCCCTGGATAGCTGCTTCGAGCTCGACATCGGTGCGAATCTTGTCCGACTGCAAGTCATCGTAGGCGCGTGCCTTGGCTTCGATTTGGGTGAGCAGCGTCTGGACTAGCTCTATGGTGGGTTCGGATAGTAATGACTGTAGCGTCGTCTCGGGGACGGAGTAGGACGCGGCCAGGTAGCCAACGTCGACCGTCGCCGCCATTATCGTGTATTAATCTATTGGGGACGTCGAGGCATTCTCCAGAGTCGCTCGACGAGTGCCCAGAAAGAAAGGAGACAAAGGAGGGAGGGCGGTGTTGTTGACGCGAACAATGAGCGGGTCCACAGGTCAAAGTCGCGAGTTGCAGTTGTTTGACGACGTTCGCGCAGGGGCCAGGCTCTAGCGCGGCAGCCTTGAGGTCATAGCACATGTCCGTCTTTCTCCCCGACGCTTCCAGTCGACGTCTTCGCCAACAACACCTTCACCCACTCCTCCCTAGCACCTTCCGCCGACCCACGCTCACTACCGTCCTATTACTCCTAGCAGGGCGAGACTTTCGCTTGCGACTCTTTAACTAGACGCCGCACGCCCCGACCGCCGACATCGACATCTCCCATCCACAACTACAACCAACTACGCCAACCATGTCGTTCCTCAAGGCAAACTCGGCCACGGCCATGAATGCCCCTTCACCCACACCCTCGTCCTCGTCCGCTAGCGGCAAGCGCAAGCGTCCTGCCGATGGAGCGCCCCCGGTCGTCTACTCGCAGCCGCAGGACACAGGCACCGGCGAGCATGTCTTCACGCGCCTCACCTACGTCAACGACTTCCTGCGCGAACGAAAGGACAAATGGCACACCTTCGATGACATAATGGAATATCTCAACATCCCGCCCGGTCACATCCAGCGCGAACAGCTCCGCCAGCTCATGCGCGCCGACAACCAAGGCAACAGGATCAGCTGGGACGCTGCGAACGAGCGCTACAAGTACAAGAGCAAGCTCAGCATTCACGACCGTGCACAGCTAAAAGGCCATTTCCAAACGCAAAAGTCGGCCATGGGACTTCAGATCAAAGACCTGAAAGATGGCTGGTCCACCGTGGCTGATGATATTACAAAGATGGAAGACAAGAAGGAGGTGCTGGTGCGACGCGCCAAGGACGGCGTGCCAAAGACCGTCTGGGGCAATGACCCCTCTCTCATGCTGCCCATGGACCCCGTCTTCGCAAAGGCGTGGCACTCGGTTCAGGTACCGGATAACCCTGATGAGTTGCGCAAGGCCCTGTTAGCCAACAAATTGACCGCTGCTACCCAAGCCAAGGTCATTGTTGCTGCCCCTACGACCAAGAAGAAGAAGGGTCCTCGTCGTGGTGGAAAGCAGACCAACACCCACATGATTGGTATTCTCAAGGATTTCTCTGGAATGAGGAAGTAAATTTTTTTGCTTTTGATGCATAGCGAAGGCGTTTGGGGTGGTTTTTTTTTCCTCTGCAACGTGGGAAGACTGTTGAAACTGATTCAAATTGGTATAAGTCATGTACATTATGCGTTATTGTTTTTGCCTACGATTACTCTTAACACTACATGAGAAAGTATGTAGTCCAAGATTGCAACTCTCTTCAAAGTTTGCCAACCTTAGACCAAACCAATGTTACAACAAAGCACCATCAATTTTCAAGTTAATGGTGCCACCGTTCTATTACATCTTTGGATACAATGTTCTTGCTGTGCCTGTAACACTACCGAAACCGAACCCGACACCTAGGTTGTACAGTGAAGCCTGAGGCTGAACGCGACAGCGAGAAAGGGGACGAAGGACTACGCTAAAGGAGCCTCTTCCTGCTTGTTCAGGAATGTTTTGGGTGCTACACTCGACCTCATAGTGGTACAAAACTGTAGCATGGACCGGATGAGAATTCAAATCTGGTGTCTCTTCTAGTCCTTTGCACGTCATCTGGGTTTCAGCTAGCCACTGACTTAGGAGACGGTATAGTTTCCTTACCACGTCCCTTCCAGTACGGCTCTTTCTGCAACCGCTCATCAACGAACCGTTCAGGGAAGCCGAGATCTCTACTAGCCTCATAGCCATACTCCAAATCGCGGATCCGAGTATCTTCACTTGATCCCCGTGGTTCATATACCACACTGCCCGCCTTACGAAACATCTCGTTCTCTTCCTCGAACCTGACCTTCATGTCTTTGAGTATTGCAGCGAGATGTTTCTGCTGTGTTGCGTCGATCCATACCTTTGCGCATTCTCGGTTGGTGCCCTTAGTTGCCGTTGGCTGCCATTTAACATCTGACTCCCATTCAATATCTTCGTTCCAGCCCCAAGGTCGCTCGATGGTAAAAGGACTGCCTTCATAGAACATGTCGCACAGAATGACGGTAGTTTTTATTCCTTCAACAGCGGCTAGCTGGCAGATCGATGCTATTTCGTCGAACCATTCGTCCTTCCAGTCCAGCAGGGGAAATTCGATACGCAAGAGACGCAACTTGGGGAAAGCACTCCACTTGTTCTGCACGACAAGATGAAGCGCGGGAAGTAAGCAATTCGAGGCGAATGGGAAATCTCCGTCATGCCCGCCGACCCGAGTCTGGTCATGGGTCCTCGTGATCCAGAGCTCTTCTAGGTTTCCAGGTAACACAGACCAAAGTCGCTCGTGAGAAGAACGTTGCATATTGGCTTGGCGAAACAGTGTCCTGTGAGACCATATATATAGAGGAGCGACTCTAAGTCGCTTTAGCGCGACGAAGGACTTGAATGAGCATATTCCAGGATTATCACGAATTCGTTTATCATGATAAAGATAGGCACCGTCATAGCTCAGACTCAGTCCTTCCAGCGACTCACAATGTGGCTGCAGGCTCCTCACAATTGACTGTTGATCCGTACCACACCAAGACCATGATCGATCGCCAATCTCGTAGCTAAACGTCTTCAATTTCCCGGGTATTGTTGCATCCATCATAAGCTGGAAATGGTCTTTGTGTAGTTGGGAGCGACGCAGTTCGATGTATTCCACCGGGCATGATCGAAGTGGCAGCGTTGCGAACGGATTCTTCGCATCTTCCAAATCCGGAGGATCACCCATATCCCCAAGCCTCCATCCGTATATAGAGCGGACATTGGGCAGATGAAAGAAGTTTGCCAGATGTAAGGTGTAGTTGGAGTACCTGCGCACCGGCCCTGTGAATCTGACCATGATGTCGATATGGTCTGAAACTGCAGGTAGCTGTACTACCTGCGATGGGTTACTCGTAACGCTTGTGATCGTTTCCTTTATGGAGCCGCAGCGTGACCGTAGCTTATTCATGATTTTAGGCCACAGTAAACGGAAATCAACGTGATCATTGCGCGACACTGGAGATACCGTCTTTGAGTCTGCTGGGGCTTTGCCAGTGCTAACTCTGAAATCCAGTCGTCGTAACTTGGGAAGACAAGCGAGTAACACTGCCATGATGGCATCCTCATTCTCGCCAGATGAAATCTCACCATAGAGTTCGTTGGCCTCTTCTTCGCTAGACGTAAATGCTGCACTCTTGGCTTTCAAGACGCTCTGCACCTCTGTGTCTTTAAGTCCAGGCCATGACCAGTCACGAGACTTCCCTTCGGTCCTTGCCCATGAATCAGGTACGATGAATGATTCGACAAGAGCGGCGTGGGCTGGGGAGGTAAACATCAAGTACGCGAGGGCAGGAAGATGGTGCGTTTCCTTCAGATCTATCCCTGAGTACAGAAATGGCGTGGCGATGCGGTTAAAGTCTCTTGAGGTTAGGCATAAACTCGGGAGAGAATCGCGAGGAGCGAAAGAAAGTACTTGTTCTAGTAGCTCCGTGGGAAGCTTCTGCTCAACTGAGGACGACATGATGGTAACACCAGGTATGAGGTATTCGCGAAAGCGCTTTGCGCGAAAGGAGTGATGAATATAACAGCAGGTTCATTGTACGTTCTGATGAGTCTAATGTCGCTCAAGGCATCCACATGCAGGGTGTATTGGAGGCCTGCTTGGTACCTAATGTTAGCGTCGCTGACGTGACGTCACCGCCGCGTCCTCCAATCCCATGAGCGACTTCTTCCTGTTACCAGCCTTTTTTGATTCTCATCTCCCATGGGCCATCACGTATCCAGGATAAATCAGCAAGGCGTACTTCCAAGTTTACATATGAATTTAGGTTGAACCCCAATCGCCTTTTCTGTACAAGACCGAAACGTTGGAACTTGCCGACCATCCTAGAAGATACGTGACTATGATCCACCAAGTTAATTACATCCTCTAGATCACTCTTCGCATAGACTAATCAGTGCAAGTATCGAATGGCCAGCCGACAAGGTCGATGTTGAGTAGCCTGCTAGACTCCATCTCTTTAGCACGAGACTTGAGCTCGTCGATGTCCCAGTTGCACCACAAGAACTTGCCCTTGAGGAATCGGGCCTCTGGAGTTGCAAGCCAGAGATTGAAGCTTGCCGGGAGAGTGACTAGATGACGAGCTGTTAGTTTCACCGTATTGCGTAGTGTGTAATTAGATCTTACCATCATCGGTCTTCACATCTTTGAAGCTGTCCGCACCGCCGACTTTGAGGTTCATCTCAGTGAGAACAACGCCGGGCTGGGTATGGAAGACACTGAGCTTTGGCTTCGCAAGAAGCACGGTATCCCACAAGCGATAAACAGCCATCTTGGCAACGCAATAGGAGGCGAAGGCATCGTTGAGACTCAAATGAGCACCCCAAGAGTTGATGGCGATGACATGAGCATCTGGAGCAGCTGTACGAATGAAGGCCTTTGCGACCCACAAAGAGCCCTCGAGGTTGTCGGTAATAGCTCTGAGAAACTCGCGGCCGTCGACATCCGCGAAATTATCCTTCGACCCAACAGCTGCTGCAGCATGAATGAGTGTGTTGATCTCGCCATCCTTGGCGAAGTTGTCAAATGCAGCATTTACTGAAGCCTCATCGGTGACGTCGGTGCTCTGGATGAAAACGATCGTACCAGGAGATTCCTTCTCAATATAGGCTTTGTTCTCCAGTAGAGGGCCTTCACGACGTCCAAGCAGACCAATGCGCGCGGCACCTGCGCGAGCGAAGAAGCGTGCTGTCTCTCCTCCGATGCCAGTGTTGCCTCCACCCGTCACCATGATCGATTTGCCTTTCTGAGAGAGAGCCACGAGGCTAGGATTGCCAGCGGGTTGAGCCGTGTTATGCCAGCGCTTGACAGGCGACGGGAAGGGTGGAGTGTCGGAAACCATGGCGACTTCACTGAGCTATGTTGGAACAGAAGAGCTGGACAAAAGATTGGCTGCTGTGTAATCTGCGACTTGCAGCACTGGAGTCCGGAGTAAGTGACCACTCGTCTTGGAGGGCATCTTTACGGTCTTATACCGGGAAATCTCATCGGAAATGGACATGTAGTGCTGCATGTCATCATCTACACTGTGCTTGGGATACAAATTTGTTCCGTCCGGCGCGCGTGAACTCCGACCATAATCATGGTACTCTCCGCCATACCACAATGGGCTTTCCATACATGAAACAATATGCTTGGATACGAATAACTAGTCCTCTCCGATGGTTTGTCGTTGGAGCGCCTCAGCCCTATCCCCATGTTCATACCGCTATGCCAGGGACGCCACAAGCATGACCAACCCGCCCATACCGTCCATACCAGAACACCACTCTGCCCACCAGTTTGAGCAGTGACTACTTCTGTTGTTGTGAATCTGAGAAGCAGGTTCTTTATCTGACGGAGCATATGGTAGCCACGCGTCGCGGCAGGATAGCCTTCCTTGATCTAACTTGATGATCTCGCCGTCGACGGCCAACGCGTACGAAATTTGTCCCTGTGGCTCTGTTTGGCTCTGTGATTTCCAGTCTTGTGCATTTTTTGCCTCCCAGAGTTGCCGTTTCGCGGGCAAAGGTGCAATCACAAATTCCGCAGGCATATCGCACATAGCTGCTGGTTCAAAGAAGATGAGTTTGTTCAGGACGCGATAGATAACTGCAAGTCTACCAGAGCAGTCAGCAGGTATGGGTGGAACGATAATGCCAATAGCTGGCGTACCTCCGCCGGGACTCTTTATAGACCCAGTCTTGCCAGCTGCTTTCAGACGTGTTGCGACACGATATGTAATTCGCATGGCAGTCAAAGTCGTCATGAGACAGTTGTATTGCGATAAGCTAGGCAGATTATTGTCAGAAAAGCTTGTTACGAGAGGGATACAGTAAACTTACAATGACCGCCTTCTCCAGAAGATGGTCCACATTGTTATGCTCAGTCTCGCCCTCGTCCAGACGGATCAACACATAGACTGAGAGAGCTTGCATAGCACCAAGCAATTCCCATTTACCGAGAGTCTGGTTCTGACACATGCGCTCACACTCTTGCTTTACGTTGCGCCAGAAAAGCCTTCGGCTTCCTTGTATTCCATTCGCCATCATGTGTATTAGGGCAATGCAGTTTTCAAGTGGCTCGTTTGTTGTACCTTCATCTGTGAATGAA
>Ga0265797_10000707_pt1 | contig 60795 bp, 45 predicted proteins | sample P2T30metagenome_FD_192433 | JGI IMG/M metagenome (GOLD analysis project Ga0265797, IMG submission 192433) | Plant litter microbial communities from East Loma Ridge, Irvine, California - P2 T30 | ecosystem: Environmental > Terrestrial > Plant litter > Unclassified | place: USA: California... | reverse complement strand
ACCTATATTTTATAGAATTTTTCGAGAATTTTTTAAGCTATAATAGCTATAGAAACCCTATATTTATCCTAAAAAGTATAGTAGTCTAAAGTGCAAACTGACTACTATAGCGCTATGTCATAATCTGGCGTTTGTCCATCTTGGAAGGATGGACCGCCGTAAGCTGCACACAAACTTGTGCTCAAGAACTCTGCCAAGAAAACGTATCCTCCGATGTCGACTTCGTCGTTCGAAGAGTGTTGACACCAGTATAAACTACCTCGCTCGGCCTTTTGCCTAAAAGACAACTTGACATCAGCTTGGACTTCGCTGTTCAGAGTACCAGCTCATCACTGAATATCACCGGCTCTCTCCGGTTGTTGCTTAGTTGGATACCACGCGCCGAGATGCCATCCGAGATGGCTGATGTTTCAGACAACGGTGTTACGGTGCGGAATGCACAATGTCCGCGGCTCAATGTACTGATAACATTGATAGCATTACAAGCGATTCCAAGATGAATTGACGGCCGACCAGATCCCTCCCATGAATCGCACCACGGTTCATGACACTGTCTTGAACACCGCAGAGCTGCTCGAGGCCATCCTCTTACACTTATCTGGCCGTGACATCCTAGTCAACGTTCAAAGAGTGTGTAAGAAATGGAAGCAAGCAATCTGTGACTCCCCATCAATCCAAACAGAACTGTGGCTCAGACCTCGGACCAGAGCGTTGATCTTTCCTACTGGTTGTCTGCTAGACAACCCTTACTGGAGGGAGCTAAACAGAGAGCCTACGCTTGACCTCGATTCCCGCCATTTTCTCATGCTGGACCTGCCGTGGTACGACACCGATCAAGTCATGCACAACGACTTCTTCCCCTCCGCCAATTCGCGCGGCCGTCCGTCTTCTCTGGCGCCAACTCGTAGAGATCTTGGAGCGCCCACGCCGGGCCTGCCTGGCTATTACGCGTACGTGATTCGCAAATCTAAGCAGAAGCACGACATTGAGGGCGTGCAGCCGACCTGGCTGGATATGTACCTGACCGTGCCGCGCATCTCGGTAATGCATTTACTCGTCTTGCTGCCGATTCTCAGACTCGGCGAGCCGGCCATTGTTGAGGTGGAGGTATCGATACGCGAGGAGGGTGGGGTGACTTTCAGGAGTATTGTGGATGTGGTGGACGACGTTTGTCGGTCGCATCTTAGCCAGATGTCTGGTGATGTTTTGAAGGATGAGAGCGAGGTTACTGCTACGTGTGAGATTCTCATGGGAAGGTGAGGCGTTTGTTGTGGATTCGAGAGATTGGGTTTGCGTGGAAGCATTGAATGCAGAGGATCTACCTCGAGTTGGAAATGACGGCGTGGAGGGTTCGCGATGTGAGGTCCCACCAGCATCTCGGGCACGGTCTCCCGTAACTGGTATGATGATTCTGAAGTTAATGACGTTGGTTTCGCGACTTTGGCAGTCTGTTGTTGTCTTTCCGATCAATTCAACTCTCTCGAAGCCGAGCTCGACTTTGCTCGAATCGCTATTACTGAACCCTCCACACGACCTTGCTTTACCAAAGGATTAGAAAACCGCAGATTCCTTCGAGATCGACAAACGATACTCACGTGGACTCATCAACCTGCCCCCATCAGTAAACCACGCTGACCACGATTACACGCGAGATAGAGTAACGCCCTTCTTCACTTTTCCACAGCGACGACTGGAAGCGCCTCGCGACAAAAGCAATGTGCAACAATGAGGCTGCTGGCACGCAGGGCGTCATGGTCCGGCAGGTACGTGATACTCCCAACTTCAGTCTTCGTCATGCAGAGCATTGATCTTAGAAACAGAAGCGCAAAGCCACCGACAATGGACTTCCTTTGGCCGATAACGACCACACCGCTCACAACATGGCCACTATCCCAGCGTGCTGTGCTGTGCTCGCTACTCCAGAACTACTCGAGATGATCATTCTACCTCTGTCCATGTCTGAAATTTTCACCAAGGCACAGAGAGTCTCGCGCACGTGGAAAGATATCATCGCTCAATCGCCAACGATCCAGAGGAAACTAAGGCTGCGGCCCGAGGTCGACAGGGTGACTTCTCCAATCACATTCCTACCAGATCGCATCTGGTCATTCGCGGTGAGGCACAGACCGTCGACTGGGTTCGAGCGGACTCTGCCAGTTTATCCCGTCGCAATCGACAGCAATCGCCTGGCCTATTGCTACTTCCTCCGTGCTTGTTGGCTGAGGTACCATCACAAAAGCCGCACCATCTTCAACACGATCAGATTTTCAAAGCGCCATTTGGCACAGGTCTCGGGGCCGTTTCGACCCACTTGGCTGGGAATGTTTGTGACCGAGCCACGCATTACGATTGCGCGGTTGGAGCTGGAGCTGCAGTCGAAGCACGACGCGGGAAAGACTAAGAGAGCCCAGTATTACCTTTGGTCTTCAGCGTCTGTACGTGACGATGGTGGGTTGACGTTTGGGGCGGTGTTGGATGCAGGGGAGAAGATGCGTCAATCTGCCCCTGTGGACACTGAAGGTCGGGAGAATGCTCGGGTCTTGGTACAGTTTGTTTCTGAGCCTTGAGACTTGAGTGGGGCTTTGGGTCACTACTCTTGCGGCTTCATGGAGGAACTGACTGTGCTGGGATAGGCTGGGAAATGGATAGTACTCGGCAGCACGAACTCCGACGAGCCATTGCAAGGCCAGTTGGAACTTGGAAGATGCGCTTGGACCTCGGGGAAATGAAATTGACATGTTGTGTTCCGGGAGAAATTCGATGAATGCCAGACAGGAATGAATCATAGCTTTGCTGTGGTTCATCAGTGGCTGAAATAGCCGATCTAAAATACACAACAGAGCCGCTGAACCCTCCCACGTCCTGGCTATCCCTGACCCTGAGCTACGGCGAACCCTCATTTGAGTTCACAAAGAGTCTCCCAGACTCTACTTGACAAGCAACTGAGCCACAGCATCGTTAAAGTCCTGATCATCTCCATTTTCCGCAACGATAATACCAGTCTGTACGCTTCCGAAGAGGTAAGGCCCGCCGACTTTGAGTTCGGAGGGCTTCTGCTTTCCATCCGCCTGGTGGGAGAAGGCGAGGACCACCTTTCTGGTCGTTGGGGGGAGATTCAATATCCTGCCCACAGTCCCTTCGCCTGTGAAACGATACTCCATTGCTCTCTCGCGATCGTCGTCGAGTTCGACTCTCATGATTTGTTCGCGGCTGGAGTTGCTGGAAAGGGTGAGTTGCTTGTAGACCCCTATGGAGCTGATGAGATTGAGAGTGGCTTCGTTGCCGGTAGTGGTGATTGTTGACATGGCGGAGATGGGTATGATGGGGAGTGTTGGAAGGTTGGGTGTGATACGGTGGATGAGTGGGTGATGTTGGTGAGAATTGAAGCTGTCTTCGGAAGGGCGAGGGCTCTGCCTTTAAGGCTCCCGACGTCCAGGGCAAATAATGATCGGACATGATCACAACGAACCCGGATGACGAGTTCTCGCGATCCACGGGCACAAGATCCTGGATACTGCGAGATATTGCAGGATATGGCGAGGTATTGCATGAGCTAAAGCGAGGAAGACACCAATGCGTAGCAGTATGAGTGGCTCAATCGCTTTGAAAGAAGCAGGGACCAGTCGATTCCAGACATGGCTGGTCTTCCGAATCGGCGGATTTTCCTTGAAGCAGCAGGCGCAGGTCTCACCGCCAGACTCCGACACTATCTTCATCGCATGTGTCAAGGCCGTATACTCCGCAGTTACATATATGGATACTGCCAACGCTCGGCTATTCCAGAGTCTCTCAAAGGTGTTGTCCTACGAGACACGTCAATCTCGAGCTTCTAATCAGTCAAATGGGCTTTAATCTTCCGCAGCCCATAATTACTCGTTTCCATCAAGATCAATGTGTGATGCCAGTCAACACCAACTTCTAGCGTTCGTGCTCCCTCAGTGTGTATGTGCCGATTGCACACCACGTGTCCACTGCGTGATCTGCAAGATGTATGCTTGCGCATTGGCGAGCGCATACCAGAATACCACATATACCGTACTACCTCCATGACAGCACCGTAGCTTCAGCTGAGGCTCCAATGTCGTCTATTGAGACTATGTCCGAGCACGGGAGGGGCAGACGCCTTGTTGTGGGCCGATCCTTGGAGGCGCACAATCTGTTATAGGCTAATGCAGATATATATGTATGCATACCTACATGCACCCACTCAGGCGCAACCGATGTTGCACCGCATCCATCTGTACAGCACACACAGGTTCAAAAAGACGTCAAGCACACATGTGCGATCGACTTGACGACATCTCAATTCATATATATACATACGCGCGACCTCACTTAGGGTTAGGACTCGCACGGACAATGATGCACAACGCTTAGCAGAGCTTACTGATTGCTGACATGCCATTAACCTTTCCCCTTGCCCGTGTTTGCGGTCCTTTCGGCTACCCAATACCGGGTGTGGCTTGTAGAATGTCTTGCTACTCGTGGGAAGCTCTGTGAGACTCAACTCTGCTGGTGGCGCCACTGCTCACACCTCGATAACAGCAAGTATGTAAGTGGGTTGCAGGAGCCGCGTTGCACGTCTAGTGCACTTCTGTGCTCCCTCCATCTCTCATCACACGGTGCGGAAAGCAGTATCAATGGCAAACACGCCAACCATTGATCTCGAGAAGAGTGGCGGCCTTGCGAGCTCTTCTCCAGCAGACAAGGATTCGTCGCACCACCACCACCATCACCTCAATGCGCGTGATCGTCTTCGCCACTTCCTCCATCCATCTGGGACGAGAGTGCATATAGCGGATTCTCCGGTCGAGGCCGATAGTCTGCACCGCCAGCTGTCTAACCAGCCCACAGAAGAGCCCTTTTCGATCTACATCTCCGGCTCTCCCGAGCACATTTCTGCAGTGCAAGAGTCTCAGTCCCACCATGAAGCCCGGCAGGCCGAGTTGAGAGGCCAGCATGGTGAGGTATGGGAGCAGTTTGCCGATGTACAGGGCGAGTTGGACGCGCTCAACAGAGAGTTGGGTCGCGTCACTGACAAGGGCGTGAGTCTGGAAGGACACTTTGGAAAGTTTGGTTATTCGGCAAGGATTAGAAGCTATGATGATGGTGATGCGCCGAGTTCTGGACGTTCTGGTACCAGCTCACCGAGATCTGTTGGAGGCGCCGATGAGGCTGAGCCGTTGAAGCTGTTCAAGGTGCCTGTTGTGCGGCAGTATTTCCACAAAGGTATCTTGTGGCGGGCAAGCACAAGCGAAGAGGTGAGGAGTTTTGAGCTCTTTGTTGACTTGCTCTACGTTGGCATTATTGCTATCAACGGCGATGCGGCGGCGGAGCATCCTACGGGATATTCGCTGCTGAAGTTTATCAGTAAGTCATCTTCAAGCATTTATTTTACCAGCATCATGATCGCTGACAATCTTGCACAGTCACGTTCACACTCTCTTGGAAAATCTGGAACGACATGGCCATGATCATCGCCTGGTTCGAGACAGATGACATTTTTCAGAGAGTGTCAATCCTCTTCCTGCTCGCTTGCCTGTTCGGCTACACGACTAACATCATCGAAGCCTTTGACCATACTTATTCGACTCTCATTGGCTTCTATCTCGCGGCACGGCTGTACATGACTGCCTATCTGGTGCTCGTGGCTTTTCTAGTTCCTATGGTCCGCTCGGTGATGCTGTACTACGCCGCAGTTGCCACCATAAATGCCGCTCTTTGGATCGCCAGCATCCACGTATCATATCCGAACCAGCTGGCCCTCATCTTCTGCGCCCTGTTCCTAGAGATCTCAGGCCAGACTTCATACATCATGCTTCTTACCATCGCTCAGAGACTGGCTCCGCGCTTGAAGAACTGGGCAGAGCAAGCCCTCGATTTCCACCCGGCCCTCAACATTGAGCACCGCGTCGAGCGCACCAACGCTTTCGTTTCACTCGTCTTCGGTTACACAGTCGTCGCTATCCTGTACCAGTCCGCCAAACCAGGTGTCGACGCCATCTTCGGCAAAGCCATTCTTGGCCTCATCCAGCCTTTTGCGTACAATTGGCTGTACTTCGAACTCGACGGCGCAGAACTAGCATCCCACGCCATTCGCAGGGCAAAGTTCACAGCCATGACCTGGGCTATTGCGCACTTACCTTTCATCATGTCATTTGTGCTTGGCGGCGGAGGTCTCGCCCGACTAGTGCTCGCCACAGACGTTGAGGGAGCGCACAAAGATTTATTGACAGAGACTTACCAAGAACGTTCGGAAGAAGAAATCGCGCAAGGCATTAGGTGGTTCTACTGCGCTGGCTTTGGCAGTGCGCTACTCTTCATGTGCTCGATCTCGATGTCACATGTGCACAAGGACTTGGCCGGTGTGAGATTGCGCAAGAGATTTCGCTTGGGCGTGAGGGCTGCGACGGCGATTGTAATGATTTGTTTGCCTTTGGCGGGCGAGGAACTGGATTCTTTGGAGCTTGTGGCGACGATGACTGGCTTGGTTGTTTTCACGCTGGCTGTGGAGGTCTGGGGTGCCAGTCGGCGCGGCACTGGCTTTGTGATGAGAGGGAAACCTTGTGGGTATGTGGGTAGCTGTAGGAAGAAGGATTTACAGGAGGCATTGGATCTGGGTGGCGGAGTTGACGTTGATGCTTTGGGTGAGAAGAGTAAGTATCGAGGTGGTGGATTGGCAAGCGCGCCCATGTAAAATGAGACGTCCAATATGCTACTGGAAGTTGATTGGAGAAAATTATTGTCCAAAGTATCGAAGACTGCTGTTCTGCCCCACAAATGTTCTGCAATGGTGGTATTCCGAAATGACGCTCTTACCCAGGGTGCCCATCTTACCTATCAGCGGCGGGCATTTATGTTCTTACCTTTCCGCTGGTTGGCGTCTTCCTGGCAAGAGAGCTGCAAACCTTGCACACCGTACGCAGCGATGCCATATAAATTCTGCGCAATCTCAGCTTTTGCTTACGGTGGATATTCTCCGTAATGTATCACACGGAGTTACAGCTTCATACACCCGAATCATACGATGCAGCATCTCGCTCAAGAACTAAAACGTCTTGCGACTCCAGCGGCGAAACCACATATTCCAGCCCCGACCATCTCCACAGGCAAAATGCAGCCACCGTCAGACCAGAAAGAGGAGTGTATCATGCTCTGTCTGGACCATCAGCATCCACCGCTTGTGACCGTACACGAGATCAGATTGTCGACAGCACCGTCAAACACCGAGCTTTTCCTGCGTCTAGCAAAGGAATACGAAGAAAGACGAGAGCCCTACATTTTCTTGACGATCAAGGTCCGGCCCTTCTGGCGACAGGTCAGAGCGATACATTTCGTGCGCTTCACGACGCTTAGTCCGCGGCCAGGAATGACGGCGCAGATCGAAGATATGCACGGTCTGCCCCGTGAGACGCATAGTTGGGTATGGAACAGAAGAAACGGCGTCAACGCTTCGATCATGGCGCAATACTTACAGGAGCCGAGCTCCGTCAGTGAAGGCTGGTCTATCTACGAGTACATCACGAAAACGCGCTATCCTGATCCTCTGTCGTGGAAACCTGGATCGGGGGGATGGGGACGATATATGGAGGAAAGTGTGAGCCGGAGAAGCAAAGTGGTGTGTTTGATCGCCCTCTTCACAATAGTCTACCTATTGGAGGTTTGGGAGATGGTCCAGATGAAGGAAGTCCTTGGCATTATTGTTATCAGCGTCAATATCTATTACGTTGGAGGCATCGTTGCTGCGGCGTAATGGTCAGAATAGTTCGCGGTCTAGCTCTTCAGACTAGCTTGGCTAAGTGCCAGCAAGCACTTGTTGTATTGGCATGGTAATACTGGTGTTTGTGTCTCCTAGGTCGATAGAAGGACCGCGCTGCTCGAGGCCACCATGGGCGGCGTTCCATCTGACCGGAGGCCATGAACAAACTCTTCCACATGCTAGGCTGTGCTGAGGTCATGCTGTTCCACCCCAATGCTAGTAATTGCATGCGCGAACAGGCAAATATGGCGGATTAATTTTGGAGTCCGATAAGGTGTAACATGTAAATTGCAAACGATCTATGGCTGACTATCTCAAACCTTCTATAACACTCCTTTACACGTACACCCTGCGGCCGAAAAGAGAACGTCTGCTAGCACCATTGGGAGTCCACTCGTTCGCAGATGACACAACATCGGCCCCGTTCCAAACTCCCGGCCGGGGATGGTCAAAAATATCCTTTCTCGACCACGATGTCTTCACGATCAAATCCTTGATCGCCTGCGGACTTGTGGCGCTGTCGACGAGGCCCAGTTGTGCCAGACGTATGTAGTACGCCGCCAAACCCGCAGTCAAAGCTGCCGAGCAAGAAGTGCCAGAAGTAGTCATTATCCCGTTGTCGAATTCAGGTTTCCAGAGATCTCTTTGTGCCACACTATACACGCCATAGCCAGGCGCATAAACATGAGGCACGCCGGCCGCCGGTTCAGAATCTCCCTTGAGACCCGACACGCCGTCGGCCCAGACACCTCCGGCGACGATGAGTGAAGGCACGTGTTGAGAGCCCAAGCCCGGCTTGCCATATATGGCAGGCACAACAAACACGCGAGCAGCGCCGTCATTTCCTGAACCGGTGACAAGAATTGCGCCCTTGGATGCTAGCGAGTCCAGCAAGTCCTTGTGACGCAGGACAAAGCCGTCGAACTGTTCTGATCCGTCCGGACCTGGGAATTGTGCGGCTTTCCAGCCGGAGGCCATCAGTATGACCTTGGGAGAAGACCCATCAAGTTCATCGTTGATCATGCCGAGAGCATCGATCCAATCTGAGCCCTGCATAGCTTCCGGGAAATTCTTAATCGTAGCGTGTGGACGGCAGGGCATACGGACAATGATCGGGTTGATGTTCTTCGCGACGCCGACTGTTTTGCCGGCAACTAAGCTTAGCATGGATGTTCCGTGGGACTTGCAATCGTTGTCTTTCGCATCACCCCCTTCCCCTACGTGGATGTATCTCGATCGATCTCTGACAAGGTCAAACTCCTGCAAAACGGGAGCTGTCATTAGCAATTCGCAACTTGCGTTTCGGGGATGTGCAAAGCATACCGGATGTTCCAAGTGGGCTCCGGTATCGAGAACATAGACATCAACGCCCTGTCCACCGCTGTCGTCGAAGTAGTAGCGGTTGAGTGCGTCCGGAAGATACTCAGGCCAAGACATGAAGGTCAGATGTGGTTTTGCTTCGCTTTGATACACGATCGACATCGTGGGATCGTCAGGACATTCATCGACACATTTTCTGTTGACGCTGGCGACCTGTTGGGATTGGTTAGTATGGCTCTGATGGATACAGTTTATTTTCTTCGGGCAGACTTACGTTGGTCATGTTAGCAATTTCCATTGCCTTGTCGCCCGTGAGACCCGTGATACTCCAGTAGTTCAATCCGAAAGTCTTGGTGTTGGACGCCTTAAGCTTGCTCCCACCGGTGATGTAGCCTTGAAGGTTAGACGCAATCTCCTCGACTTGCTTGGTGTCGCGACCATCTTCGGGCCAGATGAAGTACTCAGTAGTGTCCTGCGGGTTCTGCGGATCTTCCGGAATTTGGATGCCTCCAGTCTCGTCGAAAGCCTGGGCAATCCTTTTGGCGATCGCATCATATGCAATGGTCTTTGGATGGAAAGCCTTCATAAGCGTGGCCTTAAACGCCTCAGGGATGAAATCCGAGAGGCTGAAGTCCCTGGGATATTCCTTCTCGTTGAGTTTCATACCGGGATCGCGAGCTTGCAGTCTTCCGAGGGCACAATCCCACTGATAGTATGGATTAGCGCAGGAAGCGTCATCTCGGCGGTCCAGTTCCAGTTTTGGGGAGCCATCGTTCTGGCGAGGCACAACCTTTGTTCCGCTCGGGAGGATATCGGATCTGTAAGGGGAAGAGAAGAACCAGGCTCGGTCGGTAAACTCTGGCCAACCAGATTCGCTAGAGTCTCCCTTTTCGCAGAAGCGGTGTCCTTCAAAGACAGGGTTGATGTCCATGAACTTAATTCGCTTGTTGTTGATGTTGTCATTTTTCAAGCTCTGCTGCACTTCAGAGATAGCTCCTTGGATCATGTTGTTGAAAGCGTCGACTCCGCTGTTCATTCGTTGACGCAGATTCTCCGTCAGCGGAAGCGATGGTCGAACTCCGACGCCTGGTATGTCTTGCAGCGCAGCGAGTTGAATTTGCCCGTTGTTGCAGTCGGTGTTACCCTGAGGTTCGGCAAAGAAGCGTGCGTAGCCAGTCACAACAAGTGTGAAGTCATCTCCTGCAGTATCGAGAATATCGCGGTATACCTTCTGCAGACTGGCGAAGACTTCGCCGTGTGCAGCGCTGTCACGCGGTGTGATGCCTGCAATAGATTCGGCATTCTTGAGTGCCTGTTCGCAATCTCCTGCGACAGAACCAATAATGATACAACTTGTGACAATCGAAGAGAACCCGAGATCGTTGCCTCCAATTGAAAGCGTAGCCATCTTGTAACTCTCTTTGTGGAGGTCTTTCATGAGTTCCAGTTGTGTAGCTCGGCCGTGGGAGCCAGCTTTGTTGATGTTCCCTAGGACATCGCCCGTGCAGGAAAGGAATTGAAGGCGTTGTTGCAGCGCTCCATAGCTACCTTCCAGTCGCTTCGGGTATGATCCAGAAGTGGTGAGGCAATTATGGCCAGGGTCTTGAGGGTTCTCAAGCAAGTTGCCAGCTCCAACACCAGCAGAGTACGAATCTCCCAATGCAAGCCATGAGTCAGCAATAGGGAAGCCCTTTGGCCAATCTCCATCGTCTCTAGGCGTCTCGTTGTCATCGATGACCGGCAGCTTTGGATCATTGATGTCGCCATCGTCTCCGCCAGCTCCGCCGCCGGGACACTTGTTGAAGAATGTATATGCCTCGTTAGTCGCAGGGTATACCTGAATCAAATCGGCTCTACCAAGGCCGCCCAAGTTTGCAAAGTTCATGACTTCGCCGCGATCGATAGGTGAGTAGAGCACGCCACGCTGGGTCCATGAGAAGGAGCTGCCGCCACCACCGCCGTTGGGGCCTGCGTAGCCGTTGTTCTTCCACACACTGCCGGCACCGGTGTACTTATTGAGCCAAATGATATCGGCCCTGCCCGAATTCTCCACGTCGGCGAGGCGAAGGTTGGCGCGGTCCCAGCCTTCTGTCTTCTTGATCTGACCGACGTTTTCCAGGCCTTCTTTCTTGTTGAGCCAGCTTGTCAACTTGCCCTCTCGTTCAAAACAAACAATGTCGGCTCTACCGTCGCCGTCCATGTCTGCAATGCGCATGTTACGATCGAATATGCCGACACCTGTTGACTTGCCACAGCCGGGAGAGGCGACGACGCCACGGTTGGCAAATGTCAAGGTCTTGGTACCTGAGTTCCACTGGTTCTCCCACAGAGTGACGGCGCTTGTTGTCTTGTCCTGAACTAGTACATCGCAGCGTCCGTTGCCCGTCCAATCGGCAAGATGAATAAGGGTTCGGGGGGCATCGACCTTGAGCGTGAACTTGTAGTTGGGGTCCCAGAACGGGGGATTGTGGGTGTTTGCGAAGATCTCGTTGGAATGGCCGTCGGCATAGATCCAGACGTAGTCGTCAGAACCGGTACCGCGCATGTCGCAAAAGAAGGTTCCATCCGCCTTGAGTTTGGTGCCGCCAGAGCCCTTGTTCTCATACACAACTACATCGTAGTCATCACCTTCCCTCCTGATGTAGATGTAATCGAGGCGATTCGAGCCGTAGATCTTGCCGAATTTGATCTGATGGTTGACATATTGTTGCGCTCCCGAGACGACGCCCTCGTGTGTGATTCCAGACGAGCTCCAACTCGGAACGATGCCGCTTCCACGGCTTCTGCTGTTGGTCCATGTTTGGACATTGCCATTGTTACCGACAATCATGATATCGGATCGGTAGTCGCCGTTGATGTCGCCAAAGTGGAATTCGGGTTCCACGGGCCCGAACCAAGCGTCCAATGGGCCGAACACTTTGCCACGAATACCGTCGATCGTGCTGAAGCCCTGCCAAGAATACTTGTCGCCCTGCCCTGCGTTGCGGGAGCACTTGACAGTTCTGTCTTTCTCAACAATGCAGAAGTCGGCTCTTCCGTCGCCATCGATGTCGCCAATGTGCACTCGCGAAGTATCCGGGATTGAAGGGACAACAACTCCGATGGACTCGAACTTGGGAGGGCTGCCACCTCTGTTGAGAGAAACTCTGACTGATCCGTCGCCTATACAGAAGAAGTCGTCAAGGCCGTCACCGTTGAAGTCGCCGAAGGCGATTTTCGAGCCCGTGATAGAGCCGCAGTTCGAATCGGGGTTGAAGGTCTTTGTTGCACCAAACTTGCCTCCTCCAAGATTTTGGCGAAAGAAATACTTCCTCGGAATGGAGTTGAAGTAGTCCACGACGCGAATCCAGTCATCCAGTGCTAGTGATCGGTCGGAGTTTGGGTCGTTCTTGATAATGTCGGCGAAGTACATGCCGTAGGGGATAGAGTCTGGGGTGCTGACGCTATAGGGAGCATCAGAATCGCCTGACTCGGCCTTGGTGATTTTTGCTGATTCGATGGCGCCTCTTTCGACACGATTGTGCACATATTTGCCGTCATCGTGTCCACTGCCCTTCTGGGTTTGGACGGGACCGCTAGCATTGCCTGCGACCTTTGCACACTTGTTGTTGCTGATGGCACTGTCGTCCTTGATAAGGCCATCGGTGGGCGGGGGCTGAATCACACCTTCGAGCTTGCTGATGGCATTCCACCATACACCGGCAAAGAGTCTGTAGCCGTCGTCGGTAGGATGGATACCATCGTCGCTCACCTGAGCCATGGTAATGACAGACTCGATGTCGGCGAGTCCCATCCGCTTGCCGCGGTAGTCATTCTTCACGAGATTTCTGAATTGTCTGCTGAGGTCTTCTGAGCAGACGCTGCGGTCTCTACTCCTAACCAGTGTCGAGAGGACAATGGTGACATTCGGCAGCTTGCTGTAAATGTCGTCGATGAGGGACTTCATGCGGACTCCGGCATTGGCAGTATCAACATTTCCGTTGCAGTCGTTGCTATTGATGTTAGCTTTGCCCGTACAGATGCGCAACACGATTTGACTCACGTTCCAGCATTGATCAGCACTAAGTTGGGCTTCAGTCCATTCACTGCCGATTTGCTCCACTCGTCGTGCACTTGACTGATGATCCAACCGGGGTGACCCTCGTTGTCCTTGGGCATGTCAGCATTATTCATGCGATTGGGCAGAAGAGATCTTACGCTGTCGGCCATGTCACCGTTGTTCTTCGTCCCGACCATGTTCACCTTCCAACCCTTCCAGCGCAGTTGCTGGCGTAGCAACTTGCGGTATCCGTTCTCGTCCGAAGATCTGACACCCTGGGTAATAGATGCACCGAGCGGCAAAATGCGCAAGTAGAAGTCTTTGGCATCGCGTTTCTCGAGTCCGGAAGCATTTCCGCCATCGCCCAGATAATCGTTGCCGCTTGCCAGTGCAGGGTAAGTGGTGGTAATGGCCTCGAATGAAGGGTAGGGAGAGTTCCATCCGTCTTCGACGATAACATCTGGGGCGACGCCATCGGGGTAAGGAGATGGACCATCCCAATTTTGAGATGCGCCATGTTGAATGAGTGAGACGAGCCCAAGCCCGCAGATGATGCTCTGCCGGAGTGGATGCATTGTGGTGGTGTTGATGAATGAGTCTGACTGGAAAGAGACCACCAGACGGAGGGTCGGTCTTTTATCTCTTCGAGCATACCCGCCTATAGATTAATGCCAGTTCATCACTTTGTGTTGGTGCTACCAAAGCATTCTAGGGCACGAGTTCGTGTCTGTGCTTTCCCCAAGGGCATCTTGCAAGGGACGAACGACTCATACTGTAAAGAACTTAGCCTCGAAAGCGAGTCGTGAACCGCAGAGCCTTATAGATTGATCTGCGGATACCAACACAGTCGAATATTGCCATATGGCATTGTTACGGTCGTGTTGCCTTTACCGAGATTGCCAACATGCCGAATTTGGGCTTCAAGTAGCAAGCAAAGGTCGATGTGTGTGTGTACAACAGCTATTCTGCTATACGGGTCGTCAGTTGTGATGTGATCAGAAGTATACAAACAAGACATCTGTCTTCGCATGCAGGGGTAAAGGAATTGAAATGCGCCGCATCTGCATCCGCGAATGCTGCCTAATCAAAGTAGGCGGCAGATTTTGTACCCAGAAATCTCGTTTGCCATTTGCGCCGCTCTAGAGCCGTCTCAGGAGCCATTTCTAGATGCATTCCGGAGGCTGAGTAAATTACTTGTGATCCTTCAGTCGCTTGGGTGTTGGTACTATATATGCTGGCGGAGACCAACAAAGTATAGGGCTGGAGGCGGCTGGCCAGCCTGAAATAGATCTCAGGGACCAAGTGTAGCGAGCTATAGTGTCTTGGCTTCATATATGGATACGATGCAAGCTTGTCGCAAAGCCAAGGTGTAGTATAGCCTAAAGAACCAGTTCTCTAGTTTGCCTCATTGTCTCGATTGTGTACGTGAACGTCAAACAAGACAGCTCGGTTTTGTTGGAAGTCCCTATGAGATAGTCATCTGGAAGCCTTGATCTTCGATATAACCATACAGCATTGCCCCTGATCATCATGCGGGCTACAAAGATTGGAGGGATCTCATCTTCATCACAGCTGTCGTCTAGGTCTGCCATAGTAACTTCGTAGGATTGGGATGAAGGATTAGCGGGATCCTTCCACACCATCACAAATAAAATTCCCATGAGCTTGCCGTTCTTGGCAGCTCTTGCATCCGACTGTGTTCGAGATTGTCTCGAGTCTCAGGGTTCTTGCGCACATGTTTGGATACATTTCCGGTCACTCTCAGTTAGAAGCATAGCTGTTTCGGACACATCATCATCGAGTCGGCTTCTGTAGTATGAACATGCTGTTTTTGCACATATACGAATTTTCCCTGGCCATCTTATCCTAGTTGTACTATCTATCGAAATCGCTGTATGTGAACTTGTACGCAGCGCCTTCCCCTCTCGGCCGAGCAAGCTGCACGTGATTTCCCGACTCCCACGGACCACGTTGGGTACTGTATCAATTCCCATTCCACAAGAGCTGATGAACTTGAAGATTCACAACTTTGTCCATTTTCCATCCTACTGTTGATCTGGTGCCGATGGTGATCACAAATCTCGAGCACATGTTCGCTGCACCCATTGGTAACTGATCGCAATCTTTTTTTCTGGCCACAGCACGCGGCGAACATGTTCGCCGATGTACAAGGTTTGGTCGGTCTAGAATACAAGTCACGGAAGTGGTTACAAGAGTCCCGCAAACGCCGGGCAAACGGTGAAGTACATGCTGATATGCTAACATTACTAGCCCTCGTTAAGGCCCGATCAAAGCTCGCCCACGTTCACAAGATAAAGCCTGTCCTTCCCAATTCTACCCTTATCCGGCTTCTCCGCTTCGACCAAGACCGGCTCGAGCTCCTGGTCCGCATTCAAATGGTGGCCGTGCAACACTTTGCACCTCTCATCAGCAGCAAGCGTGACCATCAAATCGGCACAGCACTCTGGGCTATGCGACTTCCTCGGACCACTGGCCATGCCGATGAAGGCCTGCATGGCAGGGTGCTCGATTGCGGACCTATTGATGGCATTATCTGCCTTTCCCAGCTCGGTGGCGACAATTCCGGGGTTAACAGCGAAAGAGAGCACGCCTGTGCCGTGGAGCTCTGCTGTGAGACTTTCGTGGAACTTGCTGATGGCAGCTTTAGAGGAAGCGTACGCGGTCATGACCGGAAGCGCCAGCGAGGCGACTTGCGAGCTAGTGCTCATCACCACTCCGCTACCACGCTCGACCATAGATGGCAGCACAGCGCGGATGAGAGCTACAGGTGCACGAACGTTGACTTCGTAGACGCGCCACCAGATGTCCAGATCCTGGTCTTCTGAGACGAGTGGGCTGATGCGCGAGATACCAGCGTTGTTGATGAGAATATCCACAGGTCCAAAATTCTGTTCGACTGCAGAGATGATCTCAGCGGCAGCACCTTGCTGGGTGACGTCGGCAGCAAGAGCGAAGGCCTTCCCACCGTTGGCCTCAATCTCGGAGATCAGGGTGTCGAGATCTGCCTGACGGCGTGCAATACATGCGACGCGTGCACCAGCGGCTGCGAATGCTTTTGCAATGGATCTTCCAATGCCGGAAGAAGTGCCGGTAACAATGGCCTGGTCGCAGAAGGTCAGTCTTGCAACAAGAGATGAGATGTGGTGGACTACGAACCACTTTGCTTTCAAGCTTGCCGGCATATTTCTGTGGACTCGTGAAGTCGTCGAGGTTTTCAAGGCTGGGTCGAGATGAGTTCATCTGTGACTATGGTCAGGCTTGTGAGTATGCGGATGGTTAGGCATTGACTTACGTTAGCGGTAAGAGTACTTGTTCTGGTTGAGTGTATTGATGGTGAAGTGTTCCCAAGGTAAGTTATGAGTGTGCTCTGATCTACCACTACAGAGCGTCTGGGCCTACATTATATAGACCGTCAATCGTCGGTCTCGTGGCTTCGGAGTCGGATCTTCCGCATGTCACAGGCTTGAACATGTAAGCAACGAGCAGTCTTTGGGAATCCCCATACTCCCAGGCGGATTTTATCTGCACAACGCCGACACTGCATGCGCTTTGTCCAATCAATGCTTAAGCGAGATCTGAGCAGAATCCTGTGGCGCTGTGAAGCTAACCGCATCTGGACAACCTCGCGAAGCACGTGGTCTTAACGAAGGTATTTCCGCCGCAGGATTATGCACGCATCCTTGGCTAATCGCTTTTGGGTGTATTGGGGAGCTGGACATACCAGAGATGCTAAGCTCCGGATCTTGTGCTTTGGATTGACGTCGTGTCAATGGTTGAGTAAATAAAGACATGCAACAGGAACCGATTCCTGTGGCATCATCTTCATCGCATCCTGCGTTACCGTTCACGAACCATTGTTCTACATCATCAATTGTCGATCTGTTCGAACCATCGCCATATCAGTCCGACGAAACGACGATGTCAACACCCTCTGAACCTCCGCGACAGCCCGCTTCCGACCTTCACGGTGATGATTCCAACACCATTAAGAATGTCGCTATCGTAGGTGTAGGTACCGCTTGAATGTCTTACTTTGACATCTCCAATAGATACTGATTGGTAGAGCAGGCTGCTGGCAATGTTGGGTCACACATCGTTCGCGCTCTCGTGGCCGGAGGCAAACACAACATCACCGCAATCACCCGCTCAGGTAGCTCTGCCACGTTTCCTGAGAACGTTCGGAGGCAGCCTGTCGACTACAGCTCTCATGAATCTCTGGTAAACGCTTTGCGAGGCCAACAAGTTCTTATCTTAACAATGTCGACGTCTGCACCCCAGGACACACAACAAAAACTCATCTCCGCGGCCAAAGAAGCCGGCGTGCGATGGATCCTACCGAGTGAGTATGGCACTGACCATACAGATCGTCCGGATGTTGGAGCAGAGACTAGACTCGGTCCTCCTGCGTTGGCAATTCGCCAGATAATTATTGAAGCCGGCCTCAGCTTTGTGTCCATATCTTGCGGCATGTGGTACGAGTATGCCTTCGGAGACTCTACGCGCTTCGGCTTCGACTTCAAGAAACGCGAACTTACGCTGTACGGAGAAGGCTCTACCCAAATCACTACATCGACATGGGCTCAGTGCGGGCGTGCTGTAGCAGCTCTACTTTCTCTCCCAATCGAGTCTGAAGGTGCACAACAAGACCAAACAACGCTCTCGCAGTTCCGCAATAAGAGTGCTTACATCGGCTCCTTCTACATTTCGCAAAAAGAGATTTTCGCTTCTGTGCTTCGATCAACCGGCACAAACGAGGCTGACTGGAAAATCCAGTACGAGCCGGTAGGAGAGCGCTACCAGCGTGGCAATAAGATGCTTGCTGGAGGAGACAGGTGGGGCTTCAGTGTCGCGCTGTATGCGCGTCTCTTTTACCCTGATGGCGCATGTGATCTTCAAGCGAAGCTGGCGAACGATGTCTTGGGACTGCCGAAGGAGGATCTGGATAGTGCTACAAAAGAGGCACTGGAAATGGTCAAGAGAGGAGAGTTTGAGCTCTAATGAGAGAAGCAAATGATGCTTTTGTATGAAGGAACAAATCACTTGAGCATACACTCATTCCTATCCGAATCAAGTAATGGCATGAAATTCAGGTCTAAACGCTTGTGAGTTTGCGAATGCAAGCCAGTGAGAGTGCCTTCGTTTCAGCTGCGAGTGGGGCCACCCTTGCAAGCTCAGCCGAAGGATGCCATCTGGCAGATGCCTGCAAACGAGATTATTGTCCGCCGTAAATGCAGACTGCCCTATAGCCTCAAGCGCATGATGCATCGCACTCTTCGACAATTCTTCCGTCCTCGTCCAGATACTACCGCAGACATGTCTGAGGATACTAGCCGCCTGAAAGACTTCCTGGCCTCACAACCTCTACCAACACTTCGAATTCTCGTCCTTGGTGCACCCGGCTCAGGTAAGCGAAGCGTCTGCGAACGGTTCGCTCACGGAGTTTTCCCAGTCGGCCGCGATCCAACAGAGAATGGAGAGTATCGCCGACTCATCGAGCTCTTCCCGCTGGAGGAGGGAAGGGAGTTTCGCGTCATGCTTGAGTGGACGACAAATTTGGGGGATCCCAAAGAGATGATCCCGGGCATCTTGCAGCAAATGGTGCGCGACAACGAGGCTCACATACTGCCATATCGCGTTGCGAATAGGGGAACCTTTGAGGCTGCAGATGGACTGTGGAGGGAGCACATCGCGGGGAAGACAGGTGGCAAGGTGTTCTTGGTGGCGAACGGCGAAGACGAAGGAGTCACTCAGAATGAAGGAAGGCAATTAGCACACAGGCTCGGAGCCACCTTCTGGCCGCTATCAGCAAAGACTGGAGATGGTGCTGGAGAAGAGCAGCTCGCCGCCATGGCAAAGGCGATACTGCTGCATCGTCTGCAGAAGGGTTAGGGTTTGCCGCATGTCGTCTTTTTGACGACTGGTACATGTATTCGGAAGTACTACATGTACCCATGCTCAAGCATTTTACAGCAGGACTTGTCGGGAACAGTGGCATCTAGAGGCGTGAAAGTACACCACAAGCGACTGACATGCAAATCAGGCTGCAGAATGGACCAATTGTACTTGTATGCTACTGTGATTAGACCAAGTTCAGAGCTGGACCGGATAAGCCTTCCTGATCCTCTCTCCATAAAAGTATATGATCCAACCCATTGGCGCAAAAGCAATCGCTATGAACGCTAGCAACGAATTGCCCCAACCTTGCCCAAGCGTACTGTACATATCCGGTCCTGCCAAGGGCAAGAATGCACCAATCAAGGATCTCGTCAAAGTATTGGCCGCTGCAGCACTCGCCGCATATACCTCGAAAGCATCGATGAGATAAGTCTGTACTGGTAAGAACATTGCAAGGTTTCCCAGGGCAAAGATGCCGGAGCCAATGATCGGCATGATCCAATGTACGTGCGCTTCTGCCGACCAGCCGTACCAGAAAAGACCGATGGGCACAACGATAGATCCGGGAGAAGCGGTGGCAAGCGGTATTCGGGCTTCCACTCACCATCGCCGGCTTGTGCCTTCTTTTTGGCGTTGCGATCGCTTAGTGTGCCGAAGATCACCAACCCGATGCTGAAGCCTACGCCGCAGCCTAGGTAGGTGAGGCCGACGCTGCTTTGATCGAAACCATAGATTTGCTCATACATGAGCGGGAAAGAGGTGAAGAGAAGGTACGTGTATGCGTATACCAGGCCAACGTACAAGCTGGTAAGGAGAACGATGGGCGATGTGCAGAGCAGTTTGAGCGGCCGTGCGATGGCGCGACTCATGCGAAGTTTCCATGAGAGGTCCTCTGAGTAGCGGTGGTAGAGGTCCGGTCGATTTGCGAAGACGTCTGGTCTTCTGCTCCAGTAGCACAGGCTCGTAAGTCTCTACTTGCACGATGAAGCCAAAGATCGTGCCAACTCCTGAGGCTATCGCTAGTAGCCAAAACACCCAGCGCCAGCCGGCAGCATTCCCGAGGTAGCCACCAGCGATGGGTCCGATGCATGGGCCGACCAAGGGTCCAGCAGCTGTGTTGAAGTCAGGACAACATTTCCTACGAAGCTTCGACGAAATTACTTACTGAAGATCGTAGTCACGAGACCACGTCGCTCCTTTCTCACGCAATCGGCAATAGAGCCGCTGCCGATGGTAACAGCGCAACTTCCAGCCAATCCAGCGAGAAGTCGGAATGCTAGTACAGCTCCCCATGTAGGAGCGAGCGCGGCGCCGACATTCCAACAAGTGAACAAAACGTTGTTCACGTGGTAGAGAGGCCGACGTCCGTACACCTCGGAGAGCGGAGAGATAACAAGAGGCCCCACAGCATAGCCAAGGATAAAGATGGAGACTATGAAGCTCGCAATAGTGTCACTTTCAAGACCCAAATCGCTTTGGATCAATCCTGTCACAGGAGCTACCATGGACGATGCCAGCGGTGTGAGGAATCGGAAGAAAAATACGAGACCCAAATTTATGCATTTCTTCGAGTTTGGCCAGTTTACCGGACGCTCGGGGTCGTCAGTCTCCCAGTCGACTAGCTCCGGATGGGGTTCATTGCCTTGTCCAGCGGTTTTCTCCCTGTCGGCGGTGATTTCAGATCTAGGTCGCAGGTCATCGTCGCTGGCAGAGCGCTTTTCATCGATTTCAGATCCTTCGTTGATCTCTGGAGATTGGTGAAGATCCTCTTCTCGTTTGTTTCCAGCGTCGTGATGGGCATGCGCCATGACGAATAATCTTTGGTGAAATTAAGAAACGGGAAACAGCTCGTGGTGTATCTTGGTCATAAGAACAGAGTGCATGCTGTCAGAATAAGTCGGGTATACACAAGTCGCAGGTCCGAACGTCAACGCGCATTGTCCAGATTGAGGTTCACTTACGATGTACCTCCACATCGTCATCTCAACCTCGAACGATGACGGTGTCGCTGAGTTTTGCCGCTACCATTTTGTTGAAGCAAAAGCTCAGACTAGCATACGGAGACAGTTCCAGGCACCCGGCTCCTGACTGGATCCGTGCAGTAGGGCAAGGTAGTAAAATCAACGTTAGCGTCGATCTTTAGCTGGTAGCTTTGCTGATCGGTGGATCATTGAAGCTCAGACAGTTGTCCATTTTCCTGAAGAGTACTACGATCGGCATCAGAAGGTTCCAACGTTGTGTTCAAGACCCTAGAACGGATCTGATCAACGCCGCAAGCACGCACATGCACGCGACCACTTGTCGAATTCGGCGAGCTTCGAGCGTCTTGACTACAACGACTGACCCAACTTTTGCAAATCGTGGGGATCTAGTCGGCCGCTGGAAACTCCGGGGACTTTCCAAGCACTCGGAGCAGCCAGTCGCCGGTCAAGTTGACCAGAGCACAAGAGATAACGGATACCCTAGGTGTTAGTCGACGTTGGCGAACGCCTCAAGCAACGTGATGATGCCTGTAACTGGGTGACGAGGGTGTATCGCGGTCCATGCTGAGATTAAAGTTTAGAAGGGCACAAGTCTCCAATGGTGGCCGTACCTCCTAATGGTGGAGAGGTATTGAAATGACGTGCAGTGCAATCGCAAGACTTTGTTGCTCTGAGAGGTAACAGTGACTGTATATACCGATGGTCTACCAACACCTTCACTAGTCAGATTCCTGCAATTCATCACCAGCATTTATACTCCTGCCTCACACTTTTATTCTCCAACCATGGTCTACGAACTCATCAAAGAAATGCCCGACAAACCCCGAGGATGGGACTCGACAGTAGATGACTACCTCGCCAGCCACGACATATCCTACACTAAGGCCACATCACTGCAAGGCGGCTATTCGGCGTACGTCTGGCGTGTTGATGGCTACCAAGATCCCATCTCACATCGACAGCGGCGAGAACCTTGCGTTTTGAAGTACGCTGATGAAGCTGCAAAACGTGTGCCTAAGATGGCTCTCGACTCTTCTCGCATGCGATTCGAAGCCCGCGCATTGGTCTGCCAACCAGTGAAAACTGCTTGTGAGGCAGAACCTAACGTTGAAGTGCCAGAGGTGCTAGAAACAACTGATCGGGCTCTTCTCATGTCCTGGGGTGGAGAGATGAATTTGCGAGCAGCTATAGAAAACAGAGAAAACTTCGATGCCGAAGAGATTGGATCCAGGTTAGGCCGCTGGCTTGCTTGCTTGCATGAAGCAGGTATGAATGATCCCGAGGCGGCCCAGTGGGAGAACAGTACTTTTATGGACCCTGTCAAAGCCGGCGAGTACGAAAGACTGCGCATCTCTATGCAAGCGAGCGGTTTCGACGATGCCTCTGTTGACCGGGCGATTGATCAACTGGAAACGCCTGTAGCGAGGCAGACAGTCACTGCTTGGGACTTCCGTCCTTCAAATACCCTTCTTCGTATCGAAGGTCATCCAGATGGTCAACCTGGGCTGTAAGTATTAGATGGTAGCTTAGCATCAAGATACAAAATGGCTGACACCCATCCTAGAACGGTAATCGACTGGGAAGCAAGCGCATACGGATGTCCAGTCTGGGACTTAGCCTTCTGGGTCACCGAAGCTCTCGTGCTGGAAACCAAGCATAATGGCACTAATGCGTTAGTTTCCAACCTCCTCTGTTCTTATCGTCGTACCGCAGGCGATCAGATAGTAACAAAGAAGTTTGCCGCAAAATTGGCCTTGTTGGTGGGTTCCTCGCTCAACTATTTCGTTCCGCGCAATTTCTGGGATTCGACAGAGGACGAGGTGCAGTTCTGGAAAGATCGAGCGATGCAACTGATTCGCGCCGGACTGGAAGGGGACCTCACTTGGATTGCTTCGAGTGAGGTTGGTTCTCTGTGGCAGCGATAAGCTAGCTCGTAAATAGCTGATGCAATCTCGCTTAATGACTTTGGGATACTGTATAAGCCAACGGCCTCTTTTTGTTTCAAGAAACTAATTATCAGAGCGTCAGCCTCGCTGCACAAATTAGACTTGAGCACCAATAGGACCTGTCCTTCCTTCAATTAATAAAGACCCATTCCTCACAATGTTAATGCGGCCAAAACATTAGTGCAGCACGTTGTGTTCTGTGTGTACTGGTTGAACTGTACAAGGACTTCTGGACCGTGGGATGATGCTTGATGCAGTTGAATCGCTACTATACATCGGGTCTACGCATTATCTCCGGTCTTGGTCACTGGGCGGTCAGCTTGCGTCTGACACACGCAGAGTACCGACCATGCATGTCCGTTCAAGACGATCGTTCAGCCCTCGCATATTACTAGTGATGTTATTGAACTCGCATAATTTCAGCCGGTTGGACGCATTAGTAGAAAATCTTATCTTCATCAAGAGTGTCAGGATCTTGTGACTATATGTAAGCACCCATCCGACTTGCCGGGTACCGCTGCTTTTCTATACTTTACTACTATATCAGCATCCTGGACGGTGTTTGCTGAAATATCACAAGTCTATTCCCTTGTGCAATGCCGTTGTCACTTCTTACGCTCCCTTATGAGCTTCGAGAACAAATCCTCACATCAGTACTCTGCAAGAGTGGCAGTATCAACCTGCAGCGTACTGTGAATCGCGAAAATGGCTTGACGCCTCCGATCTCACAAGTCTGCAGGCTGTTGCGGGAAGAAGCGGTCCGCGTACTTCATCGGGTCAATACCTTCACGTTGACGATTGATCCAGAAGCAGTGAGTCTATACATCGTTCCGTGCGCACCAAGTGTCACATGTGCTGATTTCGATCGTATTAACTAGATGGAACTCACCAATCCTGTCTCTTGCCTGTTTACCAACACCGAGCCGAGCGACAGTGGGCAGATACATGTTGATCTTCCGATATCCACGCAGCCATGGGATCTTCGGGGTGTCATGAAAGACCTACGTCACTTGAGGATTCATCTTTTTCTTCCTGATCCCTACAGGCGGGCACTCTGGACCGACACACTTGTGAAACATCTCACAGGCTTGATTGAGTCTACTGCCAACGGAACGAAACTGAAGGACCTGAGAATCCTGATCTCGACTTGGCACCGATTCCGCGAGCTTACCGGATGGCAGACTGAAGTGCTGGGATTGTTGGGGCAATTTCGTGTCCAAGGTCATACTCAAGTTAGAACCCGAAGCTTGGATGGAAAACTCAGAGCTGCTTTAGGAGAGCTTGATCTGGCTAACAAATTGAGAGATGTTGCAATGGCATCCACTCCAGATATTTTTACCGAGCTTTGTGAGACGGCAGGGGATGATATGGACTGGGAGTGGGAAGGCGGTGTTGTGGTTTGAAACGAGAGGAAACTGCATGTAGAAGACTTCATATCTTTCACAAGTGTGCATGGAGATCATAAGGGGCTAAACTTTCAGTTCGCAACCTCTTGCCCACCAACTTTCAAAGCCACGGCGAAAACGAGATCTCAACATCGTGAGGAAAGACGTCTCTTGACATTGTCCGAAGTGCACTCTTGCTCACTGCATCTGGTAGTGTAAATCTGGGGTGTGGAATCAGTACTGTGAATTTCCATATGCGATAGGTCTGGAAGATTTATGTTTGGAAGGTCAGAGAGCAACGTACGTTATGATGTGGGTGGGCGGGAACATTGGTCCAGTATGTAGACTCTTGGTATCAGTGCCACCTTGTTTCTTCACGACGTCGCCGAATCTAGAAGACATTAGTAGAGTCATAAGGTGCTCGAGTTTCTCTGTGGAAAGCCCTCATACTTCGCAAGAATCGTGGAGCGCACTTCAAGGACTTCGTCGTTCATATGGTACACGCGTGCCATCTGTGATTTGAACGTCAGCTTGTGGTCTTTACTGATCTGTGATTGCTGTCTATTAGAGAACATACCCATTTTCCCATCGTGATGTGTAGTGGGTCGAAGCCGAAGAGGTCTCAGTGGCTGAATGATAGTAAGGTATGGATGTACAAACAACTATCTTCAATCCGCAGTGAAGGTCCGCGACGCCAGCATGATAATAGGGGAGTATAGCTTGCATCTGCAGCTACATCCAGCTACGTCAATGCTTGTGTCTCGATTCAATATTGCAACGGTCGTGCATAGCATACCAGTGCTACACGCACGATTGCTTCATCATCATGGGATGGCGGTGTGGCGACTGGCAAAAGCTTTGATCAGTATTGAAGCGCATGATGTCTGAGACATCTCAAGAGCTTCGCTCGAAAGTCAAAACTTTCAAAGATCTCGTACCACCGTCTACGGATCGTCAGTCTACGCAACCACACAGCGGATGTCCGAAAGTAAACCCGTATTGGGTTCATCGCGCGAGAAGTTACGCATGGCAAGATCTGATCAGGACGTTTCATGAAGCTAGCTAAAGCTACAATCAATGCAGGTTGGTAAAAAGAAGGCAAACTGTGGTTGGGTCGATCAAATATCATAACTCATGCGACCCAGACGGACCGATCCTCCATCTCAATTGCAGCATTGATCACATTGTTCTCTTCCGCCGAACAACCCATACGCCGCCTGTGTATGCTCCCGAGGTAAGTCAAGATCATCACTTTTCAAATTCAACAATGCCGTTGTCAGCGTGATGCCCAGTATGTTGTCCAACGTATCGAAGCCCTGCCTCTGCACCAAGTGCGATAATCTGTGGCAGCGTCCTCTCTTTGGCTGACATGGCAGCCATCATACCGAAGTCTTTGCAAGCTTCAAAGTAAGTTGCACCAGTTTCGCGAAGTACAATGCCATTGATCAGGAGCTTTGAGTATCCTGGTCGCATCGCATCTGCAACGATCTTGAGGATATTTATGCATTCCGCGTCAGGCCAATCATGCAAGATGGCACTGTAGTAGTAATAACGAGCGCCTGATTTTTTGTTTTGAGCATGGGCACTAGAGTCCGGGGATGTGAGAAACTTACTCTTGATGGGCTGAGGTGTGAAGAAGTCGTAGTCCATGCCTCGGATTCCCGCAAATTCCAACTCCTTTGAGACTCGCAAATCCTGTACGATGATCTCTCCATCCAGGAATGGGTAACGAGATTTGAGCTCCTTGGATTGATGGCCGACTCCTCCGCCTATATCTACCAAAAGCACTGGCAAGCTCTTTTCGTAGCCCTCCACAAGTGAGGAAAGAGGAACTAGATCAACAATTGATGAGCTGCCCTTTTTGTGAGCAGCCATATAAGTGTCGAAGTCGTCTTTGAGCTTTGGTGATTGGTTGACGCGTTGCCAGTATGTACAGTCAAAAACGTCCGCATAAGGTCCCGTCTCCTGGCTGGACGGTTCATTGAAGCCGTTTGAGGCGAAGTAGGACGGTAGGTGTACGAAAATGGGCGCCATGTTATCGAACCTGCAGAAAGATCGGTTGCAATCAGCGGAAGCCGGCATGACATGGTATCCCATTCAGAACTGACCAATGTGACAATCCAGCTTGCACTCCAATGTCTAGCAAGAGTCTTGTCCTTTTATTTGTCACATACGTCTGCCTTGACACTTCAGTGATAAGCCTGGAGGCTGTCAACACTCTGAAAGTGCGGACTAAAAATTGTCAGCTGGATCGTCGCTGATGGATTTTGGAAACGTACTCAACAATTCTTCGGACTGCCCAGGTATCACAAGTTCGCTCGGGATGTGAGGAAGGCCATCTTGCAAGCCTTGTATCCAGCCGGCATCCAATGCAATCTTCACTGCTGCACTCCTGGCAGGCTCGAATTTGAGCTGATCGACAGCTACTTCGGGAGGCTCGAGGGTGTCGCTGATCACTCGCGCGAAGCGATAGGCAGCTTTGCGGAGCTCTGCAATGGCCCAGAGACCCATCGTCACGGATCGGTTTGGGAATATTGCTCCGTAGGGGGATTGCTCAAGAACTTGGAAGGGCCGATGGAGGGTGAGAGACCAATAGACAGTAGACTTTTGGACGTACTCCCGGTATGGGTCAGCAGTACTGTCATAAAGGAATGGACCTTGACAAGAACTTGTGCATCAACCACCAAGTCAATGCCACGAATGTACGATGACGCTCAGCAATGAAGATTGATCGAGTGTCTTACCGACAAATGGGGTTCATCGTATGCTCTGACCACATTCCCAGACCAAGGACTTGGGCCGGTCATTGCTCACAAAGGAGCGTCCATAGTTGCATGACTCAGGACAAGCAATAGGGCTCGATTACGCATATCTCTCTCCCCGGCAGCGTCCCTTGAATAACCTTTTCGTTGATGCACGAGATTTACCACTCTCATTGGCTTGGACACGCAAGCAGCAGTTTTATGACACGCTGAATGGCTGGGGCACTGCATTAGCCCACTGAGGAGACGCTTCCAAAGTACACGACAAAGTACGCTGCCGGGAAAGGAGATAAGCATCAAGCGTCGTCAGTGCGATGTTGACTGTCGGTGTACGGGGAAGCGCGGTATCTGCCGCCTGTATAATGTCGCTCGGGCCGCTATAGTGAGCACGGAGGATGAAACTCAATCTGAGCATTTCGGAACCGCATTTGCCGGTTGTGGACATGTGCAATGGGCAACTCTGGGGTAACGGCTACATATGACTAGGTCTCGCACCATTCATTCTTCGAGATACGCGTCTTCGACCAGACCGCCATCTCTATGTAGTCACGAAACGACAGCTCGGCACTTGGCAACTGCATCTCGGGATAGCCGATATCTACAACCCTAGATCTCGATCTTACGATGATCACAGAAGGCGATTGATGGCATGTGCGATGATCGTTTCGGCACTTGTACTGAGTGCCCAATAATCTTTCGGCGGCTGGAAATGCACCTTGGTATCAGCTTCGAACGACTCTGACAATATTCGGTCAGCCACCTTGAGCCCTTGACGTTTCCATCGTATCGCTCATATAGCACCGAGCAGAATAGCTTATGAATTTATGACACCGGTGATGGGGCCAAGCAACCAATACAACGTCCGATGTCGTACAACTCGTCCTGTAGAGTTGAGACAGGTCTTTCATCTGAAAGGTTAACTCCCTCGGACAACGACCCTTCTTGACCGCATGTTCCCCTTGTCGTCGGTTCTGATGAGTCGCAACAACTCGGGTCTCCAAAACTGGGCTTCTCGCTGGTCCAGAAATTCCTATCCACCCAGATATTCCATTCACGATGCGGTGCGGAGGGCGGACAATCCCGGAAACGATCGATCATCTGTCCAAGATATCACCCGAACGTGTCTGGGCGCGATGTGCTACTTCTTCAGAAAGTTTTGAGCGAGGTGACCTTCGCTCAGTAACATTTTCAACTCTTGCTCGGGCAATCAATTCTTTGGCATGGCATATTCACGATCAGATCACTCCTGATTCGAAGAGCAGTGTAGCTCTGTATATCGGTCCTTCTGATATTCGGTACTTCATTCTGGCTTGTGCAGCTTGCAAATGTGACCTAAAGGTGATTATGACGAAACGCCAATCTCTGGAGCAGAACAGAAGCTAATAAGCATACCTAGCCACTGTTCTCATCGCCTAGAAACAACTTAGAGGCTCATGCTTCGCTCGTCCGTCAGACGGAATGCCAGATCTTTCTGCGGCCACATGAAGTCCCGCTTAATGACACGCTGGAGCAGCTTGTCTCTGAACACAATCTTACGGTCATTGACGTACCCACGCTGGATGAACTTCTTGCGCCCGCGATTAAACCTATTCCATGGAATATCGAATACTCTCGAGAGCTCGCACAACCATTCGTTGTACTTCACACTTCTGGCTCAACTGGCCCACCAAAAGTTGTCAACGTGACCCATGGGTTGTATGCTACACTTGACTTCCATCAGTATCTGGCTACTGGCGAGAAATGTCTGAATGTCAGAGAATGGGCTGATCGAGAGCTATTCATCACTCTACCGCCCTTCCACGCTGCGGGTTTGAACTTCTTTGGATGGTCAGTCTTTCATGGAACCATTCTCATCCTGGGCCCTCCGGATCAGCCGCCTTCGGTAAGCACGATCGAGCGTGCATTGGATCTGGAATTGGCAAAAGCTGGTGTTGTTGCGCCGTCGATACTAGAGGAGCTTGTCGCAGACAAACAAGCTCTTTCCAAGATTGCACGCTGGTCAAGCGTTAGCTTTGGTGGAGGTCCACTCTCTCGCGCAGCGGGTGATGTGCTGTGGATGAAGACAAGGGTCCACAATCTCCTTGGATCCACCGAGACAAACACCCTCCCTGAGTTTGTACCCGATTCCAAAGACGAGTGGCCTTACCACAACTTCCATCCGTCGCTCGGCATTGAGTACCGACGCCGCCAAGATAACCTGCACGAGGCTGTCATCGTACGGCACCGCCGTTGGCGAACAGAGCAGGCGATCTTCTGGACTTTCCCGCAGCTTGATGAGTATTGCACGAAAGATCTTTACGAGCAACACCCGGAGAAGCCTGATCTTTGGGCTTACCGAGGGCGTGTAGACGACATCATCGTACTATCCAATGGGGAGAAGTTTTGCCCGGCAGAGGCGGAGTCCATTGTGACGGGACATCCAGATGTCAAATCGGCTATGATTCTGGGCAACAATCATGCGCAATCGGCGCTTTTGATCGAGTTGTTCAATCCATCTGTGGATGATGAGCAACTCGAAGCTTGCCGAAGCTCGATCCTGCACAGAGTTCAGCAAGTCAACAAAACCCTTCCTCAGCACGCGCAGATCCACGCTTCACACATTAAGATCCTACCGCCTTCAAAATCCTTCTTGAGGTCACCAAAAGGTGAGGTGCGGCGGGCTCCGACAGTCGCGCTACTGAAATCGACAACCGCAGAGATCTATGCTTCTGTCGACGCTGCCACTGCGTGTGGCCGGGGTTCTGATCTCAACTTCGGAGATAAATCATCACTGATATCCTGTCTGACTAAATTGTTGGCGGAGGATCTGTACCTGGGCAGATCCGTCGATCCAAACTCCAACATCTTCCAGTGTGGGTTCGACTCTTTGAAAGCAACAAGGTTGCTCCGACACATCAAGACTAGCATGACAAGTCAAGGACTCCAGCCGACAATGCCACTCACTTCAAGAACCATCTATCAGAATCCGTGTCCTCTGAGTCTGGCGACCTCAATACTCGGATTGATCACTCGATGTCCTGAGATCGTTTCTGATGCCGCGGGAGACAGCGAGATGAGTCGACTGCTGGACTCCTTTTCACAAGAGATCGAGACTCTAGCCAATTCGTCGAAAACCCTCCAGACTGTGGCCGTCACTGGCTCGACAGGATCATTGGGATCTTACATTCTTGACAGACTAGTGCGCGACGCAGGAGTCAAACAAGTGATCTGCCTCAACAGAGCGGGCAGTGGTGCATCACGACAGGCAGTTTTGCACGACTCACGTGGCTTGACCACAGACTTCACCAAAGTCTTGTTCCTGGACACGGACTTCGCCAGGGAGCAACTGGGTCTAGATGACGATACTTACCGCAAGTTGACTTCCAGAACTACCCACATCATCCACAATGCTTGGCCGGTTGACTTCAATCTCAGTCTATCTTCCTTCGAGCCTCAGCTAGCAGGATGTTTGCACCTGCTTACAATGGCTACCAAGACGCCAACCTTGCAGGATTTGTCGTTTGTGTCAAGCGTGGGTGTTGCGAGTGGCTGGACCAAGACACAATCAAGCGAAGTACCGGAATCGAAGATCGATAACTTGGATATGGCGGAAGGGATGGGATACTCTCAATCGAAACTCCTAGCAGAGCTCCTCTTCGCCCACGGATGCGACAATCTCAAGGTCCCAGTCTCTATCTGTCGTGTGGGTCAGATCACAGGACCTGTTCTGTCGTCGAAAGGCATGTGGTCTCCGAGAGAATGGTTCCCGAGTATCATACTCACTTGCAAACATCTTCGCCAGATTCCCAGTGACCTCGGAGCTCTGGATTGCATGGATTGGATCCCTGTCGACATCCTGGCGGATGCCCTCACCGAAACTTTGCTGCCTGATTCATCACCGAAGAGAGCCGGCAAGACCAGATATCTGCATTTCGTGAACCCAAGGAAGACCCATTGGTCCGACATGGCACACGCGGTATCATCCAGGCTGGATACTCGTCGAAAGCTGGAAGTCGTGACTTTCAATGACTGGCTCGACTCTCTCGCGGACGCTTCTGAGAATTTGACCGAGATCGATAAAATACCTGCTGTCAAACTTCTCGACTTTTTGAGGGAGATGGCGCACCATTCGATCGAACGATCGACCTTTGCAACGAAAGATACGCAGTCCTGCAGCCCGACGTTGAGAGAGCTGCCGCCGGTTTCGATGGAATGGATGGAGCAGTGGCTGAATCAGTGGAAGAAATGCTAGAATCGCAATGTTAATACTTCGCGCATGAACATCAGATAAGCCGTCCAATGAATTCTGTTCCAGCGAAAATTGCTGATTTCAATACCTCGTACTGTGGTGCCAGCCACCCTCCAGTTTGCCGACACATTTTGCCGACTCCGCACTTGACAACGCATCACAGCATGCAATGCAGCAACGCCACAATCAGTTCTTGTGTGACACAAGATACCAATCACACATCTCCGACGTACGTAGCTCCACTCTGCATCGGTAAATGGCAGCTACTTGAGCGCCAGAGCCCCGGATTCAGCGTTTGCGACTTCACAACATCGATCACGGGCTGACTGCCACTGAGAGTGTGCCACTGGACATTGTCGCGACTGTATCCTACCATTCATGCTTTTATGTTCTGCCACGCAGCCTCGGATTCCATACTTTTGTTTGGCATTGCAAGATGCTGAGGACTTTCCGCCGACCAAGATGCAAACCGCGTAGCCGGTTAGCAGACTGAAGCGAGCTGCAGAGACGCAGTGTGAGCTGTTGAACTGCAGGTTCGCGTGGAGCTCTGGGGAGCATCCGAGCATATCAAATCTCAAGAAAACGGTTGGCCGGTATGTTGCCACTGTTGACGTGAGAAGATGCTTAGTTGTTTGTTTTTACTCTTGCTGGACAGACTGATCAATGTTGACGAACCGAAGAGACATACGCATCAGCAGCCCATTCTAGCGGAAGTCGATCGTCGCCATATACCATGAACGTACTCAGAGCTGCGTTTATGCGTAGAGCTCCAGAGATCATCGCCGAATTGCTATGCTGCGCGTAGCCGCGAAGCTCTGGTCAGAACCCCCTGTTGCCTTGGGAGGAAGTCGTCCATAAGAACCAGATGCAACCACGAGGAGATCGTTCGATTTGTCCTCGAAACAACACTGCCGACTTGCACTACCACACACGCAAAAATAGAGAGATGTCAGACCTCACGGCTTGTGCTTCGTGCAATACCACTGAGAAGCTCAAGCAGTGCTCCCGTTGCAAAATCGTCGCCTACTGCTCTCCAGCCTGCCAGCGAGCCCACTGGCAAACCCACAAGCCGTCATGCCACTTCAAAGTCGTTTCACTACCATCGAACCAGGCAACGTCGAACGATGTTCTTTCAGCCCTGCGCACCATGCCCGACCCTGTCACTCAGCAGAAGCGAAAGGATGTGTCTGCCGTCGCACAACAGACCTTCAACATTCCCGAACTGTGCCTCGCAATCTTCTCGCTCCTACCAGCTCGCGATCTGTTGAGAGTACAACGAGTCTGCCGGTCTTGGTATTTGACGATCGCCTCTGAGAGGAAGCTTCAGCAGAGGATGTTCTTCACCGCGGGCCCAGGTGAGCTGATCATACCGGCGCGCAAAGGTAGGTCAACAACGATACGATGTCGTGATTGAACGATTTTTTCCTAACGCTTCCCAGGTGGCAAAGCCCCTCCGGCCCTCCATCCGTACAACTCTAGCCAGCGCGGAGCCCTCGCTATGGAACAGGACCTCGAAGCTCGCCACGGCGGCACCATACGGTACTTATCCCCAACGGCCAACGGAGCATCGGAAGAGCTGCCAGCGACCTCTGTCCAGCAAACAGGCACGGCCATAATCATGAACCCCTTCCTCACGCGTCTCTGGCCCCAGCACCCGGAGAACATGACTCTCCTCCCAGCCCTGCTCGCCTCCTCGCGGCCGCGCACCGACTCCTGGCGCCGCATGCACTTAACCTCCCCACCTGTCACATCCCTTAGCATGAGTCTATGGTACGTAACCGCTAATCCCTATAACCCCCCGGTTTCACCACACAACAAACTAACCAATTCCCGTTTCCACCAGGTACACCAAAAGCAACGGGCAAGGCAGTCAGCTCCTTCCGTCCACCGGCCACGTGCCCAGCGGCGTGACCTTAGGGCATCTTGCCGATATGCTCGCCGCGCAGCCAAAGAAGCTGGAGTACCACTGGATGATGCTGCACGGGGCAGCTTCGTGGGTGCGCTCAACGGACGCGGTAGTGCTGCCGAAGAACGAAGATGTAGACGTGGAGCACTCGAAGGGATATCACGGCGTGTACGTCAATCCCAGCAATGGAATTGCTTTCCCGGGAGGGTTTGGAAGCGATTGGAGGGCGCCGCCGTCTTGAGAAGTTTCGAGGCTCAAGGTTGGGAGGAAGCTCTGCGGCTATGCTCATGACTCCAGTTCGTTCAACGCAACGAATTGCTTGTTGTGATATACTTCCGATGAACGCGACATGACTCGATGAGTGGCTTTCGCTGATCGTGTACCTGCTGTCATCAATGCAAGACAACCAGTCATCAATTTCAGAACGATCTTCGCCAAATTTACCTCGCTTGCGATTGACTTTGAGCAAAATTTCAGACGGTTACAGTAAGTATGCGTGCCCCCTGAAGATCTGTCTTTCGCTCCGATTGGCAATTGACAAGAACGCGTACTGCCAGGACTGGCAATTCAGGAAAAGGCGGGTGCAGTGTTCCACATTGGCAAGTTGATGAAATGCGTACCATCAGAGGCAGCAGTCTTCGGAACTTCATATAATGTCATGTATACCAGTACAAGAAGAGAAATCTATCGATTCTATCGTTCACCCCAAATGCACATAGTGGCAGCGCGGCTCTCGCCGACTCCATTGTATTACCGCGCAATCTAGGTGGCAAAAAGTGAGAATTGCTTCATGTTAGAAACTTCAAATCCAGCTTCTGCGGTCGTCCCGGCACGCGCATCGCACGCATGTGACGTTGCCAACGAACATAGGTTGTGGTGGCTTCAGATCGAAGGGACTGAAGGGAGTGTCGTCCATCATCATGCTGTACCCGCGAGTCTTCTCGCGCGATGCAGGTTTTAGACTCTGTTCTGAGAGATCTATCGTCTCGGGTGCTTCGAAGAAGTAGCCGGGGTGGAAGATGTTGAGGCTCAAAGCGGCGAGCAGGCACATCCTATGGTGGTTTATTAGAGGCATAATTTCTTGCAGGCATGCTAGATCGTTCACACTTACACTGAGTCCATGATGATGAAGTCGTCTTCCTTGCGCATGATCTCGCTTCCCCATCCCTCGCTCAGCTCTGCCATGCGGTAAGCACAGCGAGTGAGGATGCAAAGAAAAGAGAACGTCATGGCGCCCACGACGAGCTTGAACTTGATCGAGCCGGCAAACTCACGGCGGGGTGTGGGCTGCAAATTGCGATGCTTGCGAGTTGACACGAAGAAGTCTACGCACAAGCCCGCGAAGATCATCAGCGTGACGACCTGCGACACCAGACCGGCGATCATGATGTTGACGCCCTGGTCCAGGAATGTCTTCTCTGTGGCGATTGCGGAGATGGTGCCGCCGGCGCCTTGCAGGATGATGGACACGATGTCGGAGGTGACGAAGATGTAGGCGTAGCCATTAGGTGTGATGCGCGAGAACTCGGGCCCGAAGAATGTGACGAGTCGCTTGAGCATGATGTACAGGCCGGCGGAGAGGAAAGCTGGTGCGATTGTGAGGAGGATGACATTGATCTTAAATCCCATACTGGAGAATGGGTCGTTGTGCAGCATGAGCCGTCCAATGTATCCTGTGCTTGGGTTCAGTGGATGTCGTCTACTTATTGTACCGCAGACAAGGCTCACCGAGAGACTCCATCAGGCATCCAAATGCCATGATCAAGCTGTAGAAGCGCCATTTGGGCCAGACGAAAGATTGGTGATAGTATATCAAGAATGAGATAGCGAAGGTGGCGATGAAACCGACTGAAGATTCAAAAGTGGGCGCGTAGCCGTCTGTAATACATGATCAGTACAAAATTCGGTCCACAAATGAAAGAATGGTTGTACATACAGATCGACTTTTCAGCCGGGCACGTCTCCTTGGTGCAGCCCGTGACCGCTCTAGCCAGCAGTACAGACATCGTGTGTTTACCTCAAGTTAAAAAGGCGCCAGCGCCTGCAGCAACGTAGCAAAGAAGGGAATGAATGATTCAGTAATAAAGAACGGAAGGAATCGAAGAAAGACTTGCTTCGTAAGAGAACATCGAACGTGTCGCACCTTTGTAAGAGTGCCCAGCAGCGTACACGCAAGTGTCTCCGGGTAGGGACGAGCCTCGAGCACATCATGACGCCTAGCGGATATCCTGATACACGCGCTCGAACTCTGCCACGGGTCGTCCAAGAGCCCATTTCGACAAAACCTGCAGGCAATGGAAACTCGTTGAGTCAATGCTCACGATATGATTAGGGCTCCATGACTTATGGGAAACATGGTCCAGCCAGATCCGCGTCCAGCCGCAGGCAATCCTCCCGGACTGTTAACGGATCTGGCAGTGGGGCCCTGTGCACCTGACGAGCGTTGTGTAATTGCTGCCAGCCGTTACGAACTGTGAAGAAGGACGAGCCGTGGCAAATTGTGGTATGGAGTTGTCGATGAGGATCCGCGGTTGGGGTTGGCCTTTTAGAGTTTTAAAGTTCAGGGCGGGCTGTCTGAAACATAGTGAGACAGGACGATCCGCTCCGCTTGGGTGCAGATCCCGTTAGCGTGCCTCTAGCGTCAAGCCTGGAGCCTTGGAGGTATCATGTGTTGGACAACATCATCGGTTCGACTCGAGAATGACTCGGAGACGAACTATAGAGGATGCTAGAACCGTTGGAAATGCGCCTCTTACATTTTAAGCGACCGGGTTTTTTCTTCATCACGTGTGCTCAACCTACTTTTTGAAGGTTGTTCTCCGTGGAAAGTCGGGTATTGGCAACGAGAGAGTTTGTTGCGTGCAGGTATCCTATTTACCCGATATTCAGAAAAACTTGCTTTCATCGAAGATGTCGATCGACAGCGTCGATGACGGGGATACTTTCGATGCTGACTGTCATTGTACATCGATGCTTTAGTAACGCCACGGCACACAAGTTTGGATATCGGAGCGGAGCGATGCATACCCAATGTGGTGGACGAATTGTAATTGTGTAAAAATGATCGTAGAACGTCATTGAAGGAAAGAAAACGGGAAGGCTAGTCCCTGGATATCATCGCTGAGCTACGCTGCATTAAACAAAAACAATCATCCACCACCATTACCTCAACAAAGTCATAGCTGGCGAGCAGCGATCAGAACCTCACACTGCTTTTCCGAGAACGATTCTGATCCTGGTTGAGCAGCTGAGACTGTGATCGAGTCCAACTTCTCGTCCAGGTCGTATCCCACGTCCAGTGTGGTCGTGCTCCCGGCCCATTGCGTGCTGCATGAGCTTTGGTCGTCGTCGAGAACTTGTAGTTCATCGGGGCCAAGGCTGACGGATCGAAGCAATTCGTTGACAAAGTGGTGACAGTTGTTGTGTTTGACGCTGTATTTGCCGCGGTGACGGCTGCGCATCCATGATTGGGCGCGTGATGCTACAAAATCGTCAGTACGGAAGTGTTAATTTTGAGATATCACACAGCACTCACCATAGTCGGAAATTTCCTGGTCAGTCATTGTGGTGTAGCCCTTGATGACTTCACCGACTGTGGACGGCCAGATTTGGTCGCCGGTGAGACGCTGCGCCACAAGGTACTTCTGGTTTGCTTCGTCGGTGTGAAGCTCGTGCACGTAGTCGCCAACCATCAAGGCTGCGTGGGCCATGCCCTCAGGCGTACGGGGTGCTCCAAGGTAGTGCCCGACACGACGAAGCATCCAGCCCCTCTTCCCCAGGACTTTCCTGTATTTGATGATGACAGGGCGGAGAGAACGCTCTGCATTCTGCTCAACGATAGGGAATTCGAAAGTGGGCCCGCGGGAGGTGCAGGCGACGTAAGACATAATGGCGTCGATATGCGTGATATGAAAAGTAAAAGAGAGGGATAGTCGACCAGCGACGTAAACGATTGGACAGTGAATAGGAACCAGTCCACAGAGCACGAGAAGAAAGAAACGATGATACTGCCAGAGGTACAACTGCAAGAGAAGCTGGTGTGCGTAGGCTTATATCGACTGGTGGCGGAGCATTGATCAGAAATCTAGATTTTCGTTCGTTGACTCCCCGGGACTCGAGACGGCGGTGTTGTTACAGCACGCATCTCCGCCTGCTTTGGGACGGGTCACCTTAGTAAGGCTGAAACCTGTTGACAGATAAGGGACAGAAGCTGCCGAGACTGCGGCGGACCATGACCGCGCGAGGTTCAGCAAATTGCAGGGCACCAATCGAAAGCCTGAACAAACGGGCGACAGGAATTGGCTTTTAGCGTGGGCACACGACATCAAACTCCCACGTTGCTGTGGTCGAGCGAGAACGGAAGAGGAGCGTGTGAGCACGAGACTTTACGTTGCCATAGCGCAATCAGGCCCTCTGTTCCAAGTGATGATGGACAGCGGAAGAGGCGTGATTCCAAACGATACGGCCTAGTAGCCCTGGAGGGCTCGATGTGAGACAACCATGACGGAGGCGACGAGCTCGGCTCAAGGGTTTGCAAGTGGGCGAGCAGTGGGCAAATAGTGGGCTGCGGTACTGTATGTGAGATATGGGGAACACGAAGGATGGATTAGGGTGAGGTGCCGTGGTCTGAGCCTCGAGGTTCCTGAGTCTGCGCGCATGTGAGCACATGTGAGCTTTGAAGTCGAGCAGCTCCTCCGCGGCTAATCCTGTTCGGGCTCTGTTCCTGGGTGCCTGGGTGAAGATCATCCATCGGGCCGCCGATCGGTGCTGGGATTTCTCCGGGAGGTCGGACCAAGGGTTCGGTCAGGTCGACTACTTTGGAGGGTGTTATAATGCCTGGCCTTCCGTTAGAGCCCTTGGTCCCACTGTACAGGGCACGAAACCCGCTTGCGAATTGGACTGCGATATATAGAACAACGCCATGGTCACAGTTTTGTTGCCAAATTGCTTCCAGAATCTGATCTGACATTGATGAATGAGTGACCAACGCTCAGTGCAGTTGGATTAAGACAATGTCGTATCTTGCCCTATAAATTTGGAAGTGATGTTGAGATTCTACGCTAGCCCTAAGTAGTACAAGTTTGGCTGGGCATTATAACGCACTCCGTGAATTCGACTAAGCCCAGGCTAAGCCCTCCTGGATCCTTCGCCAATGTGCTTGTAACAATCGCGCACATCACGCTCGTTTCACCACCCACGTTCGCCCTGCCGCAGGCCGAAAACCGACAAAGTAACGAGTTATGGTGGTCATGATGTCCCCAAAGGACTCCCTGATGGGGACTGGACCCAACAAGGTCATCTCATATTTTGACTTTGTGCAACGCCGCATCTGGCCTCACGCTCTCCCATCACAACATACATTCAACCCTACCTTCTTTTCTCTTCTTCCACCTGCTGCGCCTGGTCGATCGTTCATGTGTGGCTAATCCCTTCGTTTCTCTTTCTTCTCGCGACCTTCTGCTCTGGTCGTCGCCCTAATATCTCCATCTGGTCTGGCACCACTTTCACACACCATCAGACACCATGAATCGCTTCTCCGTGCTGAATCCTTCAGCCCATTCCTCTCATTACTTCGACATCTTCACCCTCTCGCCCACCGATCGCCACATCCTCGCAAACACTTACACACCTGGCGACTCAGAAGGCCTCCGACGGCCCTCCAGGCTGAGGCAGACAACATGTTCCAGCGACTTCAACGTAGATTGGCACAGCAGAAACGGTAGCACTCCTTCGGTGCCAGCCATCCCGGACTCATACAAGAGTGCACCGCCAACATTTCAGCCTGGTGTCAAATTCTACCTCGCCTTTTCTGCCCTGGCCGCCTTGTCACTGGTCATCGCTCTCGATGGCACATCTATCTCGGTCGCTCTACCGGTCATTGCGGATGAGCTAAATGGCACCGCGCTGGAAGCCTTCTGGTCTGGTACATCTTTCTTGCTGGCTTGCACAGTCTTTCAACCCGTCTATGCGGCCTTCAGCGGCATCTTCGGACGTAAGGCCTTGACGCTCTCCGCCGTCGGCGTATTCCTTGCGGGCACCGTCATCTGCGCTGTGTCGAAGGATATGATGCTGATGCTGGTCGGCAGAACCATTCAGGGTGCGGGTGGCAGTGGTATCATCGCCCTGAGCAACGTCCTGGTCACCGACCTTGTGCCTCTTCGCTACCGTGGCAACTGGGTAGGCATACTTGGCGCTGTATGGGCTCTGGGAAGTGTTTCAGGCCCTATCGTTGGCGGCGCTTTTGCGGACCCGAAACTCTGGCGTTGGATCTTCTGGCTCAACGCTCCATTCATCACCATCAGCTTTGTCATGGTCTTCTTCTTCATCAGGCTCAAGACTCCTTCCTCTCCGCTTGTGCATAAGCTAAAACAAGCCGACTGGGTTGGCGCCGTTATGTTTGTGGCTAGCATGGTGGCCATCCTGATTCCTGTAAGCTGGGGCGGTGTACAGTACGACTGGGGCAGCTGGAGAGTCACTGTTCCGCTCGGCTCTGGAATCTTGGGTCTCGTCTTGACAGGATGGTACGAAGCCTATATTCCAGCGCAGCCGGTTCTGCACTTTGCCGTCTTTGCCAACAGAACCGCGAACCTCGCGTACGCGACCACAACACTTCACGGTTTGATTCTGTGGACTTTGCTCTACTATCAACCTCTCTACTTCGAAGGTGTGAAAGGATTCAGCCCAATCCTTTCAGGCGTCGCCCTCTTTCCTGCAACATTCACTGTGGCACCAATGGCGGTTGTTACAGGTGTCGCCATCAGCAAGATGGGCAAGTTCAGATGGGCAGTCTGGGCAGGTTGGGGTTTGACCACCCTTGGCATGGGATTCCTATGCGCAATCGACGACCACACACAGCTCTCACAAGTCGTACTCACCGATCTCATCTGCGGTGTTGGCCTTGGCATGTAAGTTTTTCGTTGCTCTACCACTTCTTGTCGGCAGACTAGCTGACGCTTCGACTCAGGCTCTTTCCCGCCCTCCAAACCCAACTTCAAGCGGCTACCTCCCAAAAGCATCTTGCGTGGGCCGTCTCAATGTTTTCCTTCTTCCGCGGCTTCGGCCAGACACTCGGTGTCGCCATTGGTGGCAACATCTTCCAAAGGTACAGCCGCACAACGTCATCACGACACTCCTCCCCATGCATGCCACTCACTAACGCAACACTCCAGTCGCCTTGTAGTCAACCTCCGCAGACACGCAAACCTCGTCGACCGCGCCGACGCTCTGGCAGCCGACGCCACCGCTCTCGTGCACTGGATGAAAACCGCCCCGCCCAGCCCCGAGCGCGACGCAATGCGCGAGTCCTACACCCGCACCTTGAGGTCTCTGTACATCATGGCCACAGTCGTGGCCGCCATCGCAATGATCGCAAGCTTCTGGGTGCAACATTTCAATCTGGACCAGGCGCTCGAGACCGAGCACGGCTTGGAAGGCTCTGACGATATGAGTCTGGAGGGAATCAAGGAGGACATCAAGCGCGCAGAGGCCGGGAGGAAGAGCTCTTTGAAGAGAGATAAGTACTGATCGATGTAAATTCAATGTGCTGGCACAATGAGTTGCGCACATTCTGTTGATATGCGGCTTTTAGCGTTTGTGCCTACTGGACTCGGTTATGATTTGTTGCGGCAATCATAGCTTAGGTAATTATAATACGAATAACTTGAAATGAGGGTGCGAAGAATATATTACGATTTGAATCCTGCACCGGAGAGTGAGTGAATTCTTTGATGTTATTACTCTGGCTTTGCTTGCACAGCAACACGTGGCTTTGACCAGTCCAGTCACTCACTTTTGTCGGCTGTCGCGCGATCAAAACAACCCTCTCCAGAAGCTGTTCTCAATCCGCTTCTTCTCGAGACCCGATCCTTCGCACGACAACCCAATCGCCGCCTGGTCGTCCGCACACTCTCTGCACACCAACAAACGCCGAGGACATGACTCCGTCCACCGAGACAAGCTCGATCGAGATGGATACCGAGCGTCCTGCCAAGGTTGGTACTTACGGATCCTCAAGCTCGCGCAAGACTGACCTGGCAAGCAGAAACGGAAGATCACTCGCAAGGACACAGCAGTCATTACTCCTCGTCGCCACACTCGCAGCATGACTGCAGAATCTACAGACGCTGCGCGCAAAGCCGTCTTCAACACATCCGAGCTCCTGGAAAATATAATCTTGTTCTTGCCATACACGGACATCCTTACAAAGGTGCAAAGGCTCTCACGACAGTGGAAGAACGCCGTTGCCTCCTCGCCATCCATCCAGACTAAGCTGTGGCGGAGGGCCCAGAACCCAACAGCCATCCAGCCTGTCCACTTCACCCAGGAGGATACTTTCCCACGATCGGCATCTTGGGGAAGGATTGGAATGCCGATCTACTCGCATAACATGGAGTACAATCCGCTGTGCTTCGATCGGATGGTAGGCCCACTCCAGCTCGCCCAATCACCTAAACCGGCTTGGTTGTTCCGGATGGTGGACGGTAGCTCCATGGATCCAGCCGTGATCGAGTTCTTCTTCCACAACAGGAGAGGTGGTCAATACGATCACGACCAGCACATTGATGCATCACGCGGCAGCTGGAGAGACATGCATCTGACCGAACCCCCTATCACGACTTGTGTTCTTCACGTACGCATCGACGAAATCGGCTCACATGACGTCCCGATAACCATTCGAGATCACAGCGGTCTGACTCTCGGCTTGATCTACGATACGATCGTGGCGGGTTTGCGTTCAAGCGCTCGTGGGAAACTGCAGTCCAAACGTGCGCGCGTGGCGACATTCTACACTGCATTCGAATGAACCGGAATAGCTGTGCTTGCTCAGAAGGGGTTATACAAAGACAATAAAACACAGCGTGGGAGCTATGGCAATGGCTGTAAGGCTTACGGTGGTGCATTGGATGCGGGCCTTGCGATTATGCGGGTAGTCTGTAGATAGGTGCGCGGACGATCAACTCTTGCTTCTGGATAGGGGTGCTTTAGAGTGAAGACAAGCTGGTATCGGTTCCTGGCGCGGCGGGGCAATGCTCGCGGCTCCATGCAGTGCGAGTATATTTGAAAGCTAGGTAGATTTCCCAACGTCACGTGGTTTGTATTGCTCGTTCACCTCTCACGTTTGCGGGCTAGCCTGGCAAAACCCAACCCTCCTCTTTACATCAACAGCTCTATCCTTCCATCAGCTATCTGGATACCGTAGCGTGTGTTGACTGCACACTAGAAACAAAGCTCCACACCAGGGCGCCCATCCCACGCTACCGCCAACTACCAAATAAAAAGTCCTCAGTCCAACAGCAGCACACCTCCAGTCGCTAGCCAATTGCCTGCACACTCACAACCACTCGGCAATATGGCTCGCTCTACGAAGGCAGACACGACGAACAGAGATGACGAGCGCTCTTCCAAAGTCAGCCATCCATAGTAGCCGCTTGAAGGTACGCAGAACTGACATGTCAAGCAGAAGCGCAAGACCGCCGGCGAGAACGCCACCTCTCAACATGACACCCGCGACACTCCAAACGTTGCGCCCGCGCGCGAAGCCGTCTTCAACACGCCTGAGCTCCTCGAGACTATAATCGCATGCTTACCGCCGAGGGACATCCGTACCACGGTACAAAGACTATCGCGTCGATGGAATGACGCTGTCAGCTCTTCGCCTACCATCAAGACCAAGCTCTTCCAGTCTCGAGGTGCGACAGCAAGCAACCCTACCCAGTTCACCGATGTGCAAAACTTCCCGACTGCTGGCGGCTGGGTCAACATGGCCTACCCAATGTACACTAGCGATCTCACGCTGAACCCGAACTTCTACGGCAAGACACTCCACGGCGTGACGATGGGATGGGAAGAAGGTGGACCGGACGCGCACTTACACGACGGCATGGATATCACCTGGAGCTCGCCGACGCTCTCCTTGGGCTCTTATGTCGAAGAGCAATACGGGCAGCCGAGCTTCGGCCCTTCTCGCACCTGGAGAGAAATGTATTTGACCCAGCCTCCAATCACCACGGGCATCCTTCAACTGCATACCAAGATCGAATACCAAACTCGCCATTTCCCCACTGTTTCTGTATCCATCAGGGATCACAGCGGTATCACGCTCGGACTATTGCATGACACGATTGCTGCGAGTCTCGGACCGGAGATCCGCAAGACGATGGCGTCTGGTCACGGCGAATTTTTCTGGGGTGCCTTTACTTTCGTCTCGGACCGGGAGAATCTCACTGGGCAGTGCCTCCAGACTATCTTTGGGCAGTAGTCATGTTGGCAGGGTCGGTGATGTTGCAAAGTAACAGAGCCATCGCAAAATGAATGGGCTATGGGCACCTTCAAGCAGAGGTATCAGTCTTACCACTTGAGTGGCTAGCGGCTTACATCCGCGGTGACGGTGCGAGAGGAACGTTCGATGGTGTAGCAAGCACTGTACTAGGGGAAGCAGACAAGGCCAATAAGTGTTCTCACGATGTCTGATGCGTCTCATCGTAGCAAGTTAAGTCTGTTTGGATCGCATTCGTGATCAACTAGACCAATGTAACCATTTTCATTCCTTGCGCCGCGGTGTTTGTGGTGTGTTAGGCTTTGTTGACGTTTAGTGAACAGTGAAATGTCATGGCTGGGCTCAGTTAATTATTGGAGGTAAGATATCGCACTTATGTGCTGTCAGATGCAGCGGTAAGGTATTTCGCGTGAGCGCATGCGAAAGTTACTTTTCACAGCATTGCTGCATTGAAGGGCGCGCGTCGCCCTTTCACTTCTGCCGACTGCGCAGCAGGCTCAACCCGCTTCTCTACATAAACCAGTTTGAGCGCCACTCTCTACCACCACTCGCTCGCTTGCTGACACGACAACACAGATCTGGGTTGCGCACACTCGATCCCACTTTACCAATTCGCCGAGCACGTCCGCCCAACCTAGGCCTATCTACCTGCACCTGTTCATCATACCAACTTTCAAGCAACACGCCGTGAGTCTACCACAACGTTCGAAGCCGAGCGCCAGGGCAGGCCGAGCACTCCACGCTATTACTAGAATCTAGACAGAGGGTGATCGATACAAGCAACAACTCGCACCTGACCGCCGACCCATCCCTCACGCGCTTCCCGACAATCGACAAACATGGCTCGCTTCACGAAAGGCAAAGCAGGCTCGGACAATATCAGGAGTTCGCAACCATTGCCTACAAGCATGCAAGTCTCACGCGGCAAGCAGAAGCGCAAGGCAATAGCCGCGACACCTCGTCGCCACACCCGCAGCATGACCACCGACGCTGTGCGCAAAGCTGTCTTCAACACCTCCGAGCTTTTGGAGCACATTATCGCCTTCTTGCCTCCAAAAGACATTCTCACCAGGGTACGAGGACTCTCGCGCCAGTGGAAAAATGCCGTTGACTCCTCGCCTACCATCAGGAACAAGCTCTGGATGACTTCTGGTAAGACGGGAGCGGTTCAGTCTACTGGTTTCACGGACGAACATATCCCAGGAAACCCAAAGTGGGGCCAGGATGCCAGGCCGATGTACTCTTGTGCCCTCACACTGAACTCGGCACTCTTTAACAGAGCGTTCTTCGACAGAGAATCACATGCTTTGCGCCTGTTGTTGAAGGATCAGTCACTTGCTTCGCAGAAATTCGACCACAACGGAGTAGTGTGGAACTTCCTAACCATACTGCTGGAGTGCTACTCCACCGGCTCATTCCAGCAAACCGGTCCTGTGCTGTCCGCTACTTGGAGAAGCATGTTCCTGACCAGCCCGCCGATAACGAGGATCATGCTTGAGCTCCATCCCAGCCCTACGGCATGTTATGGCCCGCACGACATCTGGCTACACCTCACGGATCACACCGGCATCACGCTCGGTCTTCTGTATGACACCCTCTTCGCGAAGTTCGAAGCACAGTATGGCGAAAGTGCGACATCTGGCGATGTCAAGCATTTCTGGGCCAGTCTGCATTTTGTCTCTGCCTCTGCATCTCTCGGCACAAGTATCTTGATTGACGAGTAAACCATCCTACTTCGCAGCGCCTCATGAAAATGGAAGGAGAAGAGTGGGGAGTGACTGTTTTTAGGGCCATTGGGCTTGTTGTTCGTGCGATTTGTCGCTTGCAGCATTGGTGGAAAGGCGCTGGAAAGTCATGGGAGTTTTGTTTTACTGGGTGTGAACGGGAACAGGAACAGGAACAGCCTGCTGGATGTCTCGCTTTTTGGATCAGAATTATCATTAATCGGTCACATCTGTAATCGATCAGGTCGCTTGCCCTATGGAATCTTGGCTCTGTATCGCCGGCGCTTGCGTGGCGTTTGAATGAGGATTGGCACCCTCGCGTAAGAATATCAGGCGAATTCAGGTGTAGATTGCATGGGCGGAGAGACAGAGATAGGCCACCGGAGGAAAATTAATGGCACATTGTATTCAAAGCATTTGGAAAGGTGGATGGATTGCATAGCTCTTCAGCCTCTTCGCATGGCATCTGGCTAGTTTCAGGCTTTCAGCGTAGCAAGGCAAAGGTTTATTATGGCTCCATGTCCATGATATCCGTGACACGGCGACTCAAGCTCTTCAATCGCAGTAATTGATCCAGTGCGTTAGCAGTTTGATTCTTTCGTTCTCCCTTGACTTGGCGTGAGTTCGATGTGGGTCGCTCTTTCCTCAAACCGCGTTCACGCCACGCTTCCAAGCTCTTAAACGCGGCGAAATCAAAACAAACAACCGCTATTTCATCCAAGACTTCAGTTCCAATCATACATCGAATCCATCCACCAGACACTCAAATCAGATGGCTATATGCATGGCCCAAGAATGACCTCTTACCATCTACTGAGCTCTCTCACTCAATTATCACCAAACACCCTCTCACTCACTACTACCTTTCACTCGAGCTTCATACAACCCTCACTCACCATCCAAGATGGCGATGCAGAAGGCTCTCGACCTTCCAGAGCTAGTCGAGAGCATCATCTTCCATCTGCCTGAGAAAGACGTTATCTTCAACGCCCAGCGAGTCTCTCGCACCTGGAAGGCCATCGTCGGCAGTCCAAAAATCCAGAAGAAAACATACCTGCTACCGGTCAAATAACTTGCGATCTCACCGATTGGCTATGACCAGGAAAAGAAGACATCCTCAGCGGAACTCCAATCTACCCACACGTCACCCTCATCAACCCGCTACTCCTTACTCAGGAGACCATGAGTAGGCACCGACGGATTTCTCCAGATTTCGCCATCGGACTGGAGGCCATGGCCGCAACCATTGACAACTCCCGCCGCCTTCCAACCCTCGAGATGGCACCTCCGAAGGTCTATGAGCATATCAAAATTTGCCACCCTCTTTCCTATGTGCCGACGTGGCGCAAAATGTACCTCAGTCAGCCGCCAGTCACAACAGTGATGCTTACTGTTGCCCCATACTACCAACCACAGTCTAACGGCTTGTTCTGCGTCATGATCCGTGACAAAAGCGGTGTTACTATGGGCTTGGTGTACGATACTTTTGCTGCGACTATGCCGGCGTACGATGCGAGTCTTGAGAAGACCACAGAGTTCACCGCAGTCGTTGCCCATGTTTGCTGGCTCGAGAAGGTTGACGACAGTGAGAAAGGCAAGTGGAATGGAGACAAAGGCAGCGAAGACGGCAGAAATGAAGGCAAGGGCAGTGGAGAAGACGGCAGTGAGAAAGTCAGCAGTGGAGACGAGAGCGGTGGAGATGAAGAAAACGTCATTTACGACAGTGATGGCAACGTGATGGAAGATGCAAGCTCTACGAGGGAGGAGACAAGCTCTGAGACCTACGAATATACAGAGCATGAGTCTGAGCTTGGTTCAGACACTGGATTCGAGGCTGCAGATGATGAGAATCTTGTCGAGTCGCACCCGCAAACGGCAGAGTAGTTGCAAGAGCATGGAGCCTTGAATTCCTTCACTGCGAACGATGGGTATGAGTGAACGGTCAGAGATGCAAGTAATGAGAAAGTCGTAATAGTGCTCAAACAATCAGTGTTCTCCGCCTGACTTCTTCTGTTCTCACTCTGTTCATAGCATCGGCTTCTTCCTTCATTGCCGCCGTTTGCTGCCTGCTGTGACTGTTTGTTGTGACACATCACCACGTGACACTGCGGACGCGGTTTCCTAAGCAACTTTCAACTTCAACCACTTACACTTTTGGAACGCAGTCGCATTCGGGAAATAAACTCGCGACGTGCGCCACTACAATCACACGACATCATTCGTTTACCAACACATTGCTCTAAGCAGGTAAGCCACCACTTTGGCTCCAGACTCCAGTATCCACTGTCCACGTCACGTAGCTGGTCATTGGTCAGTGGTCACTGTTCAAGTGAACCGCATCTCAGTGCACCACAGTTCAGCGCGTGCTAACGTACTCAGGCACCAGAACTCTTCCGACCGCACACGAAACTGCAAACTGTGTCGTCGCTCCCACTCACCGACAGTGTCATTACTACAAAACAGTCGGCACGACAGAGCCTCAGCAGCAACGGAGCTACATATCTCATACGGACACATCATACAACTCAACAACAACGACCGCATCCCATCATGTCTTCCAACCCGCTCATCGGCATCCTCAAGCCTTCGGAGCAGGTCTTCGGTACCACTGAGCTCCTCGAGCACATCCTGTCCTTCCTGCCAATGCCAAGTGTGCTTGGAAAGTCAAGAGTGTCCCGTCAGTGGAAAGCCGTCATTGATAACTCTCTGGCCCTGCAGAAGAAGCTCTTTCTCCCCCACAGCAACAGCCAAGTTGAAGTGCTTGGATTCGACCATTCGTTCCCTCAGCCTGATGACTCGACTCCAAACCTGGATTATGGACAGCTGGCCTTTCTCCGCATCCTGGCCAACCTGCCGGTCTACACCACCCCAATCGAGTTGAATCCTCTCACCGACTGGGGGAACCAGGGCAAGCTTCACGTCACGCATACAATAGAAGTCACTCATCCCCAGCAGTGCCTTCCTTCCATTGCCGGACTCGAAATCTTGTCCGGCTCGTACAGCAGCTCATACATACACCATCGCTTTGGCCAATCATTTCAGAAGACGCAGTCCAACTCTTCGTGGCGCAAGATGTACCTCACAGCACCTCCCATCACCGACATCATGATCCACGTCCCGACAACTGTTGACCCGCCGGGCTCTACCGTGAGTCGGGGTGAGGAATTCACAATCAACATTCACTCTGAGCATGGAGTCACTCTGGGCCTGCTATACGACACCGTAGAAGGTACACTCAAGAAGTTCCGCATGGTTGACGAGAGATGCCGAGCCCAAAAGAGGAAGGAGGGACCTCTCAAAGAGAAAGACTACGTCAAAGGCTGGGGCAACAAGGAGCGAGTCATGTTTCTGGTCCAGCCTAAAGAAGACACTGCGGAACTTGAATTGCAGTGAGTTCAGCAACAAAAGCAATTGCTCAATGCACGATGCAGATTACAGAAACTCGAAGTGCAGGCACGGCTACATTCTTCGGCAAGTTGAGGATGACCAGACTGGGCTGGGCAGATGGTTCGAATGGGAGCCAGGACCGACTGAATCTATGCGGTGAATAGGTGGCTCACGACTACCGAGCTCTGTCATCAAGCTGCACGATATCTGGGCAGTGGTTCTGGGTGAATCTTTCCATCTTCCACTTTTCTGAAGAATCACCAGGTTCTGGGACAATTGGGTACTTGACGAGACGTTGCCTTGAGGTGGATTAGACTGAGCATAAGATACAACTACTACCTGAACCAAGATGTTGCACTGTCAACTGGTGCCACTCCAAACCATTTGTGTCGATGATATCATATTTTTTACTTCATGACCCTCAACGCCCGACTAACAACAGCCTGGCACTTGGCGGCCTCATACAACGTCTTGTCGAATTTTTTCTTGTACGCCTTCACCGCAGCCTCGACGCCCGCCTGACTAGTGACGCTCTTCCACCCAGAGTATTGTTCCGGCTTGATAGAGCTCGGCACCTTAGCGCACTGCTCAGCAGCTTTCTTGACGGCACCGATGTTGTCGGCAACATTCTTCAACTTCTCAATCGTCTCTCTTGCGTCTTCAATGGCTTCAAGTTCGCCGGCAGCAACAGCGGCTTTGGCTAGGAATGCATCAATGTTCTTCGTAACTGCCGCTGCGCAGCATCCACCCAAGCCATTGCATTGCCAATGCCCGGCGAGATCTGTGAAGCCGAAGAGCCCAGAGACTTCTGTGCGTCTTTGATCCTGCCTTCAGCCGCCGCCTGCAAACCGGAACTCCACTGCTCGAATTGTGCTCTTGTCTGATCGGCTTTCTTGAGAACTTGGACCGTCTCTCCAATAGTTTGGATAGACTCCAGTTGAGTAAGGATACCAAGAGCCTGGCCAGAGAGGTAGGACTTCGTGGCTGTCTTAGCCAAGCCGGTGGCAACTTGGCACATTGCTTGCGCAGATTGGACTTGCTTCTGGATCGAAGCAGTCGAGACTCCAGCAGAGCACATGGCTTCCGCCTGGTTTCTAAGTCCCTCGCAGGAAGCGGCAGTCAATCTGTCGACTTCGCAAAGCGGAATATCGATGCGGCTGGTCTCACACTTCGGAATCTCGGGTCTGTACCTCTCGCAAGCAGGCTTGAAGACGGTTGTCTTTTTGCACTTGTCGATCTTCGATCGCACGTCGTTCTTGCACTTGGCAATGCTGTCTTTCTTGGCTTGTTTACAATAAGCCGTCTGCGTACGCACGCCTCGCTTGCAAGAGTCGACCACTGATCTGGTGATCTGCGGGCAGAGAGCTTTCTGTTGGGCAGTGTTGGCTTTGGTGACGGGCTTGGACAGGGCGCTGACTTGTCGGGTCCAGGCTTGCGAGAAAGCTTCTTTGCCCTTCTGTTGGGCGACCTTTGCCCAGCGGCCGTTGGCATCGGATGTCTTTTGTGCCTCGCGCGCTTCAACATCGGGTGCTGGTAAGAAATCTGGCATGGATGGAAAGTCTGCAGTGCCATCCACGATATCCAACCCGATCAGTTTGCTGGCATCGATGGGTCCCAGGTTCTCAGTGCATTTGACGGTTATAGCCAAAGCTAAACCAAAGATGATGTTGCGAGAGATCTGAAGGAGCATGATGATTTGTACTCTGTATGCTTTGGAATTGATGATGGGTTGGTAGGACTTGTATTTCGGCATCAGCAACGAAGCAGGATAGCATTATATAGACGCATGTCAATTCCTACTGACATCTCGTGGCGGTTCACATCATCGCATGGCATGATAATACCTGCGAACACACTTCCAACTCATTCTCGCACCCACATCGCATCCACGTTACAAGATGAGCTTAACTTGGACAAGAAAGACGTTCTGATCGAAAAGGGTCGTGCATTTGCAGCTGATACAATTTTGTGGTGTAATGGGATAGGTAATCATGATCCAGAGCGCTTGGCAAAATCGATCAGCTTGGCAGGCTCTCGATTTGGTTATCCACGTGATTCAACCTTCAACGACACTTCAAGAAGTATGGTAATGGCTGCATACTTTCGGTTACTTGGGCTTGTAAGTGGACTGTACCAGAAGATCATAGACAGAGCCCATGCATGGTTGGCCGTGAGCAATAGCTTCGCTGCATCGTGCCAGTATCGGCTGATCAATACTTGAACATCCATGGTGTCGATGATGAGACTTATTCAATTGCACCAGAAAACAGTCAGAGCAGAGTTCAAGGGTCTTGAGCAGAATCATCGAGCGTGGTTCGCAACATCATATCTATTCTTGACAGATTCTGGAGCATCAGGAAGTGCGATCATATCACAAAAGCATACGTTTGTATTCCATTTCTACCGGTCAAGAAATTGGGTCGGTTCGGCACAGCCCACGCCAAATCCTTCATGGTAACCTCCGTCGGCTGCAACCTTCTTCCAAAAGCTAACTCTCTCCCACATCCGGACGAACCTTTCGCTGCTACCCGACCACCTCACTCCCACCACACCCTCTAACAAAAGTTATCGCACGAAAGCGCAGCATACTTCGTCGGCACCCTGTGCTCAAAGTCCTTCAACCAAGCCGTATAATCCCCCTTATCATTACACCTCCTCCTCTGATACCCCTTCTGCACCACCACCTCCTGCGCCGTCGTAACCCTATGACATTTCCCATCGTCCCACGTACACGTCCTCGCACTATCAGCAGTATGGCACTTCTGCAACTCATACCCCGCCTGCACGCCAAAACTGAAAATCTCCCCTTCAATACCCGCGCTGAGGCTTGTGGACCAGCTCTCGCAGGTTTGGACGCCGGAGGCAGTTTCGGAAGAGCACTCGCTGGTGGAAGCGCAGTTGATGGCGCCGGAGGCGTCTTTGTAGCCGTCCATGGACTTTTCTTGCGAGACAAGCATGTAGTCGGTCCAGCACTTAACGCCGCTGGCGTAGTGGTGCACGGAGTCGGAGGTGAGGTAGGTGCCTTCGTCGCCGTTGTAGGTGCCGCCGCTGTTGGCGTTGTATTGGCCGTCTTCGAGTCTTTTGGACAGGATGGTGGTGGTTGGTTCGTTGAGAGGGGCGGCGAGAGAGTGTAAGGTCAAGACGATTGCCATCAGAGTGGAAGTCTGAATGAAATGCATGGTGTCGTTGCGGATTGGTGGTATGACTGAGAATGCTGATCTGATCGTTTCGTGAAGTGATTGATGTTGTGAATGATTAACAATAAGGGCAAGCAATCCAAGAGTCTTTATACCATTTGACAACCCTAACAACAGCTCAAGCAGATTACCATCACGGATGTGATACCCACATCTCCTGCTTAGATCTCAGCTCAGATTCCAATATCAGACAGCTAGTGTGTAACACCTGTGACCAGACACTATCGACTCTCCAGAATACTTGCGGGCACAGCTGTTGCATCTCAAGCCACAAAACGAATCATTGATAGGATCAATTGTTGGTTACGAAGAAGCCGCATGAGTGGAAAACAGGGGTTTACCAACCGGCTTGTATCATTGGTTGCTGTGCTGGGCCCACAGCCTCACTGTGGCTTTACAGCTGCGTCGGAGAATAGCGAAGGTAGCACAGCCAAGGCTCAGCCTCACGTTTGGGACTATACATAGCCGGTCAACTTACACGAAGTGTAGCCGTGCGACTGGTTGTAAATCGTGACCTTGTGGAATGTGGATCTGTATTAAAGTGAGCTACTGTAAGCAAATCTCCGCCCAGTCAGACGGAATATCCGACAGAGTTGAACAAAATTCCATTTGTGCGACAAGGCATAAGCATCGTGCTACAAGGCCTATCTCGTTCCAGAAACCCTCCGCATTCATCATAGCTCGTTCACACATCACTCCGCACTTCCTCTAGCCAGACTTCTCAACATGCACCGCCTCGCTCACATCCTTGAAGTTCGGCCCATCATGCGAAGATGTCTCCGCAAAGATATCAACCTCCGTAGTCGCAAACTGACGAGCAGGAACCTTCTTCTCGAACAAAAGATCGAGCTCGGCGAAAGTTCGGCCTCTGGGCTCCGGGACTCTGAAGTAGGTATACACAATGCAAAGACAGCAGATTCCGCCCCAGAAGAAACCAGTATAGTTGCCCCAGTTCCAAGCAGTCTTATTTAACATGTAAGGAGTGAAGACTGAGCACGCAATGCCCACAATGTTGTAAAGGTTGCGGCCTAGGACAACGGTCTTGATTTGCAGACGGCGGGTGGAGATCTCGGCGACGAGAGAGTAGCACACAGTGCCGACGGTGAGCTGGTAGATCGCAGCCCACACTATCATCATGCCGCCCGTAGCCATCGCACTCTTGTCACGGTGGGACTCAGGAACGAGTCCAAGGAATCCCATGATCATCAGCATAGTGGCAAGACCGCAAAGACCGTAGAGATAGAGCGAGCGGCGACCAATTCCGAGGCTCATAAGACCCCACGCACCGAACACGCCAACCATGTTGATTGCGTATTGGCCCATTGCGAAGGAGTAGGAAGTGGATTCCGGAAGGCCAGCCTGTTGGAGGAAGTAGGTGGAGTAGCTGCTAAAGCTGTTTCCACTCAAGTTCTGCATTGCCCAGCACAGGCAGACAATCTCTGTGCGGCGCAAGTCGATGCCCTTGAAGCAGTCCATGTAAGAACCTCCGGAAGTGATCTTGCGTTCGAGCGAAGTAGTGTGAACAATCATGGAAATAGTCTCGTCAGCATCGAAGTCTGTCTCTCTGTCGACCGATGTAAGTCGGAGCAGCGACTTCTTGGCTTCTTCAATGCGACCCTTCCTCACAAGCCACCAGGGGCTCTCAGGAGCGAAGAAAATACCAGTGATGAGAGGGACAGGCCACATCCACTGCAAGGCATACGGAATGCGGTAGGCCCACTGATCTTGTCTGCCGGCCATAGCTTTGATGACTCCGACGGCAATGAGTTGTCCGAGGCCCCAGCAGAAGTTGACGTAAGTGGTAAGATATCCTCGAAGGGCTACAGGGCAAACTTCGGAGGCGTAGGTGATGGTAAGAGTTTGGAAGACACCCCACTGTGGTAGTTGTCAGCATTGTAGTGTTAAGAAGGCAATGAAGGCAAACGCACTGGGATACCACACAAGATCTCTGCGACAAGGAGTGTCTGGACATTCTGGGCGGTGAAGAAGATCGTGGTGAAACCCATAAGAAGGACCAGACAGCTGATGACGGTGTAGCGGTAGCCAAACCTCTCCGAGATCCAACCGTTGAGGAAGAGACCAATGATGGAGCCGACATTGGCACCGTTACTCAAGCCCGCTTGCCAGGCAGCGGACACTTCGTATGAGCCGTCAGGTTGCAGTTCACCATACTTCTGCCTCCACTGGGCAAATCCGTACATGCCGTTGACCAGGGCAAGATCGAAACCTTCCATTGCGATGCAGGTGGAGATCATGAGTGACCAAGCGACAGCCTTGGGGTATAGTCTGAGACCTTGCATCAAGGTCATCTTGTGCTCCTTGTCGGTAGCAGCCTTAGCCTCGTTGAGGGTTGCATTGTTGTTGGCCTTCATGTCGGCTTCGGTTTCGGTCAAGACAGCGTTCACCTTGCGGTCATCGCCTGTGATTGAGTTGGCCTCTGCCATGGTGAGCTTGATGGCCACAGAGTGGCACTGGAACGTCTGAAGGATGGTGTTGCTTGCCGAGTATTGTGACGTGGGGTGTCAGCGCTGACTCCTCTGCATGTCTGCGGTGACAAGAGTGGTTTATAACAGTCACTCAAGACCTGAGCAGACGCCGATTTGTTTCCTCATGGAGACTACGGCTAACATCGGGCCCCAGGTTTTACTCCCCATGGGGTCACGGGGAAGATTGGGGCAAGAAAACCGGAGTCCAGACCAAGACTGCAGCGTGCTAGAGAAGCTACTTGGTCGGCCCGAGATGTAGAGATTGTAAAATCCCCGGCAGGTGATGTCGTGCGCATCTTCTTACACGTGTCTTTTCTCTGCTCGCGTCGCGAGACGAGAGCGCGACAGTGTGGGCTCGCGCGGCGTCACTTGGACGTTCGAGATGAGGTCGTCCATGCTCGAGAGCGAGTTATTATGAAGAGTGCCGATTCCTTTTCGTCGGCGTCTGAAGAGATTCTTCTCGCCAAGATCTCAAAAGGCGCTGTGGTCAGCGTTGGCGAGAACAATCCAGCCACTCAGCGATATGCAGGGCGTTCATATCAGTGGTCTGTGCTTTGACATCATTTGCCGAGATCTTGGATCTTGGGAAGGAGTGGAGGTTGTGCCGATCATTCTCCACTGTCAACACTCGCGCGATTCTGCCACGCGTGGGAGACAGATAACCACGTGGGCACGATAGACTTCATGCCGGCGACTGCTTCAACACTTCACCTTGCAATCGTGCTGACTTCGGCATATCCCTATCAACTTGGTATCCATTAAGGTTGCCGACATCCTTTGTGGCACGGCTTTCCTTTCGCTGATACCACAGCCAAAGTGCACACGCGTGCAGTTTGTGCCATCTTCGTACGAATGATATGCCGATGTCTGTACGCCATTCTGTCTTCAATCGAGCCACTGTGATGAGCTACATCAAGAGGAAGGCCGATTCGACGATCGCTGAACTTGCAGGAAGACGGCCTAGAATTTAGCCATCAGCCTTTGATGGAGGCGATGCTGGACATGAAAGATAGCATGGCGCACGCACTTCGGGCATATACTTCGCAGACTGGCATCAGTTCCAGGACAAGGGCTGGTCAGCTTCATGCTGATGACTGGGACGCGGCGAGATCGGAGCGGAAAGGAAGTATACCGGGACAACTCGACATTAAATTTGCTGGTGCTGCCTGAAGCAATCACGCTGTCTAAATTCGAGCCTATGAACTTCACGCCCCAATAAGCATATTCCCTTCCTCAAGATACCGACACGCACTCCACCTTCCATCCACCGCATAGGCTTTCGATCCGTCGATGCTTAACGAGATGTGCAGAGCGCCGGATGCAAATCGACTGTCGCGGCTGCAAAAATGTCAGCACTCGATCAAATCCTGCTGCCAATGAATAACAGCACTTACATGTTGAAGATGAGGTGATGTCTAGGTGGTTAACATCATGCACGCTCCTGCTTGACCGTGGCATCCGCGCCACCGCTACCCTGTTGCTGTTGCGCCTTACGCATCGCAAGCATGCGGATCAGGTCCCTGACTGTGTCGTACTTGGCGGACTCCGACTCGCGAACGTCAGTGCTGTGGGTGGCGTCGGGTGCGCATTTGAAGATAGAGTGTAGAGACGGGTGAGGTGTGTTCGGAGGGAACGGAGACCCATGATTGAAGAGGTTGCGGAAACTGAAGACGCAATCTCTGAGTGCCTGATCGTCGGTAGAATTGGGAACGTATCCCCCTTGCTCCAGATACCGCTCGAGGGCGGTGAGGTCGAATGAGTTGAGCTCCAAGGCCTTGCGAATGCGCACCTCCTCGGCTCGGCGTTGGAGGAGAGACATTTTGACGGATATTTGGTGTTGTTGATCTGGTGTTGAAGATTTGTGAATGGGATGGAGAGATAGCGGTGTCTTTTTATGTTTCGTGGTAGGTCAGTGCGGTCCGACATGAAGGCAAACAACAGCTGCAGAGTTGACCCGAATGTAAACGCCGGCCGTTTGCAAGCAGCGTTTGCCTTGATGGATCCGCCACACACACACACACACACTTTTCTGAAGGATGAAGCATACCAGCTCAGTGCAAACGAGAGAGGATTGGGACAATACACACAGTACGAGCTTACGATGTTGACGAATGAGATGCTGATCACCACAGATCAGTCACCATGAAGCAGGAACGTAGAGACCGGATTGGAATGATACAGCAACGCTATGATGCATGCAACCGAAATCACGGGTACGACGCACGCGTTGATCCAATGGATGAAATATTCTCCGCTCCCTCCAGCTTCTCCCGGCAACAACCAAACGAGCTCCTCTCACCGCACAGTGTTTTCCCACTCTGTCCCGATCAGTCCTGCTCCTCTTGCTTGACACGAACCTCAGTCGGTGCTCCGGCAGTCGAAGCTTCCGCTTCTGCCATGGCCATCTCACTCGCCGCCGCTGCCTTTGCCTTTTCTCTCAATCTCCTCCTCGCCCTGGTCTCTGCAGTCTGGCGGCCGCGCACCCGCTTTCGACCGAACTTGTCGACCCTAGGAGCGCCGGCTTTGGCAGCCCCGTTTGCCGAAGGTCTGACAGTGGCGTGCTGAGTCCTGAGTCGCTGCAATTCTTCTTTCATAGCCTTGATCGTAGACTTCCCGACATCGAGCTGCTCTTTCGTAACCGTAACTGTATCCTGCTCGACATTGACTCCCGGATCGGCAGCCTTGCCCTGGTGAACTTTCCGTGCGGCGAGCATGCGTATCAGGTCCATGACTGCGTCGTACTTGATGGACACTCGCTCGTTTCTGTCGGCTACAGCTGCTGCTAGCTGGGCGTTGAGTGGAATGTTCGTGTCATGCTTGGGCTGCTCGCCGTAGGGGTACGGGTCGAAGACGTTGAAGTGATGATTGGGAACGTAGGGGTAAGATGGGTGGCTGGTGGAAGCTTTGTAGAACCGATAGGTTGCGTCTCTGATCTTCTGCTCATCAAGAGAGTTCGGGATAAAGGCGTTGTGGATGAGGTTGTATTCCAAGGTGGCGAGGTCGAAGGCGGTGATCTGTAGAATGGTACGGATGCGGGTGTTCTCGGTATGGATATCAGCGTGCGCCATGGTTGAGACAAGCTTTGTGATGTATGCTGTTGTTGATGTTGTTGTTTGCGAGCAGGTCAGAGAAGAAGCGAAGTGTCCACTCTCATGCTGATGATCATGGAAGGCGCAGACTCACTTGGCTGGCGCCTGCTTGTTCACGGGATGCATTCCAGAGGTTGCGACTACTTCTTCAGATTAGCGGCTTCCGCGCGATACTGAACCATTTGAGGAACGGTTTAAAATGATGGGATCGTGATCAAGAAGTGAGAGAACAGCATTACATCGCCACCAACACCATCAAAGATATGGAACGTGTAGCTGTACGGAACCATAACTATAGCTTATCGCTTGCACATAGCCTTTGCGTACCCCACAATCAACGTAAGACGAACGGTCGCAACACGGCGAGTGAATGCCACATGGCGGTGATCAGTATAGGCACATGTACTGACGCATGAGGCTAGCTTGTCAGCGAAGATGAGTATGACGTTTCGGGAGACCGACTGGTGGAATACCTTCGCAAGGCGTTCAGCAGCCTCTCTCGCCGAACAGCGAGTCAGATCAAAGTATATCCTCGAGCCATCAAGCGAGAGACCTCAACATCCCAGCGATCTCAGCGTCTTTCTCGGCGATCTTCTGATTCAGCGCCTCAGTTTCTTTGGCAGTAGACTTGTTGACATTGTTGACGAAGATGGCGCGCAGACGAGCATTTGTCCTGAGGAGCTCCATTGCTTGGTCGTCGGTGATATCAAGCGATTTGCTATTAGTCCCAGCAGGCCCGGCACAGCTCTTGCGGGCGGCCAGGTGCGCGATCAGAGCGCGCACGGCGTCGTACTTGGCGGTCTCGCGCTGGACCTCGCGCTCGTTCATGTCGCTGGGATCGTAGAGGCGATCGGCCTCCCTGTCTTCGATTTCTTCACTGGCCCAGACTTCAAAGAGCCTTATCAGCCGCTTGTTGTCTCTGAAGATGTTCTCGTAGTCGTAGTCGGGTTGGTATGCGCGGTTGGACCTGTAAGTTCTGCGGAATCTGAAGACGGCGTCCTCGATTGTGTCTTCGTCGGTAGAGCTTGGAACCCACTTCTGGGCGATAAGGTGACGCTTCAAGACGGCGAGGTCGTAAGAGCTGATCTCCAGCGTCGCTGAGATGGTGGCGTCGAAGTCTTTGGCTGTGTTGGTCTTCTGTTGGCTGTGCGGGCCGTCGTAGGCTGGCGGAGCGGTGGCCATGTTGGGAGGCATGGCACTTGTTTGTGTTTGTGTGTGGGTGTGGAAATTGGATTTGGTGGTGAAAGAGAACATTTTGAGGCCTGGAGTTGGCATTCGCAGTCGTGGAAGTCTCAATGAAGGAAGCTGCTGTGGTGAGATCGCGCTTTCCTCCCATCATCTTGCCACTCACTCTCAGTGCCACCTCAACTGCACCACAACTCGGACAAGACATATTGTTGATGTCAGATGACGGGAATGGTAGAAGAAAGTAAAGATATATGTATTGAGTTTAATCCCGGCAAGACAGCCGTCAGCTCTCCTATAGTCAGCGCTGACAGAACCAGCTTGATCTACGACGAGACAGTGCCACGCCCTCTGTTCCCTTGCCGAATGGGATGCCCACTCACATTTGCATCTTGTTGATACCCTCCCATACCACACAGCTTTGACCTCCGCATCCTCGCGGCAACCATATCTGCGCAGCAGGCCGAAAACGTTCGAGTGGTCTATGATCGGATTAGTACATGCGTCAACTAGGCTGGGCTGGAGTTTACCGTGCACATACTCTAATAAGCTTGTCCACCGTTCTGACGCTTGCGACTCTCGCGGAAGGCGAGGTCAGTGATCAAGGTGCGCACCGCGTTGTACTTGGCAGTATCGCGGCTGAGCCTGCGATCATACGCCTCCGCGACCGTCTCGTCGACCGGGCCGAAGAGATCCTCATCATCGGGATCCTCCTCGAACAGAGTGTTCAGCCTGCTGACACGTCTGTGGAACTTGTAGCAGTTGGCTGCGAAGAAGCTCTCACGGAGTTGAAAAACCGCTTCTTTGATCGCCTCCTCGTTGGTGGTCTGCGGGATCCAGCCGTAGCTCAGGAGGTGCTTTTCGAGGACGACAAGTTCGTAGGGGCTGATCTCGAGTGCGCGGAGGAGGTTGGCTTCGTGCTGCTGGATTGGGCTCAAACCCGGGAGGCTGGTATCGGGGGTGGTCTGCGGGTCTGGATCCATGTTGGGCGGCTGTTGCAGTTTGGTGAGGATGGCGAGAAAAAGAAATCATCGAGGAGGGCATGGTTCTTTTATGTTGCTCTCGGTCGGTCCAGCACATGCCAAATCACATGTAGGTTTACGTGGCTCTTCGCCTTGATCTGCTGTAAGTCAATTTTGCACGAAATAATCGTTCACATGTAAGTTCACTGAACAAGGCATGCTTCTTAACACTAGGGCCAACTAAGTTAGCATGAGATGCTCGTTCACGTGCAAAGCAGAGCATACCTTTCAACGTGTGGGCCAACTCACAATGTTATGCCCATTCACAAGCAGAGGCTGCCATGATGACATGCGACAATCTGATTCGTAACTCTGGGCACGGGCAAATCTGCACCACTAACATGCCAAAAGATCATTCCCCTCCGACCTTTGCACTTTTGTTCGACAATAGTAGTTCGTATCTTGATCCATCAGCAGATAGTACTCATTCACAAGCCAAATAATCATCCACCTCCAACTTTCACACTCGTATTTGGCACATGCAGTAGCAGATCGAGACGTGCTTTCCACAATGCCAGTAAGGTAGAGCCTTACCGCACTCACAACTAACTCAAGTCCAACCGACTTTCACCCATCATCTTCGTGACCTCGTCCTCGTCTTGATCTCTATCTTCCTTCCTCTTCTTCTCCTTCTCTGCCTTCTTCTTTTCTGCGTTCCTCTGCCTCCTTCTCGCTCTCTTGCTCAGTACTTTCCCCGTGTTCTCCTCCTTGTCGTTCTCCTCTTCAACCTCCTCTCCATCCGTTTCTTTAACCTCCTCCCTAGCCTCTGTCTCCCTCTCGATCTCCCCTCTCTTAGGCCCCACTACGTCCACCTCATCCTTCTCCGCCTTCTCCTTCTCCACCTCATCCTTCTCCACCTCATCCTTCTCCGCCTTCTCCTTCTCCACCTTATCCCTCTCCTGGTCCTTTTCTTCAACTTCGTCCCTCTCCTCTTGATCTTCTCCTTCCGCCTTGTCCTTCTCCACCTTATCCCTCTCCTCGTGCTCTTCTTCAACCTCATTCCTCTCTTCCTCTTTTTCTTCTTCTTCTCCCTCCTCCTCCTCGTCTTCTTCTTCCTCCTCCTTATCTTCTTCCTCCTCCTCGTCCTTACTATCTTCCTCTTCCTCCTCCTCTTCCTCCTCCTCCTGCTCCACCTCCTCCACCACCTCCACCACCTCCACCACCACCACCACCCCAACCCCCAAAA
>Ga0265797_10000706_pt1 | contig 60801 bp, 55 predicted proteins | sample P2T30metagenome_FD_192433 | JGI IMG/M metagenome (GOLD analysis project Ga0265797, IMG submission 192433) | Plant litter microbial communities from East Loma Ridge, Irvine, California - P2 T30 | ecosystem: Environmental > Terrestrial > Plant litter > Unclassified | place: USA: California... | reverse complement strand
GCGGCGGTTGCGTCGACGACCGGGGCCGTGCGACGGGGCTTGACCAGCACCTTGAGGCCCACGAGCACGACGGCCGTCACGACGGTGCCGGCGAGGATCGCCACGATCCACATGCCCAGGCCCGTGATGGCGAACGAGACGAAGAGGCCACCGTGGGGAGCCTGCGACATCACGCCGGCGCCCATCGAGATGGCTCCGGTCACGGCGCCGCCCACCATGCTGGCAGGAATGACGCGCAGGGGGTCCGCGGCGGCGAAGGGGATCGCGCCCTCCGAGATGAACGACGCGCCGAGCAGCCAGGCTGCGCCGCCGTTGGTGCGCTCCTCACGGGTGAACCCCTTGCGGTAGAGCAGGGTCGAGGCGAGGGCCATGGCCAGCGGGGGCACCATGCCGGCGCCCATGACGGCGGCCATGATCATGAGCGGTGCCGGGTTGTCGGTGACCGACCCTGCCGAGAGGCCGGCGACGGCGAAGGCGTAGGCGACCTTGTTGACCGGACCGCCGAGGTCGAAGCACATCATGAGCCCGAGGATGATGCCGAGGGCCACGGCGCCGGAGCCCGAGAGCCCGTTGAGGAAGTCGGTGAGCGCGGCCATGAGCGCGGCGATGGGGCCACCGAGGACGAGCAGCAGCAGTCCCGACGCGAAGATCGACGCGACCAGCGGGATGATCACGACCGGCATGAGGCCGCGCAGCCAGCGCGGGACGGCCGGCTTGCCGAGCCAGTAGGCGGCGGCACCGGCGAGCAGGCCGCCGACGAGGCCGCCGATGAAGCCGGCGTTCGTGAAGACCGCGACGGCACCGACGACGAACCCGGGGGCGATGCCGGGGCGGTCGGCGATGGCGTACGCGATGTAGCCGGCGAGGGCCGCGACCAGGAAGCCCATCGAGAGGCCACCGATCTTGAAGGCGGCGGCGCCGAGGAAGTAGCCGAGGCCCTCAGGGGGCAGGTTCGTCAGCGAGTAGGTCGTCAGGACCGTGTCGGCGTCGCCGGCGATCTCGTAGCCCGCCAGGGCGAACCCGAGGGCGATGAGCAGTCCGCCGGCGGCGACGAACGGGATCATGTACGACACGCCCGTGAGCAGCCAGCGCTTGAGCGACGAGCCGAAGCCCTCCTTCGCCCGGTCCTGGTCGACGGTCGAGGCGGTGCCGCTGACACGGGCCGCGTGGGGGTCGTCCGCCGCCGTGAGGGCCTCGGCGACCATGGCGTCGGGGGCGTCGACGCCCCGCTTGACGGGTCCCTGGACGACGGGCAGGCCGGCGAAGCGCGCCTTGTCGCGGACGTCGACGTCGACGGCGAAGATGACGGCGTCGGCGGAGGCGATGACGGCAGGGTCGAGCGGGGTCACCTTCGACGAGCCCTGCGTCTCGACCTGCAGGTCGGCACCGGCGCGTCGTGCGGCGGCGACGAGGGCGTCGGCCGCCATGAAGGTGTGGGCGATGCCGGTGGGGCACGCGGTGACGGCGACCAGGCGCCGGGCCGGAGTCGCGTCGCCGGCGGTCGTCGCGCCTCCGGTCGCCGAGGCGGTCGCCCCGGTGCCGCGTGCCTCGGCGACGTCGCCGCCGACCTCGTCCTCGACGAGCCGGACGATGTCGGCGGGGGTCGCGGCGGCGCGGAGCGCGGCCGTGAAGTCCTCGCGGATGAGGGCCCGCGCCAGGGTGCTCAGGACCGTCATGTGGTCGGAGTCGGCGCCCTCGGGGACGGCGATCATGAAGACGACGTCGGCGTCCCCGTCGGGGGCGCCGAAGGGGACGGTGCGCGCGAGGCGGGTGAAGGCGAGCGTGGGCTCGGTGACGCCGGCCGAGCGGGCGTGGGGGATCGCGATCCCGCCGGGGACGCCGGTCCCGACGCTGGCCTCGCGGGCGATCGCGTCGTCGGCGAGCGACGCCGCGGAGCCGGCGCGGCCGGCGGACGCGACGCGCGCGGCGAGCGCACGGATGACGTCGGTGGACGTGCCGCCGAGGTCTTCGTCGAGACCGACGAGGTCGGTCGTGATGAGCGTGGTCATGGTTCTCCTCGAGGTGAGCGACTCTGCTGGTGCAGGAGGGCGGGTGGGTCGGGGGGTCAGGGGTGGACGAGGGGCGGGCGGGCGACGGCCGCGACGGCGACGGCACCGGGGGCGGTGTCGGCGAGGGCGGGCACGTCGCTGCCGGGCAGGAGCGCGGCGGCGGTGCCCGAGGCGCCCGCCTGCGCGCGGCGGGCGGGGGCGTCGAGGCCGACGGTCTCGGCCAGCAGGTATCCGGCGAGGGCGCTGTCGCCCGCGCCGACGGTGCTGAGGGGCGTGATGCGCGGTGCCGCGGCGGTCCACGCGCCGTCGCGCGTGACGAGCACGGCCCCGGCGCCGCCGAGGGTGAGCAGCACGGCGCCCACGCCACGGTCGAGCAGGCGCGTCGCCCCGTCGACGGCCGCCGCGGGGTCGGACTCGTAGGCGTCGGCGTCGCCGCCGACGACCTCGGCGAGCTCGTCGGCGTTGGGCTTGACGAGGTCGACCGCGACACCGGCGGCGAGCACGGCCGCGAAGGGCGCCCCCGAGGAGTCGACGGCCACCTGGGGGGCGGCGTCGCCGTGCGCGCCCCGCACGGCGCGGACGACGTCGGCGAGGAACGTCGCGGGCAGGCCCGGGGGCAGGGACCCGGCGAGCACGAGCCAGTCGGCGCCCGCGGACTGCTCGACGACGAGGTCGCGGAGGGCCGTGCCGTGCGCGGAGAGGTCCGGCCCGGGCTCGTTCACCTTGGTCGTGGTGCCGTCGGGGCTGGTCAGCGTCACGTTCGAGCGCAGGCGCGCGTCCAGGTGCAGGTTCACCGCGGGCACGCCCCGCTCGCGGAGGGCGACGAGGACGGGGTCGTCGAGTCGTCCGGGCAGGACCGCCACGGTGGCGTGCCCGGACGCGGCGACGCCGCGCGAGACGTTGACCCCCTTGCCGCCGGGCTCGTCGACGGACCGGGTCGCGCGCTGGACGGCGCCGGGCACGAGGGGCCCGGGCAGCTCGACGGTGCGGTCGAGCGACGGGTTGGCGGTGAGGGTGACGATCACGAGGGTGCTCCTGCTCGGACGGGGTCGGCGAGGACGACCTCGACGTCGGCGGCGTCGAGGGCCTCCGCGAGGTCGGCGGGCGGGGCGACGTCGGTGACGACGGCGTCGAGCTCGGAGAGGCGGGCGAAGCGGACGAGCGCCTCGGCGCCGTGCTTGCTGCCGTCGGCGAGGACGACGGCCCGGCGGGCGGCGCGCACCCAGGCGGCCTTGACGGCGCCCTCGAGCTCGTCGGGCGTGGAGAGGCCGAAGCCGGCGCTGATGCCGTTGGTGCCCAGCACGGCCACGTCGGGGCGGAAGCCGGCGATCTGTTCGACGGTGGCCGGTCCGACGGCGGCGCTCGTGACCCCGCGCACCCGACCGCCGAGCAGGTGCAGGTCGACGTGGGGGGCGTCCTGGAGGAGCGCGGCGATGGGGACGGCGTTCGTGAGCACGGTGAGCACCTGTCCCTCGCGGGCGGGCCGCCAGCCGGCGAGCTCGGCGGCGAGGGCGGCCGTCGTCGTGCCGGCGTCGAGGGCCAGGGACCCCGAGAAGGTCGGCGGGACGAGCCGTGCGGCGGCGCGGGCGATGGCGGTCTTGCCGGGGGCGTCGCGGCCGGTGCGCTCGTCGACCGTGGTCTCGGAGATGCTCGAGCGGCCGGCCGCGACGGCGCCGCCGTGGACGCGCTGCAGGTGGCCCGCCCGCTCGAGGGCGTCGAGGTCGCGGCGGACGGTCTCGGTGGTGACGTCGAGGGTGGTGGCGAGGTCGGCGACGACGACGCGGCCGTCGGCGCGCATCCGGTCGAGGATCACCTCGTGGCGTTCCGTCGCGTACACGGTGACCTCCTCGTCGCCTGCGTCGTCCTTCGCATCGCTGTGCGGGACCCCGTCTGTGGGGTGCCTGCGGTGAGCGTACGAGCAGATCGCAGGAAAAGCAACAAGAACGCAGGGGAACGAAGCGCGCGAGTGTCGATGTCCCGCGGCGGGGCGGACGACGCGCGCAGCGCCTGGGAGCGGCGCCGGGCCCGCGAGTAGCGTCCAGGCGGTGACCGACCTGCCCGGACCCGAGCTCCGCTCGCACCTCGCCGACCTCCTGCCCCTCGACCGGTGGCGCGACGCCGTCGTCGACCGGGCGCCCTACGCCACCGACGCCGCGCTCCTCGACGCCGTCCGGGAGGCGGCGTCCCCGCTCTCGTCCGACGAGGTGGACGCCGCCCTCGGCGCCCAGCCGGGGCTCACCCTCGGCGACCCGGTGCACCGTCCGGGCGCCGACGCGCTCGACCCCGCCGAGGAGGCCGGCGGCACCGGGGGCGACCGCACGACCAAGGCGCTCGCCGAGGGGGCCGCGACCTACCGGGCCCGGTTCGGGCGTCCCTTCGTGCTGCGCACGGCCGGGCGCGACCAGGGCGACGTCCTCGACGAGCTCGACCGCCGCCTCCTGCTCGACGAGGCGGCCGAGCTCGCCGAGGTCGAGCGCGAGCTGCGCGACATCGTGGTCGCCCGCGTGCGGGCCCTGCTCGGCGCGGACACCGTCGAGCAGAGGGTCGCGCGCGGCTCGGGGCCGGACGTCACCCCTCGGGACTGAGCGCGGCCACGACCTCCTGCGCCTCGGGCCACCAGCGTGCGTAGTGGTCGGGGTCGGCGTTGACCTGGACGGCGTGGGCGGCCTCGGTGGGGGAGAGCTCCTTCCAGCCCGGGATGCTCACGAGCTCCTCGAAGAAGTGCAGGGCCGCCGTGTACGGGTCCATGCGTTCCTCGTAGGTCCCCCAGGCGCCGTTGTCACGCTGCTGGAACAGGCCCCGGGAGTCCGGGCCGGCGGCGTCGCCGTGGTCGACGTTGACGAGGGACGACTCGCCCATGGCCGTCATGACGCCGATGGCCTGCGTGTGCTCGCCGATGCCGAGCGACCGGGCGGCGAGCACGACCTGCGCCGCGTTGAGCAGCCGGTCCTGGCAGTAGCCCGCCACCGGCCCCGCGGGCACCGTCACGTCGCCGACCGTCACGGGGGCGACGTCCGGACACGCGGGCGGAGGCGCCGACACGTCGGAGCAGGCCGTGACCGTCACGAGCACGGCGGTCGCGAGGGCGGCCGCCGCCAGGCGGAGGGTGCGGGGTCTGTCCACGTCGAGGACCCTAGGGGAGGGTCCTGGGCGACCGCCGGAGGTGCGAGCCGGGCCCGGCGGCCGGGTCCGGCCGGGCAGGGCCGCCCGCGGGGAGGGGGCGCCGGCCTCAGGCGAGGACGCGCTCCGCGGGGCTCGCGGCGAGGTCGTCGACGGCGGCCACGCGGTTCGTCACGTCGAAGGTGGTCCGGAGGTAGGAGACGAGGTCCTCGTGGCGCAGGCCGACGAGGCGGTCGCGGTGGCCGGTCATCGCACGACGCCCAGCGCGAGGAGGACGGCGGCGGTGAGGCTGAGGGCGGCGCCGACGGTGGCGGAGGCCGCGACGGCGAGGGTGCGCTCGCGGGCGGCGTCGCGCACCTCGCTGAAGGTGCTGGTGCGGCTCTCGGCACCGGTGGCGAGCCGGGACACGTGCTGGCTGGCGTTCATGGTCGGGGCCCTCTCGTTCCTGGCGACGCCCTGTCGCCTCGTGTCGACCTGCTGGTGGTGGGGGCCTGGCGGCTCCTGGTGTCCATCTTGCTCGCCGATGGCTAGACCTTCTAACTAGATCGATGAGGAATACGCAAAGAGGACAATCACCATGCGTTCGCATGTTGTCGTACCGCAGTCGGCGGCGGTGGGAACGACGAAGGCCCCTCCGGGGAGGGGCCTTCGGGGTGCTGACGTCGCCGGGTCAGGCGGAGGCGGGGTGGTGGTCGTCGACCTCGACGGCGGCCGTCATCTCGCGGAGGAACCGCACCACCGCGGCGGCGTCGTCCGCGTCGAGGTGCTCCGCCGCCACGATCATGCGGGCGTGCATGCCGGCGAGGGTCGCGCGCACCTCGTCGTTCGAGTCGCCCGTGGTGGTGAGCAGCACGGCGCGGCGGTCGTCCGGGTCGGCGTGCCGCTGCAGGTGCCCGCTCTTCACCAGGCGCCCGATGAGCACGGAGGTGGAGGCGGTCGTGATCTGCAGGTGTCGGGCCAGGTCCTTGGCGCTCACCGTGCGTCCCCGACGCTGCGCCTGCAGCAGGTAGCGGATCGCCTGCAGGTCGGTCTCGCCCATCTTCATCGACGTCCGCGTGCGCTTGCGCATCTCGGACTCGGCGGCCCGATACCGGCGGAGGGCGTTGAGCACCTCGACCCCGCGCTGCTCGGCGGTCTGCGCGTACCAGTAGCCCGAGGCGTCGAACTCGGCGGGTGCCTGCTGCAGCGTCATCACTCGATCATAGACCGCTAGGGAGTCTAGTTAGCCTGTCTAGGAGAACTGGCCACTGAACTGGGATTTTATCGACCCGCTGGGACTTCGGCAAGTGAGGTGCGACGGGCTTGACGGCGTCGGCGGCGGGGTGGTGGTCTGTGTCCGCGCGCCTCGCGGTGCGCTCGCGGCGCCCCCGCGCCGGGTCGGAGCTTCACGGCAGGCGGCCCGGATCCGGGGGTGCCGCGCCCGGCCGGTGCCCGCGCCCGGCAGAGGCGAGGGCCGCACCCCGGAGCGGGATGCGGCCCCCGGGACGGTCGGCGACCCCGCGAGCTTCACGGGCAGGGGCAGGGTCGCCGCGGCCGTCCTCGGCCGCCGCGGTGGACGGCCGCCGTCGACGCTACCCGGCCGGGGGACACGGCAGGGGCCCTCGGGGTACAGCCGGGTCGCTCAGGCGAGGACGGGGTCACCCACGGGCGGGGTGGGGGCGAGCAGGCGGCGGTACGCGTCCTCGAGCAGGCGCGCCGACCGGAGCCAGGGACGCTCGAGCGCGTGGCTCCTGGCGGCGCGGGAGAGCCGGGCCGCGGTGGCGGGGTGGCCAAGGACCTCCTCGAGGGCGGTCGCCCACGCCTCCGGGTCCCGGTCCTCGAGCACCCGGCCGGTCACCCCGTCGACGACGGCCTCGCGGAGGCCGCCCGCCGCGGCGGCGACGACCGGCGTGCCCGACGCCGCCGCCTCGAGGGCCACGAGCCCGTAGGTCTCGCTGTGCGACGGCACCAGGAGCACGGAGGACCGCCGGAGCAGGTCCGCGAGGCGCTCCCTCGTCTGCGGCCCGACGAGGTCGACGTGGTCCTGCAGCCCGAGGTCGGCCACGAGCCGGACCAGCTCGGCCTCGTAGGCGGCGTGCTCGCTGGACGTGCCCCCTGCGACGACGAGGCGCGGCCGGCGTCCCTCGGGCATCGCGGCGACGGCGCGGAGCGCGAGGTCGGCGCCCTTGAGCGGTTCGAGGCGGCCCGCGGTGAGGACGACGGGCGGGACGTCGCGCGTGCCCGGGTGGAACGCGTCGGAGTCGACCCCGGGCGGCACGACGACGACGCGGTCGGCGGCCCCGCGCAGTCGGCCGGACACGGTCTCGGCCTCGGCCCGGCTGATCGCCACGACGAGGTCGGACTCGCGGGCGAGGAACGCCTCGCCCGCGAGCCTGCCCGGGGACTCCGGCCGTTCGCCGTGCGACAGCGGGGTGCTCGGGTCGGCGGCGACCGAGTGGTAGCTCTGCACGTACGGGACGCCCCGCTCGCGCGCGACGGGGAGCGCGGCGACGCCCGAGAACCAGTGGTGCCCGTGCACGACGTCCCAGGGGCCGAGGCCCCGCAGCCGCTCGGCGAACTCCTCGACGTGGTCCTCGTGCAGGCCCTTGGTGAGCACGCGCGCGGGACCGGCGTCGAGCACCCTGAGCCGTGCCCCGGGCGCGAGCTGCGACACCTCGGGCTGGTCGGGGGAGGACCGTCTCGTGAGGACCTCCACGTCGTGCCCGAGCTCGGCCAGTGCGGCCGCCTGGTGGCGCACCACGACGTTCATCCCGCCCGCGTCGCCGCTGCCCGGGTCCGTCCCCGGCGAGGTGTGGAGCGAGACGAGCGCGATGCGGAGCGGGGCGGAGGGCATCCGGCGAGACTACCGGGGCCCCACCGGCGCGCCGTCGTCCGTCCAGAAGGCGCGGACGGCGTCCGCGACCGCGTCGGCCTGGCGCCGTCCCGCCTCGGCGGCAGGCCGTCGACTCGCGGGCGAGAGGCTCCCGAGGGCGAAGGCGCGCAGGGCGTCCTCGTCGGCCTCCACGACGTGCACCGCACGTCCGGCGGCGCGGCGGGCCCGGACGACACGGGGCAACGAGGGCCCCAGGGGCGAGGTCTCGGGCTCCGGGCCGCAGGAGAGCACGAGGACCCGCTCGGCGGCGTCCGCCACGTCGGCGTTGGTGCCGGAGCGCGTCCCGCCGTCCATCGTCGCCGCCCCCGCCACGTCGACCGTGGGCCACACGAGCGGCACCGAGCAGCTCGCGGCGACGGCGACCGGCAGCGGCACGCCGTCCTCGCGGCCCAGCACGCGGAAGGCACCCGTCGTGGCGTCGACGGTGCAGACGACCAGGTCGCCGTCGGGCCACGGGGCGTCCTCGCCGAAGCGCCCGCGCATCGCGGCGACGAGCTCGGGTCCGTCGGCGGGGACGGGCACGCGCCGGGCGAGGGCACCCAGCCGGGCCCGCGCCTCCTGCTCGTCCGTCGCGCCGGCCACGGCCTGCGCGACGGCGGTCTGGAACGCCTCGACGTCGAGGGTCGCCGCGGGCTGGTCGGGGGCGGGCTCGAGCTGTTCGAGGTACCCCGCCGGGACGCCGCCGCGTCGCAGCTCGGCACCGACGACCGATCCGGCCGAGGTGCCGACGACGAGGTCGGCGTCGTCGAGGGGCACCCCGAGCTCGAGCAGGCGGCTGAGCACCCCGACCTCCCAGGCGATGCCGGCGATCCCTCCGCCGCCGAGGACGAGCGCGGTGCGCGGGGCGGTGCCGGAGGCGGACGCGGCGGACCCGGGGACGGTCGCGGTCACAGGGTCCCCCGCTCGTCGTCGGCGACGCGGACGAGGACCTTGCCCACGGCCCCGCCCTCGACGTGGTCGTGCGCCTCGGCCGTGCGCTCCAGGGGGTGCACGTGGAGGGGCAGCCCCGCGTCCTCGCCGACGGCGAGCACCCCCGCCCCGACGGCGGCCGTGCCGTCCTCGACCGCGGCGGCGAGGGCCGCCTCGCCCACCGTGTAGAGCAGGACGAACTGGTAGCGGACGTTGGCGACCATCGCCGGGCGCACCTCCACCGAGGCCGGTGCACCACCGTCGTCGGCGTACACGGCGACCACGCCGCGCGTGGCGACCACGTCCCGCACGATCTCCGCGTTCGCGGCGAGGGCCACCTCCACCACGACGTCGACGCCGTCGGGGGCGACCTCGCGCACCCGGGCGACGACGTCCTCACGCCGGTAGTCGACGACGTGACGCGCCCCGGCGGCGCGGGCGAGGGCCGCCTTCTCGGGGCTGCTCACGGTCGTCACGACGGTCGCACCCGCCCACGTCGCCAACTGGACCGCGGCGTGCCCGACCGCCCCCGCGCCTCCGGACACCAGCACGGTCCGACCGGCCAGCGCCCCGGGCGCGAGACGGGCCGGACCGTCCTCGTGGACGGTGAGGGCCCGGTGGGCGGTCATCGCCGGCACCCCGAGGCTCGCCCCGACCTCGAACGAGGCCCCGGCGGGCAGCGGCACGACGCGCGACGCCGGCAGCACGGTGAACTCCTGCGCCGTGCCCGTCGGCCGCCCGTGCGCCGAGAGATACGTCCACACGCGGTCGCCGACCGCGAGGCCGTGGACGCCCTCGCCCACGGCGTCCACCACCCCCGCGCCGTCCTGGTCGGGCACGACCTCGGGGAACGGCAGGGGGTCGCCCGCGCGCTCGCCGGCCCGCGACTTCCAGTCCGTGGGGTTGACGCCGCTCAGGACCACGCGCACCCGCACCTCGCCGGCAGCGGGCTCGGGCGCCTCCCGCTCGACGAGTCGCAGGACGGTGGCGGCGGGGCCGGTCTCGGTGTGCACGATCGCTCTCATGCCCCCAGTCAACGCCCGCCGTCCCGACGGGTGCACCATGGGGACGTGCCCTCCCTCCTGTCGCCCGCCCGCCGCGGCGCCCGTCCCGCCCGCTCCCGGCGCGCCCTCCGGACGCGGCGTGCCGCCCGTGCCCGCCGCGACGCCCGCCTCCTCGCCGCCCTGCTGGGCACCTTGGGGGTGCTGCACCTCGTCGCGCCCCGGGTGTTCGACGCGGTGGTGCCCCGCTCCCTGCCCGGGTCCGCCCGCGCGTGGACGGTCCTGTCCGGGGTGGCGGAGCTCGTCGTCGCCCGCGACCTCGCCGACCCCGCCCGGCGGGCACGGGGAGGGGCGCTCGCCGCGGCCCTGCTCGTCGCCGTGTTCCCGGCGAACGTCTCCATGACCCTGCGGGCCCTCCGCAGCCCGCGGGCCTCCACCCGCCGCCGCGTCGTGACCGTGCTGCGGCTGCCCCTCCAGGTGCCGCTCGTCGCGAGCGCCCTGGGCGTCCGCCGACACGGCTGACGCGCCGGCGGCGGGACGGCGGGCCGACCCGCCTGCCGCCGACCCGCAGGCGCGTCGGGCACAGTGGACGGATGACCAGCGCCGCACCGACGGGACCCGTCGACGTCCGCGACGGGGGAGGACTGCGCTTCCTGCCGCTCGGCACCGACGGCGTCCTCGTCGAGGCCGCCACGCCCTCCGACGCCCTCGCCCTGTTCCGCACCCTCGTCGGCGAGCCGCTCGGCGGCGTCACCGACGTCGTCGCCGGGGCCCGCACGGTGGCGCTGAGGTACCTCGACTCGCTGCTCACGGCCGAGACGCTCGTCACCGTGGTGCGCCGGATGCGCGTCAGGCACGACCCGGACCGGGACGGCCGCCTCGTGGTGCTGCCCGTCGACCACGACCCGGAGGTCCTCGACCGCCTCGCCCGCGCCTCCGGGGCGAGCCCCGCCGAGGTCCTCGCCCGCCACCTGGAGACCACCTACGCGGTCGGCCACACCGGGGGAGGCCCCGGCGCCGTGCACCTGCTCGGGGCGGACGAGGTGCTGCACGCGGCCCTCGACCACCCCGCGACCGCGCGGGGGCACGGCGCGGACGACGACCCGACCGCCCCGGTGCCCGACGAGGGCGAGGACGCCCACCCGGAGGACGCCCACGCGGACGACGCCCACTCGGAGGACGCCGCGCCCCGCAGCGGGGGCGCCGCGCCGCGCGGGGGCACCCTCGTGCTCGAGCACGGGCACCTGGCGGTCCACCCGGGGCCGCCCCTGCCGGGCGAGGTCGTGCTCGGCACCACGCACGTCGACCTCTGGGACCTCGACCGGCGCGTCCCCGCCGCCCTGCAGCCCGGCATGCGCGTCCGCTTCGCCGCCGCAGGGGACGAACGGGCCCTCGCCGACGCCACCGAGCGGGGCGAGACCGTCGGCGACGACGACCCCGCCCCCAGCCCCGAGCCCCCCGCGACGCGTGGCGCCCTGCACGTGCTCGACCCCGGGGCCCACGCCGTCGTGCAGGACCTCGGGCGTCCCGCCCGCAGCGGGCTCGGCCTCTCACGCTCCGGGGCCATGGACCACCGCGCCCTCCGCGAGGCCGACCGGCTCGTGGGCATGTCCTCCGGCGCCGCCGTCGTCGAGCTCGCCGGTGGAGGCTTCGAGGCGGTCGCGCACGGCGACCACGTGGTGGCGCTCGCCGGGGCCCCCGTGCCCGTCGTCGTCCGCACGGCGCGCGGGCGCCGGCACGAGGTCGTGGGCGAGGCGTTCGCGCTCGACGACGGGGACGTCCTCTCGGTGGGCACCCCCGACTCCGGCGTCTGGACCTGCCTCGCCGTCCGCGGCGGGCTCGCCGTGCCCACCGCCCTCGACAGCGCGTCGGGCGACCTCCGCACCCGGGTCGGACCCGGTCGCCTCGCCGCCGGCGACGACGTGCCCGTCGCCACGGCGTGGGCCGAGAGCGTCGCCCACCGGGCCACGGACGTGCAGCGCCGCGTGCCCGGGCCCGGCGAGGTCACCGTCGTCGACGTCGTGCTCGGGCCTCGGGACGCGTGCCTCACCTCCGGCGGCCTCGAGCTGCTGCGCGACGAGGCGTGGCGCGTGCTGCCGGACTCCGACCGGACGGGCCTCCGCCTCGCGGGCGGCGCACCCGTCCCGGTCGACGCCCCCGAGGTCCTGCCCTGCGAGCCGTGCGTCCCCGGCGCGGTGTCCGTCGACGTCGACGGCGGACTCGTCGTCGCGATGGCCGACCACCCCGTGACCCTCACCCGGCCCGTCGTCGCCGTGGTCGTCGCCGACCAGCTCGACCGCGTCGCCCAGGTGCCCTCCGGGGCCCGCGTCCGGTTCCGGGTCGTCCCGGGACCGGTGCTCGACGGGCGGCACGTCGTCGCCGTCGACGGCGCGCCCGACGAACGGGGGAGCGAGCTGTGAGGCGCGTGCTCGTCGCCGGACGCGGGATCCTCGCCGTCCGCGTCGCCCAGGCCTGCGCCGACGCCGGCCTCGAGTCGGTCGCGGTGCACGCGCCCGACGACGCCGACGCCCTGCACGTGCACGCCGCGGACAGCGCCTGGTCCCTGCCCGCGACCGACGCGGTCCTCGACCGCGACCCCTACCTCGACCTCGACGCCCTGCTCGACGTGGCCGCGCGGTGCGGCGCCGACGCGCTGCACCCCGGCCAGGGCGTCCTCGCCGAGAGCGCCGAGGCCGCCCGGCGCGTGCGGGAGGCGGGCCTCACCTGGATCGGACCCGACCCCGAGACCCTCGACCTGCTCGGCGACGAGGTCGCGGCCCGCGCCCTCGCCGAGGGCGTCGGCGCCACGCTCGTCGTCGGGTCGACGGAGGCCGTCGCCTCGGCGACGCAGGTGGTGGCCTTCGCGCGGCGGCACGGCCTGCCCGTCGCCCTCAAGGCCGCGGCGGGTGCCGGGACCCGGGGCTTCCGCGTGGTGCGGCGGCTCGACGAGGTCCCCGACCTGCTCGAGGCCGTCGTGCACGAGGCCGTGCTCGTCACCGGTCGCGGCGACTGCCTCGTCGAGCAGTACCTCGACCGGCCCCGCCACGTCGAGGTGCAGGTCGTCGGCGACGCCGAGGGCGAGGTCGTCGTGCTGGGCACGCGCGAGGCGAGCGTCCAGCGCCGGCACCGACCGCTGGTGGCCGAGGCGCCCGCGCCGTTCCTCGACGCGGAGCAGCGGCGCACCGTGACGACGGTCGCCCGTGACCTCGCGGTCGCCGCGGGCCTGCGCGGCGTCGCCACCGTCGAGTTCCTCGTGGCCCAGGGCGGCGCCGTGTCGTTCCTCGAGGCGACGCCCTCGCTCACCGACCTCTCGGCCGTCACCGAGGAGTCCACGGGCGTCGACCTCGTGCGGCAGCAGCTCCTCGTCGCCCAGGGCCTCCCGCTCGACGTCGACGCGACGCCGAGCGGTCCCCGCCACGCCGTCGGCTGGCTCCTCGTCGCCGAGGACCCCGGTCGTGGCTTCGTCCCCGCGCCGGCCAGGGTCGAGCGCCTCGACCTGCCCGGCGGGCGCGGCGTGCGCGTCGACCCCGGGGTCGTCCTGGGCGACCTGCTTCCGCGGGGCCGGGACGGCGAACTGGCCAGGCTCGTCGTCGCGGCGACCGACCGCGCAGGGGCCCTGCGACGCTCCCGCAGGGCCCTGGCCGAGACCGCCGTCGAGGGGCCCACGACCGTGCTGCCGTTCCACCGGCTCCTCGTCGACGACCCGGCCTTCACGGGGGAGGACGGGGACGGCCACCGCCTGCACACCCGCTGGGTGGAGTGGGAGTGCGCCGGCCTCGACGACCTCGCCCGGCCGACGCCGTGGCCGGGCTGGACGCCGGGCCTGCCCGTGGGACCGACCGGGGCGACCGGCGCGACGGACGGCGACGCGCCTCCGGCGTCGTAAGCTGTGGGTCCGCCCGACGTCGCGGGCGGTCCCACCGCCCTCGCACCTCGGAGTCGCCATGAGCACGTCCGCGCCCGCCGGACCCGCCCGCCCCACCGGGGTCGTCGCCCGCCTCGACTCGTGGTTCGAGGTGACGCGCCGGGGCTCGACCTGGGCGCGGGAGATCCGTGGCGGCGTCGTCACCTTCGTGACGATGGCGTACATCGTGATCCTCAACCCGCTGATCCTCGGCGGGTTCAGCGCCGACCAGGCCGCCCAGGACGTCACGGGCGGTTGGCTGCCCAACGCGCAGGTCGGCGCCGTCACCGCGCTCACCGCGGGCGTGATGACGATCCTCTTCGGCACCGTCGCCCGCCTGCCCTTCGCGTTCGCGGCAGGCCTCGGCATCAACTCGTTCCTCGCGGTCACCGTCGTCCGCGACGTCACGTGGCCCGAGGCGATGGGCCTCGTCGTCATCAACGGGCTGCTCATCACGCTGCTCGCCGTCACCGGCCTGCGCAGCCTCATCTTCAACGCCGTGCCCGCACCCCTCAAGACCGCGATCACGGTGGGCATCGGCCTCTTCATCGCGTTCATCGGACTCGTCGACGCGGGCTTCGTGCGCAGCAGCGGCCTGGCGTCGCCGCCGCTCCAGCTCGGCTCCGACGGTTCCGTCGCGAGCCTGCCGACCCTCACCTTCGTCCTCGCCCTCGTGGTCATCGGGGTGCTCATGGCGCGCGGGGTCCGGGGAGCGATCCTCATCGGCATCGTCGCGTCGACCGTCCTCGCCATCGCCCTGCAGGCGGTCTTCCAGGTCGCGCCGTCGGCCGGTCAGGACCCCGACGGCTGGAACCTCAACGCCCCCGCCCTGCCCAGCCAGATCGTCGCGCTCCCCGACCTGTCCCTCGTCGGCGAGGTGAGCTTCGGGGCCTTCGCCCGGATCGGCGTGCTCTCGGCCGTCATGCTCGTCTTCACGCTCCTCTTCACGAACTTCTTCGACGCCATGGGCACCATGACGGGCCTCGCGAAGGCGTCCGACCTCGCCGACGACGCGGGCACCTTCCCGCGCCTGCGCTCGGCGCTCGTCGTCGAGGGCATCGGGGCGGTCGCGGGGGGCGCCACGAGCTCGTCGTCGAACACCGTCTTCGTCGAGTCCGCCTCGGGCATCGGCGAGGGCGCGCGGACCGGCGCGGCCTCGGTGGTGACCGGCCTGCTCTTCGTGGCGGCGATGTTCTTCACGCCGCTCACGCAGGTGGTGCCGCTCGAGGTCGCGTCGGCGGCGCTCGTCGTCGTGGGCGCGCTCATGGTGTCCCAGATCCGCTTCGTGGAGTGGCACTCCTTCTCGGTGACGCTGCCCGTGTTCCTCACGATCCTCGTCATGCCGCTGACCTACTCGATCGCGAACGGCATCGGCGTGGGGTTCGTCAGCTGGGTGGTGCTGCGGTCGCTCGCGGGCAGGGCCCGGACGGTGAGCCCGCTGCTCTGGGTCGTGGCGGTCGGGTTCCTCGTCTTCTTCGTGCGCGGGCCCCTCGAGCAGCTGCTCGCCTGACCGACGGCGTCGACTCGGCGGTCGGTCCGGCCCCACGGCCGGCCCGGCAGCGGCCTCAGGCGCCCCGGGACCGCACGGTCGCGGCGGTGGCCGGGTCCGCGGCGAGGGCGTCGCGCGCCAGGAGGGTCGCGGCGACCACCGCCGCGGGCATGACGACGACGGCGCCGAGCGGCACGAGGAACGACAGGTAGGCGGCCGTGCCGAGTCCCAGGCTGCGGGCGCGCCGTCGGGCGAGCAGCCGGCGCCGGTCCCGCAGGGTGAGGCCCCGCGCGTCGAAGGCCCAGCCGGTGAGCTCGACGACGAGGAACCAGCCGCCGGTGAGCGCGGCGGCGACGGGCACGACGACCTGCCCCAGCACGGGCACGAGGCCGCCGAGCGCGAGGAGGAGGGCGAGGGGCCCCGTGACGGCGAGGACGCGCACGAGGTCGCCCAGGGACCTCAGCACGCCGGCCACGAGCCCCCGCTCCACCTCGCCGACGAGGCCGCCCCGGTCGGCCTCGGTGCGTCGCCACACGCGTTCGTAGAAGGGGTCGCCCACGGCGAGCGTCACGGCCGTGAAGGTGAGGACGACGACGAGCACGGCGGCGACGGCGAGGCCGACCTGGAGCACCGCACCGGCCGCGGGGCGCACCCAGGCCGGGTCGGCCGGGAGCGGCGCGGCGAGTCGCACGGCGACGTCGTCGACGACGGTGGCCCAGGCGACGAGCAGGGCGACGGTGACGAGCCCGACGACGAGGGCCGGCAGGGCGCCGAGCAGCATGAGCCGGGGCGACGTCAGCCAGGTGCGCAGGCCGGTGCCCAGCAGCGCGACGCCCGAGAGGAACTCGCGGACGGTGGACGGCGACCGGGGGACGGGGCCGGAGGCGCGGGGCGGGCCGGGCGCGCCGGTCCCGCCCCACGGTCCCGCCGCCTCCGGCCCCGCCCGACCGGTGCTCACTCCGCGGGGACCTCGTACGTGGCGGTGAGGGTGGCGCGGGCGAGGGTGTGCCCGTGCATCGAGAACCCGAGGAAGGTCGGCGTGGAGTCGCCGTCGACCCCGACGTGCTCGACGTCGAGGGCGTGCACGCCGACGACGTACCGGTGCGGCCCGTGCCCCGCGGGAGGTGCGGCGCCGACGAAGCGGGCGAGCCCCGCGTCGTTGCGCAGCCGGACCGCGCCCTCGGGCAGGCCCGTGCCGTCGTCGCCGCCGGCGCCGGTGGGGAGGCCGGTCGTGTCGGCGGGGAGGTCGGCGACGGCCCAGTGCCAGAAGCCGGCGGTCGTGGGCGCGTCGGGGTCGTACACGGTGACCGCGAACGACCTCGTGCCCTCGGGGGCGCCCGACCAGCTGAGCTGCGGGCTGACGTCGGCGCCGCCCGCGCCCATCAGGCCGCTGACCTGGTCGGTGCCGAGGGTGCCGCCCTCGTCGACGTCGGTGCTGGTGAGGGTGAACCCCGGGACGACGTCGATGGCGTCGTAGGGGGTGGTGGCGTCGCTCATGCGCGGTCCAGCCTCTCGATCTCGTCGGCCTGGAGCTTGAGGTCGGCGGCGGTCGCCGAGTCCAGGATCGTGAGGGGACGGCGCGAGCCGGGGATCGGCACGACGACGTCCGACTTCGCGAGCTCCCAGGCGAGGGTGACGACCTGCGGGCTGACCCCGCGGGCGGCGGCGACCTCGGCGAAGGCCTGGTGGCGGCTGCCGAGCTCGCCGGCGTCGGTGATGCCGCCGAGCGGGCTCCAGGGCAGGAACGCGACGCCGAGCTCGTCGCAGAGCACGAGCTCGACCTCGCTGCTGCGGAAGGCGGGGCTGTACTGGTTCTGCACGCTGGCGAGGCGTCCGCCGAGGACGTCGGAGGCCTCCCGGATCTGGTCGACGTCGGCGTTCGAGATGCCGGCCATGCGGATGACGCCCTCGTCGAGGAGCTCGGCGAGCGCGCCCACCGAGTCGGCGTAGGGCACGTCGGGGTCGGGCCGGTGGAACTGGTAGAGGCCGATCGCCTCGACGCCGAGCCGCCGCGCGGAGGCCTTGGCGGCCTCCTTGAGGTGCTCGGGCCGACCGTCCCGTGCCCACGAGGGGGATGACGCGTCGGGGCGGAGGTGCCCGCCCTTGGTCGCGACGAGCACGTCGGAGGTGTCGCCGCCGTAGCTGGCGAGCGCGCGGGCGACGAGCTCCTCGTTGTGCCCGACCTCGTGCGGGCCGGGCTGGTGGTAGGCGTCGGCTGTGTCGATCAGGGTGACGCCGGCCTCGAGCGCGGCGTGCACGGTGGCGACGGCCTGCGCCTCGTCGGGCCGGCCCTCGATCGAGAGCGGCATGGCGCCCAGGCCGATGGCGCCGACGGTCACGTCTCCGATGGTGCGGGTCCTCATGCGGTGTCCTTCCTCCGGGTGCGTCCCCCGGCGGTCGCGCGGCGGGACCTCCCCAGCCTGGTCCCCTCGTCCGTCGGGCGTCCGCAGGGGGCGCGGGTGCCAGGCGCCTGTGAGGTGGCACCTGGTGCGCTGCCAGCCCCACGCCCTAGGGTCGGTGCCCATGACGCCCCCCACGCGCCGTGCCCGACTGCGTGCCCGGTACCACCACCACCGCGGCAGGCTCGACGCCTACCCGCGGCTGCGCTTCGGGTACAAGCTCGTCGTGGGGCTCGTGGGCTTCGTCGTCATCGTCGTCGGCCTGATCCTGGTCCCGCTGCCGGGGCCGGGCTGGTTGATCGTCTTCCTCGGCGTGGCCGTGCTCAGCACCGAGTTCCCGGCCGCGCAGCGCCTGGTCGACCGCGTGCGCCGACTCGTGCGCCTCGCCCGGGTCCGGTGGCGGGCGTGGCGTGCCGCCCGGGCCGCCCGGCGTGCCGCGTCGGCCGACGCCGCACGGGCGGAGGCCGCGGTCGCGCGTCGCGAGCCGCAGGGACCGCCCCGGCGCGTGCCGGTGCGCTGACAGCGCGGGACGTCCCGACCGGCGCGACCGCCGACCCCGGATCCCGGTCTCCGGGCGTCGCCGCCCCGCCCCGGCTCCGGCCCCGGCAGCGCCCCGCCCCGTCCTGCTCCCTCCCCGTGCCCCTCGTCTAGGATCTCCGCGTGCCACCCAGCCCCGCCTCCGCCACCCCCTACGAGGTGCTCGGTGTCCCGGCCGGCGCCAGCGACGACGACCTGCGTCGCGCCTACCGTCGCCTTGCCCGCACGACGCACCCCGACCTCGGGGGCTCGCCCGAGGCGTTCCGCCGCCTGCAGGTCGCCTGGGAGCAGGTGGGGACGCCGGAGGCGCGTCGACGGTACGACGGCGGCCACGCCTCGTCGGGCGGGTCCGCGACCGGCGACGCCGGCCCGGGCTGGCGGCCGCCCCGCGCCGAGAAGCCGGATTCCCGTCCGCGGGCCCGCGTCCACGGCCACCCGGGCGGCGTGAACCGGGAGACGTACCTCTCGCTCATGCGCGAGTGGGTCGGGCGCGGCGTGCCGCTCGACGACCCGTACGACGACCGGCTCGTCCAGGGGGCCCCGCCCGAGATCCGGCACGTGCTCGCCGACGCGCTCGCCGAGGAGGCGACCGTGGCGACCGTCACGAGGCTGGGGCTCGGCTTCACGGTGTGGAGCGACGTCGACGCCGGGCCCGAGGGCAAGCTCGACCACGTCGTCCTCGGTCCGTCGGGCCTGTTCGCCGTGCAGTCGAGCGACTGGGGCGGCGAGGTCGAGGTCTCGCGCGGGGAGCTCGTCGGCGAGGGGATCGCGCCCGGCGAGGAGCCCGTGCGGTCGCTCACCCGGCAGGCGCGCGCGGTGCGCCGCCAGACGCGGGTGTCGTTCACGCACCAGCTGCTCGTGGTGCCCGACGAGGACTTCGCGCCCGGACTGCTCCGCGTGGGACGGCGCGGCTCGACGCACGTCGTCCGGCGGTCGATGCTCGCGCACGTGCTGCAGCACGGCCCCGACCTCTCGGAGCGGACGAGCCTCTCGGACGTCTTCGAGGTGCGCGCCCGGCTGCAGCAGACCCTGCGCCTGCTCTGAGCCTCGACCCGCGGGGCGTCGTGCGGGGAGGGTCGATCCGGCGTCGGGCCCCGGACCGACCCCCGACGTGACCTTCGGAGCGCCGGCCGGAGGCGATGGGTCCCGGTCCCGCCGTCGGTCCCGGTGGCAGGGTGGAGGCCCGCGACGAAGGAGGACGCCGTGTCCGCAGAGCAGCGACCCGACGACGACCACGACGAGACGACGGCGCACCACCCGGGGCACCCGGAGGAGCCGTCCGACCTGCCGCCCTCACCGCCGGCGGACGAGCCCGACATGCCCGCGGGAGCGCCCGCCCTCGGGCCCTGGCCCGGCGGCGCGTGACGCCGCGCGATCCCGCGGACGGCTGGGTCGACGGCCCCCGCGGTCGCTTCTGGGGCCGTGCCGGGGCGGCGGGGCTCCTCGCCGTGCACGACGACCGCGTCCTGCTGCAGCACCGCGTGGGCTGGAGCCACTTCGGTGGCACCTGGGGGCTGCCCGGCGGAGCGCGCGGCCTCGGCGAGGGCGCCGTCGACGGCGCGCTGCGCGAGAGCGCCGAGGAGGCGGCCGTGCCCCGGGACGCCCTCCGGCTCGTCTCGACGTCGGTCCTCGACCTCGGCTACTGGTCCTACACGACGGTCGTCGCGCGGGTGACGCGACCCTTCGACCCCGTCGTCTCGGACGCCGAGAGCACCGCCCTCGAGTGGGTGCCGGTCGACCGGGTCGACGCCTCGCCGCTGCACCCCGGCCTCGCCGCGTCCTGGCCGGGCCTCCGCGACCGGCTCGGGCGGCGCCTCCGGCTCGTCGTCGACGCCGCGAACGTCGTGGGGTCCCGTCCCGACGGCTGGTGGCGGGACCGGGCGGGAGCCACCGACCGGCTGCTCGACCGCCTCGGGGCGCTCTCGGCGTCGGGCGTCACCGCGCGCTGGGCCGGACTCGGCGACGTCGAGGTGGGCGGGGCGCTCACGGTGAGCGGCGACTCCGGCACCGTCGAGGGCGGGGTCGCCGAGGTCCCCGGGGGCGACGCGCCCGTGCCGAGGCTCGACCGCGTCTGGCCCGACGTCACCGTGGTCGTCGAGGGCAGGGCCCGTGACGTCGCGGACCGGGAGGGCGACCTCGAGGTCGTGCGCGCCGCGGGCTCCGGCGACGACGCCGTCGTCGAGGTGCTCCGGGCGGGCGGCGGGGACGACCTCGTGGTCGTCACCGCCGACCGGGAGCTGGGCGAGCGCGTGCGGGCCGAGGGCGCGCACGTCGTGCGACCCTCGGCCCTGCTCGACCTCCTGCCCGCGGACTGAGCCCGCGCCGCCCCGAGCGGGTCAGGCGGCGGGACCGGCCCCGAGCACGACGGAGGCGCTGTGCGCCGCCCCGGAGGCGTCCACCCACGAGACCTGGACCCGGTCGCCGACGGCGTGCGCCCGGATCGCCCGCGTGAGCGCGTCCGCGCTCGTGACGGCCGCGCCGTCCACCGCCGTGACCGTGTCACCCGCGACCAGGCCGGCCCCCGCGGCGGCGCTGCCGGGGACCGTCCCGGCGACCGGCACGCCCTGCACGCCCGACGTCGTGGACGCGACCTGGGCGCCGAGGAACGCGGGCAGGCCGATCTGCACGGTGCCGCCCGCCGTCCCGCCGTCGATCTGCCGGGCGATGGCGAGGGCGTCGTCGATCGGGATGGCGTACCCGGTCACCCGCGGCTGCCCCGAGGACGCCGCCGTGACGATGCCGACCACGTCCCCGTCGGCATCACGCAGCGGGCCGCCGGAGTCTCCCGCGACGACGTCCGCGTCGACCTGGAGGAGCCCCGACAGGCTCTCCTGCCCGGTGCCGCCCTCGCTCCCCACGGTGATGTCCTGGTCGGTCGCGGTGACCGTGCCGTGCGCGGTGACGAGGTCGCCCGTGCCGCCGGCGTTGCCCGTGCCGTGCACGGCGTCGCCGACCTCGACGCCGTCGTCGTCGATCGTCACGGGCGTGAGGCCGGAGGCGTCGCGGAGCTGGAGCACCGCGACGTCGTTCGTGGCGTCGGTGCCCACGACGTCCGCCGTGTACGTGCGTCCGGTCGTCTCGTCGGTCACCTCGATGCTCGTCGAGCCCTGCACGACGTGGTTGTTGGTGAGGACGAGACCGTCCGCCGTGAGGACCATGCCGGTGCCCGCCGAGCGGGCGCTGCCGTCGTAGCCGATCGTGCTGTCGATCGTCACGACGCCCGCCGTCTCCTCGGCCGTCGCCGCCGTGGCCTCGTCCTGGGTGCCCGTGGCCTGCCCGCCGGTGCCGCCCTGCGTGCCCGTGCCGTCCTGCGTGCCGGTGCCGCCCTGCGAGCCCGAGCCGCCGTTCCACGGGGTCGCTCCCTGCTCGCCCAGGGACGAGCCGGGGCCGCTCGTGCCGGGCAGCAGCAGCTCGACCTCGCGCTGCGCGGCCGCCGTCACGGCCGCGTCGCCCGCGGCCCGGCCGAGCGACCAGGCGCCGGCGCCCGTGCCGCCCACCACGAGGGCGGCGGCCGCCGCCGCACCCGTCACGACCACCCACCGGGCCGGTCTCCGACGCGTCGGCGCGGAGGCCGGCGCCGCGGGGGGCCGTGCCGCGACCCAGCGCGCGTCGGGGTGCCCCGTCCGCACGGGCAGGGTGTGCGCGTCGGGCGGCGTGCCCTGCCGCGCGGCGTGGTCGCCGGGCTCGTGGTGGTCGCCGGGCTCGTGGTGGTCACGGGACCCGGGGTGGGCGTCGGGCTCGCGGTGGTCGTCGTGGTCGCTCATGGTGCTCTGCCTCCTGGTGGGGTCTGACGATGCGTCGAGTCCACCGCCGACAGCAATCGACGGACGATGAGCGGACCCGGAGGACGGTGGGGAGCAGGCAAGAGGCAGCCGAGAGCGGAGGCCCGGAGCGACCTCGGGAGGACGTGCCCGTGGCACGGGTCCTCCTCCCGGGGGACCCGCGCGGGTCCGACCGTCGTGCCCCCCGGACTCGGTGCCCGCCGGGGCCCCCGCGTCCAGTACGCTGGGACGCCGAAGGAGGTCCACGATGGCAGATCACGCCCGCCCCGAGCCCGACCACCAGGTCCCCCCGGGGGGCCCCGCCGGCGGTGACGCGCGCCACGAGGCCGACACGACCGCCAGCTTCAACGAGGAGTACCAGGCCCAGCTCGCCGCCCTCGAGGGTGGCGTGTCCACCGACGAGCGCGACGCCGTGGCCGCCCTCCCCGCGGGCAGCGCCCTGCTCGTCGTCCGACGTGGCCCGAACATCGGGGCCCGGTTCCTCCTCGACAGCGAGGTCACGGTCGCCGGTCGCCACCCCGACGCCGACATCTTCCTCGACGACGTGACCGTCAGTCGTCGTCACGCCGAGTTCCGTCGTCGCGACGGCCGCTTCTCGGTGCGCGACCTCGGGTCGCTCAACGGCACCTACTTCGACGGCACGCGCATCGACGAGGTCGCGCTGAGCGACGGCGCCGAGGTCCAGGTCGGCAAGTTCCGCCTCACCTTCTACGCGTCCCGCGTCGACCTGGCGAACCTGGCCCTGGGCTAGTGGTCCGCGGCTCGACCGCTCGGGCCGAGGGGGTGGGCCGGGCCGACCTGTTGACCATCGGTCAGGTCCTCGCCCGCCTCAAGCCGGAGTTCCCCGACCTCAGCAACAGCAAGCTGCGCTTCCTCGAGGAGCGGCAGCTCGTCACGCCCGTGCGGACGGAGTCGGGTTACCGCAAGTTCTCGCCGGCCGACGTGGAGCGGCTGCGGTTCATCCTCGGCCTGCAGCGCGACCACTACCTCCCGCTCAAGGTCATCCGTCAGCACCTCGACGACCTCGACGCGGGGCGTCCCTCGTCCGTCCCCGGGGTGACCGCCCCCACCGCGCTGCTCAGCACGGTCCGCACCTGGTCCCGCGACGAGCTCCTCGCCGCGACCGGGGCCTCCGGCGCCCTCCTCGACGAGGCCGTGGCCACGTCCCTCCTGCCGGCCCGTGAGCGATGGGACGAAGGATCCGCGGCGGTGCTCGCGAGCCTCGTCGAGCTCCGGGCCGCCGGCATCGGACCGCGGCACCTGCGGCCGCTGAGGACCGCTGCCGAGCGCGAGCTCGCCCTCGTCGAGTCGGCCACCGCCTCCCTGGCACGCCGGGGCGACTCCGCGGGCGTCGCCCGGGCGGCGGAGGCGGCGCGTGAGGTGGCCGGGCACCTGGACGTGGTGCGGACCGCCCTCGTCCGCGCGGGCCTCGGTCGACTGGGGCGCTGACCCGGCGCCTGTCGACCGTCGACTTCGGGGGCTCGGGAGAATATCCTCGACACGCCGACCCGTGTGAGCCGATGTGGCCCTGTCGGCGGCCCGTGCCCGGTAGCGTAGCGACCGGTACAACCATCAACCCGATGTTGAACGTTACGGGTCGAGGTCGGCGCTCCGCGTACGACCACGCAGACAGTGAGAGGCAGCCGCATGAGTGAGACGGGATCCCCCAGAGGCCCGCGGTACGACCTCGGCCTGCTGTTCACCGACGGCCTCCCCGAGCTCGACGACGAGAGCGGCTACCGCGGCACCGTCGCCGCTCGTGCCGCGGGCATCAGCTACCGCCAGCTCGACTACTGGGCCCGGACGAACCTCGTCGAGCCCACCATCCGCGGTGCCGCCGGGTCCGGGTCCCAGCGCCTCTACGGCTTCCGGGACATCCTCGTCCTGAAGCTCGTGAAGCGCCTCCTCGACACCGGCATCTCGCTGCAGCAGATCCGCGTCGCCGTGAACCAGCTCCGGGAGTCCGGCGTCGACGACCTCGCGCAGATCACCCTCATGAGCGACGGGGCGAGCGTCTACCTCTGCACGTCCGACGACGAGGTCATCGACCTGGTCAGCCGGGGACAGGGAGTCTTCGGCATCGCCGTCGGCAAGGTCCTCCGCGAGGTCGAGAGCAGCCTCGTCGAGCTCGACTCGACGCCCGCGGCGGACCCGCGCGACGAGCTCGCCGCCCGTCGGAGCACGCGGGCGAGCTGACCCCGCGCGACGAGCCGACGCCGAGGCGTCCCTCGTCCCGGACCGGACGTCGCCCCCTCACGGAGGGCTGCGGCCTCAGCGGGCCGCGGCCTCCGCGTAGTCGCCGATCTTCGCGGTCCGCATGATCCGCTCGAGCAGCTGGTCGAAGTTGCGCGCCATCTCTTGCGCGCTCTCGCCGGGCCAGGCGTGGAGCGGCTTTGCGGCCCCCTGGGCCTGCTGCAGGCTCGTTCGCTCGGGGAGCTGGGGGGAGAGCACGAGCGGCCCGAACATGTCGCGGAGCTCCTTGATGCGGAACTGGTGCTCGAGGGACTGCACGCGGGCCCGGTTGACGATGATGCCGAGCGGCTGCAGCCGCGGGGACAGCCCGCGGCGGATCTCCTCGATGGCCCGGAGGGCGCGGTCGGCGGCCGCGACGCTGAACAGGCCGGGCTCGGTGACGACCGTGACGCGGTCCGAGGCGGCCCAGGCGGTGCGGGTCAGGGCGTTGAGCGACGGTGCGCAGTCGATGAGGACGAGGTCGTAGTCGGCCTCGACGTTCGCGAGGGCCTCTTCGAGCTTCCAGATGTCGCGGATGGACGGGTGGGGACCGTCGAAGTTGATGGCGGAGGGGCTGCCGACGAGGACGTCGATCTTGCCCTGGCGCCCCTTCGTCCAGCCGCTGGGTGCGATCGCGGCCCGGACGGTCTTCTCCTTCGGGCTCGCGAGCACGTCGGCGACGTTGAGGTGGCCGGCGAGGGCGACGTCGAGCCCGGTCGAGACGTCGGACTGCGGGTCGAGGTCGACCACGAGGGTGCGGAGGCCCTTGGCGAAGGCGGCCGAGGTGAGTCCGAGCGTCACCGTCGTCTTGCCGACGCCCCCCTTGAGAGAGCTGACGCTGAGTACATGCACGTCGACGACGATACAACGTCCGGACGAAGAAGCACCTGAGTCCGCGGGGCGGTCGCGGGACGACCGCGAACCGTGGTGGAGTGTCCCGGTGACCGTTCGCCCCATCCGCCTCTTCGGCGACCCCGTGCTCCGTTCCCCCTCCGATCCCGTGCGCCTCGGCGACCCGCGGCTCGCGGCGCTCGTCGAGGACCTCCTGGACACCGTGCGCGAGCCCGGCCGCGCGGGCGTCGCGGCGCCGCAGATCGGGGTCGGCCTGCGCGCCTTCAGCTACAACGTCGACGGGGAGGTCGGCTACGTCCTCGACCCCGAGCTCGTCGAGGTCTCGGGGGAGCGCACGCTGGTCGACGAGGGCTGCCTCTCGGTGCCGGGCTTCTGGTTCCCCACCCCTCGGTACGAGCACGCACGCGTGCGCGGCGTCGACCTCGCGGGCGACGAGGTCGTGCTGGAGGGCACCGGGCTGATGGCCCAGGCCCTCCAGCACGAGACCGACCACCTCGACGGCACCCTCTACGTGATGACCCTCGAGCCGGCCACGCGGCGCGAGGCGCTCCGCCAGGTGCGCGCGAGCGACTGGTGGCGCGCCTGACCCGGCCTCAGGCCGTGCGGACGCTCTCGGTGGGGTTGGCCGCGTAGAGCTCGTCGATCCTGGGGGCGAAGTCCCGCAGGATCACCGCGCGCTTGATGCTCATCTTCGGCGTCAGGTGGCCGGACGCCTCGGTGAGCTCGGTCGGCAGCACGACGAACTTGCGGATGGACTCGGCCCGGGACACGCGGGTGTTCGCCTCGTCGACGGCGCGCTGCACCTCGGCGAGGACGGCGGGGTGCTCGGCCGCCTCGGCGAGCGGCATGTCCGCCGCCTCGCCCGCGTTGTTGAGCCAGACGGGCAGCATCTCGGGGTCCAGGGTGACGAGCGCGCTGATGAAGGGCCGCTGGTCGCCGACGACGACCACCTGTCCGACGAGCGGGTTGGAGCGGATCGGGTCCTCGAGCACGGCGGGGGCGACGTTCTTGCCCGCGGCGGTGACGATGATCTCCTTCTTGCGGCCCGTGATGGTGAGGTAGCCGTCGGCGTCGAGCGCCCCGAGGTCGCCGGTGCGGAACCAGCCGTCGTCGAAGGCCTCGACCGTCGCGTCCTCGGCGTTCCAGTAGCCCGCGAACACGTTGACGCCCTTGACCTGCACCTCTCCGTCGTCGGCGATGCGGACGGTGACCCCGGGGAGGGCCGGTCCCACGGTGCCGATCTTGAAGCGGGACACGAGGTTGACGGTCGCGGGCGCCGTGGTCTCGGTGAGCCCGTAGCCCTCGCAGACGCGGATGTCGAGGCTGCGGAAGAAGTGGCCGAGCCGCAGGCCGAGGGGCGCGCTGCCGGACACCGCGTGCCGGACCCGGCCGCCCATCGCCTTCTTGAGCTTCGAGTACACGAGCCGGTCGAAGACGCGGTAGCGCAGCTCGAGGCCGAAGGGCACCTTGCCGGCGTCGAGCGCCTCGCTGTGGGCGACGGCGACGGCCGCGGCACGGCGGAAGACGGCGCCGCGCCCGCCGGCCTCGGCCTTCTGCTCGGCGGAGTTGTAGACCTTCTCGAAGACCCGCGGCACGGCGAGCAGGAAGGTCGGGCGGAACGACGCGAGCGACGGCAGCAGCTGCTTGGTGTCGGCCTGGTGCCCGACCTTGACGCCCGCGTGGACGCACATGATCGAGATGAAGCGGGCGAAGACGTGGGCCGTGGTCACGAAGAGCAGCGTGGAGGCGCCCTCCGCGACGATCTCGGCCATCGACACGGTCGCGTTGCGACTGGTCTCGACGAAGTTGGCGTGCGTGAGCACGCAGCCCTTGGGTCGTCCCGTGGTGCCGGAGGTGTAGATGATGGTCGCGAGGTCGGCCCCGACCGCGAGGGAGCGCCGTCGCTCGATCTCGTCGTCGGGGACGTCGCGGCCGGAGGCCGCGAGCTTGTCGAGGTCGCCGAGGTCGATCTGCCAGACGTGGCGCACCTCCGGCAGCTCGGGGTGGACCTCGTCGAACCGGGCGAAGTGCTCGGGGGTCTCCACGAAGACGCCCGTCGCGCCGCTGTCGCTCAGGTTCCACAGCACCTGTGCGGGGGAGGAGGTCTCGTAGACCGGGACGAGCACGGCGCCGGCGAACCAGGTCGCGAAGTCGACCAGGGTCCACTCGTAGCGGGTGTGGCACATCATGCCGATCTTGTCGCCCGGTTCCACGCCGGCGGCGACGAGGCCCTTGGCCAGCGCGCGCACCTGGTCGAGGAACGTGCGCGCCGAGACGTCGCTCCAGCCGCCGCGGCCGTCGGGCAGGGCGAAGAGGGGCAGGTCCGGCGTCGCCGCGGCGCGCGTGACGAGCAGGTCGGTCGCGTTCTGCGTCGGCTCCGCGGGGACGGCGGCGGGCACGCCGTGCTCGCGCAGGACGGTGGCGGGGCCGACCGCCGGACCGGCGGAGGGGCCGGGGGCACGGTCGTCGTCGGCGGGTCGGGCGGGGGTCGGGTCGTCCATGGCAGCTCCTTCGGTACCGGCACGATCAGTCCTCCCGAGACTAGTCGTCGGGTCCCGACGGCACGATGCCCGTGCTCCCGGGGCGGGCCACTAGACTCGTCCTTCGTGCAGGCGATAGGGATCGACATCGGCGGAACGAAGATCGCGGGGGGCGTCGTCACCGAGCTCGGTGAGATCGTCGCGGAGCGTCGCGTGCCGACGGACGCGGGGGACTCCGGGGCCATCGTCGACGCGGTCGTCGAGATGGTCCGTGGGCTCCGGGCCGAGCACCCCGACGTCGTGGCCGCCGGGGTCGCCGCGCCGGGCTTCATCGACGCGGCGCAGTCGACCGTCTACTACACGCCCAACATCCCGTGGCGGAACGAGCCCCTGCGTGCGCGCCTCGCCGAGCGCCTCGACCTGCCGCTCACCATCGACAACGACGCCAACGCCGCAGGCTGGGCCGAGTTCCGCTTCGGCGCGGGCCGTCTCGCCAGCGACATGACCATGCTCACCATCGGCACGGGCGTCGGTGGCGCCGTCATCGTGCAGGACCGCCTGCTGCGCGGGGGCTTCGGGACGGGGGGCGAGCTGGGCCACCTGCGGGTGGTGCCCGACGGGCTGCCCTGCGGCTGCGGTGCGCGCGGCTGCATCGAACAGTACGGCTCGGGCCGCGCCCTGCTGCGGATGGCGAACGAGGTGGCCGACGCGGACCCCACCGGCGTCGGCCGCGCCCTCGCCGACCTGCGGGCGACCCGCGGCGAGCTCGGCGGGCACGACGTCAGCGACCTGTTGCAGGCCGGCGACGAGGGAGCCCTCGCGGCCCTCCGGGAGCTCGGCGGCTGGCTCGGCCAGGCAGCCGCCTCGCTGAGCGTCGTGCTCGACCCGCAGGTCTTCGTCCTCGGCGGCGGCGTCGCCCAGGCGGGGGAGCTGCTGCTCGAGCCCGTGCGCGAGGCGTACCTCGCGCACCTCCCGGCCCGCGGCTACCACCCCGAGCCCGAGTTCGTCATCGCCGAGCTCGTCAACGACGCCGGCGTCGTGGGCGCCGCCGACCTGGCCCGCGTGCACGCGGCCGCACGCTGACGCACGAGAGGGGCGACGATGCTCTACTGGGTCCTCAAGACGTTCGTGGCGAGTCCGCTCGTGCTCACGGTGTTCCGACCGTGGGTCCGTGGCCGTGAGCACGTGCCCGCGTCGGGTGCCGTGATCTTCGCGAGCAACCACCTGTCGTTCGTCGACAGCATCTTCCTGCCCATCGCGCTCGACCGCCGGATCTCGTTCCTCGCGAAGAGCGACTACTTCACGGGTCGCGGCCTCAAGGGCTGGCTCGTCCGGTTGTTCTTCACGGCGACCGGTCAGCTGAGCATCGACCGCTCGGGCGGCAAGGCCTCCGAGGCCTCGCTCGCGACGGGCCTCGCCGTGCTCGCCCGCGGCGAGCAGCTCGGCATCTACCCCGAGGGCACCCGCAGTCCCGACGGTCGCCTCTACCGGGGTCGCACGGGCGTCGCGCGCATGATCCTCGAGGGGCGCGTCCCCGTGGTGCCCGTCGCGATGATCGGCACCGAGCACGTCATGAAGACCGGGACCAAGGTCCCCAAGGTGCGCCGCGTCGGGGTGGTCTTCGGCGAGCCGCTCGACTTCAGCCGCTTCGAGGGCATGGAGGGCGACCGCTTCATCCTCCGGTCCATCACCGACGAGATCATGTACGAGCTCGCCCGCCTCGGCGGCCAGGAGTACGACGACGTCTACGCGACGACGGTGAAGGAACGGCGCGCGGTCCGGGCCCGCTGAGTCGCGCCTCCGGCCCCGCGGCGACGACCGGCGGGGCGTCACGCGCACGAGGCGCGGGACGGTCCGCGATAGACTCGCTCGTCGGGCCACGCCGGTCCGACGACGACCGAGACGCAAGGTGGACCGTGTCCCAGATCGCAGGCCGCAGCGCCCTTCCCGACCGCGACGTGCTCGACGGGCTCGACCTCTGGCGCACGCTCCCGATCAAGCAGCAGCCCGCGTGGCCGGACGGCGACGCCCTGCAGGCGGCCTCCGCCGAGCTCGCGACCCTGCCCCCGCTGGTGTTCGCCGGCGAGGTCGACACGCTGCGCGACCGCCTCGCCGCGGCCGCGCGGGGCGAGGCGTTCCTGCTGCAGGGCGGCGACTGCGCCGAGACCTTCGCCGGGGCCACCGCCGACCAGATCCGCGACCGGGTCAAGACGATCCTGCAGATGGCCGTGGTGCTCACCTACGGCGCCTCGATGCCCGTCATCAAGATGGGCCGCATGGCCGGACAGTTCGCGAAGCCGCGGTCCAGCGACGTCGAGACCCGTGACGGGATCACGCTCCCCGCCTACCGGGGCGACATCGTCAACGGGTACGACTTCACGCCGGAGTCGCGTCAGGCCGACCCGGGCCGGCTCGTGAAGGGGTACCACACCTCCGCGTCGACCATCAACCTCATCCGCGCCTTCACGCAGGGCGGCTTCGCCGACCTCCGACAGGTGCACAGCTGGAACAAGGGCTTCGCCTCGAACCCCGCGAACCGCCAGTACGAGCACCTCGCCCGCGAGATCGACAAGGCCATCCGCTTCATGGAGGCCGCCGGCGCGGACTTCGAGGAGCTCAAGCGGGTCGAGTTCTACACCAGCCACGAGGCCCTCCTCATGGACTACGAGCGGCCGATGACGCGCGTCGACAGCCGGACGGGCACGCCCTACCTGCTCTCGTCCCACTTCGCGTGGATCGGCGAGCGCACCCGTGACCTCGACGGCGCCCACGTCGACTACCTGTCCCGCGTGCGCAACCCCCTCGGCGTGAAGCTCGGCCCCACGACCACGGCCGACGACATGCTCCGCCTCATGGACCGGCTCGACCCCGACCGCGAGCCCGGCCGCCTCACCTTCATCACCCGCATGGGTGCGGGGCGGATCCGCGAGGCGCTGCCGCCCCTGCTCGAGGCGGTCAAGGGCGCCGAGGCCACGCCGCTGTGGGTCAGCGACCCCATGCACGGCAACGGCCTCACGACGCCCACCGGGTACAAGACCCGACGCTTCGACGAGATCGTCGACGAGGTCAAGGGGTTCTTCGAGGCGCACCGCGCGGCGGGCACCCACCCCGGCGGCATCCACATCGAGCTCACCGGAGACGACGTCACCGAGTGCCTGGGCGGCTCGGAGCACATCGACGAGGCGACCCTCGCCACCCGCTACGAGTCGCTCTGCGACCCGCGGCTCAACCACATGCAGTCGCTCGAGCTGGCCTTCCTCGTCGCCGAGGAGCTCTCCGCCGGCTCCTGACCGGGTGACGACGCGGGGCGCCCGCCCCGACCACAGGGCCGCACCCCCGCCGGGGTGCGGCCCTCGTCACGATCGTGGCGTCCCGCGGCGGGCGGGGCGCCGTGGTCGGCACGGGTGCGCACTCCCGGGGTCCCGCGGTCACCGCGGTCAGCGCGGGTGCGCGCTCACTGCTGGTACTCGAGCCGGATCGTGCTCCCCGCGGGGACGGAGCTGCCGGCCGCAGGGTTCGTCCCGGTCACCGTGAGCGCGCCGCGCCAGTCGAGGACCGCGCAGAGCACGTTGGTGCAGGGGTCGTAGCTGACCTTCAGCCCGAGGGCGTCGAGGCGCCTCGTGGCGGTCGAGATCGACGTCCCGACGACGTCGGGCAGGGCGACCGGAGGCGGGCCCTGCGACACGACGAGGTCCACCGTCGATCCCGGCGTGACGGCGGCGCCCCCGTCGGCCTCGACGCGCACGACGAGGCCGGCGTCGACGTCGTCGCTGTACTCCTGCGGCCCCTCCACGGCGGTCACGTCCACGGCCTGCAGCGTCGCCTGCGCGGTGGCGACGTCCTGGCCCGCGACGTCGGGCAGGGGACCCAGCGAGACGGTGAGCACGATCGGCTGCCCCTCGCCGTACTGCGGCGCGCCCGCGAGGTCGACGTCGGTGCCGGAGCCGTCGACGCCCGAGACGGCGAGGACGGTCCCCGCGGCGGCCTCGTCGAACTGCGTCCGGGAGTCCTGCACGGCGAAGGACGACAGGGCCGTGCGCGCCGCCGCCTCCGTCTGCCCCGTGACGTTGGGGAGGTCGAGCTGCCGTGGTCCCTGGGACACGACGAGCGACACGGTGCTGCCACGGGCGAGCCGTTCTCCCGCGCGGGGATCGGTGCCGAGGACGCGACCGGCGGGGACGTCGAGGCTGTTCTCCTGCCGCTGCTCGTCCGAGACCGCCAGGCCCGCGGCCGTGAGCGACGAGGTCGCGGCCGACGGCTCGGCTCCGAGCAGGTCGGGCACCGTGACGCGCGCACCGGGACCCAGGCCGAACCACCAGCCCGCGCCTCCGGCCAGCAGGACGAGGAGGACGACGACGAGGGCGACGACGCGGCCGCGGCGGCGGCGCCGTGCGACCGAGGCGGCGAGGGCGTCCGCGGGCTCGGGCTGGACGGGACCCGTGCGGTGCCGGGCGCGGGGGAGGACCTGGGTCTCGCCCGTGGCCCCGAGCACCTCCGTGGCGGCCGGCAGCACCATCGTGCGGGCGAGGGGCGGTCCGGAGGGGTCCCGGAGCACGCGCTGGACGTCGACCACCTGCTCGAGCAGGGCCCGGGCGTCGCGGGGGCGCTGCTCGGGGTCGCGGGCCGTGGCCCAGAGCACGAGCTCGTCGAGCTCGCGCGGCACCGAGGGTTCGCGCGTGCTCGGGGCCGGCACCGTGTCGTTCGCGTGCTGGTAGGCGATCTGCATCGGCTGCTCGCCCTTGTACGGCTGCTCGCCGGTGAGCATCTCGAAGAGCATGATGCCCACGGCGTACATGTCGCTGCGCGTGTCGGCGACGCCGCGCGTGACGAGCTCGGGGGAGAGGTAGGCGATCGTCCCCAGCAGGGCCGCCCCGGTCGCGGTGTTCGCGGTCGCCGCGCGGGCGAGGCCGAAGTCGCCGATCTTGATGCGTCCGTCGTCCGCGAGGAGCACGTTCTCGGGCTTGAGGTCGCGGTGGACGATGCCGGCCCCGTGTGCGGCGGCGAGCCCCGCGAGGACCGCCTCGAGGATGTCCGTCGCCTGCTCCGTCGTGAGCACGCGGTGGTCCTGCAGCAGCTCGCGGAGGGTGATGCCGGGCAGGTACTCCATGACCAGGTAGGCGCTCTCCTCGTCCTGGCCCTGGTCGAAGACGTTCACGACGTTGGGGTGCGCGAGACGTGCCGCGCTGCGCGCCTCCTGGACGAAGCGTTCCTTGAAGGACGCGTCGTCGGCCAGGTGGCCGTGCATGATCTTGATCGCCACGCGGCGCTCGAGGCGCAGGTCGGTGGCGAGGTAGACGGTGGCCATGCCGCCCCGGGCGATGCGCGACCGGACCTGGTACCGGCCCTCGATGAGCCGCCCGATCATGGGGTCGGTCTGGTTCGCGCTCACGCGCCGATCCTACGGAACGGCGGCCCCTCGGCCCGCGCGACTCACCGCGCGGGCCGAGCGCGATCAGCCGAGCTGTGCCAGCCAGGTCGTGGCCGGCCCCTCCCACTTCGCGTAGGCGTCGGGGTAGGCCGAGATCTGGACGGCCTGTGCGGCGACGGTGACGCTCATGCCGGTCCAGCCGCGGACGTCGAGGAGGCCGCGGGTCTTGCCCTTGTTCGGGTTCGACGGGCCGCCGAAGAAGAGCTTCGTGGAGTGGACGGGGTCGGTGAGCTGGGCCACGGAGCCCCAGCCCGTGCTGGGGCGCTGCTGGAACAGCCCCACGCTGTCGCGGTCGCCGTGGTCGATGTTGCGGAGGCTCGACTCCTGCGCCGCGGCGGCGAGGGCGATGACGATCCCGCGGTCGGACACGCCGAGGCTGCGACCGACCTGGATGATCGTCCGCGCGTTGCCCTGCTGCTCCGCCGTGAGGGACGTGGTGGGTGCGAGCACGGTGGGCGTGCGCGAGCCGGCGGCGACGGCCACGGCGGGGGTCGCGGCACTGGGGAGGCGCAGGGTCTTGCCCGCGTAGATGGTGCTCGTCCAGCTGAGCCCGTTGGCGCCCATGAGCGCCTGCACCGAGTGGCCGGTCCGGGCGGCGATGCTCGAGAGCGTGTCGCCCGAGCGGATCGTGTAGGAGCCGTCGGCCGATGCCGCGGCCACCGGGGCGGGCGCGGCCGCGGGGGCTGCCGGTGCGGCGCTGCTGCCGCCCGGCAGGCGGAGGGTCTGCCCGGGGTAGATGATGCTCGAGAAGCTGAGGCCGTTCGCCTGGATGAGCTGCTGCGTGCTGACGCGGTGCTTCGCGGCGATCGAGCTGAGCGTGTCGCCCCGCACGATCGTGTAGCTGCCGGAGGCGGCGGGCGCGGCCGGGGCGGGAGCGGCCGCGGGGGCGGGGGTGGCCGCGGTCAGGCGGAGGGTCTGCCCGGGGAAGATCGTCGACTTCCAGCTGAGGCCGTTGAGGGCGAGGACGGACGCCGTGCTCAGGCCGAAGCGGCCGGCGATGGTCGCGACGGTGTCGCCCCGGACGACGCTGTAGCTGGACGGTGCGGCGGCGAAGGTGCTGCGGTCCTCGCGGTCGGCCTCGGCGGCGGCGACCTGGACGGTCCGGGCCCGCGCGCTCGAGGCGGTCGCGGTGCCGGTGTCGGGGGAGACGTGCGGACGGCGGTCCGGCACGGGAGGGTGCTCGACGGACTGCACGGGTCCCGTCATGCCGAGCGACACCGCCATGCTGCCCGCGAGCACGATCGGGACGGTGCTGAGCATCGAGCGGCTGATCTTCGACTGCCGGTCGAGCTGCGGGAGGTCGGCCTGGTCGGCGCCGGACTGGTGATCGGTCATCGTTGGTGTCCCCGGGTCGTCGGTGCTGGGTGGGGCCGGACCCTGCACGAGGACCGACACGTCGCTCGGCCACCGTGGCACACGCGCGCGCCGCCAGTCAACCACCGGGGAGGGCGGGGCGCACGAGGCCCCCGAGTCGCCTGTGACGGACGTTACGCGTGTGACGCAAGTGATGTATGTGACAAGAGTGGCGACGGGGCGGAGGGCGCACCGCCCGCCCGCGCCGTGGCACAGTGGACCCGTGACCGATCTCTCCACGCAGCCCTGGTACGCCGACCACGAGTGGCTCACGGTCCCGGACCTCGTCGAGCGGCTCGGGCTGCCGGTGGGGCGGGTGCACCGTCTCGTCGAGGACAGGGTCCTGCTCGGCGGACGCGCCTCCGGCACGTTCGTCGTGCCCGCGGCGTTCCTCCGGGACGACGAACCGCTCGCCGAGCTCCGGGGGACGCTCACCGTGCTCGCCGACAACGGCTTCACCGACGACGAGGCCCTCGAGTGGATGCTCACCGAGGAGGAGTCGCTCGGCACCTTTCCGACGGCGGCGCTGCTCGCGGGGCGCAAGGCCGAGGTGCGCCGCGTGGCGCAGAGCCTCCTCTAGTCCGCGCCGCGGAGCGGCGCCGGGCCCGTCGGGGTCGGCGCCGCAGGATCCGTCGGCCTGGCACCCGTGCCGGGCGCACCCGAGGGTGCCGCTCCCGGGCGGACCTACCAGTCGCGGCGAGTGACCGTCTCGGCGAGCCGCGACAGCTGGGCCCGCGCGCTGGCGGCGAGCGGCGCGCGGTCGAGGGCGTGCAGGGCCCGCTCGACCTGGTCGGTGATCGCCTGCTCCACCGAGTCGACGGCACCGGACTCGCGCAGGGTCGCCTGCAGCATGCCGATCTGGTCCTCGTCGAGCTCGGGGTCGCCGAGCAGCTCGTCGAGCAGTCGCACCGCCGTGGGGGGCAGCTGTCGGCGCGCGGTCGCGACGAGGACGGTGCGCTTGCCCTCGCGGAGGTCGTCCCCGGCGGGCTTGCCCGTGACGGCGGGGTCGCCGTAGACGCCGAGCAGGTCGTCGCGCAGCTGGTAGGCGATGCCGAGCGGCAGCCCGAAGTGGCGCAGCGCCTCGAGGTGCTCGGGAGCCCCGCCGGCCATGGCGCCACCGATGGTGAGCGGGGCCTCGACGCTGTACTTGGCGGACTTGTAGACGATGACGCGCTGCGCCCGCCCGAGCAGGTCGGCGTCGGGCACGCTCCGCCAGGCGTTCTCCTCGAGGATGTCGAGGTACTGGCCGAGGGTGACCTCCTGCCGCATGCGGTCGAACTCGGCGCGGGCGGCCCGGGCCGCCGCGCGGTCGGGGAGCGAGTCGAGGGCGCCGCTCACGAGCTCGTCGCTCCAGGCGAGGAGCAGGTCGCCGAGCAGCAGGGCGCCGGAGGTGCCGAACGCGTCGGGCGCACCGAGCCACGCCCCGTCGCGGTGCAGCGCGCCGAACCGCCGGTGGGCGGCCGGGAGGCCGCGGCGCGTGTCGGAGTTGTCCATGATGTCGTCGTGCACCAGCGCGGCGGCGTGGAAGAACTCGAGGCCGACCGCGGCGTCCACGACGGCGGCCAGGCGGTCGGCGTCGGGCGCGGTCCCGAGGGGGTCGAAGTCGTCGCCGAGCCCGGCGACGGACTGCCATCCCCACCAGCAGAACAGGGCCCGGAACCGCTTGCCCCCGCGGAGCAGGTCGGCCGAGAAGGCCGAGAACGGAGCCAGGTCGGGGGAGAGGGCGGCCAGGGCAGGCCGACGCTCCTCGAGGAACCCGTCGATGCGCTCCTGGACGACGTCCACTAACCGCGTACTCTCAGCCACGCTGCATAGCCTACCGACGACTCGCGGGCCTACACTCGTGGGCACGCCACGCGTCGATCCCGAGGCCGTGGGGCCTGTGTCGAAGGGAACACCCAGATGCCTCTGTCCGAGCAGGAGCAACGCCTCCTCGAAGAGATGGAGCGGAGCCTGTACTCGAGCGACTCCGACTTCGTCGCCACGTCCGGCGGCGCCGCCGGTCGTCCGAACTACACGGTCACGGTCCTCGGCGTGCTCGGCGCCCTCCTCGGCGTGGCCGTCGTCGTCGCGGGGGTCGTCACGCGCGTGCCGCTGCTCGGCGTCGCGGGCTTCGTCGTCGTCCTCGCCGGCGTCCTCTTCGCCATCGCGCCGCCCCGGTCCAAGAAGGCCGCGGCCAGGGCCTCCGCGCAGGGTCGCCCCGGCGCCGCTCCCCGCCCCTCCACCACGCGCCCCTCGCGACAGCGTGCGGGGCTCATGGACCGGCTCAACGAGCGGTGGGAGCGTCGCCAGGAGGGCGACGACCGCCGCTAGTCCTCCACCCGCCTCCACCGCACCGCACGAGACCTCAGGGGTCGGCCTTCCGGGCCGGCCCCTTTCGTCGTCCCCGGGCACGTCCCGGCGTTGCCGCGGTGGTCCCTCCACCCGCCTCCACCCCTCGCGCGCCCCGCCGGACCAGCCCTCCGACGGGGCGCGTCGGCGTGTCCGGGCCCTCGTACGTTGCCGGGTGGGGCGTCGTGGAGTAAAGTGGAGGAAAGCGGTGGGAGAGGGGGTCTGCATGTTCCTCGGCACCCACACGCCCAGGCTCGACGAGAAAGGTCGGATCATCCTCCCCGCCAAGTTCCGCGACGAACTCGCCCCCGGGCTCGTCATGACGCGCGGGCAGGAGCGCTGCCTCTACGTCTTCGCGCGGCGCGACTTCGAGGAGATGCACGAGCGGATCCGCCAGGCCCCCATCGCCAGCAAGCAGGGGCGTGACTTCCTGCGCGTCTTCCTGTCGGGTGCGAGCGACGAGGTGCCCGACAAGCAGCACCGCGTCACGATCCCGGCGCCCCTCCGCGAGTACGCGGGCCTCGAGCGCGAGCTCACGGTCATCGGTGCGGGCAACCGTGCCGAGATCTGGTCCACGAGCGCCTGGAACGCCTACTACGAGGCCCAGGAGGCCTCGTTCGCCGACACCTCGGAGGAGGTGGTCCCGGGGCTCTTCTAGCGTCCTCGGCCCTGACTCCCAGCCGTCCGCCCTGGCGCACCTTCCCCGGTGCCAGGTCGAGAGGGATGGGGATCAGGGTCGAGGAACCCCGGAACGTCATGGCAGAACAGATCCACGTCCCCGTCCTCCTCGAGCGCACGCTCGAGCTCCTCGCGCCCGCCCTCGAGCGGCCCGGCGCCGTCGTCGTCGACTGCACGCTCGGCATGGGCGGCCACTCGTCGGCGCTCCTCGAGCGGTTCCCGGACGTCACCCTCGTCGGCCTGGACCGCGACACGCAGGCCCTCGAGATCGCGGGGGAGCGCCTCCGGCCGTCCACCGACCGCGTGCACCTCGTGCACACGACCTACGACGGCATCGGCGACGCCCTCGACGACCTCGGCATCGCCGAGGTGCACGGCGTGCTCTTCGACCTGGGCGTCTCGTCGCTGCAGCTCGACCGCGTCGACCGCGGGTTCTCGTACTCGAAGGACGCCCCGCTCGACATGCGCATGGACCCGACGGGCGAGCTCACCGCAGAGCGCGTCCTCGCCGAGTACCCCGAGTCCGAGCTGCGACGCATCTTCTACCAGTACGGAGAAGAGAAGCTGGCCCCCCGCTACGCCCGACGCATCGTCGAGGCCCGCGAGCGGTCGCCCCTCACCCGCACGGGGCAGCTCGTGGACGTCCTCGTCGCGGCGACGCCCGCCGCCGTCCAGCGAGCCGGGCACCCCGCCAAGCGGGTGTTCCAGGCGCTGCGCATCGAGGTGAACGCCGAGCTCGCGTCCCTCGAGGCGGCGCTGCCCGTCGCCCTCGACCGCATCGCCGTCGGCGGGCGCCTGGTCGTGCTCGCCTACCAGTCGCTCGAGGACCGCTTCGTCAAGCGGGAGCTTGCGGCCCGGTCGCGGTCCACCGCCCCGGCCGACCTGCCCGTCGAGCTGCCCGAGCACCGCCCCGAGTACCGGCTCCTCGTCCGGGGGGCCGAGCTGGCCTCCGACGACGAGAAGGCCGTCAACCCCCGTGCGACCCCGGTGCGCCTGCGCGCCGCCGAACGACTCCGGAGAACAGCATGAGCAGCACGACCGCCGCCGCCCGGGCCACCGCCGTCGAGGTCGACGTCGACCCGGAGCGCCGTCTGCTCCGCCCGCTCGAGGTCGGCACGTCGCGTGCCCAGCGACGGGCGCGGCCCAAGGTGGCGTACGCCCTCGTGGCCACCGCGGCGCTCTTCGTGCTCCTGCTCGCGCAGCTGGCCATCAGCATCGCGCTGAGCGACGGTGCCTACAAGATCAGCGCCCTCGAGGCCGAGCGCACCGAGCTCGCGCGCGACCAGCAGAAGTACTCCGAGCAGCTCGACGTGCTCTCGTCGCCGCAGAACCTCGCCGTCAACGCCGAGGCCCTCGGCATGGTGCGCAACTCGAACCCGGTGTACCTCGACGCCGCCACGGGCGCCGTCCACGGCGACCCGGCCCCGGCCGCGCCCGACGCCGACGGGGCCCGCGACAACCTCATCGGCAACACGCTGCTGCAGGGCGTGCCCGTCGTCGCAGCGACGCCCGACGCCGCCGGGGGTGCCGTGGCGGAGGCGTCCGACGCGCCCACCGCCGCTCCCGGCGCTCCCGTCTCGGCGGCCACCGGCGAGGCGGCGCAGGCCGCGGACGCGGGCTCGGTACCGTCGGCCGGAGGCGGGCTCGCCGCCCCCGAGACGCGCTAGGTCGACCACCACGCCTCCCGGGGCCCCGACCCCGTCCGACGACGCGCACCCGCCGAGGTGCCCGAGTGCGTCCCGCCCACGGGACGCGGTGAGGAACGGAACGTGAACGCAGCCCCTCGGAGCCGCCGACTGCGGGTCTCCCTCGCCCTGGTCGCGATCCTCGCCCTCGTGGTCGTCTTCGTCGTCCGGCTGGCCGACCTGCAGCTCGTGCAGGCCGCCGAGCTCAACGCGCAGTCGCAGGACAAGCGCGAGATCGTGCAGACCGTCTACGGCGACCGCGGCGACATCGTCGACGACGACGGCACCGTCCTCGCCGGCAGCGTGACGCGCTACAACGTGACGGCCGCTCCCGTCTTCGCGGACACGGCGACCGTGACGCTGCCGGACGGCACGAAGGAGCAGCGGAGCGTCCCCGAGGTCATGGCCCTCATCGCCGAGGCGACCGGCGCCGACCCCGCGGCCCTCGAGCGGGCCGTGACCGACGACCCCGGGTCGAACTTCGCGTACCTCGTCAAGGGCGTCGACGTCGACGCGTTCCGGGCCGTGCGGGCCCTCGGCGTGACGTGGGTCTACTTCGAGCGACAGGCGGCGCGCACGTACCCCAACGGCTCCGTCGCCGGCAACCTGACCGGCTTCATCGGCACCGACGGCCCACAGGCCGGCCTCGAGCTCACCGAGGAGTCGTGCCTGGCCGGCAAGGACGGGTCGCAGACCTACGAGCGGGGCGCCGACGGCGTCCAGCTGCCCGGCAGCACGGTGACCACGGAGGAGGCGGAGGCCGGCGGCACGCTGCAGCTGACCATCGACCACGACCTGCAGTACATGGCGCAGCAGGCCGTCGCCGAGCAGGGGCAGTCCCTAGGTGCCGAGTCGGGCACCGCGATCGTCATGGAGGTCGCGACGGGTCAGCTCAAGGCCGTCGCGGACTGGCCGGCCGTCGACCCGAACGACGTCGACGGCACCCCCGTCGGCGACCTGGGCTCGAAGGCGTTCACGGCGAGCTACGAGCCGGGTTCGACCTTCAAGGCGATGACGGCGGCCATGCTCCTCGACGCCGGCGTGGCGGACCAGACCAGCCGCGCGACCGTCCCGTACTCCCGGTCCTTCCCGTGGGGCGGCGAGATCCACGACGCGTCCTTCCACCCGACCGAGCAGCTGACGCTCACGGGCATCCTCCGCGACTCGTCCAACGTCGGCATCTCGCTCCTCGGAGAGAAGCTGTCGAAGGACGCCCGCCACGACTACATGGTCCGCTTCGGCCTGGACGCGCCCACCGAGGTCGGCTTCAACGGCGAGCCCACGGCCGGCATCCGCCCGGCGGCGCAGTGGGACCAGCAGACGAGCATCAACACCATGTTCGGACAGGGCGTCTCGACGACCGCGGTCCACATCGCCAGCATCTACCAGGCCCTCGGCAACCACGGCGTCCGGCTCCCCGTGTCGCTCGTGGCCGGTTGCACGGCCGCGGACGGCACCGTCACCCAGCAGCCGACGGGCGAGGGCGCGCAGGTCGTGTCCGCGTCGGCGGCGGACCGCACCGTGCAGATGATCGAGAAGGTCGTCAGCGACGGCGACCTCTCCGACGTGCTCACCGTCCCCGGCTACCGGGTGGCCGCGAAGACGGGCACCGCCGAGGTCGCCAAGGAGGGCGGCGGCGGGTACGGCAGCGACCGCATCGTCTCGGTCGCCGGCCTGGCGCCCGCGGAGGACCCGAAGTACGTCGTGGTCGTGACCTTCACCAAGCCCAGTACGATGAAGACGTCGGCCGCCGCGGCGCCGACCTTCAACGAGATCATGTCCCAGGTCCTCGAGACGTACCGGGTGCCCCCCTCGACGGTGCCGGCCCCGGCGATCCCCACGACCTGGTGAGAGAAGAGGTACCTGTGAGCGCCCGGATCCCCCCGGTCCTCCGTCCCGAGCACCCCGCGGCGAGGTCCCTCGCCCGTCTGGTGAGCGAGTTCGGCCTGGAGCACGTCGGTCCGCTGGACGGCGTCGAGGTGACCGGCGTCACCCTCAGCACGGGCGACCTCCGACCCGGCGACCTCTACGTGGGGGTCCAGGGTCAGCACCGGCACGGTGCCGAGTTCGCCGGCCAGGCGCGCGAGGGCGGGGCCGTGGCCCTGCTCACCGACGCGCGCGGGGCGGAGCTCGCCCGCGACTCCGGCCTCCCCGTCGTGCTCGTCGACGACCCGCGCGCCGCCCTAGGCGACGTGTCCGCGTGGGTGCACCACACGAGCGCCGACGACGACCTGCCCCTGCTGTTCGGCGTGACGGGCACCAACGGCAAGACGTCGACCTCGTACCTGCTCGAGGGGATCCTGCGCCAGCTCGGGCTCGTGACGGGCCTCAGCTCGACGGCCGAACGGCACATCGGCGACCTCACGGTCGTCAGCCGCCTCACGACCCCCGAGGCCAGCGAGATGCACGCCCTGCTCGCCCGCATGCGCGAGAGCGAGGTCCGTGCCGTCGCCGTCGAGGTGAGCGCGCAAGCCCTCAGCCGCCACCGGGTGGACGGCATCGTCTTCGACGTCGCCGGCTTCACGAACCTCAGCCACGACCACCTCGACGACTACGCCGACATGGAGGAGTACTTCCAGGCGAAGCTGCCGCTCTTCCAGCCGGACCGGTCCCGCCGCGCCGTCGTGTCCCTCGACACGCCCTACGGGCAGCGGGTCGTCGACAACGCGCGCGTCCCCCTCACGACGATCACCGTGCTCGACGGGGTCGAGGCGGACTGGCGCGTCGAGCTGCTCGACGAGCAGGCGGCCTTCACCGAGTTCCGGCTGTCCGGCCCCGAGGGGCGCTCGCTCGTCACGCGCGTGCCGCTCATCGGCTGGCACATGGCGTCGAACGCGGCCCTCGCCGTCGTCATGCTGGTCGAGGCCGGTTTCGAGCTCGAGGCGATCGGCCAGGCCCTCGACGCCGACGGCGGCATCCGGGCGTACCTGCCGGGGCGCACGGAGCGCGTCTCGGGCGACCGCGGCCCCAGCGTCTACGTCGACTTCGGCCACAGCCCCGACGCGTTCGTGGCGACCCTCGCCGCGGTGCGCCGCTTCACCCCCGGCAAGGTCGTCATGCTCTTCGGCGCCGACGGCGACCGCGACGCGACCAAGCGTGCCGACATGGCCCGGGTCGCGGCGGAGGGGTCCGACGTGCTCGTCGTCACCGACCACCACCCGCGGTTCGAGGACCCGGCGTCCATCCGCGCCACGCTCGTCTCCGCCGCCCGCGAGGCGTACCCGGACCACGAGATCCACGAGGTGAGCCCGCCCGAGGCCGCCATCAGGCACGCCGTGTCGCTCGTCGGCGAGGGGGACTCGATCCTCTGGGCGGGGCCGGGGCACCAGGACTACCGCGACATCGAGGGAGTCCGGACGCCGTACTCGGCGCGGGACGAGGCCCGGGCGGCCCTCCGCGAGGCCGGGTGGGGCGAGTGATCCCGCTGACCCCGTCCGAGGTCGCCGACCTCGTCGACGGCCGCGTCCTGCTGCCCGCCGACGGTCCGGAGGCGGGGGTCGTCCCCGCCGTGTCCGGTCCCGTCGAGACGGACTCCCGTCGCGTCGTCCCCGGCGCGGTCTTCTTCGCGCTGCTCGGGGAGGAGACCGACGGGCACCGCTTCGTCGACCAGGCCGTCGCCGCGGGCGCGGCGCTGGTCGTCGCCGAGAGGGACGTCACGACGACCGTGCCGGTCGTCGTCGTCGCCGACGGCGTGACGGCCCTGTCGGCCCTCGCCCGCGGCGTCGTGGAGCGCGTGCGTCGCCTGGGTCGCCTCCGGGTCTCGGCGGTGACGGGCTCGAACGGCAAGACGAGCACGAAGAACATGCTGCGCGCCGTGCTGGGCGACGTCGGACCGACGGTCGCGCCGCGCGGCTCCTTCAACAACCACGTGGGCGCGCCGGTCTCCATGCTGGGCATCGACGAGACCACCGAGCACCTCGTGGTCGAGATGGGTGCCAGCGGGCCCGGCGAGATCGCGAAGCTGGTGGCGGTCGCCCGGCCCGACGTCGGCGTCGTCCTCAAGGTGGGCCTCGCGCACGCCGGCGGCTTCGGCGGCATCGAGGGGACGCGCCGCGCCAAGGCCGAGATGGTGACCGACCTGCCGTCCACGGCCGTCGCCGTGCTCAACGCCGACGACGACCGGGTGGCGGGCATGGCCGGCGACACGGCCGCCCGGGTCGTCACCTTCGGCTTCTCCGAGGGCGCCGACCACCGGGCGACGGACGTCGAGGTCACCGCCGACGGCACCCGCTTCACGTACCGGCACGGCGACCTCGTGCGTCCCGTGGCCCTGCGGATCCTCGGCGAGCACCACGTCATGAACGCCCTGGCCACCCTCGCCGTGGCCGCACAGCACGGCCTGGACCTGGACCGCGCCTGCGCCGTCCTCGAGGGCGTCGCCCGCGCGGAGCGCTGGCGCATGGAGGTCCTCGACGCCCCCGGTGGCGTGACCGTCGTCAACGACGCGTACAACGCGAGCCCCGACTCCGTCGCGGCGGCGCTGAAGACGCTGGTGCAGATCACCGGACCCGGACGACGCGCCGTCGCCGTGCTGGGCGAGATGGGCGAGCTCGGCGACCAGGCGCAGGAGGAGCACGACCGTCTCGGCCGGCTCGTCGTGCGCCTCGGGATCCCGCAGCTCGTCGTCGTGGGCCACGCGGCCCGACACGTGCACATGGCCGCGGGGCTCGAGGGGTCCTGGGACGGCGAGTCCGTCTTCGTCGACGACGTCGACCAGGCCGAGGAGCGCCTGCGCGGCCTGCTCCGCGAGGGCGACGTCGTGCTGGTCAAGTCGTCGAACTCGGCCGGGCTCCGCGTGCTCGGCGACCGACTCGCGGGGGTGGACGCGTGATCGCGCTCATCGCCGCCGGCGCCGTGTCGCTGGTGTTCACCCTGCTCATGACGCCGGTCTTCATCCGGCTGTTCCACCGCCTCGGCTGGGGACAGTTCATCCGCGACGACGGTCCGCAGTCGCACCACACGAAGCGCGGCACCGCGACGATGGGCGGCATCGTCCTCATCATCGGCACGGTGCTCGGCTACTTCGTCGGGCACCTCGTGGGCAGCGACCCCGTGACCCTCAGCGGGCTGCTCGTGCTCTTCATGATGGTGGGCCTGGGTGCCGTCGGCTTCCTCGACGACTTCCTCAAGGTGCGCAAGCAGCGCAGCCTCGGCCTCGGCGGCTGGGCGAAGATCGCGGGCCAGGTGGTCGTGGGCGCCGTCTTCGCGGTGCTGGCGCTCTCGATCCCGCAGGGCGACGGCCTCACCGCGGCCTCGACGATGATCTCGGGCGTCCGGGACATCCCGTGGCTGGACTTCATGGTGTTCGGCACCGTGGTCGGCGGAGGGCTGTTCCTCGTGTGGGTCGTGCTCATCACCGTGAGCACGTCGAACGGCGTCAACGTGGCGGACGGCCTCGACGGCCTCGCGACGGGATCGTCGATCCTGGCCATCGCCTCCTACATCTTCATCGGGTTCTGGCAGTTCAACCAGTCCTGCACGTCCCCCCGGCTCGACGAGACGACGCGCTCGGCGTGCTACACCGTCGCGAACCCGCTCGACCTCGCCGTCGTCGCGGCCGCCATCTGCGGCGGGCTCATCGGCTTCCTCTGGTGGAACACGTCGCCGGCGCAGATCTTCCTGGGTGACACGGGCAGCCTCGGTCTCGGCGGCGCCCTCGCGGCCCTCGCGATCCTCAGCCGCACCGAGCTCCTCCTCGTGCTCATCGGCGGCCTGTTCATCATCGTGACGGGTTCCGTGATCCTGCAGCGGGCGTACTTCAAGGTCACCCACGGCAAGCGGATCTTCCTGATGAGCCCCCTGCACCACCACTTCGAGCTCAAGGGCTGGGCGGAGGTCACCGTCGTGGTGCGCTTCTGGATCATCGCCGGGCTCTCGGTCGCGGCAGGCGTCGGCATCTTCTACCTCGAATGGATCACGCGGACCTCATGAGCGACCCCTCCGCCGTCCCCTCCTCCGACGGGCCCGGCACCGCGTCCGCGCGCCTCGACGGACTCACCAGCTGGCACGCCGACTGGTCCGGGCTGCGCGTGGTCGTCCTCGGGCTCGGCGTCACGGGGTTCGCCGTCGCCGACACGCTCACCGAGCTCGGTGCCCGGGTGCTCGTCGTGGCTCCCGAGGCCGACGACGAGCGCGCGGAGCTCCTGGGGCTGATCGGTGCCGAGCTGACGCTCGCTCCCGCGGATGCGGCGCCCCCCGTCGACGTGGAGGACTTCGGGGCCGAGGTGGTCGTCGTGAGCCCGGGCTTCGCACCGCACCACCCCTGGACGGTCTGGGCCGACGCGTCACCGGCCGCCGTGTGGGGCGACGTCGAACTGGCCTGGCGCGTCCGGGACAAGGTCAGCGACCACGTCGCGGACTGGGTCCTCGTCACGGGCACGAACGGCAAGACCACGACCACGCAGCTCACGGCCGCCATGGTGCTCGCCGACGGGCGCCGCGTGGCCCCCTGCGGCAACATCGGCGTGCCCGTCCTCGACGCCGTCCGGGACCCCGAGGGCTTCGACGTGTTCGTCGTCGAGCTGTCGAGCCACCAGCTGCACCGACTGCCCGTCACCGGTCCCGGCGCGCTGCGCCCCCTGGCCTCGGTCTGCCTCAACCTCGAGGCCGACCACCTGCAGTGGCACGGCTCCTTCGACGCCTACCGCGACGCGAAGGCGAAGGTCTACGAGAACACCGTCGTGGCCGCGATCTGGTCGAAGGAGGACGACGCGACGCTGCGCATGGTCGAACGGGCGGACGTCGTCGAGGGCTGCCGCGCCGTCGGCATCGGCCTCTCCGCTCCCGGTCCCAGCGAGCTCGGCGTCGTGACGGGCGACGACGGGGGAGTGCTCGTCGACCGGGCGTTCCTCGACGACCGGCGCACGCACGCCCTGGAGCTCACCACCGTCGGCGCGGCGACCGCCTCGGGCCTCGGGGCCGACCACCTCCTGCTCGACGTCCTCGCCGCCGCCGCGCTCGCCCGCGCCGTCGACGTCGCGCCCTCGGCCGTCCGGGACGCGGTGGCCGCGTTCCGGGTGGACCGGCACCGCACCGAGGTCGTGGCCTCCGCCGACGGCGTCACCTGGGTGGACGACTCGAAGGCGACGAACCCGCACGCGGCGCAGGCGTCCCTGGCGGCGTTCCCGTCGGTGGTCTGGCTCGTCGGCGGGCTCTTCAAGGGGGTGGACCCCGCGCCGCTCGTCGTCGACGCCGTCGCCACCGGGCGCCTCCGCGGCGCGGTGCTCCTCGGCGTCGACCGGCAGGGCCTGCGCGAGGCCTTCCGGCGACACGCCCCGGACCTGCCCGTGCTCGAGGTCGAGGCGACCGACACTGGTGACGTGATGCCGACGGCCGTGCGCCTGGCGGCGAGCGTGGCCCGCGACGGCGACGCCGTCCTCCTCGCCCCGGCCGCGGCCTCCATGGACCAGTTCAGCGACTACGCGGACCGGGGCAGGTCCTTCGCCTCGGCCGTCCACGACCACCTGGGAGGTGACGCCGATGGCCAGAGCGCCGTTCGGGCTCCCGCGCCGCCGGTCGACTGACCGCGCCGCGGCCGCCCCGCGAGAGCACGGTGGTCCTCCGGCCGCCGTCGTCGCCGTCAAGCGGCTCTTCGCCGCCGAGACGGGCACCTACTTCCTGCTGCTCGGCACGACCGTGTTCCTGGTCGTGCTCGGGCTGGTGATGGTGCTCAGCTCGTCGAGCGTCGAGGAGTACATCCAGAACCACTCGTTCTTCGGGGCGTTCCTCCGGCAGGGCACCTACGCCGCCATCGGCATCCCGCTCATGCTCGTGCTCTCTCGCGTGCCGCGGGAGTTCTGGCGGCGGTGGGCCTGGCACGTCCTCGGTCTCGCCGTCGTCCTCCAGTTGCTCGTGTACACGCCCCTCGGGTATGCCGTGGGCGGCAACAGGGCGTGGCTCGACCTCGGTGTCGTGACGGCCCAGCCGGCCGAGTTCACGAAGCTCGCGCTCGCGTTGTGGCTCGGCATGATCTTCGCGCTGAAGCGCGACCTGATGGACGACTGGCGTCAGCTCGTCGTCCCCGTGGTGCCCGTGACGGCAGGCGTGCTCGCACTCGTCATGCTGGGCGGCGACCTCGGCACCGTGATGATGATCATGCTGCTCGCCGTCGGGGCCATCTGGTTCGCGGGGGTGCGCCTGCGCTACCTGCTCGTGCCCCTCGGGGCCCTCGCGCTCGTCGTGCCGCTGCTGACGCAGCTCTCGAGCTCGCGCACGGACCGCATCAGCGCCTGGCTGTCGGGCTGCACGGACGAGGCCAACTACCAGGCCGAGTGCTGGCAGACCCTGCACGGCATGTGGGCGCTCGCCTCGGGCGGGGTCTTCGGCGCCGGCCTCGGCAACTCCAAGTCGAAGTGGTCCTGGCTGCCCGAGGCCGACAACGACTTCATCTTCGCGATCATCGGCGAGGAGCTCGGGCTCGTCGGCGCCGTCGTCGTGCTCGCGGTGTTCGTGGTCCTCGCGGTGGGCTTCGTGCGCGTGATCCGCCGCTCGCACGACCCGTTCGTGCGGGTCGTCACGGGCGCCGTCCTCACCTGGATCGTCGGTCAGGCGCTCGTCAACATCGCCGTGGTGCTCGGGCTCCTGCCCGTGCTGGGCGTGCCCCTGCCGCTCATCTCGTCCGGCGGGTCCGCGCTCATCGTCACGTTGGCGGCGATCGGGGTCGTGCTCGGCTTCGCCCGGCACGCCGACGACGCCGACCTCGTCGGCGAGGCAGCCCCGCGCCCCGTCTCCGAGCCGACCCCCGCCCGGCCGGACCTGCGCTCGGTGCCCCTCGTGCCTCCGGCGCCCGACCCGCGGGCCGAGTCGCGACGCCGCGCCGAGCTCGCCCGGGACGCGTCGCGCCGGGCCGCGGAGGCGCGTGCCCGCCGGGTAGGCTCTGGCCGGTGACGACGTACCTCCTCGCCGGCGGTGGCACCGCCGGCCACGTGAACCCCCTGCTCGCCGTCGCGGACCGGCTCCGGCGCGACGACCCGTCGGCCTCGGTGCTCGTGCTGGGCACGGCGGAGGGCCTCGAGGCCCGTCTCGTCCCGCTGCGCGGCTACGAGCTCCTGACGATCCCGCGGCTGCCGTTCCCGCGGCGTCCCTCGCGCACGGCGCTGGGCTTCCCGGGTCGGCTGCGGGGCGCGATCGACTCGATCCGGCGGATGATCGCCGAGCACGACGTCGACGTCGTCGTGGGCTTCGGCGGCTACGCGGCCGCACCGGCCTACGTCGCCGCCCGTCGCGCCGGCGTGCCCGTCGTCGTGCACGAGGCGAACGCGAAGCCCGGCATGGCGAACGTGCTCGGCTCCCGGCTCACCCGCCACGTCGGCGTGGTGCACGCGTCGACGCGGTTGCGCCACGCGCGTCGGGTGGGGATGCCCCTGCGGGTCGAGATCGAGTCCCTCGACCGCCGCAACGTCCGCGACGAGGCCCTCGCCGAGCTGGGGCTAGACGACCGCCGTCCCGTGCTGCTCGTCACGGGCGGCTCCAGCGGGGCGTGGCGGCTCAACGAGACGATGTCCGAGGCGGCGCCCGCCGTCCTCGGGGCGGGCTGGCAGGTCCTGCACATCACGGGCGAGAAGAGCGACCTCGTCGCGCGCGGCCTCGACGGGCAGCACCTCCTCCGCTACTGCGACCGCATGGACCTCGCCCTCGCCGCCGCCGACTTCGTCGTCAGCCGCGCGGGCTCCGCGACGGTGAGCGAGCTCACCGCGCTCGGCCTGCCGAGCGTCCTGGTGCCGTACCCGGTGGGCAACGGCGAGCAGCGCCACAACGCGGCCGACGTGGTCCGGGCCGGAGGCGCGGTGCTCGTCGACGACGCCGCGTTCACCCCGGCGTGGGTCGGCTCCGTCCTCGTCCCGTTGCTGCTCGACCGGGCACGGGTCGCGGACATGGCCGTCCGCGCCGCGACGGTCGGCGTCCGTGACGGCACCGACCGCACCGTCGAGCTCGTGCGGGACGCCCTCCGGGGGCGCGGCACGCGCTGGCGGCACCCCGACGAGACCCAGACGACCCCGAGCGAGGCACCGTGATCAAGCCCGACCTGCAGCAGGTCCTCCCCGAGCGGCTCGGCCGCGTCCACTTCGTCGGCATCGGCGGTTCCGGGATGAGCGGCATCGCGCGCGTCTTCCTCGCGGCGGGGCACGTCGTGACCGGCTCCGACCTCCGCGAGACGGCCGCCGTGCGCGCCCTCCGCGAGCTGGGGGCCGAGATCGCGATCGGGCACGACGCGGCGAACGTCGGCGACGCCGACACGCTGGTCGTCACGGGTGCCCTGTGGCAGGACAACCCCGAGTACCGCGAGGCGCTCGACCGCGGCCTGCCCGTGCTGCACCGCAGCCAGGCGCTCGCCTGGCTCATCGGCGGTCGGCGGCTGGTCAGCGTCGCGGGCGCCCACGGCAAGACGACGTCGACGGGCATGGTCGTGACGGCCCTGCTCGCGGCGGGCCACGACCCCACCTTCGTGAACGGCGGCGTCATCCAGTCGCTCGGGGTGAGCGCCCGGGGCGGCGCGGACGACCTCGTCGTCGTCGAGGCGGACGAGTCCGACGGCTCGTTCCTGCTCTACGACACGTCGGTCGCGCTCGTCACGAACGTGGACGCCGACCACCTCGACCACTACGGCTCGCACGAGGCGTTCGACCAGGCCTTCCGCACGTTCGCCGAGGCGGCGGGCGAGCTCGTGGTGATCTCGGCGGACGACGCCGGCGCGCGACGCGTGACGGCGAGCCTGTCCCCGGGCACCCGCGTGGTGACCTTCGGCGCGGACGCCTCCGCGGACGTGCGCGTGAGCGGCGTGACCGAGGTGGGGCCCGTGGCCTTCACGCTGCACCACGACGGCGTCGACCGCCCCGTGCAGCTGCGGGTCCCCGGGCGTCACAACGCCCTCAACGCGGCCGGCGCTTACGCGGTGCTCGTGGCGCTCGGCGTCGAGCCGGACGCGGCCGTGTCGGGCCTCGAGGCCTTCGGCGGGACCGAGCGGCGCTTCGAGCTGCACGGGACCGTCCGCGGCGTGAGCGTCTACGACGACTACGCGCACCACCCCACCGAGGTCGCCGCCGCCCTGCAGGGCGCCCGCTCGGTGGTGGGAGAGGGGCGCGTCATCGCGGTGCACCAGCCGCACCTGTACAGCCGGACCCGCCTGATGGCCGGCGAGTTCGCCGAGACCTACGAGGCCCTCGCCGACCACACGATCGTCCTCGACGTCTTCGGTGCCCGCGAGGACCCGGAGCCCGGGGTGACGGGAGCCCTCGTCTCGGAGCGCTTCGCGGACCCGTCGCGCGTGGACTACGTGCCGGACTGGCAGGCGGCCGCGGTGCGCACCGCCGAGATCGCGCGGGACGGCGACTTCGTGGTCACGCTCGGCTGCGGTGACGTGTACCGGATCGTGCCGCAGCTGCTCGGGGCGCTCGACGCGGACCTCGCGCACGACGACGCGGTCGACCGCGGCGTCGCCGGGGACGGCGCGCGGTGACCGTGGGCACCGACCGGCAGCGCGGGGGGAGCCAGGGGTGAAGCGCCCCGAGGGCTTCGACGAGCAGGCGGACCGGGGCCGGGCGGCCGACGAGGCACCGGTGCGCGGGCGCGCCGGGGGTGCCGGCGCCGACGGGCCGGAGGCGCGCCCCGCGGGGGCAGGACCCCGCTGGTCCGCGCGTGCTGGGCAGCTGCTCCCGGGTCGCCGTGGGACCAGGGGAGGACCGCAGGACCGTGGGGCGGACGAGGTCGCGTCCCCCGTGCGGTCCTCCGCGTCCCGTCCGCCGTCCGACGTGCCGCAGCCCGACGTCCGGCAGTCCGTCGTCCGGGGGGCCGACGCCTCGGAGGTCCCCGTGGTCGGGGCCCCGGCGTCCCGCGGGGCGGACGAGGCGCGGGCACGGGCCCGCGAGGCGCGTCGCGAGGCCCGCAGGGCCTCGGCAGGACGCCGCCGCGCCGAGAAGGACGAGGTCCGGCGCTTCACGCGCCGTACCCGGCACCGCCGGGCGGCCTGGCTGTGGAGCGGGGGCGTGCTCGTCGGCCTCCTCGTCGCCGTGGCCGTCACCGTCTTCTCACCGCTGCTCGAGCTGCGCACGATCACGGTCGAGGGCGCCGACCGAGTGGACGCGACCGCGGTGCGCGTCGCCCTCGAGGACCAGGTGGGGACGCCCCTCGCGCTCGTCGACCAGGACCGCGTCGAGCAGGCCCTCGAGGGCTTCCCGCTCATCGCCAGCTACGTCACCGAGACGGCCCCGCCGCACACGCTCGTCGTCCGGCTCGCGGAACGGCAGCCCGTCGCGGTCGTGCCGGCCGGCGAGCGGTTCGAGCTCGTCGACCCGGCCGGGATCGTGCTGCAGCAGCTCGACGCGCGTCCGGACGGCGTCCCGCTCGTCGACGTGGGTGCGGCCCCGACCGACGGCCCGCTCTTCCGCGCCGTGACCGAGGTGCTGCTGGCGCTGCCGGCGTCGCTGAGGGCCACCGTCGACCAGGCGACCGCGACCACCGCCGACGACGTCACCCTGACCCTCACGACGGGCGAGACGGTGGTGTGGGGCAGCGCCGACCGCAGCGCCCGGAAGGCGCAGGTCCTCGCCGGCCTCGTCGCCGACCAGGGACGCCGTGACCCCGGAGCCGCCGTCGAGTACGACGTCAGCGCCCCCGACAACGGCATCATCCGCACGAAGTGAGCCGGTCCTTCGCGACACGCGGGCGTGCGTGTGGCGGCAGCACCGGCGCGGACCGTAGCGTGTCCCTGCACCACCCGCACACGGAGCACCACCCTGACCTCGAGCGAGGCGCAGGTCCCGACGGAGGCCGGACAGTATGACGACGAACCACAACTACCTAGCCGTGATCAAGGTCGTCGGCGTCGGCGGCGGCGGCGTCAACGCCGTCAACCGCATGATCGAGCTCGGCCTGCGCGGTGTGGAGTTCATCGCCATCAACACCGACGCCCAGGCGCTCCTGCTCAGCGACGCCGACGTCAAGCTCGACGTCGGTCGGGAGCTGACCCGCGGCCTCGGCGCGGGCGCCGACCCCGAGGTGGGTCGTCGCGCGGCGGAGGACCACGCGGAGGAGATCGAGGAGGCCCTCGCGGGCGCCGACATGGTCTTCGTCACCGCGGGTGAGGGCGGCGGCACGGGCACGGGCGGCGCGCCCGTCGTGGCCCGCATCGCCAAGTCCATCGGTGCGCTCACCATCGGCGTCGTCACGAAGCCCTTCGGCTTCGAGGGCAAGCGCCGCCAGGCGCAGGCCGAGACCGGCGTCGCGGCGCTCAAGGACGAGGTCGACACCCTCATCGTCGTCCCCAACGACCGCCTGCTCGAGATCAGCGAGCGCGGCATCAGCATGGTCGAGGCCTTCGGCACGGCCGACCAGGTGCTCCTCGCCGGCGTGCAGGGCATCACGGACCTCATCACCACGCCCGGTCTCATCAACCTCGACTTCGCCGACGTCAAGAGCGTCATGCAGGGCGCGGGCTCGGCGCTCATGGGCATCGGCTCGTCGCGCGGCGCGGACCGGGCCATCAAGGCGGCGGAGCTGGCGGTCGCCTCGCCGCTGCTCGAGGCCAGCATCGACGGCGCCCACGGCGTCCTGCTCTCGATCCAGGGCGGCTCGAACCTCGGCATCTTCGAGATCAACGACGCGGCTCGCCTCGTGCAGGAGGCCGTGCACCCCGAGGCGAACATCATCTTCGGCGCCGTGATCGATGACACCCTCGGCGACGAGGTGCGCGTCACCGTCATCGCCGCCGGCTTCGACGGCGGCGAGCCGCAGGCGAAGCAGAAGGACCGTCGCGCGAGCTACGTCGAGCACGACGCGCCCGCGCCCGCGGCCGGCCTGGCGGGCGTCTCGCCCATCGCCGACAGCGGTGCCGGCCAGGAGCAGGCCTCGTGGCGTCGCCCCGAGGAGCCCGCCCGGCAGGCCGCCGACCCCGTCTTCGACGACGGCGACGACGACCTGGACGTGCCCGACTTCCTCAAGTGACCCGTGGCTCCTGACCCCGCGGGCGAGGTGGCCGGAGGCGCCGGACCCGGCCTGGCCGAGCGCTGGCACCGGGTCCTCGCGAGCGTCGACGACGCCGCACGGGCGGCGGGACGGGACGCCGGGGGGATCACGACGATCGTCGTGACGAAGTTCCACCCGGCGTCGCTCGTCCGTGAGCTGCACGCGCTCGGAGTGCGCGACGTCGGTGAGAACCGGCACCAGGAGGCGCAGGCGAAGGCCGCGGACCTGGCCGACCTCGACGACCTCCGGTGGCACTTCGTCGGGCAGCTCCAGTCGAAGAAGGCCCGGCAGGTGCGGCGCTACGCCTCTGCCGTGCACTCCGTGGACCGCGACAGCGTCGTGCGGGGGCTGCACGTCGAGGGCGGGGCGGACGACGTCCTCGACGTCTTCCTGCAGGTGTCGCTCGACATGCCCGACGACGGGACCGATCGCGGCGGCGTCGCCCCCGACGACGTCGAGCGGCTCGCCGAGACGGTCCTCGCCGACCCCGGGCTCCGCCTGCGCGGCCTCATGGCCGTGGCGCCGCTCGGCGAACCGGCGCGACCGGCCTTCGCGCGACTCCGGGGCCTCTCCGAGCGGTTGCGACGCCTGGAGCCGCGGGCCGACGCGATCTCGGCCGGCATGTCCCAGGACCACGCGGAGGCGATCGCCGAGGGCGCGACACACCTGAGGATCGGCGCGGCGGTCACCGGGAAACGCCCCGACGCTCGTTAGCCTCGTCGCAGGTGTCCGACGACCGGAGGGAAGACATGTCCAACCCGCTGCGCAAGACCATGGTGTACCTCGGCCTCGCCGACGAGGAGGTCGAGTACGAGGAGCGCGCGGCCGGACGCGGGGCGAGCCCCCGCGAGGCGGGTCCGGGCGAGACCGGCCAGCGGGAGACCGGTCCCCGGCCGACCGCCACTCGTGAGCCGGCCCCGCGCGAGGCCTCGCCCCGCGAGGCCTCGACCCGGGACCACTCCACCCGCGAGGCCGCCGGGCACGCCGCCCCGGCCGCCACCGCCACCCGTGCCCCCGTCACGCCCCTGCGGCGCGCGACGACGTCCACCCCGAAGAACACGGTGCCCTCCGACATGAACGAGATCCTCACGGTCCACCCGCGCGAGTACAAGGACGCCCAGGCGATCGCCGAGAGCTTCCGCGACGGGATCCCCGTCATCATCAACCTCTCGCAGATGAGCGAGGGCGACGCCCGTCGCCTGGTCGACTTCGCCAGCGGCCTCTCGCAGGGCCTCTACGGCAAGATCGAGCGCGTCACCGCCAAGGTGTTCTTGCTCAGCCCCGCCCACATCGCCGTCAGCGGCGAGCAGGCCGAGGTGGAGTCGGACATCGAGGCGTCCTTCTTCGCGCAGTCCTGAGCCGGAGATGGTCACGAGCCTCCTCGCCACGGTCGCCTACTTCGCGCTCCTGGCGTTCTTCCTGCTCATGTGGGCGCGCTTCGTGCTCGACCTCGCCCAGTCCTTCAGCAGGGGCTGGCGTCCCCGCGGACCCGTCCTCGTGCTGGCGGAGGTGGCGTACACCGTCACCGACCCGCCGATCCGTGCCGTGCGGAAGGTCCTGCCGCCCGTGCGGGTCGGCCAGATCGCGCTCGACTTCGGCTGGACGATCATCATGCTCGCGGTCGTCGTGCTCATGAGCGTGGCCCAGGGCATCCGCTTCGCGGCCTGACCTCGACCCGAGCGCCGCGTGCCGAGGGGCGCACGACAGGGCCCTGCATGTACGCTGGACCTGCCGGGCCCCTGGCCCACCCCACTCCCCGACGCGGGGAGCACCAGACCGATCCAACAGACACACGAGGTGACGGCAATGGCTTTGACGCCTGAAGACGTAGTCAACAAGCGGTTCCAGCCGACCAAGTTCCGCGAGGGCTACGACCAGGACGAGGTCGACGACTTCCTCGACGAGGTCGTCGTCGAGCTGCGCCGGCTCAACCAGGAGAACGACGAGCTGCGGCAGCGCCTCGCCGGCGGCGAGGGCGGCGCGCCCGCCCCCGCCTCGGCTCCTGCCGCCGAGGCGCCGGCGCCTGCGTCGGCCCCGGCCGCGCCCGCGTCCGCCCCGGCCCCGACGAGCGTCCAGGCCCCGGTCGAGGCCGAGCCCGTCGTCGAGCCCGCGCCCGTCTCCGCCGCTCCGGTCTCCGCCGCTCCGGTCTCCGCCGCGGCCGTCGCCCCGGTGCCGGCCTACGCCGGCCCGACGGAGGACGAGACCACCAGCACGAACAACCTGCTGCAGCTCGCCCGTCGCCTGCACGAGGAGCACGTCCGCGAGGGCGTCGAGAAGCGTGACGCCCTCATCGCCGAGGGTCGCCAGACCGCCGAGCGCGTCGTCACCGAGGCCGAGGCGCGTCGTCGCGAGATCGTCGCCGAGGCAGAGGCCACGCAGCGAGAGGTCCTCGCCGACACCGAGCGCACCAAGCGCGAGACCCTCGAGCAGCTCTCCACGGAGCGCACCGGCCTCGAGCGCAAGATCGACGACCTGCGGTCGTTCGAGCGCGACTACCGCCAGAAGCTCAAGGGCTACATCGAGGGTCAGCTCCGTGAGCTCGACGGCGACCAGGCGTCGACCACGGGCGGCCTGGCCCCGGCCAGCGCCCAGGGCTTCGGCTCGAACTGACGCGGTGGCACCGACCACCTCTCCGGCGACGAAGGTCAGCGTCCGCGCACTCGCGGTGCTGGCCTTCGTCGCCGTCGTGGCCTACGCGCTCGACCAGGTCAGCAAGGCCCTCGTCGTGGCGTCCCTCGACGAGGGCAGCACCGTCGACGTCCTCGGGCGGGTCCTGCAGTTCCACTACGTGAAGAACCCCGGAGCGGCCTTCTCGCTCGCCAGCGGGTCCACCTGGATCTTCTCGATCGCGGCCACGGCCGTGACGGTCGCGATCCTCGTCTTCGCCCGGCGCATCCGGTCCCTCGCCTGGGCCACGCTGTTCGGGATGCTGCTCGGCGGCACCCTAGGCAACCTCACCGACCGGCTCGTCCGTGAGCCCTCGTTCGGCCAGGGGCACGTGGTCGACTTCCTCTACCTGCCCTGGATCCTGCCGGCGATCTTCAACGTCGCCGACGTCTTCATCGTCTCCAGCATGTGCCTGCTCGTGCTCCTGACCCTGCTCGGGGTCGGCGTCGACGGGTCGCGTCCCGGCAAGAAGGGCGAGGCCGAGGACCACGTCGCGCGTCACGACGCGTCGACGGGCGACACGGCCGTGGCCGACACGACCGAGCGGGGACGACCGTGAGCGAGACCCGCTCCCTGCCGGTCCCCGACGGCCTCGCCGGCCAGCGGGTGGACGCGGCCCTCGCGAAGCTCCTCGGCTTCAGCCGGACCTTCGCGGCCGAGGTCGCCGGGTCCGGGGGCGTGACCGTCGACCAGCGGGTCGTCGGCAAGTCGGACCGGCTCGAGGCGGGCGCCTGGCTCGAGGTGACCTGGGCGCCCCGCGAGGCGCCCACCGTGGTGCCCCTCGAGGTGCCCGGCCTGGGCATCGTGCACGACGACGACGAGCTCGTCGTCGTCGACAAGCCCGTGGGCGTCGCCGCGCACCCGTCCGTGGGGTGGACGGGGCCGACGGTCCTGGGCGGCCTCGCCGCCGCCGGGTTCCGCGTCGCGACGTCCGGGGCCGCCGAGCGCGCCGGCATCGTCCACCGCCTCGACGTCGGGACGAGCGGCCTCATGGTCGTGGCGAAGACGGAGCGGGCGTACGCCGTGCTCAAGGACGCATTCCGCGAGCGGACGGTCGAGAAGGTCTACCACGCCGTCGTGCAGGGCCACCCCGACCCGCTCGCGGGCACGATCGACGCGCCCGTCGGGCGCCACCCGTCGTCGGACTGGAAGTTCGCGGTCGTCGTCGACGGCAAGCCCAGCGTGACGCACTACGAGACCCTCGAGGCCTTCCGCTCCGCCTCGCTGCTCGAGGTGCACCTCGAGACGGGGCGCACCCACCAGATCCGCGTGCACATGTCCGCCCAGCGGCACCCCTGCGTCGGCGACGCCACGTACGGTGCAGACCCCCGGCTCTCGGCGTCCCTCGGGCTCACCCGGCAGTGGCTCCACGCCGTGCAGCTCGGGTTCCGGCACCCGGCGACGGGGGACGACGTGACGTTCCGGTCGACGTACCCGGACGACCTGCAGCACGCCCTCGACGTCCTGGCGGGGGACGCGCCGCTCGCGTGACCGGGGCGGGGCTCGCACCCGTGCGCGTCGGACGGGGCGGTTAGGCTTGTCTCCCCGCACGGTCGCACGACCGTGGGGCGTCCGCCCACCACCTCCCGGAGGACCCGTGCCGCAGAGCTCCGACTCGTTCGTCCACCTCCACGTGCACAGCGAGTACTCGATGCTCGACGGTGCCGCCCGCGTGAAGCCCCTGCTGGCCGAGGCGGCCGCGCAGGGCATGCCCGCGGTCGCGGTCACCGACCACGGCAACGTCTTCGGCGCCTTCGACTTCTGGCGCAGTGCCCAGGACGCGGGCGTCAAGCCCATCATCGGCACGGAGGCGTACGTCACGCCGGGCACGCACCGGAGCGACAAGACGCGCGTGCGCTGGGGCGACGGCGGCCGTGACGACGTCTCCGGTGCGGGCGCGTACACGCACATGACGCTGCTCGCCGAGAGCACCGCCGGCATGCACAACCTCTTCCGGCTGTCGTCCCGGGCGTCGCTCGAGGGCTACTACTTCAAGCCCCGGATGGACCGCGAACTGCTCGCGGAGCACGCGGCCGGCCTCATCGCGACGACGGGCTGCCCGTCGGGCGAGGTGCAGACGCGCCTCCGGCTCGGACAGTACGCCGAGGCGCGGCAGGCCGCGGCCGACTTCCGGGACATCTTCGGCGCCGAGAACTACTTCGCCGAGATCATGGACCACGGGCTGGGCATCGAGCGCCAGGTCATGGGAGACCTGCTGAAGCTCTCGAAGGACCTCGGCCTCCCGCTCGTGGGCACCAACGACCTGCACTACACGCACTCCCACGACGCGACGAGCCACGCGGCCCTGCTCTGCGTCCAGTCCGGCTCGACGCTCAGCGACCCGAACCGCTTCAAGTTCGACGCCGACGAGTTCTACCTCAAGACGGCGGCCCAGATGCGGCACCTCTTCCGGGACCACCCCGAGGCGTGCGACAACACCCTGCTCATCGCCGAGCGCTGCGACGTGCAGTTCGACACCTCGGCGAGCTACATGCCCCGCTTCCCCGTGCCCGAGGGCGAGAACGAAGAGACGTGGTTCGTCAAGGAGGTCGAGGTCGGGCTGCAGCAGCGGTACCCCGACGGCGTCCCGGACGACGTGCGGGCGAGGGCCGACTACGAGGTCGGCGTCATCGTCCAGATGGGCTTCCCGGGCTACTTCCTCGTCGTCGCCGACTTCATCAACTGGTCGAAGGACGCGGGCATCCGCGTCGGCCCGGGGCGAGGGTCCGGAGCCGGGTCGATGGTCGCGTACGCCATGCGCATCACGGACCTCGACCCGATCCGGCACGGCCTCATCTTCGAGCGCTTCCTCAACCCGGACCGCGTGAGCATGCCCGACTTCGACGTCGACTTCGACGACCGTCGCCGCGGCGAGGTCATCACCTACGTGACCGAGAAGTACGGCGACGAGCGCGTCGCCCAGATCGTCACCTACGGCACCATCAAGGCGAAGCAGGCCCTCAAGGACAGCTCCCGCGTGCTCGGCTTCCCCTTCGGCATGGGCGAGAAGCTCACCAAGGCGATGCCCCCGGCGATCATGGGCAAAGACATCCCGCTCACGGGCATCTTCGACAAGGAGCACGCCCGCTACAAGGAGGCCGGCGACATCCGGGCCGTCGTCGAGGCGGACCCCGAGGCCAGGACGGTCTTCGACACGGCGCTCGGCCTCGAGGGCCTCAAGCGGCAGTGGGGCGTGCACGCCGCGGGGGTCATCATGTCGAGCGACCCGCTGCTCGACATCATCCCGATCATGCGCCGCGAGCAGGACGGCCAGATCGTCACGCAGTTCGACTACCCGGCCTGCGAGTCGCTCGGCCTCATCAAGATGGACTTCCTGGGGCTGCGCAACCTCACGATCATCAGCGACGCCCTCGACAACATCGCGAGCAACCGGGGCATCGAGCTCGACCTCGAGACGCTCGGCCTCGAGGACCACGGCGCCTACGAGCTCCTCGCCTCGGGTGACACCCTCGGCGTCTTCCAGCTCGACGGCGGACCCATGCGCGGCCTGCTGAGGCTCATGAAGCCCGACAACTTCGAGGACATCTCGGCCGTCATCGCCCTCTACCGGCCTGGCCCCATGGGGGCGAACTCGCACACGAACTACGCCCTGCGCAAGAACGGCGTGCAGCCGATCACGCCGATCCACCCGGAGCTCGAAGAGCCCCTGCGGGACGTCCTGGGCGGCACGTACGGCCTCATCATCTACCAGGAGCAGGTGATGAGCGTGGCGCAGAAGCTCGCGAACTTCACGCTCGGACAGGCCGACATCCTTCGTCGCGCGATGGGCAAGAAGAAGAAGTCCGAGCTCGACAAGCAGTTCGAGGGCTTCTCGTCGGGCATGCGCTCGAACGGCTACTCGGAGGGCGCGGTCAAGGCCATCTGGGACATCCTCCTGCCGTTCTCCGACTACGCCTTCAACAAGGCGCACTCGGCGGCGTACGGGGTCGTGTCCTACTGGACGGCGTACCTCAAGGCGCACTACCCGGCCGAGTACATGGCCGCGCTGCTCACGAGCGTCGGCGACTCGCGCGACAAGCTCGGCATGTACCTCAACGAGTGCCGCCGGATGGGCATCAAGGTCCTGCCTCCCGACGTCAACGAGTCGATCGGCTTCTTCGCGGCCGTCGGGGACGACATCCGCTTCGGCATGGGTGCTGTCCGCAACGTCGGCTTCAACGTCGTCGAGCACGTCCGTGCCGCCCGCGAGAAGGAGGGCGCCTTCACGTCCTTCCACGACTTCCTGCGCAAGGTCCCGCTGCCCGTCGCCAACAAGCGCACCGTGGAGTCGCTGGTGAAGGCGGGCGCGTTCGACTCCCTGGGCAGCACGCGTCGCGCCCTCGTCGAGATCCACGAGTCGGCCGTCGAGGCGGCGGTGAGCGAGAAGCGGGCCGAGGCCGCCGGGCAGGTCGGCTTCGACTTCGACTCCCTCTGGGACGAGCCCCAGGACGTCCAGAAGGTCCCCGAGCGCCCCGAGTGGACGAAGAAGGACAAGCTCGCCTTCGAGCGCGACATGCTGGGCCTGTACGTCTCGGACCACCCCCTCGCGGGCCTCGAGCTGCCCCTGGCCAAGCACCGCAGCACGACGGTCACCGAGGTCCTCGCGAGCGACGCGGCGGCGATCGACGGGGAGTCCGTCACCATCGCGGGACTCGTGACGAGCGTCCAGCACCGGGTCGCGCGCAACTCCGGCAACCCCTACGGGATCGTCACCGTCGAGGACTTCGGCGGAGAGATCACGGCGATGTTCCTGGGCAAGACGTACCAGGAGTTCGGCCCCTCGCTCGTCGGCGACTCGATCATCGTGCTCAAGGGACGCGTCAGCGTGCGGGACGACGGGATGAACCTGCACGCGGTGAGCATGTTCCAGCCCGACCTCGGCGCCGGGGTCGACCAGGGCCCGCTCGTGCTCACGGTGCCCGAGCACCGGGCGACGACGGACGTCGTGACCGAGCTGGCGGCCGTGCTCGGCCGGCACGTGGGCGGCACCGAGGTGCGCCTCCGGCTCGTCAAGGGCGACGTCGCGCGGGCCTTCGAGGTGCCCATGCCGGTCGACGTGACGGCGGACCTCTACGGCGAGCTCAAGAGCCTGCTCGGACCGGGCTGCCTGGTCT
>Ga0265797_10000705_pt1 | contig 60890 bp, 51 predicted proteins | sample P2T30metagenome_FD_192433 | JGI IMG/M metagenome (GOLD analysis project Ga0265797, IMG submission 192433) | Plant litter microbial communities from East Loma Ridge, Irvine, California - P2 T30 | ecosystem: Environmental > Terrestrial > Plant litter > Unclassified | place: USA: California... | reverse complement strand
TTGGCCGGGATTTTCAGCTTGGTGTAGCGCTGAGTCAGATGTGCAACGCGTGCCCCAAGGCTCTTAGCGCGGCTTCCTGCACCGCTTCGCCAAGGGTCGGGTGAGCATGGATGGTACCGGCAATATCTTCCAGCCGCGCGCCCAGTTCCAAGGATTGGCTGAACGCTGCGGCCAGCTCCGAGACACCCGGGCCGACCGCTTGCCAACCCAGTATCAGGTGGTTATCCGCCCGGGCGACTACCCGTACGAAGCCAGTGCTGGCCCCCAGGGTCATGGCGCGGCCATTGGCGGCGAACGGGAAGCTGGCGACGAGCGCCTGTTCACCCGCCTGTTCGGGGGTAAGCCCGGCAACGACGATCTCTGGGTCCGTGTAGCACACGGCGGGGATCGCGCGTGGGGCGAATTCGCGGTGGTGGCCCGCGATAATTTCCGCGACCATTTCACCCTGGGCCATTGCACGGTGTGCCAGCATTGGCTCGCCGGTAAGGTCGCCGATGGCCCACACACCGGTCATGCTGGTGCGACAGGTGGCGTCCACCCGCACCGCGCGGCCTGCCATGGCCAGATCCAGCCGCTCCAGCCCATAGCCTTGTATGCGTGGCGCCCGCCCCACGGCCACCAGTACCCGATCCGCTTCGAGCGCTACGGGTTCACCCGACGGCCCCACAATGTCGAGCCGTTGCGTGGCGGCGTCATAGGCTTGCACCGAATGGCCCTCCAGGGCGGTGATCCCCAGCTGTTTCATTCGCTGCATCACCGGCTGGCTCAGTTCGGGGTCATAGGCGGGCAGCAGGCGCGGCTGGGCTTCGATCACTGTGACCTGGGCGCCCAGCTTGCGGTAGGCAATGCCCAGCTCCAGGCCAATGTAACCGCCACCGATCACCGCCAGGTGACGTGGCAATTGGGTAGGCGACAGCGCGGCGGTGGAATCCACAACCGGGCCACCCAGAGGCAGGTTGGGAAGGGCTACGCTACATGAACCCGTGGCCAGCACCAGGTGCTGGCAATGAATGCGTGTGTCGCCTACCTCGACGGTTTTGCCGTCCACCAGGTTGCCATGGCCGTGGATCACGTTCACGCCGTGTTTTTTCAGCAACGCCCCGACGCCGCTGGTCAAGCGGTCGACCATGCCGTTCTTCCACCCGATGGCGGCGGCAAGGTCGAGCCGGGGATTCGACGCGCTGACGCCAAAGGGCGTGGGTTCGCTGATGTGATGGAAGTGCTCGGCCACATGGATCAATGCCTTGGACGGGATGCAGCCCACGTTCAGGCAGGTGCCACCCAGTGCCTGCGCCTCCACCAGAACGGTGGGGATACCCAATTGCCCCGCGCGGATGGCCGTCACATAGCCGCCCGGGCCGCCGCCCAGCACCAGCAGTTTCGTCTCAAGGGTATGCATGGTCAGGCCTCATTCGATGAAAAGGGTGGCGGGTTGTTCGAGCAGCTGGCGTACGGCCTGAATGAAGCGCGCCGCGTCCATGCCATCCACCACGCGGTGGTCGAAGGAGCTTGAAAGGTTCATCATCTTGCGCACCACGATCTGGCCGTCGATCACCATTGGCCGCTCGACCATTCGGTTCACCCCCACGATGGCCACTTCCGGCAAGTTGAGCACAGGCGTGGAGACGATCCCGCCCAGCGCGCCCAGGCTGGTGAGGGTGATGGTGGAGCCCGAAAGGATTTCCCGTTCCGCCTTGCCGTGGCGGGCTGCCTGGGCGATACGGGCAATCTGGGCCGCGTTGCCCCAGAGGTCGCGCTGCTGCGCGTCTCTGAGCACCGGCACCAGCAAGCCATGCTCCCCTTGGGTTGCGATGCCCACGTGCACCGCGCTATGGCGGTTCACTACTTGCTGCTCGTCGTCGTAACGGGCATTGAGTTGGGGAAACTCGCGCAGCGCCACCACTAGCGCCCGCACCAGCAACGGCAGCAATGTCAGTTTGCCCCGCGCCTCGCCCCATTTGCCGTTCAGCTGCTGGCGCAGGGCTTCCAGCGCGGTCACGTCCACTTCCTCCACGTAGCTGAAATGCGCCGCGCGGCGAGTGGCTTCCTGCATCCGTTCGGCGATCTTGCGGCGCAGGCCGATCACCGGCACCGCCTCGACGCGGTCCGCCTGAAGCTGGGGCGTCGCTCGGCCATGGCCCTGTTGCGCGGCATCGAGGTCGGCATGCACGATTCGCCCGGCCGGCCCACTGCCCTGTAGGGCAGCCAAATCGATCCCGGCATCCCACGCCCGCTTACGCACCGCGGGTGAGGCCAGCGGCCGTTCGTTGCCGGCGCGGGGCGGCTCTGGCTGTGCGCTGGGCTCAAGCGCCGCCGCCGCTGGGGTTGGCATTTGCACGGCAGGTTGCGGGCTGCGCTCGCCCGGTTCAGTAGGCGCCGCGGCTGCCGCGCCGGCCACGGCCTTGAGGTTGCCCGCGCCCTCGACTTCCAGCCGTATCAGCTCGCTGCCCACCGCCAGGGTTTGCCCGGGCGTGGCGCCGAGGGCGACGACCTGCCCAGTGACCGGGCTGGGGATCTCCACCGTGGCCTTGTCGGTCATTACGTCGGCCAGTACCTGATCCTCGGTGACGGTATCGCCCACCTTCACGTACCACTCCACCAGCTCTACCTGCGCGATGCCCTCGCCAATGTCCGGCATCTTGATCACATGCTGGCCCATCAACGCACCTCCATCACACGCTTGAGCGCCGCGCCCACGCGCGCCGGCCCCGGGAAATAAGCCCATTCCTGGGCATGGGGGTAAGGGGTATCCCAGCCGGCTACCCGTTCGATGGGGGCCTCCAGCCAGTAGAAACAGTGCTCCTGCACCAGCGCGAGCAATTCGGCGCCCAGCCCGCAGGTTTGCGTGGCTTCATGCACGATCACGCAACGGCGGGTCTTTTTCACGGATTCCACCACGGTGTCCAGGTCCAGTGGCCACAGGCTGCGCAGGTCGATCACCTCCGCGTCGATGCCGGTTTCGCTGGCGGCGGCCAGGGCCACATGCACCGTGGTGCCGTAGGTGATCACCGTGACATCAGTGCCTGGCCGTACGATCGCGGCGCTGTCCAGCGGCACGCGGTAGTACCCCTCTGGCACTGCGCTGGCCGCATGGGCGGACCAAGCCGTCACCGGCCGGTCGTGGTGCCCGTCGAAGGGGCCGTTGTAGAGGCGCTTGGGCTCCAGGAAGATGACCGGGTCATCGCATTCGATGGCCGCGATCAGCAGGCCCTTGGCGTCATAGGGGTTGGACGGCATCACGGTGCGCAGGCCGCACACCTGGGTAAAGATGGCTTCGGGGCTTTGGCTGTGGGTCTGCCCGCCGTAAATCCCGCCACCACAGGGCATGCGCACGGTAATCGGCGCGGTGAAATCCCCAGCGGAGCGAAAGCGCAGGCGAGCGGCCTCGGAGGTGAGCTGGTCGTAGGCCGGGTAGACGTAGTCGGCGAACTGGATTTCCGCCACCGGGCGCAGGCCGTAGGCGCCCATGCCGACCGCTACTCCAACGATGCCGCTTTCAGAAATGGGCGTGTCGAACACGCGGCTTTTGCCGTATTTGGCCTGCAAACCCTCGGTGCAGCGGAACACGCCGCCGAAGTAGCCGACGTCTTCGCCGAAGGTAACCACGGTGGGGTCGCGTTCAAGCATCACGTCCAGCCCCGAGCGGATGGCCTGCACCATGGTCATGGCGCGGATGTCCTGGGCAACGCTGGGATGGTCGATCTGTTGTGGTCTGTTCATGTTCAAATCCCCATCTGCTGGCGCTGGCGCCGCAGGTGCGCAGGCATCTCGTGGTACACGTCTTCGAAGATGGTCGCGGCGCTGGCATAAGCATCGCCGCCCAGGGTGCCGTGGCGCTCCGCCTCACGGGTGGCGGTGATCACCTCCTGCTCAAGCTCGGCCACCAAGGCCTCGTGTTGGGCGTCGGACCATTCTCCAAGGGCAATCAGATGGCGCTTGAGCCGCTGGATCGGGTCCCCGAGGGGGAAGTGCGCCCAGTCATCGGCGGGGCGATACTTGGAAGGGTCGTCGGAGGTTGAATGGGGGCCCGCGCGGTAAGTGACCCACTCGATCAGGGTGGGGCCCAGGTTGCCGCGGGCGCGCTCGGCCGCCCAGCGCGATACAGCGTGCACGGCGAGAAAATCATTGCCGTCCACCCGCAGCGAGGCGATGCCGCTGCCCACGCCGCGGCCCGCGAAGGTCGTGGCTTCACCGCCGGCGATGTGCTGGAAGCTGGAGATCGCCCATTGGTTGTTGACCACGTTGAGGATCACCGGCGCGCGGTACACATGGGCGAAGGTGAGGGCGGTGTGGAAATCCGATTCGGCGGTGGAGCCATCGCCGATCCAGGCCGAGGCAATGCGGGTATCGCCGCGAATCGCCGAAGCCATCGCCCAGCCCACGCCTTGCACGAACTGGGTGGCAAGGTTGCCGGAGATACTGAAGAAGCCCGCCGCCTTGTTCGAATACATCACCGGCAGCTGGCGGCCCTTGAGGGGGTCGCATTCATTGGAGAACAGCTGGCAGATCATTTCGAACAGCGGCACCTGGCGGGCCAACAGGATGCTTTGCTGCCGGTAAGTGGGAAAGCACATGTCGTCATTGCGCAGCGCCAGGGTATGGGCCGTGCCAATGGCTTCCTCGCCCAGGCTTTGCACGTAGAAGGACATCTTCTTCTGCCGCTGCGCGGTGACCATGCGGGTGTCGAAGATCCGGGTCTTGACCATGGTTCTCAAGCCGGCATGGAGCGTTTCCATGGCGATTGGCTCGGCCCATGGCCCTATGGCCTGGTCGTGCTCGTCCAGCACCCTCACCAGCCCTACCGCGAGGTCGGCGGTGTCGCGGGGGTCAATGTCGACGGGGGGCTTGCGGGCGCTCCCGGCGGGGCGCAGCTGAAGGTAACTGAAGTCGGTCTGGCAACCCGGGCGCCCTGATGGTTCAGGCACGTGCAGGCGTAGCGGTTCATAGGCGTCCACGTTCTACAACCCTCGATCTTGTGTTTATTGGGGAGTTGCTGAAGCTGCATTGCAATAATTCTAGGCGCCGGAACGTAGAGTTTTATTCTCTTTTTTGGCCGGAACAGCTGGGAATGGCAGGGTAGACATTCTACTTCGAGGGTGTTTGGGGGAATAAATACCCTGCGTTCATGGGGATCGTTAAGGCGACAGCGGCCGGGCGGTCGCCGAAACTTTTTCCCGGCCCTTGCTACTAAGCCACAGTCAACTACAGGTAAGGGTATGGATCGGTACGCACCCCGAGAATGGCAGCCGCACGAGCGCCCCTCGATGCCGGGCTCGCCTTCGACGCCCTTGCATCCCACCCCGCGGCGGGTGGCTTACGCGTTGGTGGGGCTGCTGGTGGGCATCACGGGCGGCCTGGGCAACGCACTGGTGACCGCCAACCTGATTTACCTGCAAGGCGCGCTGGGGGTAACCACCGCCGAGATTGCCTGGCTGCCCGCCGCCTATGTAATGACCAACGTGACCATGAACCTGTTGCTGGTGAAGTTCCGCCAGCAGTTCGGCCTGCGCGCGTTTACCGAAGTGTTCCTGGGGTTGTATGTGGCGGTGACGCTGGCGCACCTGTTCGTCAACGACCTGGGCTCGGCGATCGCGGTACGCGCGGCCCACGGCATGGTGGGCGCGGCCCTCAGCTCGCTGGGCTTGTACTACATGATCCAGGCGTTGCCGGCGAAGTGGCGGCTCAAGGCCCTGGTGCTGGGGCTTGGCACGGCGCAGCTGGCCCTCCCGCTGGCCCGGCTGGTGTCCGAGGATCTGCTGCAGATTGCCGAATGGCGGGGGCTGTACCTGTTCGAACTGGGCCTGGCCACCACTGCTCTGGCGTGCGTATTCTGGCTCAAGCTGCCGCCCGGGGACCGCTTCCATACCTTCGAGCCTTTGGATTTCCTTACCTTTGCCTTGCTCGCTCCAGGGGTAGGATTGTTGGTGGCGGTGCTGTCTTTGGGCCGCATCGACTGGTGGCTGGAAGCGCGCTGGATCGGCATCGCCCTGGCCTGTTCGATCGTGCTGATCCTGGCCGGGCTGTGCATCGAGCACAATCGGCGCAACCCTTTGTTGATGACCCGCTGGCTGGGCAGCGGCCCGATCCTGCGGCTGGGCCTGGCGGTGGTGCTGATACGCATGGTCACCTCGGAACAATCCACCGGCGCGGTGGGTTTCATGCAATACCTGAACATGGGCAGTGAACAGCTGTTCAGCTTGTACGTGGTGATGTTGATCGGCAGCGTGGCGGGGCTGGCGATCAGCGCGCTCACGATTGACCCCGAGCACTTGTTCCGCCCCCTGCTGGTGTCGGTGGGCTTGATGGCCATCGGCGCGTTGATGGACAGCTTCGCCAATAACCTCACCCGCCCGCCGCAGCTCTATCTAAGCCAGTTCCTGCTCGCGTTCGGCAGCACGTACTTCCTCGGCCCGACCATGGTGCTGGGCACCCGCAACGTGATCGCCAACCCGCGTAACCTGGTGAGTTTCTCGGTGTTGTTCGGGATTGCTCAGAACCTCGGCGGCTTGCTTGGGTCTGCATTGCTGGGAACCTGGCAGGTGGTGCGCGAGAAGTTTCATTCCAGCCACATCGTCGAGCAATTGATGGCCACGGACCCCCGCGTGGCGGCCCGGGTAAGCAGCGGCGGGGCGGCCTATGCCCAAGCCATCGCCGATACCCAGGCGCGCGCGATCCAAGGCTTGCGGGTGCTGGCCAACGCCGCCACCCGGGAGGCGAACGTGATGGCCTACAACGACGTTTTCATGCTGATCGCCATCATCGCCATCCTTACGTTGATCTGGATGTCCATACGCGTGCTCTGGCTCGCCAGCAACGCTCGTGCTGCCCAGGCGGCGAACGCTCAATCTTCCGGCAAGCCTTCATGACCGACACCACGCAGTCCAGCGCAACCCCATCGACAACCACTACGGCCATCGCCGCGACCCCGGAAGGCCAGACGCCGCCGCCGGATCGCGAGGCCGAAACCCGCCCCCGGCGCACCAAGATACTGTCCGCGCTGGCCTTTGGCAGCCTCGCGTTGCTCGGGGTGATGGTGGTGCTCTACGCCTGGCAACTGCCGCCGTTCGCCAGCGCCGTCGAAAGCACCGAAAACGCGCTGGTACGGGGCCAGGTGACGCTGATCAGCCCGCAGTTGAGCGGGTATGTCTTCGAAGTGCCAGTGCAGGATTTTCAATTCGTCAAAGCCGGTGATTTGCTGGTGCGCCTAGACGATCGCATTTACCGCCAGCGGCTGGCTCAGGCCGAAGCGAACCTGGCGTCCCAGCGGGCGGCGCTGGCCAATAACCGGCAGCAAAAGCGCAGCGCGCAGGCCACGGTGGAGCAGCGCAAGGCGGCGGTTGGCAGCGCCCAGGCCCAGGCCGCCAAGGCCACGGCTGACCTGCAGCGCAGCCTGGCCCTGGCGCCCGACGGCTCGATCTCACGCAGCGAGCTGGATGTAAGCCGCGCGGCGGCAGCCCAGGCCAAGGCCAGCCTGGCGCAGGCGAACGCGGCGGTGAAGATTGCCGAAGAGGACCTGCGCAGCGTTGAGGTGAATCGCGATTCGCTGGAGGCGGCGGTGAGCAATGCGGTGGCGGCGGTGGAACTGGCGCGCATCGACCTTTCCAATACCCGGGTAGTGGCCCCGCGCGATGGTCAACTGGGCCAGATCGGGGTGCGCCTCGGTGGCTGGGTGAACTCCGGCGCGCAGTTGATGGCGCTGGTGCCGGACACAGCGTGGGTAATCGCCAACTTCAAGGAAACCCAAATGGCCGACATGCGAATTGGCCAGCCGGCGAGCTTTACCGTGGACGCCCTCAATCACCGGCGCTTCACCGGCAAGGTCCAGGAAATTGCCCCGGCCACGGGTTTGGAGTTCAGCCTGCTGCAGGCCGACAACGCCACCGGCAATTTCGTGAAGATCGCCCAACGTATTCCGGTGCGCATCATCGTCGACCCCGACCAGCCCGAAGCCCGCCGCCTTCGCCCGGGGATGTCGGTGGTTGTCAGCGTGGACACGGGATTTGAAGTGGAACAGGACCGGCCGGTAGCGCCACAGGCTAAGTGATTGGCTCACTTGCGGCTGGTATCGAGTGGGTCATTTGAGCCGGTGGATTACACGAAACTGAGGCTTGGCTTGGGTTCGGGGTTGAATTTTTCCCCGGGTTTCACCCGGTCCCACAGGGGATCGGGTTGGAGCCTTACCAGAGCTTTGCCAGCACCCCGGCGAGCATCGCTTGGTCGAAGGGCTTGTCCAGCCGTGCGACCGAGCCTGAGGCGGGGTCGGTGTCTTCCCCGAATCCGCTCACCAGCACTGCCGGCAAGGCAGGCCAGTGCCGATGGGCGCGCTCGATCAGCTGAGTGCCAGACAACCCCGGCATCACATTGTCGGTTACCAGCGCATCCACGGCTGCGCCGTGCTGTTCCAGCAGCGTCATCGCTTGCTCGGCGCAGGCCGCCGGCAACACTCGATAACCCAAGTCTTCGAGCATGGCGGTACTGCTCATGAGGATCAGCGGGTCATCGTCCACGGCCAGGATCAACCGTTGCGCCGGGCTCGGCGCAGCCTCGCCGATGGGCTGGGTCGTGCATACCTGGCCCTGCTCGCCGACGGCGACCGGGAACCACATCTGCGCGGTGGTGCCGCCGGGGCGAGTGCTTTGCAGCAGGAATTTACCGCCGCTCTGTTCGCACAGCCCGTGCACCATCGAAAGCCCCAGCCCGGTACCCTTGCCGATCCCCTTGGTGGTGAAGAACGGCTCGGTGGCGCGGGCCAGCGTGGCGGTGTCCATGCCTTCGCCAGTGTCGCGCAGGGCCAGGCACATATACGCGCCCGTCGGCAGCCCATGGGTCTGGCGCGTCAACAACTGCTCGCGCAGTTCGATGGTCAGGGTTCCGCCGTCCGGCATGGCGTCCCGGGCGTTCACCGCCAGGTTAAGGATTGCCAGCTCAAGCTGGTTGATATCGGCCATCACCGGGTGAATGGTCGCCGCCAGGCGTGTTTCGATGTGGATACGGGCGCCGAGCGAGCTTTGCAGCAACTCGAACATGCCCCGTATCACCGCACCCAGGTCCACCTGCGCCAGGGTGAGCTGTTGCCGGCGAGCGAAGGCCAGCATGCGCTTGGTGAGCGAAGCGCCGCGCTGGGCCCCCTGGATGGCGTTCTCCAGCAAGGGCGTGACGCGCGGGTCGTGGGGCAGGCGCTTGCGTACAACCTCCAGGCTGCCCAACACCACCATCAGCAGGTTATTGAAGTCATGGGCGATCCCGCCCGTAAGCTGCCCGAGGGATTCCATCTTCTGGGACTGGAACAGCGCCTCCCGCGCTTGCTCCAGGGCAAGCTCCTTTTCCCGGGATTCGGTGATGTCCCGGGTTATCTTGGCGAACCCAATGAGTTCACCCGCCTCGTTACGGATCGGGTCGATCACCACGCTGGCCCAGAACATGGTGCCATCCTTGCGCACGCGCAAGCCCTGATTCTCGAAGCGCCCTTCGCTCAGCGCCGTGCGCAAGCCGCGCTGGGGCTCTTCGCGCTCGCGCTCGGGGCCTGGATAGAACATCGAGAAATGCCTGCCGATCACTTCTTCAGGCAAGTAGCCCTTGATGCGCTGGGCCCCGGCATTCCAGTTGGTGATCACCCCCGAAGGGTCGAGCATGTAAATGGCGTAATCCACCACCCCCTGAACCAGCAACCGAAACTGCTCCTCGGAGCGTCGCAGTTCCTGCTCGGCGAGCCGACGCTCGGTGAGGTCACGCGTTACCTTGGCGTAGCCCAGCACCTCGCCGCCTGGCGCGTAGATCGGGTCGATCACCACATGGCACCAGAACCGCGTGCCATCCTTGCGTACGCGCCAGCCCTCGTTTTCGAACCGCCCCTCGCGGGCGGCGATCGCCAGGGCGCGGTCGGGCAGGCCGGCGGCCTTGTCTTCCTCGGTATAGAACCGGGAGAAGTGGTAGCCGAGGATCTCTGCTTCCTCATAGCCCTTGAACCGGCGCGCGCCGGTGTTCCAGCTGGTGACATGCCCATCCGGGCCCAGCATGTAGATGGCGTAATCGGTCACGGCATCGAGCAACAGGCGGTAACGGCTGCTGTCGTCGGCCAGGTTCAAAGGGGAGCTGTCAGGCATTGAAGGCATTACTCGGTAGGGCCCGAAGGGCACGGCAGGCGTCGATTTTAACGGTACCCATGGCGGCTGCAAGGGCGGCAAGCGAGCGGCGGTCGGGGCGGTTCGCTTTTCGCCGCCTCGCCAAAGAAACTTTCAGCCCCTGGCGGCTTCCATAGGCAGAGGGGTTCGGCTACTGGCCGGGCCTTCGGAAAGCGGGCCGGTCGCCCGCCTGAGACGAGGTGAATGATGCGCGATAAACGATCTGCGGTAGTACTGGCAGGCTTGCTGTGCCTTGGCCCGCTGATGGCCCATGCCACGGACGAGAAACCCGGTGATTGCAAGCCCGACGCCGTATGGACCGACTTCCTCGGCCACGGCCGTTGCTATACCAATGGCGACAAGGCCCCGGACATGTATACCCGGGACGATACCGCTATCCGTAACTGGAAGGACAAAGGCCTGTCCGCGCCTGACGACAATGCCCAGTGGGTGGAAATCAGGGGCAAGTACGTGATGGTCAACCGGGAGAACTCCGTGATCAAGGAGATCCGCGACAAGAAATAAAAGCGGCACCGCCCTGGCGCGCCGCTACCCCTGCCTCCACGCCTGGGCTCGCCGTCATGCGGCGGCCCGGGACTGTCCAATGCCGCACAAGCCCACGCCAACTCGGCCTCCATCATGGCCGCGACGGTCCAACAGCTCACCGTAAGCATCGGCATGTGCCAGCAGCGCTGGAACAGCGGGTGCGGCAATTCACCGTGCAGGGCGGTTTATCATCGATGCTGATGTTTACTATGCCTGCATTGATTTTCTCCAGCGAGGTGGGGAGGGGTAAGGTGACCTCACACAGTTACTTACCCACTTGAAGGAGCTACACCATGAAACGCGCAATCGCCCTCGCTCTCGCAGTTTCCGCTTTCACCGCCGCCAGCGCCTACGCCGTGCCACAACAGCCATCGATGGTTGCCCATGGCACCGCCGCTGTAACTGACAAAGCCACCGTTGCCAGCCAGGCCCAGCCCGCCGCCAAAGACAAAGCCGTACTGGTCGCTGACAACCGCAAGGAATTCGGTTCCCAGTACCAGCGCTACTGAGTCACCTTGCCGCTGACACAAGCGATGCCCCTGCAAAGGGGCGTCGCTTTTTGCATTTGTGGAAACTTCCCCCGTACCGCGCCATTCATAGCCTTAAGGCCGCAAGTAAAAGCGCCGGCCGCCTTACACCGCGTACCTGGAGGCTCAAATGGCAGATAAGACGTGTAACTGTTCCGGCTGCGATTGCACCGCCGAACACACCGAAGGGTTGGAAGTGAAAGGGCTGTGGTACTGCTGCGTGGCATGCTCGGTCGATCACCTGGACGGCCAGCCTTGCGCGATGAAAGGGTGTGAGTGCGGCAGCACCGGGGTCAAGACGCGGGACGAAGGCAAGGGCCACGACAAGGTCGATCACGCAGTCGACGAAACCTTCCCCGCCAGCGATCCCATTTCGCCTTGAGCTGTCGGCGCGCGGGGCGCGCGGGTAAACTTGCCGCCCCACCCGCGAGGACTCAGCGTTGCCCCAGCGTCATGGTTTCATTCTCACCCGCCATTGGGCGGATACGCCTGAAGGCACCGAGGTTACCCTGTGGCTGGCCACCGACAACGGCCCGGTGTGCCTGCGCTTGCCGCCGCAACGGCAGGTTGCGTTCCTGCCAGTCGCGCAGCGGCCCCGCGCCGAGCAGCTGGTGGGGGCCGAACCGGGGGTGAGCATTCGCGACCTTGCCCTTAAAGACTTCCGCCACCGGCCGGTCGCCGGCCTGTATTGCGCTCAGTACCGCCAATTGCAGGACCTTGCCCAGCGCCTCAGGCATGGCGGCGTGGATGTTTACGAGGCCGACGTACGGCCTGCCGACCGTTACCTGATGGAGCGCTTCATCACCGCGCCGGTGACGTTCATGGCCCATGGCTCAGCCGAATCGGGCTGGCGCGGCGACGTGCGACCGGCCCCCAGCTACCGGCCCACGCTGCGCCTGGCGTCGCTGGACATTGAAACCGATCGCAACGGCAACCTGTTTTGCGTAGGCCTGGAGGGTTGTGGCCAGCGCTTGGTGATGATGCTCGGCGCTATGCCCATGCAGGCCCCTGAGGTCGACTTTGCGCTTGTGTATTTCGCCGATACGCCTGCCTTGCTGCGCGCCTTGAATGCCTGGTTCGCCGAGCATGACCCCGACGGCATCATCGGCTGGAACCTGGTGCAATTCGATTTGCGCATCCTCCATGAGCACAGCCAGCGCTACGCCGTGCCGCTGCTGCTGGGCCGCGGCGGCCAGGCGATGAGCTGGCGCGAACATCCCGAGCACGCGCATTACTTCGCCTCGGCGCCGGGCCGCTTGATCATCGACGGCATCGAGGGGCTGCGTTCGGCGTTCTGGCGCTTCGAGTCGTTCAGCCTGGAAAATGTCGCCCAGAGCCTGCTGGGCGAGGGCAAGGCCATCGATAACGTGTACCAGCGGCTGGCCTCCATCGAGCGAATGTTCGCCGAGGACAAACCCGCCCTGGCCCGATACAACCTGCGCGATTGCGAACTGGTCACGCGGATTTTCGAGCATACCCAGCTGCTGGCCTTCATGCTGGAGCGGGCGTGCGTCACTGGCCTGCCGGTGGACCGCAACGGCGGCTCGGTGGCGGCATTCGATCATTTATACCTACCGGCCATGCACCGCCTTGGCCGGGTAGCGCCCAACCGGGGCGAGCGCATGCCCCAGGCCAGCCCTGGCGGTTTCGTGATGGACTCACGCCCGGGCCTCTACGACTCGGTGCTGGTGCTCGATTATAAAAGCCTGTACCCCTCGATCATTCGCACGTTCCTGATCGACCCGGTGGGGTTGATCGAAGGCCTCGCCGCCCCGCAAGGCGCGGTCGAGGGCTTCCGAGAGGCGTGGTTTTCCCGCGAGCATCACGCGTTACCCAGCATCGTGGCGCGCGTATGGGAAGGCCGCGAACAGGCCAAGCGCGACGGCAATACGCCCCTGGCCCAGGCCCTGAAAATCATCATGAACGCCTTCTATGGCGTGCTCGGGTCCCCGGGATGCCGTTTCTTCGACCCTCGGCTAGCGTCGTCGATCACGCTGCGCGGCCAGCAGATCATGCGCCAGACCCGCCAGCTGATCGAAGCCCAGGGCTATACCGTGATCTATGGGGACACGGATTCGACCTTCGTGTGGCTCCATCACGAACATACCGAGGCCCAGGCCGCCGACATCGGCGCACGCCTGGTGGGCCATGTGAATCAATGGTGGCGCGAGCACCTGGCTAACACATTGGGCCTGGCCAGTGCGCTGGAGCTGCAAATGGAGACGCATTTCAAGCGCTTCCTCATGCCCACGATCCGCGGCGCGGAAGAGGGCAGCAAAAAACGCTACGCGGGCCTGGTGGAGGTACCCGGCCAGGCGCCACGAATGGTGTTCAAGGGATTGGAGACCGTGCGTACCGATTGGTCGCCACTGGCCAGAGCGTTCCAGCAGGCGCTGTATTTGAAAGTGTTCACCGGCCAGCCATGGAAAGCGTATTTGCGCGAGTACGTTCGCCGCACCCGTAGCGGTGATCTCGACGAGCAACTGGTGTATCGCAAGCGCTTGCGCCGCCCCTTGGCCGATTACATGCGCAACGTACCGCCGCACGTGCGCGCAGCGCGCCTGGCCGATGCGTACAACAAGGCCCATGGGCGGCCGGCGCAGTATCAGCGCGGTGGCTGGATCAGCTATGTCATGACAACCCAGGGCCCGGAGCCGCTGGAAGCGCGACAAGCGCCGCTGGATTATGAACATTACATCAGCCGGCAGTTGCAACCGGTGGCCGACGCGATATTACCTTTTATCGGGGAAGATTTCAGCGAGTTGACTGGTGAGCAGTTGGGGCTGTTCGAAGACAGTCCCGCTCGCGAATAACGCTTATTCCGCCGCCAGTGGTGTTGGCTGAATGATTTCTACCCAATAATCGTCAGGGTCTTTGATAAACGCCAGGCTCTTCATGCGACCATCGCTCAAGCGTTTCTGGAAATTCACGCCCAACTGTTCGAAGCGCTCGCATGCGGCGTGAATGTCGGGCACCGAAACACAGATGTGGCCAAAGCCGCGCGGGTCGGTATTGCCGTTGTGATAGGGCATGCCCGTGTCGTTTTCGGTGCCGTGATTATGGGTTAGTTCAAGTACACCCGGGATCGACTTCATCCAGCGGTTACGTTCGGCATCATCCTGGGGAATGCTTTTGCGGTCTACCAGGGCGAGGAAGTAAAGGCTGAACTGGGCTTCGGGAAAGTCCCGTTTTTCCACCAGGCTGAACCCCAGCACGCGGGTGTAAAAATCCAGCGAGCGGGTGATGTCCTTGACGCGAAGCATGGTGTGGTTGAACACGAAGCCATGGGTGGCGGCGTCCGGCTGCGGGGTAACGCCGGGTACGGTATCGAGGGTGTTGAGGGTCATGATGTACTCCTGGTGTAGGCGAAGCGATACAACGGTCAGCGGGGGGATACTACGCGGGGCGCAAGGCCGGACAACGGCTGCCCGAAGGCAGAAAAGAAGAAGCCCGCCGAAGCGGGCATATGGGGCGCTGTTCCTTCAGCGACCTTCATCCTGCGCGTATCCCTGTGAAAAAAGCGTGAAGCATTATGCCGTTCAGCGGCGAACCCAACCTTCTACGGTGTCGGCGCCATATTGGTCTTTCCAGGCCCGCAGGCCACGGTGGTTTCCGCCTTTGGTTTCGATCAGTTCACCGCTGTGCGGGTTCTCATAAACCTTTACCACGCGTGCGCGGCGAGTTTTAGGCGCAGCTGTCGGCGCCGGGGCGCGGGAAGACGAAGCCTTTTGTGGATCGAGCAGGGCGATAATATCGCGCAGGCTCTTGTCATAATCCTTCATCAGGCCGAGCAGTTTTTGCTCGAATTCGATTTCACGTTTAAGCCCTGCGTCGTTTTTCATTACCTCGAGCTGCGCGAGTTGCTCTTGTAGGGCTTTCTCGGCAGCGCGGAATTCGGCAAGTCGTGACATGGTATTCGGCTCCGGCTGATGAAGTGTGTAACTAGAGAATAGAGCCTTAAGTCGATTAAGTAAATATCGGCGGGAGTTTGCTACTTGGGTGTTAGTTGAAGGGGCACATGTGGACAAGTAGTGCCCCGACAGGGCCGGGGTTGGAGTGGGCCCACGATGCAGCAGCGCAGCTAAAGCAAAGAGATCTGCTGGCGGTAGCGTTCATAAACGGATTGATACGCCGCCACGTTCGCGCGTTGTGGTTCACAACGAGTAGCGGGTTCGAGCTGAACGCACCGTTGGCACAGCGCCTGAAGTTCACCCGCGCCGGCGCACCACGCGGCCTGTATCGCCGCGCCCAAGGCGGCCGCCTCGGGTTCTGCCGTGCAGATGACAGGGGTTGCCATCACGTCTGCCACCAACTGCCGCCACACCGGGCTTTTCGCCCCGCCGCCGGCCAGGCGGATGTCCGCGCTGTGCATGCCCGCGGTACGCAGCAGGTCCAGGCCATAGCGCAGGCCGAAAGTGGTGCCCTCGACTGCCGCACGGCACAGGTTCGCGGGATTGAGGTTGGCGGCGGTCAGCCCCAGCACCGCGCCGGTGGCATGGGGCAGGGCGGGCACCCGTTCGCCATTGAGGAACGGCAGCATCAATACGCCGTCGGCACCGATGGGGGCTTGCTCGATCTGCTGGTTGAACGTCGCCAGGTCCATGCCGAACAGGCCGCGCACGGCGCTGGTAACGTTGGTGAGGTTCATGGTGCAGATCAAGGGCAGCCAGCCCCCGGACGATGAACAGAAGGTCGCCACGGCGGGTTCCTCGCACACCACCGGGCTCTGGGTATAGCCATATACCGTGCCTGACGAGCCCAGGCTCATGGTGAACAGGCCCGGCTCGATGTTACCCGTGCCAATGGCGGCCATCATGTTGTCGCCACCCCCACTGGCCACAATGGCCCGGGGATTGATGCCCAGTTCCGCCGCCACTTCGGGGCGTACCTGGCCGATGGCTTGATTGGCCGACACCAGCGTGGGAAGCGCCGCGCGCAGGCGCCCGCTGGGGTCGATGCGGTCCAGCAGGGCGTAATCCCATGCGCGTTCGCGCACGTTGAAATACCCCGTGCCCGAAGCGTCGCCGTACTCGCTGCACTTTTCCCCACTCAGCCAGAAGTTCAGGTAGTCGTGGGGCAGCAACACGCTGCTCACTTGCTCGAACACTTCGGGGAATTGCTCGCGCGTCCATAGCAGCTTGGAGACGGTGTAGCCGGGGGCGATGGCCAGGCCGAGCCGCTCCAGCGAGCCCTGGCTGCCGCCGAGTTCTGCCAGCAACCGATCGTTTTCCGGGGTGGTTTCGGTGTCGCACCACAGCTTGGCGGGGCGCAATACCTCGCCGCCCGCGCCCAGCAGTACCAGGCCATGCTGCTGCCCGGACACGCCCACCCCCGCAATGGCCGAGCCCGCGACGCCTGACGCGGCGAGGGCCTGGCGGCAGGCGATGATCAGCGCTTGCACCCACTCGCTCGGGTCCTGCTCGCGCCGGCCATTGGGCGCGTTCACCAGGGTGTGTTCGGCGGCGCCGCGCCCCAGCACACGCCCTGTGGCGGCATCGAGCACCAATGCCTTGGTGCCTTGGGTCCCGCAATCGATACCTAGAAACATGCCGCTCTCCTCAGAGGGTCACCAGCGCGCGTAACGCGCCTTCCACGCCGTAAGTACGCAGCTGGTGCAGTTGGGCCTCGAACGCGGCCACGAATGCCGGCGACGCCGGAATCTGCTGGCCAAAGATTTCCACTACGCCCAGCAGGCGTTGCGCCAGGCCAGCGTCATCGGCAACCAGCCCTTGGCAAAACTCGGCGCGCGGATCAGGGATGCGGTAGTGCTGCCCCTTTTCGTCCACCCCTCGCAGGTACAGCGCCCAGGCCGCCACCACCAGCGCAGCGCGGTTCAAGTCCCCGCCATCACGGATAAGGGTATTGAGGGTCGGAACGGTGAACTTGGGGAACTTCGACGAGCCATCGGAGCACACCCGCTCCAGCTGATCGGCGATGGCCTGGTTGGAGAAACGCTCGATCAGCGTGTTCTTGTAATCGGTAAGATCGATCCCTGGCACCGGGGCCAGTTGCGGTGTGACGTCCAGGTTCATGTAGTCGCGGATGTACTGCACGAACAGCGGGTCGTTCATGGTTTCGTGGACGAAGCGATAACCACGCAGGAAGCCCAGGTACGTCAGCGCCAGGTGGCTGCCGTTGAGCAACTTGATCTTCATTTCTTCATAGGGCGTGACGTCTTCGGTGAATTGCACGCCCACGTCTTCCCAGGCGGGGCGGCCGTCGCAGAAGTTGTCCTCCAGTACCCATTGCACGAAGGGCTCGCACACCACCGGCCAGGCATCGTCGATGCCGTGGCGCTCCAATAGCTGTTGCCGGTGCGCGGCACTGGTCATGGGGGTGATGCGGTCCACCATGGCGTTGGGAAACGCTACCTGCTGCTCGATCCACCCGGCCAGGCCGGCGCCGTAGGTATCGCCCGCGAGGGCGGCGAAGGCGAGCAGCGCCTTGCGCGCCACCTGGCCGTTGTGTGGCAGGTTATCGCAGGACATCACCGTGAACGGCCGAATGCCGGCGGCGCGGCGCCGCTGAAGGCTGGCGCAGAGGAAGCCAAACACTGTCTTGGGCGCCTCGGGATGGGCCAGGTCGTGTTGGATCAGCGGCAGGTGGGCCATGAATTCGCCCGTGCTGTCGTCTATGCAGTAGCCGCCCTCGGTGATGGTCAGCGACACGATCCGAATGTTCGGGCTGGCCAGCCGGGTGATCAGGGCCTCGGGCGATTCCTCGGCCAGTAGCATGTCGCGGATCGAACCGACCACCCGCACTTCGGTGTCGTCGGTGTCGCCCAGCTCGAACAGCGTAAAGAAGTAGTCCTGCCCGGCCAGGTCATCACGGGCCTTGCGGTCCTCGGCCCGCAGCCCGGCGCCGCAGATGGCCCAGTCCAGTGCCTTGCCCTGATTCATCAACGCATCGGTGTAGAACGCCTGGTGGGCGCGATGGAAACCGCCCACGCCAATGTGAACGATGCCCTGCACCAACAGCTCGGGTTGATAGGAAGGGCGTTGCACCTCGTCGGGGAGGTCATCGAGTGCATCCAGGCGCAGCGTGAGGGGGGTAGTCGTCATGATGGCTCCGAAGCGTCAGGCGGCCGCGCGCATGGGGTTCGCCACGGCCAGGCCGTCGGCGTCGAACAGGTGGCAATACTGGGCATCCAGGTGCAGGCTCAGCCGCTGGCCGTACTGGCTGCTCAGGTCGCCGCGGATACGCAAGGTCAAGGGTTCGCCGGCGTCGGTGCGCACGTGGCAGTAGGTGTCGCTGCCCAGCCGTTCGCTGACGTCCGCCACCACGCCGAGCTGGCATTGGCCGGGCTGCGCCAGCTCCAGGTGCTCGGGGCGAATGCCCACGGTCACCGGGCTGCCCTCGGCAAGGCCGGGGCCTACGCGGGGCAGGGTGATGCGGGTGCCGGCGTCCAGCAGCACTTCGCAGCCATCGTTGAACACCTGGCTGACCTGCCCCTTGAGGAAGCCCATTTTCGGCGTGCCGAGAAAGCCCGCCACGAACAGGTTCGCCGGGTGGTGATAAAGCTCCAGGGGCGAGCCCACCTGTTCCACGCGGCCGGCGTTGAGCACCACGACCTTGTCGGCCAGGGTCATGGCTTCTACCTGGTCGTGGGTTACATAGATCATCGTGGCCTGCAATTCCTTGTGCAGCCGGGACAGCTCCAGGCGCATTTGTACCCGCAGGGCGGCATCGAGGTTGGAGAGCGGTTCGTCGAACAGGAAGATCTTCGGGTTGCGCACGATCGCCCGGCCGATCGCCACGCGCTGACGCTGGCCGCCGGACAACTGCTTGGGCTTGCGGTCGAGCAGCGGTTGCAGCTCGAGGATGCGCGCGGCCTCGTTCACCTTGCGGTCGATGTCCTGCTTGTCGCGGCCGGCGAGGTCCAGGGCGAAGGACAGGTTCTTGCGCACGCTCATGTGCGGGTACAAGGCGTAGGTCTGGAACACCATGGCCAGGTCGCGCTTGGCCGGGGTCACCTCGGTGATATCTCGGCCATCGAGTTCGATCTGCCCGCTGCTGACGTCTTCCAGCCCGGCGATCAGCCGCAGCAGGGTGGATTTTCCGCAACCGGAGGGCCCGACGAACACCACAAATTCCCGGTCGCGCACCTCCAGGTCGATGCCCTTGATGATTTGCAGGTCCTCGAAGCCTTTCTTCAGATTGCGCACTTTCAACGTAGCCATGATGAGGCTCCTTCTTGTTATTTGACCGCGCCGAACGACAGGCCGCGCACGAGTTGCTTCTGGCTGATCCAGCCGAAGATGAGGATCGGCGCGCACGCCAGCGTCGAGACGGCGGAGAGCTTGGCCCAGAACAGGCCTTCGGGGCTGGAGTAGGAGGCGATCAGCGCGGTAAGCGGGGCCGCCTGCGAACTGGTGAGGTTGAGCGACCAGAACGCTTCGTTCCAGCACAGGATCAGCGACAGCAGCACCGTGGAGGCCAGCCCGCCCTTGGCGATGGGCAGCAGCACCCGGGCCATCTCCTGCATCAGGGTGGCGCCATCGAGCCGGGCGGCTTCGAGGATGTCTTTGGGGATGTCCTTGAAGTAGGTGTACACCATCCACACCACGATCGGCAGATTCACAAGGGTGTAGATGATGATCAGCCCCAGTTGGGTATCCAGCAGCCCGGCGCCCTTGGCCAGCAGGTAGATCGGCATCAGCACACCCACCGGTGGCAGCATCTTGGTGGAGAGCATCCACAGCAGGGTCTTGCGGGTGCGCTTGGTTTCATAGAAGGCCATTGAGTAGGCCGCCGGCACCGCGATCAGCATGCACAGGATGGTCGCGCTGAAGGAAATCACCACAGAGTTCCAGGCGAAGTGGAAGTAGTCGCTGCGCTCCTGGATGTGCAGGTAATTCTCAAGCGTTGGCGTGAAGAACAGCTGTGGCGGCGTGGCGAAGGCGTCCAGTTCGGTCTTGAAGCTGGTGAGCACCATCCAGAAGATCGGGAAGAAAATCACCAGCGCGATCAGCCAGGACAGCGAGCCCAGGGCGATGCTGTGCAACCTGCGGCTTTGTTTGAGGGTAGTCATGGCAGTGTCCTCAGCCCTTGTCGGTCAGGTTTTTGCCGATCATGCGAACCAGCACGATGGCGGCGACGTTGGCGATGACCACGGCGATCAACCCGCCGGCCGAGGCCATACCCACATCGAACTGCACCAGCGCCTGGTTGTAGATCAGGTACGCAAGGTTGGTGGACGCGAAACCGGGGCCGCCGTTGGTGGTGGTGAAGATTTCAGCGAACACCGACAGCAAAAAGATCGTCTCGATCATCACCACCACGGCCACCGGCCGGGCCAGATGGGGCAGGGTGAGGTGCCAGAAGATCGCCAGCGGCCCGGCGCCGTCGAGCCGCGCGGCTTCTTTCTGTTCCTGGTCCAGCGACTGCATGGCGGTCATCAGAATCAGGATGGCGAACGGCAGCCATTGCCACGCCACGATGATGATGATCGACAGCAGCGGGTAATTGGCCAGCCAGTCCACGGGCTCGGCGCCGAAGAACTTCCATACCGCGGCCAGAATGCCCGACACCGGATGGAAAATGAGGTTCTTGAACACCAGCGCGCCCACGGTGGGCATGATGAAGAACGGTGAAATCAGCAACACCCTCACCACGCCCCGGCCGAAGAATTCGCTGGCCTCCAGCAGGGCGGCGATCAGTACGCCACCCACCACGCTGATGAGCAATACGCTGCCCACCAGCAGCACCGTGTTCCAGGCGCCGGGCAGGAACCCGCTGTCGGTGAGGAAGAAGCTGAAGTTCTCCAGCCCCACGAAGGCGTTCTCGCCGGGGTACAGCAGGTTGTAGCGAATGAGCGAGAAATACAGGGTCATCGCCAACGGCACGATCATCCACAACAGCAGCAGGATGACCGAGGGGCTGACCAGGAACCAGCCAGGATTGCGGAACAGGCGCCGGTTCGGCTGACGAGGGGTCGCCAGGTCGGCCTTGAGGGTAGATGCAGTCATGATCGCGTACCTTGTGAAACCCGAGGGGGGCCAAAACCCGGGTGGGAAGGCCCCCGTGGGAAGGTAATGGTTACTTCGGATAGCCGGCGCGCTTCATATCGCGCTCGGTGCTCGACTGAGCCGCGGCCAAGGCCTGGTCGACGGTGGTCTGGCCAGTCAGGGCGCCCGCGAAGATCTTGCCCACCGCCGTGCCGGTCGCCTGGAACTCAGGGATGGTGACCAGCTGGATGCCCACGTAAGGCTTGTCGGCGGAGCTGGCAGGGTCGGCCATCTTCAGCGATTCCAGCGTTACCTTGGCGAACGGCGCCGCCTTCATGTAGGCATCGCTATAAGTGGAGGCGCGGGTGCCTGGCGGTACATTGGCGATGCCATCCTTGTCGGCCACCAGCTTGGCGTAGTCCTCGGAGGTGGCCCAGGTGGCGAAGGTGCGCGCCGCCTCCTGTTTCTTGGAACTGGCCGGAATGGCCAGGGCCCAGGAGTACAGCCAGGAGGTGCCTTTTTCGGTGGTCTGGTGGGGCGCGAAGGTGAAGCCCACGCTGTCGGCCACCTTGCTCTGGGATTTGTCTGTCACGAACGAGCCCGCCACGCTGGCGTCCACCCAGATCGCGCACTTTCCGCTGTTGAACAGCGCCAGGTTTTCGTTGAATCCATTGCTCGACGCCCCGGGCGGGCCAGACTTCTTCATGTTGGTCACGTAGAAGTTGAGCGCGTCTTTCCAGGCGGCGCTGGTGAACTGCGGCGCCCATTGATTGTTGAACCAGGTGCCGCCGTAACCGTTGGCCAAGGTGGTCACCAGCGCCATGTTTTCGCCCCAGCCTGGCTTGCCCCGCAGGCACAGGCCGTACTGGTCCTTGCTTTTGTCGGTGAGCTTGCTGGCGAATTCGCCGATCTGGTCCCAGGTAGGCTTTTGCGGCATGGTCAGGCCAGCGGCCTTGAACAGGTCGGTGCGGTAGTAGGTGATGGAGCTTTCGGCGTAGAAGGGCAGCGCATAGAGGGTGCCATTGACCGACAGGCCTTCGCGCACCGACGGGAACACGTCGTCGAGCTTGTATTCGGCGGGCAGGTCCTTCATGGGCGCCAGCCAGTTTTTAGCGCCCCACAGTGAGGCTTCGTACATGCCGATGGTCAGCACGTCGAACTGCCCGCCCTGGGTGGCGATGTCGGTGGTGAGGCGTTGGCGCAGCACGTTCTCTTCCAGCACTACCCAGTTAAGCTTGATATCGGGGTGTTGCTCTTCGAACGTCTTGGACAGCCGCTGCATGCGGATCATGTCGCTGTTGTTGACCGTGGCGATGGTCAGCGTGTCCGCGGCCATGGCGGGCCCGATGAGGCCGAGGCAGCAGGTGGCGATAAGGGCGGGTGTCATACCGGATACCCGGCCGGATACCGAAGCGGAAACCGAAGTGCGCATCGTGCTCTCCTCTGGCCCAGGCGTGCCGGGGCCGGTTATTGTTTTTCTTGTCCGCAAGGAAGCGGGGGCGTATGCCTGGGAACGATTACACTCCCGCCTCGCTCAGGAAACAACGCCGGGCAAGCACCGGGACTGATACTTTTTTGCAGTGGTGTGGCCAGGGGTGTTCCCAGGCGGGCGCCTGGTCCCACAGGGCAGGTCAGTGGGGCATCGTGGCGTTGCCCTGCCGCTGCGCGACCCAGGCCAGGAATGCATCGGCGGGCATGGGGCGGCCGAAATGATAGCCCTGGCCGTAGGCGCAGCCAGCCTGGCGCAGGAACTCCATCTGCTCGGCCGTTTCCACACCCTCGGCGGTGACGTAGAACTGCAGCGCATCGCCCAGCGCCACGATCGCTTCGGTGATCGCGCCATAAGTGCGGTCCTCGGGCAGGTCGCGGATGAACGCACGGTCGATCTTCAAGTGGTCCACTGGCAGCAGCTTGAGGTACGCCAGCGAGGAATGCCCGGTGCCGAAGTCATCGATGGCGGTGCGCACGCCCAGCCGTTGCAGGCAGGCCAGCACTTCGCAGGCGTGCTCCTGGCTTTCCATCAACAGGCTTTCGGTGACTTCCACTTCCAGCGCGGCGGCCGGCAGGGCATGCCGCTCCAGCGCCGAACGCACGCTGGCGACGAAATCGCTGCGGTCGATCTGTGGCGCCGCCACGTTGATCGCGATCTGGCCCTCGAAGGCTCCCTGAGCACGCCAGGCGCGCTGCTGGCGGCACACCTCATCGAGCACCCACGCGCCAATGGGAATGATCAGGCCGGTGCGCTCGGCCACGGGGATGAACACGTCGGGGAACACCATGCCCTGCACCGGGTCACGCCAGCGCAACAGCGCCTCGGCACCGGCCACCGCCCCCGTGCGCAGGCACACCTTGGGCTGATACCACACCTCGAACTCCCCATGGGTCAACGCCCGCCGCAGCGCATGTTCGAGCACCACGCGCTCGTGAATCACCGAGGTCATCGCGGGCTGATAGAAGTGGTAGTCGTTGCGGCCCGCTTCCTTGGCGCTGTACATGGCGGTATCGGCATGGCGCAGCAAGTCCGCCGCGCTGCGCCCATCCAATGGGTACAGCGCCACGCCCACGCTGGCCGATACCAGCGCGGCATTGCTGTCCAGGTCGAATGGCTGTTGCATGGCATTGACCAGCCGCTGGACGATCGGCGCGGCCAGCGTGGGGTCGCCGAGGCGCTCGAGGATGAAGCCGAATTCGTCACCGCCCAACCGCGCCAGGGTGTCATCGGGGCGGATGTGCTGGGCCAGGCGTTGCGTCGCTTGCTGCAACAGCAGGTCCCCGAGGGCATGGCCCAGCGTGTCGTTGATGACCTTGAAGCCGTCGATGTCCAGCAGCAGCACCGCGAAGCCGCCGTTGTCCGCGCCAGCCGCCACGGCGCGGTCGAGCCGCTGCCTGAACAGCACGCGGTTGGGCAGGTCGGTCACGCCGTCGAAGTGGGCGATGCGGGCCAGCTCGGCCTCGGCTTGCTGGCGCTCGCCCACTTCGCGCTTGAGGTCCAGGTTACGCCGGCTCAATAACAGGTGCCCGCGCGCCAGCTGTGCGCAGAACAGCGACAGCAAGGCCCCGGCGACCAGGCACAACAGAAACAGGCGCGAGTCCAGCAGGCCAAGCGGGGGCCATCCGCCGTGTGGCCTGGCGGCGAGCCGCCACTGCCCACCGGGCACCTCGATGTCGGTAAATACGTTATGGCCTTCGAACAGCGTTGGGTCGCCCCAGATCATCGCGCCGTCCTTGCCCAGCCCGTCGCTGCCACGCAGCGCGATGTCCAGGTCGCCCTGGGTGCTGATGCCGGCGGCTTCGAGCAGGCCGTCCACCCGGGCGACCACCGACAAGGTGCCCCAATACTGGATCTTGCCCAAGTGGCCGGTGGTGAACACCGGGCGGCGGTAGACCAGCGCCTGCCCGCCCTGATGAAGCTCCAGCGGCCCGGCCAGCACGCTTTGCCGTGCCTGCCGGGATTGGTTCAACAACTTGAATTGATCCGCCACGGTACGAAAATCGAGCCCGATCACGCCTTCGTTGCCTTCGCGCGGGTACACGTCGCGCACCACGTCCTGCGGCGCCAGTGCGATATGGCTCAGGTACGGCAGCGCGCCGGTAACCTGCCGCACCATGCCAGCGAAGCGTTGTGGGCTGATGTCGCCGTCGATGCCGATCAGTTGCGCCAGCCCCTCGGTTTCGCTGAACGCCGAGCGCACCTGGCTTTCGGCGCGGGCGGCCACCGCGCCAAGTCGCAGCCTTACATCGGCGCGCATCTCGCGCTTGGCATGGCGCACGTCCAGGTGACCGATACACCAGGCCAACACCAGCGCGACCAGCAGTATCCCCAACGGAAGCAGGAAGATACCTCGCTGGAGGCAGCGGTCGGAAAAAAGCCGGTTGATTGAAGGCAAGGTCATGACGGGGCTGGCAGGCCTGATAACGGTAAAGGGATGAGCGTGACGCTCGTGCCCGCTGTATCGGCCGCCCCGGTAAAAAATGAATAGCGTGCTTCGTTGTTCCGCCGCTCAGGGTTGGCGCCGGAACACCAGCACCTTGAGCCCGGCCTCGGGGTCGGCATCCATGAACTCCGGGGGGTTGGCCAGCCGTTCGGTGAATATCAGGCCGGGTGCCTCGGTGGCCATGGCATCGATCAGGAAGGCGGCGGGCAGGGCGGGGTCGTTCAGGCAGGCCAGCACTTGGCCGCCCGGCGAGAGAAGCCCTTCGAGCTTGCGCAGTACCTTGGGATAATCCCGCGCAAGGATGAAGCTGCCGCGCTGGAACGAGGGCGGGTCCATCACGATCAGGTCATAAGGGCCTTGGCGAGTCACCTTTGCCCAGGACTTGAACAGGTCATGGGCCAGGAAGCTCACCGCGTCCAGGGCTTGGCCGTTGGCCCGGTGATTGTCTCGCCCGCGGCCAAGGGCCGGGCTGGACATGTCCAGGTTCACCACGCCGCTCGCGCCCCCCGCCATCGCCGCGACGGAGAAGGCGCAGGTGTAGGCGAACAGGTTAAGCACACGCTTGCCCGCCGCGTTCGCCCGCACCCAGCGATGCCCTTGGCGCATGTCGAGGAAAAACCCGCTGTTTTGCGCGCGCCCCGGCTCGATCCAGTAGGCCAGGCCGTCTTCGTGGATCAGCCGGGGGCCATCGGCGTTGCCTCCCAGCCAAAGTGCCGGGCTGCCTTCCAGGTAGCGCTCCTGCAGCAGCAAGCCGGCCAGGCCCGCCGCGGCCCACTCGGCGCTGGCGGTGATTTCCTCCAGCAAGGCGAGCACGTGGTCACGGCCGTCGCCTTCCAAGGGTTTGAACAGGGTGACCTGCAGCACGCCCTCGAGCCAGTCCACCGTCACCTGCTCGAGCCCAGGCCAGCAGCGGCCCCGCCCATGCAGCAGCCGCCGTGCTTCGGCTGGGGGCGCGATGAGCGCACCGTGCAGGCACTGGCGCAGGTGGAGAAGGGCATTGGCATCCATGGCTGGGCTCGGGCGGGAAAAAGGGCGGCGAGTTTAGCCAATGCCACGGCCTTTTCGGAAAAAAATGGAACCATCGCGCACGCCGCGACGGTCTAGAACCGAAACGTACCGGGCGAAGGAGAAGTGTTCATGGCCAGCATGACCGTTGGTGATTTTCTCGTTGAACGGCTGTACCAATGGGGGGTGCGGCGCATTTTCGGCTACCCGGGGGATGGCATCAATGGGGTATTCGGCGCCCTGGCGCGCGCCAAGGGCAAGATCGAATTCGTGCAAGCCCGGCACGAGGAAATGGCGGCGTTCATGGCCAGCGCGCACGCGAAATTCACCGGCGAACTCGGGGTGTGCATCGCCACCTCGGGCCCGGGGGCCAGCCACCTGATTACCGGGTTGTATGACGCCCGGATGGACCACATGCCGGTGCTGGCGATCGCCGGCCAGCAGGCGCGCACCGCCCTGGGCGGGCATTACCAGCAGGAGCTGGACCTGGTGTCCATGTTCAAGGACGTGGCCGGTGCCTTCGTTCAGCAGGCCAGCGCGCCTTCGCAGGTGCGTCACCTGGTTGACCGTGCTATCCGTACCGCTGTGGGCGAGCGCCGGGTCACAGCGTTGATACTGCCCAACGACCTGCAGGAAGAACCCTATAGCGAGCCGGCCCGCGCCCACGGCACGGTGCATTCCGGTGTCGGCTACAGCCAACCCAAGGTTGTGCCATACGAACACGACCTGCAACGCGCCGCCGACGTGCTTAACAGCGGCGACCGGGTGGCGATCCTGGTAGGCGCCGGCGCGCTGGGCGCGGCTCCGGAAGTTATCCAGGTAGCCGAGTTGCTCGGCGCGGGCGTGGCCAAGGCCTTGCTTGGCAAGGCAGTTCTGCCTGATGACTTGCCTTGGGTAACCGGCTCCATCGGGCTGCTGGGGACCGAGCCCAGTTACAAGCTAATGGCCGAGTGTGACACCTTGCTGATGATCGGCTCGGGCTTCCCCTATTCGGAGTTTCTACCCAAGGAAGGCCATGCCCGAGGTGTGCAGATCGACATCGCACCGGACATGCTCAGCCTGCGCTACCCGATGGAAGTCAACCTCACCGGGGATGCCGCGCAAACCCTCACCGCGCTCATTCCGTTGTTGCTGGACAAGGACCGCAGTGCGTGGCGCAAGCGGGTCGAAGGCTGGCGCGCCGACTGGGAGGAGACCCTGACCAAGCGCGCGCTGGTACATGCCAACCCCATCAACCCTCAGCGCGTGGTGTATGAGCTGTCGCCGCGCCTGCCCGATGACGCGATCATTACCAGCGACTCCGGTTCCTGCGCCAACTGGTACGCCCGCGACCTGAAGATCCGCCGCGGCATGCAGTGCTCGCTGTCGGGGGGGTTGGCCTCCATGGGCGCCGCAGTGCCCTATGCCATCGCCGCCAAGTTCGCCTGGCCGGAAAAACCTGTCATCGCGCTGGTGGGCGATGGCGCCATGCAGATGAACAACATGGCCGAACTGATTACCGTGGCCAAGTACTGGCGCCAGTGGGGCAACGGGCGCTGGATCTGCGCGGTGTTCAATAACGAGGACCTCAATCAGGTCACCTGGGAGCAGCGGGTGATGGAAGGCGATCCCAAGTTCGAGGCCTCCCAAAACATTCCGGACGTGCCGTACTACAGGTTCGCCGAATCCATCGGCCTGAAGGGGATCTTCGTCAACAGTGACGAAGCCGTGGCGGGTGCCTGGGAAGAGGCGCTGGCCAGTGACCGCCCGGTGGTGATCGAATTCAAGACCGACCCCAACGTGCCGCCGTTGCCACCGCATATCAAGCTGGAACAAGCGAAGAAATTCGCGTCGGCCTTGCTCAAGGGGGACCCGGACGAGGCGGGCATCCTGGTACAGACCGCTCGCCAGGTGTTGGGCGCGGTGCTGCCCGGCCATAAGAAGGAGTGATACAGCCGGCGTGGGCCTGCGCGGCAACTTTGCCAACAGGCCCATGTGATCCTATATGATGTGGCCATCTTGATCCCACATAAGCAGAACGCCTTGGCGACCGACCTCACCCTTTCTCCCGGCTTGCCCCGCCGCCCCCGCAACCTGGCTCAGGCGCTGGTCGATGATTTTTCCCGGCGCATCGGCGAAGGCGCGTTGAAGCCAGGGGACAAACTGCCCAGCGAAGTGGAGCTGATGGAAACCGGCGGTGTGAGCCGCTCGGTGGTGCGCGAGGCCTTGTCGCGGCTACAGGTGGCGGGGCTGGTGGAAACCCGGCGGGGCATCGGTACCTTCGTGTTGAACGCTTCGGGCAGCGCGAGCCCCAGGCTGGACCCGTCCACCATCGTGACCTTGCAGGACGTGGTGGCGATTCTGGACGTGCGCATGAGCTTTGAAGTGGAGGCCGCGGGCATCGCCGCGCTGCGCCGCACCGACGCGCAACTGGCCGCCCTTGCCGAGGCGCTGGAGCGGTTCGAACGCGCCAGCGACACGGGAAGCTCGCTGGTGTCGGACTTCCAGTTCCATTTGCAGATCGCCAACGCCACCAATAATCGCTACTTTGTCGAAATCGTTACACATTTTGGCACCAGCATGTTCCCCCGGGCCCGGCTCAACACCGTGGCTATTGCCCGCCTGGACAGGCAGCAGGCACACAGCCGCCTGGTGGGCGAGCATGAACATATCTATAACGCCATTGCCCGGCGCGATTTCGAGGCCGCCCGCGCGGCCATGCGCGTGCATCTGGCCAACAGCCGCGCCCGGGTGATCAGTTCTCATGAACAACGCGAGCGGGACGTGCTCTGACAAGGGCGCCTGTGGTTTAGGAGTGATCAACGCGCGGTCCCGCTGGCGGGCGCACGCTTTATGCATGTAGTATCGGCACTATGAAGTGATGGCCCCTGGCCATAGCGGCGCGCGTGACAGGATGATGGACACCGTGGGTACAGCTTGGAGCATGCATGAGTTCGCAGGATTCGACGTTGCCAAGCCTCGCCCGCTTGCTGGCTGAGGCGAGGGAACGGGCCCGGGACCGGGCATGGGCATTCTATCGAGCCGGGGAGCAGTTACTGCTTGCGGGGCGTGGGGATGCGCCTGCGTTCTGGCCGCCGGCCCTGGATGAACAGCAGCTGGACAGCTACTGCCAGCGCGAGCGCCTGCACCGCTGGGCGACCGGGCGCGGTGAGAGTGTGCTGGGCTGGTTGCTGGTCAGCGAAAGCGATCGCGACAACCCCCACTTCTGCGACCTCGCCATGCGCCTGGGCCTGCGCTTGCAAAGCGACGCCTTGATCCGCGCCCAGCACACCCAGCGGGTGCTATACGGGATCACCAACCTGGCCAGCTCCACCCATGACCGCGCCAGTTTCATGGTGGGCGTGCACCGCCAGCTGGCAGACCTGATCGACGCCGAGAACTTCTACCTGGCCCTCTACGATCAGCGTTCCGGGCAGGTGACGTACCCTTATTACGTGGACACCACCGACACCGAAGCGGTGGAGGCCGATGCCAACGAGTACCTGGACCCCGAGCGGCTGTCCCTCACCGGCTATGTGCTGACCTCGGGCCAGCCCATGCTGATCGACGCCGCTGGCATTGCCTTGGCAAGCGCGCAGAACCGCTTCCACTGCGTGGGGCATAAACCGGAATTCTGGATGGGCGCGCCACTGAAGAACGCCTCGGATCAGGTGTTCGGCATGATCGCCATGCAGGTGTACGACGTGGACCGGGTTTATAGCCAGGAAGACCGCGCGCTGTTTCTGGTGGTGGCCCGTCACGTGGCCATGGCGCTGGACCGCATTCTGCACCGTGCTCACCTTGAGCGCACCGTGGCCGAGCGTACCCGCGAGCTGTCGCAACTCAACGATGCATTGCGCCAGCAGGTGAGTGAGCGCGAGCGGGCCGAGCACCTGCAAAGCGCGCTGTTCCAGATCGCCGAGCTGTCCAGCCAGCAGGGCGACATGGCCGAGTTGTTCTCGCGCCTGCACGCCATCGTTGGCGAGCTGCTATACGCCCGCAACTTTTACATCGCGTTGTATGACATCGCTCAAGATGAGGTCACCTTCCCGTATTACATCGACGAAGTGCTCTCCGTGCGCCCTCGGCCACGCCGCGGCCGCCGCGGGTTGACCGAATACGTGATCCGTCAGCGGCGCCCTTGCCTGATCGATTTCGACGACGCCAGCCGGTTGATGGAGGCGGGCGAGATCCAGAACAACAATGATCCGGTGCGCTCACAGTCGTGGCTGGGCATTCCATTGTTCGATGACGAGCAGGTGCGCGGCGTGCTCGTGGTGCAGAGCTACATTCCGCAGATCCGCTACACCCTGCGCGACCAGGAGCTGCTCACCTTCGTGTCACGCCACATCGATACCGCGCTGGCGCGGCGCAGCGCGGCCGAAGCGGTGCATGCGGCCAACCTCAAACTCGAAGCCCGGGTGCAGGACCGCACCCGTGAGCTGGACCTGGCCAATGCCAAGCTGCAGCACGAGAACGCCCACGACGCGCTGACCGGGCTGCCGAACCGCAGCCACCTGCAGGACCGCCTCGGCCAGGCCTGGCAGGAGTTTCGCGGGCAGGGGCGGCAATTGGTGGTGATGTTCCTGGACCTGGACCGCTTCAAGCTGATCAACGACAGCCGCGGCCATCACTTCGGCGACCTGCTGTTGATGGAGGCCGCAGCCCGGCTACGCAGTTGCCTGCGCGATACCGACCTGTTGGCTCGGCTGGGCGGTGATGAATTCGCGGTGCTGGCCCCCGAAGCGCCGGTGGACGTGGCCGTGGGTATTGCCGAGCGCATCCTCGCCGCGTTCGACCTGCCGTTCCATATCGATGGTCAGGCAGTGTTCTCTTCTTGCAGCATCGGCATCGTCAGCGCCGACGAGCAGTTCCACCAGGAGCCGGCCGACCTGCTGCGCGACGCTGATACCGCGATGTACCGGGTGAAAAATGGCGGCCGCGACAGCTATGCCGTGTTCAACCAGGAATTGCGCCGGGAATTTTCTGACCAGGTGGAGCGTGAAGGCGCGCTGCGCAACGCCATGAAGGGAAACGAGGAGCTGGTGCCGTTCTTCCAGCCGATCGTGGATGTGGAAAGCGGCCGGCTGGTGGCGCTGGAGGCATTGATCCGCTGGCGCCAGCCCGACGGCCAGGTGCTGGCCCCTGGGGCATTCCTCCCGGCGCTGGAAGGCCTGCGCCTGATCGGCCGACTGGACCTGTACATGCTGCGCTGCGTGGCCACGATCCTGGCGCGGCCCGAAAACGGCCATTGGCCGCCGGTGCATGTGAACTGTTCCAGCTACAGCATCACCCGGCCTGAATTCGCCGACGAGGTACTGGAACTGTTGGCGCAGTACGGCGTGAGCCCCGGGCGGGTGTGCCTGGAGCTGACCGAAGGCGCGTTGGTGGCCGAACCGGAGCTGGCGCGCCGGAGTATGCAAAAGCTGGCCGATCAAGGCATGTCGGTTGTGCTCGATGACTTCGGCGCGGGGTTTTCTTCGCTCAGCTACGTGCACCAGTTCCGCTTCACCGGGCTGAAAATCGATAAGTCGTTCATCCTGGAGCTTACCTCCAGCAGCCGCAGCCGGGCGATCGTGCGGGCCATCGTGCGCATGGCCGAGTCCCTCGGGCTTTCGGTGGTTGCCGAAGGGGTCGAAGATGCCGCGTCCCTGGACCTGCTGCGGGAAATGGGCACCGGCCAGGCCCAGGGGTACCATTTCGCCCGCCCCATGGCGATCGAGCTCCTCCAGCAAGGCTGGCTGTGACACCTGCCGGCGCGCCGAAGGGAACCCGGCCGGCCCGGGGTTGCCCAACGGCTGTCGAGGAGCCCGCGAATGCTTGAAGCGCTGATAGTGTTGGTCACGGTGGTGGCAATGGAAGGGGTGTCCGTCCTTGCCCATAAATACATCATGCACGGGTGGGGCTGGGGCTGGCACGAATCCCACCACCGGGCGCGTACCGGCTGGTTCGAGCTCAATGATCTCTACGCGGTGGTATTTGCCGGCCTTGCCATCGCGCTCATTGCCTTCGGCACCCGTGGGGCGTACCCGTTGCAGTGGATCGGGGCGGGCATGACAGCCTATGGCGCGTTGTATTTCATCGCCCACGACGGCCTGGTGCATCGCCGCTGGCCCATGCGTTACCTGCCGCGGCGCGGGTACCTCAAACGGCTGTACCAGGCCCACCGTTTGCACCATGCGGTAGGCGGCAAGGAAGGCTGTGTGTCGTTCGGCTTCCTGTATGCGCCACCGGTGGCCACGTTGAAGCGGCGGTTGCGCCAGGCTGGGGCAGGCAAGCCCCGGGATGCCGAAGGTTCATGACGGGCCGCGTTCCCGGGCTTCGCCCCTTTGTAGGGTAGTACTTGAGGGGAGAAGGGGGCCCAACGCCCGATTCTGACTGTTACCCGCAGTACCGACCGGAGCAATACCCCTGTGGGACCGGATGGCCGGCCCCAGCTCCCAGGGACTTGCCGAGCCCGGGTCATTCGAAGGCAAGCGCTGCAAGAAAGCTAGGCATCAACCGTTTAATTTCCCACAGGGGGTGTCCACAGCGCCGCGGGCCGGGGAGGGTGTTGGGTAACGCGCGCGCGGCCCGCGATGTACAGTGCCCTGCCCAACAACATCAACTTTTCGCCTTTGCTGGTGCCCTGGCGTTGGTCCCAGGCCTTCGGCCCCGCGGCGCGTACTTTCAGCCCGATCGCGCGATACACCTCCAGCGCCGTGGCCACCGCCCACGCGCTGCGCGGCGGCAGCGCGCCGATGCCGGCCACCGATGAGGCGTAGTACGGCTCGGCGGCGTCCACCAGCCGAGTGGCCAGGGTGGCCAGAGCAGGGCGATACTCCGGCGCGGCGAGGTCGGCTTCGGGTATGCCCAGCTCGTCCAGCCATGCGCGGGGCAAGTAGCAGCGCCCCGCGCCCGCGTCTTCGACGATGTCACGGGCGATGTTGGTCAGCTGGAACGCCAGCCCCAGGTCGCAGGCCCGCTTGAGGACAGCCGGAGATGTAACCCCCATCACCCGCGCCATCATCAGCCCCACCACGCCGGCCACGTGGTAGCAGTACTCGAGCGTGTCCGCCAAGGTCTCGTAGCGCCGGCCCTGCACATCCATCGCAAAGCCGTCCAGGTGCGCGAACGCATGCCGCGCCTCGATACCATGCTCTCGGGCAACGGCCTGGAACGCCGCGAACGCCGGGTCGCTCATCGGCTCGCCTCGATAGGCTGCTGCCGTGGTTACCCGTAACCCTTCCAGGCGCGCCAGGGCCTCATCGGGCGGCGGGGGCAGGCCGTCATGCCCCAGCACCTGGCCGTCGATCACATCGTCACAATGGCGGCACCATGTATACAGCAGCAGCGCGCTGCGCCGGGTAACCGGGTCGAACAGCCGGGACGCGGCGGCAAAGCTCTTGGAGCCCTGACGCATGGTTTCACTGGCGTGGTCGAGCAATGGCTGGTTCATGGCGCCAGGTCCTCGAGCATGAGCCGCGCCGTGGCCTTGGCCGACCCGATAACCCCGGGAACGCCGGCGCCGGGGTGAGTGCCGGCGCCCACCAGATAGAGATTGGCGATCTCGTCATCGCGATTGTGGGGTCGGAACCAGGCACTCTGACGCAACAGGGGTTCGAGCGAGAAGGCCGAGCCCAGGTGAGCACCCAGCTGATCCCGGAAATCCTCGGGCGTGAATATCCGGCTGGTGACCAGCTGGCTGCGCAGGCCAGGCAGGTAGCGGGCTTCGAGGTAGTCGAATATGCGCTCCTGAAGTTTGGGCCCTTCTTCGCGCCAATCCAGCGGGGCGTTGCCCAAGTGCGGCACCGGCGCCAGCACGTAGTGCGCGCTGCAGCCGGGCGGGGCCAGGGACGGGTCGGTCACGCATGGGGCATGCAGGTAGAGCGAAAAGTCGTCAGCCAGGTGCTTGCCGTGGAAGATGTCTTGAATCAGCCCCTGATACCGGCGGCCGAAGCACACCGTATGGTGGGCTTGCTCGGGTGGCAGGCGATCAAGGCCGAAATACAATACGAACAGGGAATTGCTCGCCCGTTTGCCCGCCAGTACCTTGCCATGGCGCTGGCCGCGGGGGTGCCCGGCCAGCAACTCCTTGTAGGTATTGACCACATCGGCGTTGGAGGCCAGCGCCACCGCGGGGATCGACCTGCCGTCCGCCAGGCGCACGCCACTCACGCGGCCGTTGTGGGTGTCGATGGCGCTCACCTTGGCGTTCAGCTCCAGGCGCCCGCCAAGGTCCTGGTATAGCCGCACCAGGCCTTGCACCAGAGCGCCGGTGCCGCCGCGGGGGAACCACACCCCCCATTCCCGCTCCAGCGCGTGGATCAGGGTATAGATCGATGAAGCGGCGAAAGGGTTGCCCCCCACCAACAGTGCGTGGAACGAGAACGCCTGACGCAGGCGCTCGTCCTTGATGAATTTCGACACCATGCCATAAACGCTGCGCCAGGCTTGCAGCCGCGCCAGGCTGGGGCCCGCGCGCAGCATGTCGCGAAAGGACAGGAACGGCACGCTGCCCAGCTTCAGGTAGCCTTCCTCGAACACCGCCCGCGAGTAGCTGAGGAAACGCCGGTAGCCTTCGACGTCCGCCGGGTTGAAGGCATGGATCTGCCGCTCCAGCGCGGCTTGGTCGTTGGCGTAGTCGAAACGGCTGCCATCCTCCCAGCACAACCGATAGAACGGCGTGACCGGCAGTAGCTCCACGTAGTCGGCCATGCGCCGGCCGGCCAGGGTAAACAGCTCTTCGATCGCGGTAGGGTCGGTGATCACCGTGGGCCCGGCGTCGAACACAAAGCCTTGGTCCTCATACACGTAGGCCCGGCCGCCGGGCTTGTCGCGGGCTTCGAGCAACACGGTGGGCCGGCCCGCGGCCTGGAGGCGAATCGCAAGCGCCAGGCCGCCGAAGCCGGCGCCCGTCACCACCGTCACTGGGGTGTCTGTCATGGTTCTTCCTGTACGGGTGGAGCGTAATCGAACATGGCTTTGACGGCCGGCCCCACGGGCACCGGCGGTTTGCCCATCAGCAGGCGGGCCTTGTCGGCCACTGTGGGGGTTCCTGCGTAAAAGCGTTGAATCAGCCCGGGGGCCAGGCGGTGGAAGCGTTCCAGTACCCGCCAGCGGTTTTGTGCCTCGCCGGCCAGGAACAACATACGATTGAGCAGCCGGAAGAAGCGCTGGCGCCGCCAGAGCGCGCGGCGATAACGATAGAGCTCCGGCTGAAGGGTGTCGTTGTCCAGCCGCGGCATGTCGGCGATCAGCTCGGCCAGTCGCACCGCCTCTGGCAGCGAATACCCGGTGACCGGGTGAAACAGCCCTGCCCGCAGGCCGCTGCGCGCCACGCCGTTGCCTTGAGCGTAAAAGGCATCGAAACGCCCGGCGAGGATAATCGGCAGGCAGCCTTGCTCCTCGCGCACCACCTCGGTGATCGTCCAGCCTTGGGCCCGCGCATAGGCGCCCACCCGCTCACGCAGCCGTGCCGGGGCCAGCGTGCCGTCTTCGGTGTAGTAGGTGTCTTCGATCAGCAGCCGGTCTTCGGCCAGCGGCAGCACGTAGACGAAGCGATAGCCGTCCTGCTGTGCCACGGTGGCGTCCATTACCGTTGGCAGGGCCAGGCCGTGGGGCGTGGCCAGCCGCACTTCCTGGCCAAGAAAGCTCTGGTAACCCAGGCGCAGGTGGCTGGAGGGCTCAAGCCCACGGCCGTCGATCACCACGCTGGCGTGCAGGGTTTCACCGCTGGCCAGCTGCACGGTATCAGGGGTGAGCCGCTTGACGCTGGCGCCCAGCATCAAACGTCGCCCGAGGGCGCCGCTGAGCGCGCGGGCGAACTGCTCGCCGCTGACGCTGCAATAGGCACCGGAGAAGGTGCGCTGAAGGTGTGGGAAGCGCACCTGGTAGCCTGGCCAGCGATGGCTGACGAGCGGCGCGACCCAGCGAAGCTGCTCGGCGGTCAAATCGCTCTCATGGAACGACCAGGTGTGGGCTTCGCCCAGCGTCGAGGCCTGCTCGATCGTGAGCACCGACAGCTCGGGGCGCGCCATTTTCAGGCGCCAGGCAATCAACCCGTTGGCCAACCCCGCGCCGACCAATATCACATCCCACGCGCGCTTCATGGCGTGGGCTCGGCATACACGGGGCGGCGCCGCGCCACGGCCCGCTCGATGATTGCCGCGGCACGCTGGGCACCGCCCGCCAGATGCAGCTCATCATCCAACGCGCTCAGCCGCCCGCTGAATTCCCCCTCGCTGAGCAATACGTCCAGCCGCTGGGCGATGGTTTGCCAGCGGCTGCGATGCCAGGCATGTAAGCCCAGGCCGGCATGTTGTACCCGCGCGGCTACCCCCGGTTGGTCAAAAGCAATGGGCAGGGCGAGGATAGGCGTTCGGGCGACCAGCGCGTCCATTACCGTGTTCAGCCCGGCGTGGCTGATCACCGCGTCGGCCTGGCGCAGCACCTGCGGTTGGCTGGTGAAATCAGTTACCCAGGTGGCCCCGAAGGCTTTCAGCCGCTCGGCCTGGGCAGCATTCAGGCCACCGCAATGGGCGACCAACAGCTGCGCGTTCACCGCCTTGCAGGCTTTGGCGATGCGCCGGAACAGCCCGTAGCGATGGCCCTGCAAGGTGCCTAGCGAGGCGAACACGAAAGGGCGTTCACGCTCCACCGGCCACGGTTGGTCGTCCGCCAGCAGGCGAGACGGGGCGCGCAGCGGCCCTACGTGGTGGAAACACGCGGGCAGCGCGCGGCGAGGGAATTCAAGGCCTGGGAGGGTCTGGCTGAGCTGAGCCAGGTTGGAGAGGTATTCATGCAGCCCGCGGCGAGGGGGCAGGCCGAACGCCTCGGCGCGGCGCGCCAGTACCCGGCCGTGGGGCGCCATCAGGGCGTCGTAGACCCGGGCGGAGGTGGCGTACATCTTGAGCATGCGCGGGTCGTCTTCCCAGGGAAACGGCATGACCGGCAGCGGCACCCCGGGCTCGCGATTGATCGGCAGGGCACAGGCCACGGACACGAACGGCAGCCCCAGCGCCTCGGCCACCAGCCCGCCGGCGCCTTCCATCTGGTCGCAGATCAGCGCGTCCACGTGTAGCGCCGTGAGCGCCTCAGGCAGCTCGGCGCACAGCATGTCGGTGCTCGCGGCCATGTCGCGGATGACCCGCCGCACGGCCAGCCCGGCCGGGCGGGCGGCATGCCGCAGCGTCAGGCCAAGGCTACCCGGTGGGTGGCTCTCCAGCCCGAGCGGATGGAAGGCGATGCGGTTATCCCGAAGCAACGCCCCCGCTTCGAGCTGCTGGAAGAAGGTGACCCGGTGACCGAGGTCGATGAGCCGCCCGGCCAGGGCCTGCAATGCTTGAAAATGGCTGAACAACGGAGGCGCAACCACGCCGAAGTGAGTCACGGAGCAGGCGCCTCCCGTACCAGCGTCGCATGCCGCAGCTGCGCGAGATTGGCCGACCCTGTACAAAAGCAGGCCACCTGAAGCTGGCGCAAGGCGACCTGAAAGTGAGCGATCACAGCCTCCGGTGAGTCGGTGGCGCAGCGTAACACCGCCGCGGCCTGGCCGACCACGTCCGCCCCAAGGGCGATCGCCTTGGCCATGTCGATGCCAGTGCGAATGCCGCCCGAAGCGATCAGTGGCATGTCGGGCAAGCGGCCGCGTACGGCGCGCAGGGCGTCGGAGGTGGGTATGCCCCATTCGCTGAACGCCGCCGCTACCTCGCGCTCGGCGGCGGTGGTGGCGCGCTCGGCCTCGACAGCGGCCCAGTGGGTACCGCCCAGGCCAGCGACGTCTATCGCCGCCACGCCGGCGTCGGCCAGTCGCGCGGCCACCGCCGCGCTGAGCCCGCTACCGACTTCCTTCACTACCACCGGCACCTCCAGCTTGGCGACCGCCTCGGCGATCGCATCGGCTACTCCGCGCCAGTCGCTGTCGCCCCCGGGCTGAACCGCTTCCTGCAAGGGGTTGAGATGGATGATCAGGGCGTCGGCGGCGATCATGTCCACGGCGCGCCGCGCCAGGTCCAGGCCCCCGGGCGTGCGCAGCTGAGCGCCACCGAGGTTGGCCAGCAGCAGGATGTCCGGGGCCCGCTGGCGGATCTCGCGGGTCAGCCCGCGGTCCGCGCCGGTTTCCAGTGCCACCCGCTGAGAGCCCACCCCCATTGCCAGGCCCAACGCCTGGGCGGCTTCGGCCAAATGGTGATTGATCTCCCGGGCGCGGCTGGCACCGCCCGTCATCGAGCTGATCAGCACCGGCGCGCTCAACGGCTTGCCCAGGAAACGGGTGCTCAGGTCGATCGCGTCCAGCGCCAGCTCAGGCAAGGCGCAGTGCTCGAAGCGCCAATGCTCGAAGCCCGTGCGGCCGTGGCTTTGCGCACGGGCAGGGTCGAGCACGATTTCCAGGTGATCGTTCTTTCGGTCAAGCAGATCCACATGATTCATCGCGGCTCCGGGAGTATTCCTGAAAATCCACTGTCAGTTATGCAGGGTCGGCTACTTTGTAGAGGGTTGGTATAGCGTCCGCGCGCTGTTAAGGCAGCACCGCTGGCAAGGCGTTCCCCGGCGCAAGCCTCAACCTTGAAATTTAGTGTCGTAACCAGGCCCCACAGGCGCTCGGCCAACCTTCGGCCGCCGTGGGGCGGTGCCGTACAGCGCGGCACCCTGCTTTTAAACATAGCCGTTTACAGCCATAAAGGATTGCGCCGGATGACTCCCAAAGCCCTCGCCCTGCTTGACGAACGCCCAACCTGTGCCTGGGGGCCGCTGCGCCTGACGGTGGAAGATCGCCTGCAGGCGCTGCTGCCGGAGCCGGGCAATCACCAGGAGTTGTTGGCGCTCGCCATGCGCGAGAGCACTTTGGCGCCAGGCAAGCGCGTGCGCCCCTTGCTGCTGTTGCTGGCCGCCGAGGGCCTGGGTGAAACCCGCCCGGCAGTGCTCGATATGGCCTGCGCGGTGGAAATGGTCCATGCCGCCTCGCTGGTGCTCGATGACTTGCCGTGCATGGATGACGCCCGGCTGCGCCGCGGGCGGCCCACCCTGCACCTGACCTTTGGCGAGGACGTGGCCATCCTCGCGGCCATAGCGTTGCTCAGCCGCGCGTTTGGCTTGTTGGGCGCGGTCGATCTTGAAGCGGATCGCCGGGCCGCGCTGGTGGTGGAGCTATCCCGCGCGGTGGGCAGCCAGGGTCTGGTGAAGGGGCAATACGAGGACCTTCGCGAGGGGCGAAAGGCACGCAGCGCCGATGCGATTGCCCGCACGAATGAATTGAAAACGGCCGTGCTGTTCGACGCCACGCTACAGATGGCGGCCATTGCCGCGGGCGCGACGACCACGGTTCGCCAGGCGCTGGGCGCTTTCGCAATGGAGCTGGGCCAGGCGTTCCAGCTGCTGGACGACCTGCATGACGGTGGCCAGCCCGATCCCGCCCTCGGCAAGGATGTGGGCAAGGACGTGGGCAAATCCACGCTTGTGGCCGTACTGGGAAGTGGCGGGGTGAAACACCGGTTGCGGCAGCATGTGCGGGCCGCCGACCAATACCTGGGGCAGGTTTACGGGGCGGACCAGGCCATTCGGGTGTTCGTGGCGCAATTGTTCGCCCGTTTCGGCTGACCCTCGGCAGGCGCGCCGCTATTGAGCAAGGCGCTCCAGCGCCTGGCGCAGTTGGGCCGCGTCGCTGAACTGCTGCTGGGTTTGTAACGTCCCGCCTCGCACCTCCAGCCATTGCACCCCTTCACGTGCACCTTCATACCGAGGGGCCACCTGGCCATCGCCATCGAGCAGAATGCGGTATTTCGCCGAGCGCATCGCGGGGATCGCGAATGCCCGGGCTACCGAGGGCATGTGTTCGATATCCGCGATATAAGCCGCGTGGCGGCCTTCCAGATAACCGGCAGGCGCCGCTTCGAGCGCCTCGTTCACCAGCCGCGCCGCAGCCATGCTGCGGGCCACCAGCAGCACTTGGGTATCGGCGTTCAAGGTAAAGGGGCGGTCGAATTGGTCGAGCAGCGTCCAGGGGGTGACAGGGTCCCCTGGCTGGATGGCCCATGCAGGCATGCCGAGCAATGACAACGACAGGAACAGGGCGCCGCGATTGAGCATGAAGTGTCCGGCGGGAAGGGGTGGCCCAGCCGGGCAGTGCCCGGCGTCTGCGAAGAGCGGTAGGCTGAGCTTGAGTTATTGCCCGGCTTTTTCCGGGGCGGGCGTGCCGGCCTGGATACGCTTGAAGATTTCCTCGCGGTGAACCTGGACATCCTTGGGCGCGTCGATGCCGATGCGAACCTGCATTCCTTTCACGCCAAGGATGGTGATCTTGATATCGTCGTTGATGACGATGCTTTCGCCGACCTTGCGGGTGAGTATCAGCATTTAATGCTCCTTGATTCCTTGCTAAATATCCGGCCTTGGGTACGTACTCAAAGACGTCCTGACTCTAGAGACGCGGATTGGACAATATAATTCCGTATTTATCCTTCGTCCTATTAAGAAAAGGACTACAAGAGGATAGGTAAAAACGGACGCTAAGTATCGCCTGTAACCCACGTGTGCGCCTAGCGGGCAGGCAATGAAAACAATGAAAACTTGATAAAATTCGTCGGTTTTATGATTTCACCAAAGCGCCCGGGCCGGGCACGGGCGCTGGAGAACCTTGGTTATTGCGGTTCGAAGGCCTTGGCCGCGTCCACGCCGGCTGAACTCAGCTTCACCGGATACACCAGTTTGCCTTCCTCCGGGCTATGAATGAGCCCTCGCTCACGCAAGTTCTTGATGCACAACTCAACCTGCTCGGCGCCTCGATGATCATCGAGTATTTCCTTGCCCAGCCCCTGCGGGTGAGCGTGAAGGAGGCGAGTCAGTACTACTTTTTCCAGTTCGCTTTGCATCGTCAGGTCCTCTTTACGGTTGCCAGTTGCTGCTGTCGCCGCTGAGTTTGCGGTCCAGGAATGTCGCGGCGCTGATCAGCGCCAGATGGCTCAATGCCTGGGGCGTGTTGCCCAGGTGCCGGCCATTTCGATCGAATTCTTCGGCGTACAACCCCAAGGGGTTGGCGTAGCGCAGCAGTTGTTCGAATTCAAGGTGGGCCTTGTCCAGCTGACCCGCCCTGGCCAGGCACTCGATGTACCAGAACGAGCAGGCGGTGAACGCGCCTTCGTCGCCGCTCAGGCCATCGGTGCTTGCGGTAGTGCGATAGCGGTAAACCATGCCGTCGCGCACCAGCTCGCGCTCGATCACGGTCAGGGTCGCCAGCCAGCGCGGGTCGGTCGCGCCCACGAAGCGGAACAGCGGCATCAGCAGCATTGCCGCGTCCACTTCGGTACTGCCCAGGCGTTGCACGAAATGCCCGGCTTCGGCGTCCCAGAAGTTACTCCAGATGTCGCGATGGATCGCCTGGCGCGCCGCATCCCAGCGTTCGAACGGGGCGGGCAGGGAGCGTTTGTAGGCCAGCCGGATGGCGCGGTCGAGGGCGACCCAGCACATCAGGCGCGAATGTAGAAAATGCTGCGGTGCGCCGCGCATTTCCCAAATCCCCACATCCGTGTCCTGCCAGCCATCGCACAATTGATTGACCAGGCGCTGGCAGTTTTCCCAACCTTCGTGGGAGATGGCCTCGCCATACTTGTTGGCCAGGTACACCGCATCCAACAGCTCGCCATAGATATCCAGTTGTTTCTGTTCGTAGGCCTGGTTGCCGATGCGCACCGGTCGAGAACCCAGATGGCCGGCCAGGTGATCGAGATTTTCCTCGGGAAATTCCTTCCCTCCGGCGATGCCGTAGACGATCCGCAGGGGTTCCGGATCCTGGCTGCACGAGCTGACCCGCGCGCGTACCCAACGCACGAACGCATTGGCTTCCTCGCTGAAGCCCAGGCGCATGAACGCATAAACGGTGAACGAGGCGTCGCGAATCCAGCAATAGCGGTAGTCCCAGTTCCGCTCGCCGCCAGGCAGCTCCGGCAAACCGAAGGTACCGGCGGCGAGGATGCCGCCATGCTTGCGTGAGGTGAGCAGCTTGAGCACCAGCGCCGAGCGTTCGACGCTTTCGCGCCAGCGCCCGCGGTAGTTGTTCTTGCGCAACCAGTGCCGCCAGAACGCCAGCGTTTCGGCCAGCAAGCCTGCGACATGCCCTGGGGCTACCCGGGCGTCGTCGGCGTTGCCGAATACGAACTCGGCGCTTTCCCCCGCGCGCAACTCGAATTCCGCCACGGCGGTTTGTTCGGCCAGGCGCAACGGCATCGAGGCATTGAGCCGCACCGTCGGCTGCCCAGCGGCGCTGAACACCACCCCCAGTTCATCGGCGCTGGCCCGGGTATCGGCGCGGCTGTAGTCATGGCGTACCCCGCAACGCATCCTGATGTTGGCGCTGCCTTGCACTACGGTTACCCGCCGCACCAGCAGCGGAGGGGCTTCGGCATCCGGAACAACCGGCATGAAGTCCGTGACTTCCACCACCGCGTCACGGCTGAGCCACCGCGTTTGCAGAACGTTGCTGCCGGGCAGGTAAATCTGCAGGCGGCGCGCGTCCGGCAAGCGGGGCGCCAATTCGAAAATCCCCGCCGCCGGAGTGTCCAGGAGCGCGGTGAACAGTGAAGGGCTGTCGAACTCCGGCCAGCACATGTAATCGACGCTGCCAGTGTCGGCGACGAGGGCCAGGGCCCGCATGTTTCCGATCACGCCGTGGCGCTGGATAGGCACCTGGGCGGTCTTGCGGGCGTCATCCATTGTTTCGAAACTCTGGATACAGGCTCATACCACCGTCAATGAACAGGGTGGTCCCGTGAACGTAGTCGGACGCATCCGAAGCCAGCCATACGATGGCATTGGCGACGTCGGCGGGGTCGCCAACACGCCCATAGGGGATCAACTTGAGCAGGTTGGCCTCGGCATCGCCTTGGGTCGCCTTCTCGTTGATCGCGGTACGAATCGCCCCGGGCGCGATGCCATTGACCCGCACCCGCTGTTCGCCAACTTCCTGGGCGATGGTGCGCATCAGCAGGTCTACCCCGCCTTTGGACGCCGCGTAGTTGGCATGCCCAGCCCAAGGGATCAGCTGGTGCACCGAACTCATATGGATGATTTTGCCGTTGGCCCGGGATACCCACGGGCGAGGGCCTTGCAGGGCGAATTGGCGCAGGGCCGCGCGGGCGCAGAGGAATTGACCGGTGAGGTTGACGTCGATCACCTTGCGCCAGTCGTCGAGACTCATCTGGGCGATGGGCGCGTCTTTCTGCAAGCCTGAATTGGCGACCAGTATGTCCAGCGCGCCGAAGGTATTCACGGCGGTTTCGAACAGTTTGTCGACGTCGGCCTCCTGGCTCACATCACCGCCAACGGCGATGGCCTGGCCGCCCTGGTCGCGAATCTTGCCGGCCAGTTCTTCGGCGGGTTCGGCATGGCTGTTGTAATTGACCACCACCGCCGCGCCCGCGGCCGCCAGGGCCTCGGCGGCGGCGTAACCCAGGCCTGAGCTGGCGCCGGTCACGAGTGCTACTTGTTTGTCGAGCGAGATATGCATCCGGGTGTGCCTCGTAAACATCACTCTTATGGGGACTGGCGGGCAAGGCGATGAGTTCAGCTGAAACATTGCGCATGTGGCGTTGCCTAACCCATGAACCGTCTGGAGCATGACCATGACCAAGCAATCGCAACGAGAAGACCTGGACCACAAGCCTGAACAGGCCGGCAAAGTAGGGGAGGCCAACAAGCAACTCAACCAGCAGGGCGAGGCGCCGCGCCCCGCCAACAAGAACGACCCCGGCAAGGGGCCGGCGCCTACTCAGTAGGCACCGCGCAAGGTTTTGGGTACGCAGGCGAGCGAGGCCCAGGGCCTGGCTCGCCGTGACAATACCGCCCCTTATCCCGCCTCTCTGGCCGCTTCGTCCGCCACCGCCGCAAGGTTTTCGAGGAAGGTCGCCAACGCCACTTCCTCCAGCCTTAGCCCTTTGCGCTGTCGTGGCTTTGGCAGGGCGGCGAGTTCCCCCAGCACGAAGCGCTCCAATACCGCCGGGTGGATGTAGCAGCGCCGGCATACCGCGGGGGTGTTGCCCAGTTGCCGGGCCACATGTTTGACCATGTCCACGATATGCCGCTTGGCGTCAGGCTCGGGCTGCCAGTGCAACTCACGCAACATGGCCAGGGCCAACGCGCTGCCGGCCCAGGTCCGGTAGTCCTTGGCGGTGAAATCGCTGCCGTGCAGGCCGCGCAGGTACTCGTTCACGTCATGTGAACTGACGTGATGGCGCTCGCCATTGTCGTCCAGGTACTGGAAGAGGTGTTGGCCGGGGAGGTCCATGCAGCGTTTGATGATCCGCGCCAGGCGCTTGTCTTTCAGGCTCACCTGATGTTCCACGCCGCTCTTGCCGCGAAACTGGAACGCGATCGCGCTGCCTTTTACTTCCACGTGTTCGTTGAGCAGGGTGGTCAGCCCGTAAGACTGGTTGTCCCGCGCGTACTGGCTGTTGCCCACTCGAATCAAGGTCGCATCCAGCAACGAAATCACCACTGCCATCACCTTGTTACGGGACAAGCCCGGTGTCGCGAGGTGTTCCTCCAGCTGGCGTCGAACCTTGGGCAGGCTTTTGCCGAAGGCGAGCATGCGGCTGTACTTGTTCTCGTCCCGCAGTTCGCGCCATCGCGCGTGGTACCGGTATTGTTTTCGCCCCCGCGCATCTCTCCCGGTAGCTTGCAAGTGCCCACGGGCGTCGGGGCAGATCCACACATCTTTGTAGGCCGGCGGGATCGCCAGGGCGTTGATACGGTGAATTTCCTCGGGGTCGGTGATGCGCTCGCCGTCCGGGCGCAAGTAAACGAACTTGCCCCTGAGCTTGCGTCGCCGGATGCCCGGCTGGCGATCGTCGACATAATGCAGGTCGGGGGGCAGGGCAGGTACGGCAGTGTCCAACATAAGGAAACATCCTTCAGGGCCTGATCCATAGACCGCAGCGCAACCGCCAATGCTCCCTGCGCGAAGGCCGTGGGGAAGGCTTTCACAAAGGTCTTCCACCTTTCCTACAACCAGCTCGGACGCGTCCTACAGACTCCTTGATCTCACTGCCGAATAATCCCTGTCCCGTCATGCGATAGGCGGTCATAGCCAAGGAGGTGTCCCATGTACAGGGCAATTATCGTCGACGACCACCCCTTCATACGCGCCAGCGTCGGCTTGCTGCTCAGCCAGGATGGCGTAACCATCGTGGGCGAAACCGACAACGGCCGGCAGGCGCTGCAGATCGCGCGCGAGCAGGCGCCGGAACTCGCCATCGTCGATATTTCGATGCCGCTGCTCGACGGGCTCACCGTGATCCAGCGGCTGCGCAGCCTGCGCCTGCCCACCAAGGTGCTGGTGCTCAGTTCGCTGCCCGCCGAGTTCTACTCCCTGCGCTGCATGAAGGCCGGAGCATGCGGGTTCGTGGCCAAGAACAACGAACTGGCCGAGTTGCGCAAGGCCCTGCGCGCCTTGCGTGCCGGCTACAGCTATTTTCCCGACGTCACCTACAGCAGCGTGCGCAGCCAGGACGCATTGCGTAGTGAGCGTGAGTGCCTGGCCGAGCTCAGCGACCGGGAGATCCTCGTGCTGCATCATCTCGCCCGCGGGTACACCAACCGCCTTATCGGCCAGAACCTCGCGCTCAGCGCCAAGACGGTGAGCAGCTACAAGTACCGCCTGATGGAAAAACTGGGTGTGCCTTCGGTGGTGGCGCTGGCCGAAATCGCACGGAGGCATCAGCTGTGTTGAGCCGACGATGGCACTTGAAGGGGCGCGTCCTGCTCCTTTCCCTCGCGCTGCTGGCCGGCCTGGCGATTCCGATGGCCTGCGCAGCGCAGCCCACGCTGCATTCGCGGCTGATACCGGGCGAGGAAGCTCGGGCCCGGGTAGACCTTTCCGAGGACGATCGCCGCTGGCTGTGGCGCCGGCGCGCGATAAGGGTCGGCGTCACGCGGCCGGACACTCCACCGTTCGACCTGCTGGGCAACGGCCAGCACTACGAAGGCATCAGTGCCGAATACACGCAGCTGATCTCCGAGCAGCTTCACCTGGAGGTCCGCCTGCAGGCATACGATACCCGCGCGGCTGCCCTGGCCGCCCTGCGGGCGGGTGACGTGGACATGCTTACCGCCGCCTACGGCGAAGAGGCGGAACTGCCGGGGTTGATACGCACACGGCCCTACGCGGCGGACGAGCCCGTGCTGGTGCGCCGCGTGGACAACGCCACCGAGCGGTCGGGGGCCACCCTCGCCGTGGCCGGAGGCTACATTGGCGAACCGGGGTTGGCCCAGCTTGCGCCTGGTTACCAGCTAACGCCGGTGCCGTCGTTGCTCAACGGCCTGGCGGCAGTGGCCGTGGGGCAGGTGGAGGCTGCGCTGGGCAATGCCCGGGCCGTCGCCGCGCAGTTGCCCCAAAGCCCGTTGTCCGGGCGCGAGCAGGTCAGCTTCCTGCCGCCGCGCCCAGAGGGTGTCGCCTTTCTGTTGCGGGCCAGCGACAGCCGGCTGGCCGCGCTGGTCAATGCTTGCCTGGAGGGGGCCGACCCAGCGTGGCGCCGGCAGGTGGAGGAAATCTGGAGCCGTGGCGAAGCGCGCCTGAGCGAGGCCTCCACCCTTGCCTGGAGCGCCGAAGCCCGGCAATGGATCAACGCCCACCCCAAGGTGCGCGTTGGCTATCTTCGGGAATTCGCCCCGCTGAGCTTTCAGAACGACCAAGGGCAGTTCAAGGGGTTGGCGGCGGACCTGCTCGCGCGCATAGGCCAGCGCACGGGCCTTACCTTCGAGCCGGTGCCGCTGGCGTCCCATTCCGCGCTGGTGGCGGCGCTGGAACTGGGTGAGGTCAACCTGGCGGCCGCCATGGCGTCCGATGCCGGCGAGCACAGCAGCCTGCGCCTGAGCAGGGCCTGGTTGACCACCGTGCCGGTGCTGGTGACCGGCGGCGCCTCGCCGGCCGGCGAGGGGTTGGCCGACTGGGGCGGCCAGGTGGTAAGCGCTCCGGCCTCGTTGGCCTCGGCTCACGCGCTCGCCGCTCGCTGGCCGGATATCCGTTGGGAAGAAGCCGCCACCGCGCGCGATGCATTGCACGCGATCACGGCGCGCCATGCCCGCGCCGCCGTACTGCCGTATGAACAGGCAAGGGCGATGCTGGCCGGCAGCCCGGAAAAGTCCTGGCGCATTGGCGCGGTGTTGCCCTTGCCGCCGCGCCGATACGGTTTTGCCGTGGCGTTCAGCGAACATACGCTGCCGGGCATTCTCGACCAGGCACTGCTGAGCTTCGAGCCGGCGGTGCTGGATAACATGGCGCGGCGCTGGCGCAGCGAAATCCACGTGGAGCCGGAGTGGCCCACCCAGGCGCGCTGGCTGGTACCGGCGTTTGCCGTGGCCGGCACGATGCTGCTGCTGGCGGTGGTGTGGATTCGCTTGCTGCGCCGGCAGGTGCGCCGGCGTCATGCCGCCGAGCAGGCGCTGACCGACCAGCTGGAGTTCGTACGGGTGATGATCGACGGTACCCCGCACCCCGTGTACGTGCGGGGCCGAGGCGGTTGCCTGCTCGATTGCAATGCCAGCTACCTGTTGGCCCTGGGCGTCGAGCGCGGCGCGGTGATCGGGCAGGGGGTGTCGCGCATTCCCCTGGCCGACGACCAGGCCGGTGAGTACGAAGCGCTTTACCAGAAAGTGATCGCCGACGGGCAGCCCATCGTCGAGGACCGCCAGCTGCGCCTTCGTGACGGTGGCCAACTTACGGTGTTCCACTGGATCCTGCCGTACCGCGCCAGCAATGGCAGCATCGTGGGCCTGATCGGTGGCTGGATCGACATCACCGAGCGCCAGCGGCTCTATGATGCGCTGCAGGCCGCCAAGGAGGAGGCGGACTCGGCCAACCGCGCCAAGTCCCGCTTCCTCGCCACTGCGAGCCATGAAATCCGAACGCCCATGAACGCGGTGTTGGGCATGCTCGAGCTGGCGCGGCGCAAGGCCGAAACCGGGGAGCTGGACATGCTGGCGCTCAGGGTAGCTTCCGAATCGGCCAGCGGCTTGCTCGAACTGCTCAACGATATCCTGGACATCAGCCGCATCGAGTCCGGCCACCTCACGCTCAATCCGCGCCCGGTTGAAGTGGATGCGCTGGTTCGGCAGGTGGTGGAGCTTTACCACGCCCGCGCCCGCGAGAAGTCCCTTCGCCTGAACCTTACGGTGGAAGACGGCGTGGGCTGGGGCGTGGTGCTCGACCCGCTGCGTTTCCAGCAGGTGCTGGGCAACCTGTTGAGCAACGCCATCAAGTTCACTCGCGAAGGGGGCGTGAGCGTGAAGCTCGGTGCCGAGGCCGTGAACAACGAGCTTGTGGTACGAGTGGTGGTCGAGGACACCGGCATCGGCATTCCCAAATCGGACCTGCGCCGCCTCTGCCAACCCTATCAACAGGCCGGTAACCACCAACTGTCGGGGCGCTCCGGCGCGGGGCTGGGCTTGTCCATCAGCCACCATCTGTGCCGAATGATGGGCGGCGGGTTGGCGCTGGCCAGCCGGGAAGGCGAGGGCAGCCGGGTGGAAGCCTGCCTGCGCCTGCCCCGTTGCAGCGTGGAGAAGCCCGAGCGGCCGGCCAGCCTGGCCGCCGTTCCTCAGGCGCCGGTCAGTGTGCTGGTGGTGGACGATCACGAGCCCAACCGGTTGCTGCTCGCCCAACAGCTCACATACCTGGGCCACCGGGTAACGGTGGCCGAGGACGGCGCCCATGGTTTGCGTGAATGGTGCAGCCGTCGTGGCTTCGACGTGGTGATCTGTGACTGCGAGATGCCCGGGCTGGACGGCTACGACCTGGCCCGGGCGATACGGCTGGAGGAACAGCGCAAGGGCCTGTCGCCTTGTCGGTTGCTGGCCTGTACCGCCGACACCAGCGGCGATCAGCGAGAGCGTTGCCGCGACGCGGGTATAGATGAGTGCCTGACCAAGCCCCTGGGGCTGGAAGCATTGGCCGCGGCGCTGGCCCCGGCCTTGCCGCCGGCGATGGCAACCACGCCCGCCGACGGGAATGATGGGCCGGAGGCGCTGTTGGGGCTGGCGGGCGGCTGTGCGGCATCCGCGCGCCGGCTGCGCGATAGTCTGTTGCAGGCCCTGGCTCAGGATTATCAGCGGTTGCAAGGCCTGACTCCGGCATCGCCGGAGCTTGCCGACGTGGTGCACCGGGTCAAGGGTGGCGCCCGAATCGTGGGTGCCGCCGCGCTGGTGCAGCGTTGCGAGGCCACGGAGCGCGGCGAAGCTCCCCTGCAGGGCTTGCTGGCGGAAATGGCCCGGTTGCAGCAGCACCTCAGGGGTATGGCGTTCAGCCCAGAAGGATCAGCCGGGCGTGGGGCCCCTCGGGGGTCGGCTCCAGCAGCGCGACCGAAACCGGCAGCTTGAACCGCCGTGGGCCGGCGCTGCCCGGGTTGAGATACAGCACGTCGCCCCGGCGCTCGATCAGCGGCTTGTGGGAATGCCCGGTGATCACCACGGCGGTGGCGCCGGGTAACGGCGAAGGGACGTCAGGCAGCTCATGGGTGAGGTAGATGGGCAGCCCACCCACCTCGATCTGCAAATGGTCATCGAGCTCATCGGCCCACGGCAGGCCCCTGTCGTTGTTACCTCGCACCACGCTGAGCGGCGCGATCGCGCGCAGCTGGTCGAGGATTTGGGGCTTGCCAATGTCACCCGCGTGGATCAGATGATCGCAGCCCGCGAGCGCGGCCAGGGCTTCAGGGCGCATCAGGCCGTGGGTATCCGCGATCACGCCTATTTTCATGGCAGCCTCGCCTGGGTAAATGTATTACATCGAAGGTGGCAGTGTGCCGAGCCAGGCGACCGCGAACAGCGCGATCAACCCGCACAGCCATTCGAGCCCCAACGTAAGCTTGAGGTTCGCCGCTGGCGCCTGCCGGGCGCGTTGCCGATGCCACAGGGCCAATGCCAGCATGCCAGCCACGGCCGCCAGCTTCACCCATAGCACCGTCGCGAATGGGCTGGCGCCCGGCAGCAGCGTGCCAGTGATAGCCCAGAGGTTGAGCAGCCCGGTGATGACAATCACCCCGACCATGGGCAAGCCGTAGCGGCCAAACTCCAGTGCCAGCGCGGCTGGGTGCAGCCCCGCTGGCCGTGCGGCGACCCAGCCCAGCAACAGCAAGGCCCCGACCCAGCCGCCGGTCGCGGCCAGATGGAGCAAGTGGTTCAAGGCAAGCAGGGTGCCCGCCAGGCCGCCAAGCATGCCGGTATGCCCAACCGGGGCGAGGGTAGCCAGGGCAAGCGCGGACAACGCCACGGCGGGCCAGGGCGAGCGTTGGCCAGGTAGCCGCCACCACACCAGTTGCACCAGGCAGATGATCACATGGGCGGCCCAGATACGGCCGAAGGCGGTGTCCGCCAATACCGTGCGCAAGGTGTCGGGCTGCAGGCCACTGTGCCAGTCGCCCGCCATTCCGGCGCTGGCGGCCAGCAGCCAGCCGACCGCGGTAAGAAAAGCCAGCAGGGCGACCAGGCACAGGATGGGGTCCATGCGGCGGCGCAGCGCGGGCAACTGGGGCGCGCCGGCGAGCAGTAACGGCCTGAACACGCTGACCCCGAACAGGGTCAACACAGCGAAATAGTGGAAGAAACGAAGTACAACCAAGGCAGTCATGGCAACGGGATGTTCCGCAGGCGAAAAGGCCGGCCCGAGGGGCCGGTGGGGCGGGCTACTTTATCAGCCGCCGCCCCCACGGCCAAACGCTTGCCGCGCCGCCCGTTGCGACGCTTTAGCGCGCCACCTCGTTGGCGGGGTTGAGCGGGGGCTGCCCGGCCAATACAGCCAGAAGGTTGTCCACGGCGCAGGCGGCCATGGCTTCCCGGGTTTCGTCGGTAGCCGAGCCGATGTGCGGCGTGGCCACCACATTGTCCAGGCGCAATAGCGGCGAGTCGGCGCTCAGCGGCTCCTGGGTGAAGACATCCAGGCCCGCCCCGCGCAAGCGCCCACCTTGCAGCGCGGCGATCAACGCCGGCTCGTCCACCACCGGGCCACGGGCGATGTTCACCAGGATGGCGCCCGGTTTCATCAAAGCCAGTTCCCGCTCGCCGATCAATCCTCGCGTGGCCTCGGTGAGGGGTAGGGTCAGGCACACGAAATCCGAACCGCGCAGCAGGTCATCCAGCCCACAATGGCGGGCGCCAAAGTGGCGGTCGGCTTCCGGCCGTGGCCGGTGGCTGTGGTAAAGCACCGGCATGTTGAAGCCAAAGTGCCCGCGCTGCGCCAGCGCCTGGCCAATCCGGCCCATGCCCACGATACCGAGGGTTTTACCGTGCACATCGGTACCGAAATGCGCGGGCCCCAGGCTGGCTTGCCATTGCCCATCGCGCACCCAACGGGCCAGCTCCACTACCCGTCGCGCCGTGGCCATCAACAGGGCGAACCCGGTATCGGCGGTGGTTTCGGTGAGTACGTCCGGCGTATGCGTAAGCTGCACGCCGCGGCGTGTCAGTGCTTCCACGTCATAGTTGTCGATGCCGACGGACACGCTGGAAATCACCTCCAGCCGTGGCGCCAGCGCGAGCAGGCTGCTGTCGATCTTCAGGCTCGCGCCCAGCAAGCCATGGGCGGTGGGCAAGGCCTCCTTCAACGCCGCAAGGCCGGCGCCCTTTGGCTCTTCAATCACGGTGACATCGGCGGCGGCCCGCAGCCGGTCCATCAGGGGCGCGGACAGCTGCTTGTAGACCACGACATGCTTTTTCATCAGGTTGCCTTCTTATACATGGGCGGTTCGGGTGGGCAGGGGCGTGGCTCGGGTTTTCGCGTCGCGGGTGCGCAGGCACAGGGTGAGCACGGCGGAGATCGCCAGCGCGGCGCTCATGAACAGGTACGAGGCCGAAGGGCTGCCGGTGCTGCCGTTCAGGTAGCCCACGATCCACGAACCGGCGAACGATCCCAGCGCGCCCATGCTGTTGATCAGCGCCATGGCGCCACCGGCGACGTTGCCGGGCAGGATCTCCGGCACGATGGCGAAAAACGGCCCATAAGGGGCGTACATGCAAGCACCGGCGAAGGTGAGCAAGGCGTAGGACCACCAGAAATGGGTACTCCCCAGGGCGTAGGAGCCATAGAACGCCAGCGCGGCCAGCAGCAGCGGCGGCCATACGAAGTGCTTGCGCTGTTGCAGCTTGTCCGAGCCCCAGGAGCACAGAACCATGGCAATCACCGCTGCCAGGTAGGGCAGGGCGGACAGCCAGCCGGCCTGCACCATGTCCATTTCCTGGCCTTTCTTGAGAATCGACGGCAGCCAGATCACAAAGCCGTACACGCCAATGCTCCAACAGAAGTACTGCACCGACAGCAGGATGACCTTGGGCGAACGAAAGGCCTCGGCGTAATTCTTCACCGGCTTGAAGCCCTGCTGCTCGGCCTCCAGGGCGCTTTCCAGGGCTTCGCGCTGGGGCGTGCTCAGCCACTTGGCCTGAGCAGGGCGCTCATCGGCCAGTTTCCACCACACGAATGCCCACAATACGGCGGGCAAGCCTTCGATGATGAACATCCAGCGCCACGAGTAATGCTGCACCAGATAGCCGGACACCACGGACATCCACAGCATGGTCACAGGGTTGCCCAGGATCAGAAAGGTGTTGGCGCGCGAGCGTTCGGCCCGGGTGAACCAGTGGCACAAGTACACCAGCATCGCCGGCATCACCACGGCCTCGACCACCCCCAGCAGGAAGCGAATCGCTACCAGCCAGTAAGCGTCGGTCACCACGCCGGTGAGGCTTGCCAGGCCGCCCCAGAGGATCAGGCTGGCGAATATCAGCTTCTTCACGCTGCGTTTTTCAGCGTAGATGGCCCCCGGGACCTGGAAGAAGAAATACCCGAGGAAGAACAGCGCGCCCAGCAGGGATGACATGCCGGGTGTGATGTTCAGGTCCTCGGCCATTCCCGAAGCCGCGGCAAAGCCATAGTTGGCGCGGTCCAGGTACGCCAGGCTGTAGGTGATGAACACCACTGGCATCAGGTACCACCAGCGACGGCTGGCCAATTTCAACGCACTCATGATCACACTCCACTTATTGTTGTAGGTCGGTGTTTTCCGGTCGCTAGCCCTGCGAGTGGGCTCTGTAGGCTTCAAGCTGTTCCAGGTTGGGCAGGCCTTCCATGTCGCCGGGGCTCTGTACGGCCAGGCTGCCGATCCAGTTACCTCGGCGCACCGCCTGGGCAAAGCCCTGGCCTTCGAGCAAGGCGCTGATCACGCCTACGGCGAAGCCGTCGCCGGCGCCCACGGTGTCCACCACCCGCTCCACCGGGAATCCGGCGACCGTGCCCTCAGCCTGCGCGGTGCGGTAGTAGGCGCCTTCCGGCCCAAGCTTGATGGCTACCGCTTCCACGCCGTGGTCCAGGTACCAGGCGGCGATGTCGGGGGGATTCTCACGCCCGGTGAGCAAGCGACCCTCCGCCAGCCCCGGCAGTACCCAGTGGGCCTGGCAGGCAAGGCGGTTGATGCTGTCGATCATGGTGCGTTCGTTGGGCCACAGCGATGGCCGCAGGTTAGGGTCGAATGACACGCTGTGGCCGCGCTCGCGCATCTGGGCGATAAGGTAAGCCGACAGCTCGTGGGCATCGGCGGACAACGCCGGCGGAATACCCGTGGCATGCAAGTGCCGCGCTTCAAGCAGCGAGGGGTCCACATCCGCCACGCTCATTGCGCTGGCCGCCGAACCCCGGCGGAAATACTCGACGGCAGGGTCGCGGCCGTCGGCTTCGCTGGATTTGAGCTGAAAGCCGGTAGGGCGGGTGGGGTCGGTGCGCACGAAGCGGCAGTCCAGGCCTTCACTCACCAGGCTATCGACCACGAAGCGGCCGAAGGAGTCGGCGCCCGTGCGGCTTAGCCAGGCCACGCTGAGCCCCAGGCGCGCCAGGCCGATGGCAACGTTGCTGTCGGCGCCGGCGATGCGTTTGTGGAAACGCCCGACCTTCGCCAGATCGCCGTACTCATCGGCCACGAACATGGCCATGGTTTCACCGAAGCCCAGGATGTCGTACTTAGGCATGGGTGGCCTCCCGCTGCGTGCCAAGAGTGGCCAGTTCGCTCACCCGCTGCTTGACCACGCTTGCCAGATCCTCGCCCTGCAGCGGGTATTCGATGGCCCGCACTATTGCGGGGGGGAATCGGCGAAGCAGGCTGGTCCAGCTGGCCAGGTCCCGCGCTTCAGGTGGCACCGCTACCAGCTTGCCGGCGGGGCTCAGGCGTACGGCCTTGCAATGCAAATACTCGACGTACTGCCCCAACTGGCCCGCGGCGCCAAGCGCGGACTGGGCCTGCCACTGCCAATTGCCGATGTCGAAGGTCATTCCCACGGGAACGTTACGCACTCTGGCAGCGGCGAAGAACTGAACCAGCGGCTCGATTCGACCGCCCTGGACGGTCTGGTCGTTTTCCACCAGCAGCCGCACCGGGCAGTCCTTGAGCAGCGCCGCCAAGGCCTTGAGGTCGGCGTTTGGGGTGAAATGCCCGAGCGAGGTCTTGAGCCACACGGCGCCGGCGCGTTGAGCCGCGGCCAGCACCCCGGCCAGCGCGGGGTTCGGATAGTTGGTATCGGGCTGCCAGAGTTCGAGGGGGGACGAATACACCAGCGTCAGCCCTTGCTCCGTGGCAAGGCGCGCATAGGCCGGCAGATCGGCTTCGGCCTCCAGCAGCTCCTCACGCAGTTCGACATGGCTGGCGCCGGCCTGGGCCAGCAGTTCGAAGCAGGGTGCCTGGCCATGGGCGCGAACGTGATCCGCGCCGAAGCTGGACAAGCTTATGGAAACGGGCTGTTGCATTATTTTTATCCTCTGAAACCGGTTTCAATTCATGGTACGACGCCTGCCGGGGGCACGTGTTCCGGCCAGGTGTCGGTGTGTTCTATGGAGTTTAGCCGCCCTGCCTGGGGGTGGATCCACGCACGATCAGTTGCGCCGGCAGGTCGATCTGGCGGTTGGGCCCGGGCTCGCCGCGCAGGCGGCGCATCAGGCAATCGAAGGCGGTGCGGCCGATGGCGTCCGTAGGCTGTGCCAGGGCGGTGATACCGCTGCCTACCAAGGGGTACCAGTCCAGGTCGTCCAGGGCAATCAGCCCCACATCATCGAACAGCCGGGCCCCGGCCTCGCGCAGGGCCAGGGTAGCGGCGAGGGCTGATACGCCATTGGCGCAAAAGACGGCTTTGGGGCCGCTGCCGCCCGAGGCAAGAAAGCCCGCGAGCGCCGCCGTGAGCCCCTCATCGGTCAATAGCACGCGCCCACGCACGGTGGCGGATCGAGCCACGCCGGCTTCGAAAGCCGCCCGCCGTTCGCTGCGCGAGCTGGCGCCCTGGGCCGGTTCCATCACCAGTGCAAGGTCGCGGTAGCCCCGTTCCAGCAAGTGAGCCAACGCCATATCCACCGCGCCGGCGTTGTCCAGCCCTACCAGGTCGGTGCCGAGGGCTTCGAACTTGCGGTCCACCAGCACGATCGGCATATCGCCCTGTAGTGCCCGCAATTGCTCGGCGTGGCGGCCCAAGGTATTAACGATCAGCCCTTCGATGTTGTAGGCATGCAGCGCCTCGAGCTGGCGCGCTTCCTGGTCGGGGTCGCGGTCGGTGTTGCATACCACCAGGCTATAGCCGTGCTGGCGGCAGGCAGTTTCCACGCCATGCATCACGGCAATGGAATAGGGATTGCGGATATCGGCCATCAGCATGCCGATCAGCCGGGTTCGGCCACGCTTGAGGCCGCGGGCCATTTGATTGGGCCGGTAGCCAAGGTTGGCGATGGCAGCTTCGATGCGCTGTGCGATGCCTTCGGACAGCAGGCCGCGATCCTCGCCGATGAAGCGGGACACACTTGCCTTGGAAACGCCAGCGTGGCGGGCAACGTCGTGCATGGTGACACGGCGAGCAGGGGAAGAACCATTCACGGCCTGTCATCCTTTTGTGTTTGTTCAGGACAGGTTGAAACCGGTTTCAGGAAACCGCATCCATGGCTCCGCGTCAAGCCGCCATTGGTCAGCGGGGCTGACCAGCAGCATTCAGGGGGATATTTTTTCCACTTTCCCACAAGCACTTAAGCGGCGTCCTGCATCCGCGCCCGGCGTGGGTTTTGTACAGTTTCGGTCCCTCCAAACCTAGCGGTATGTCGCGTGCGTAAAGCCATCCTGCTCGCCCTGGCCCTGCTGTGGCCCATCGGCCCAGCCCCCCGCGCGGCCGCGCTCATCGATTTCTGGAACACCGCGCAACGGGGCGGCAACAGTTTCAACCGGCTACCGCCATCGCAAGCCTATTTCGATGCGCTCGCGGCCACCGGGGCTACCTGGGTGCGCCTCGCTTACGAAAAGTGGCCCTCGAGCGAGGCGGATTTCCTCATGGGCAGCGCCGACCGCTATGGCGGCCTGGCGGCGGCTGATCTCCAAACGCTGACCGGCGCGCTCGATCGCGCCCATCGTGCGGGGCTCAAGGTGGTGATCGTGCCGCTGTCACTGCCGGGCATGCGCTGGGCCCAACACAACGACGGCCGTTTCGACGACCGCGCCTGGGCCGATCCGCGCCATTGGCAAGCCGCCGCCTCCTTCTGGGGGGACCTGGCGGCGGCCCTGCAGGGCCACCCCGCGGTGGCAGGCTACAACGTCATCAACGAGCCCGCGCCCGAACGCTTGGGGGGCCTGGCCGAGCATGCGCCGGGCAAAGATGCCCGGGCCTGGTATGCCTCGCAACGTGGGGGCGGGCGGGACCTTCCGGCTTTCTATGCGCAGGTGGTGGCGGCCATTCGAGCAGTAGACCCTCACACGCCAGTGATGCTGGATGCGGGGTGGTATGGGGCGGCCGACGGGTTCGATTACTGGCCCGCGGCCTTGCCCGACCCGAACGTGCTCTACAGCGTTCACATGTATGAACCCTGGCAGGTGACCAGTGGCCCTTCCATGTTCAGCCGGCCACTCCATGACTACCCGGGGCTAGCCTCTTTCGCCGGGCAGGAGGAGCACTGGGGGCGGGAACGGGTAGCTCAATACCTGGCCAATTTCACTCGCTGGGCCGCGCGCGCAGGGCTGCCGAGGCAGCGGATGGTGTTGGGCGAATTCGGCTGCCTGCGCCGTTGGCCCGGGTGTGCCGCTTACCTGAACGACGTACTGGACGCCGCTGAGGCCTCAGGGCTGCACTGGGCTTTTTATGCCTTTCGCGAGGACGCCTGGGATGGCATGGATTACGAGCTTGGAACGGGGCCTGTGCCCTGGGCCTACTGGCAGGCGGCTGACGCCGGTAAGCCAGACCCCATACGGCGCGAAGGCAGCCCGCTGTTCGACATCATCCAGCGACGGCTGCGCCCGGGCGGCGAATGATGCAAAGCCAGCACGCCGGTACAATCCCCGCCTTGGCGCGGCTTTCACACTGAGGGTTTTCAACGTGTCAGGAAATCCGCTCATGGTCGACCGCCCCATCCCCCTGCAAGAGCCACTTGCGCAGCCACTGCCGGGCGGTGCCGCGTCGATGCCGACCGGGCCCAACAGTGTGGTCACGCTGGTGATCAACCATAAGGTTCGGCCGGGTCAGCAGCAGGCCTACGAGGCGTGGCTCAAGCGCACCGTCAAGGCGGCGCGAGGGCAGCCGGGCCACCTGGGGGTGAACGTGATACGGCCCACGGGCGACACCCAAGTGTTTACCTCGGTACTGCGTTTCGCCAGCGCTGAACAACTGCAAAGCTGGATCGACTCCGCCGAGCGCCGTGCATTGGTGGAAGAAGCGCTGCCGCTGCTGGAGGACGGCGACCACCCGATGGTGCACAGCGACGCGGAATTCTGGTTTACCCCCGCCAACAGCGCTGGAAAGCAACCGCCGAAATGGAAACAGGCGGTGATCAGCTATGCCGTGATCCTGCCGCTATCGATCGTGATACCGATGCTTTGGGGCCCGGCCTTCCAGCGCTACCCGGTGCTGGGCACCACGCTGCCCAGCAATATGCTGATCACCGCTTGCATCGTCGGGCTGGTGGTGTTCGTAATCATGCCCAGGGTTACCCAGTGGTGTGCCGGGTGGCTCAGCAAGGATTGACCGTCGGCAGATAAAACGAACCCGCGCGGCACCCCCGGTTCATAAGCTCCAGAAGGTGATGGAGGCGATGAACCGTGGAGTGGAATCGATTTCTGTTCGGCGAAGCCAGCCCCTGGATGTTGCTGGAAATATGCGGCCGTGCGGCCGTGCTGTATTGGATGCTGATGTACTGCATGCGTTTGCTCGGCCGGCGCGTGGTGTCCCAGTACACCTTGTTCGAGCTGTCCATCGTGGTCACGCTCGCCGGCGCCGTCGGGGTGCCGTTGCAGGCGCAGGAGCGAGGGCTTGTGCCACCCTTGATCGTCATCGCCGTACTGGTTTCTATCCAGCGGCTGGTGGTTGCGCTAAGCATCAGGAACGCCAAGGTCGCGGCGGCGGTATCAGGGCAGCCTGACCTGGTCGTGAGCCAGGGGTCACTGGTGCTCCCCGCGCTGAAACAGGCGGGGTTGTCCCGGGAAAAACTGTACGCCCTACTGCGGGACTTTCACGTTCAACACCTGGGGCAGGTTAGCCGCGCCTGGCTGGAGCCGTCCGGCAAACTGACTGTGGTGCGCGCCGAGCAGCCCGAGCCTGGCTTGTGCATCCTGCCGCGTATCGACGAGGCGCTGCGTCGCGAGGCAAGACTGGAAAAAACCCAGTGCTGCTCATCCTGCGGCTATCGTCAGGACCGCAACGCGCCCAAGGCGTGCCCGCGTTGCAACGCCCGACAATGGGAGCCCGCCGCGCAGGAGCTTACCGAATGAGCCCCGATACCGCGGCAACACTGCATCGCCTGCTGGTAGGCAACGCACCCTGGATGTTCTTGCTGGAAGTGGTGGGCAGGGCCATGGTGGTGTATCTGGCCTTGTTCATCGTGATGCGCCTGTTGGGCAAGCGCATGGCGGCGCAGCTGAGTATTTCGGAGCTGGCGGTGATGCTCACCCTCGGCGCGGCCATTGGCGCGCCGTTGCAAACCCCGGCCCAGGGCGTGCTGCCCGCCGTGGTATTGCTGGCCTGCGCGCTGGTGTTCCAGCGAGGGCTGTCGGCGGCGTCCTTCCGTTGGCGCAAGGTGGAAGTGGGCGTGCAGGGCGACGTGACCTTGCTGCTGGCCGACGGCCGTTTGTTGATCGATGAGCTGAACAAGGCCGGCCTTAGCCTGGACCGCGTCCACTCGGAGTTGCGCGCCCAGGGGATCATGCAGCTGGGGCAGCTTCGCCGCGTCTACCTGGAGTCCACCGGCCACTTCACACTGCTGTGGTACCGGCAGCCCAGGCCTGGCTTGTCACTACTGCCGCCCTTGGCGGACGCCGAGTCGCCGGCGCGCACCGAACAGCTGGCGTGCAACCGTTGCGGGCACACCGCCACGGCAGACGCCGACGGCTGGCCGGTATGCAGCCACTGCGGGAACGAGCATTGGGAGCCGGCGGTCACCTGAGCCGCCGGCGCGCCAAGGTGCTTAGACCTTGAAATGCCCCACCATCTCGTTTAATTCAGCCGCCAGGCGAGACAGCTCATGGCTGGCGGCGCTGGTCTGGTTGGCGCCAGCGGCCGATTGCAGCGACAGGTCGCGGATGTTCACCAGGTTGCGGTCCACTTCGCGGGCCACCTGGGCCTGTTCTTCGGCGGCGCTGGCGATCACCAGGTTGCGCTCGGAAATTTCGCTGATGCTGCGGGTTATCTCTTCCAGTGCCGTGCCGGCGCTGCGGGCCGCTTCCAAGGTATGCCGCGCCCGTTCGCTGCTGGTATGCATGGAAGCCACCGCCTGGCCGCTGCCATGCTGGATGCCGCTGACCATGGCCTCGATTTCGCGGGTCGATTCCTGGGTACGATGGGCCAGCGCGCGTACTTCGTCCGCTACGACGGCGAAGCCACGGCCGGCTTCTCCGGCGCGTGCCGCTTCGATGGCCGCGTTGAGCGCCAGCAGGTTGGTTTGTTCGGCGATCGCTCGGATCACGTCCAGCACCTTGCCAATATCACGGGTGCGCTCGGCCAGCTCTCGCAGTTGTTCGGAGGTGGCTTCAACGTCCTGGTTCATCTGCACGATGGCGTCCACGGTCTGGCTGACCCGTTGCTGGCCATCGACCGCCGCGCCGCTGGATTGCTGGGAAGCGGTGGAAGTGGACACAGCATTGGTCGCCACTTCCTCCACGGCGGCGGTCATTTCGTTCACCGCCGTAGCGGCCTGCTCGATTTCGTCGTTCTGCTGTTGCAGCCCACGCGAGCCTTCTTCGGTGACGGCGTTCAGCTCTTCGGCGGCAGATGCCAGCTGGGTCGCCGAACCGCTGATGCGCGAGAGGGTGCCGCGCAGGTTGTCCTGCATCTGGGCAAGGGCGGCCTGCAGGCGCGCCACCTCGTCACGGCCTTCTGGCCGGATAGTATCGGTGAGGTCGCCGGCGGCCACTTTTTCGGCAAGGGCCACGGCCCCTTGCAGCGGCCGCACGATACTGCGGGTCAGCACCAGCGCGAGCACCACGGTAAGGGCGAAGGCCGCCGCGAGCATCAAGGACACCAGCAGGCGGGCGGCTTCGTACTTGCCCTGGGAAACTTCCACGGCCTGGTCGCCGTTGCGCTGATTGATATCGGTAAGCGCCTTCAATACAGGGGCAATCTGGTCGGAGACTACTTTCAAATCCCCGGAAATCAGCGGAGCGATCTCATCTTCCCGGCCGCTCACCGATGCCTGGCGCAGGCGATCGAGGGCCGCGAGGTACTGGGCATGTAGCTGCTTGAGCTGATTGAAATCCTGCTGTTCCTCGCCCGCGCCCACCAGGGAGCTATAACGGTCAATGATCTGCTGGCCCTTGGCGGTGAGTTCGCCGAGGCGGGCGCTGGACTTTTCCACGTCTGCCTTGCCCCGGTTGACCAGCT
>Ga0265797_10000704_pt1 | contig 60957 bp, 64 predicted proteins | sample P2T30metagenome_FD_192433 | JGI IMG/M metagenome (GOLD analysis project Ga0265797, IMG submission 192433) | Plant litter microbial communities from East Loma Ridge, Irvine, California - P2 T30 | ecosystem: Environmental > Terrestrial > Plant litter > Unclassified | place: USA: California... | reverse complement strand
GGCCCAGCGCATCAGCCAGGGGCGCTTCATGACATAGGGGGCGAGCGAGGGTTGCGACATCTTTGCGGTGATGTGTGTGGTGGTTGATGGGGTGGACGCTGGGTGATTTTGCTCCTGGCGTACGTGCAGCTGTCGCTCTTCTCAGGATGGATGCTGGCGGGCTTGAGGCACGTGAGCGGGTAGCTCCGCGAAGGTAAGCGGAATTCGTTCGCGAGAGCGAACCCTTGGAATCTCCGACGACGGACGAAGAAAGCGCGGGTGCTGCTGCTCGCTTGCTGGTTCCTACCCGGAAAGTACGTCAGCCAACAGCTCGCAGCTCGCGCGTTCGAACCGAAGTCTGCAACCATTCGGCGAGCGCCTTTGCCTGAGCTCTGCCTCACTACTCACTCCGCCCAGACAACCTCACCGCCGTGACCGAGCAATTCATTGACTGCTCCGCCACCGCCGCCTCCACTTCCGCCGTCATCCTCTCCGCAGTCACCAGCCCTTCCGCCATCGCTCGGCTTATGCTGCGTTGAATTCGCAAGGCCGGCGTTGCGGGGCCCGAGAACCACCAGCTTCACGAGGAAACAGTCTCCGGGGTCCACTACCACACCACTCACACAATCGCGACACCTCCGAAAACAACCTCCCCACGAATGGCCGGCGCGAACACCCTCACCTGAGCATGAGGTCGTCATACGCGTGCCAAAGGTAGCCTATCGGGGACCATGCAAAACATGTCCTCCGACACCCACGACCATGGCCCGCCCAACACCCTAGCCGCCCCGGCACCGTCGACTGTGCGCCACAGCGCTTTATACACACAACTCGCCCATGCGAGCCTCAATATTACACCTGGATGGGTGAACGCAATCTCTGGTGCCGTGGCAGGCGCCGCAAGTGGCATCGTAACATGTCCGCTCGATGTGATCAAGACGAAGCTTCAAGCGCAGGGCGCATTCAGAATTGAACCAAAGCCAACAGGCCCGAGCGGACGGGAGATGTACCGTGGCATGCTCGGCACAGGAAGGACTATCATACGGCAAGATGGACTGGTGGGATTATACCGCGGCCTGGGTCCGATGATGCTGGGATACCTACCAACCTGGGCAATCTACATGACGGTGTACGATTATTCCAAAAACTACTATACCAGGATGGGATGGCACGGCACGGACAGAGATAAATATCTGTCACATGTCTTCTCGGCCGTATCTGCTGGCGCTTGCTCTACCATTGCTACCAACCCTATCTGGGTCATCAAGACACGACTGATGTCACAAGTCTCACGGACCGCAGGTCACGGTAACCGCACACCATGGCACTACAATAGCGCTGTAGATGCCGCACGGAAGATGTGGAAATCCGAAGGTTTGGGGGCGTTCTACTCTGGTCTCACGCCTGCTTTGCTAGGTCTGACGCACGTCGCCATCCAATTCCCACTCTACGAATACTTCAAGCAACGCTTCACTGGCCTTGAAATGGGTGAGAACACCGAAGGCGGAGGTGAATTCTCCTGGGAGCGCACGCTCGGCGTTCTTGCTGCCACTTTGATCAGCAAAGGTTGCGCAACTACTGCTACGTACCCTCACGAAGTCCTACGAACACGACTACAGACACAGCAACGTCATTACAGCCCCGAGGGCAATAACGGTGTCTCCAGCACAAACCACAGCCAAGGCGTTTCTACTGCCAAGAGGGTGGGCAACTCGGACGGATCTGTCTATCGACCGCGATACCAAGGCGTTGTACAGACATTCAAGGTCATCCTGCGAGAGGAAGGATGGCAAGCATTTTACAGCGGCATGGGAACCAATCTGATCAGAGCGATTCCCGCGGCAATGACGACAATGCTTACATACGAAACCGTCAAGGCTTCAATCTGGCGCTTGCAGAAGGAAGGCAGAGAGATGGAGCAGCAGCCAGAAAAATACGAGCATTAGTGGAAATGTTGACGTTGGAGGCGTCGTGACTGCGCAGAGCAGCAGCATTGAGCATCATTTGCAGCATGGCGTTCAGGCGTGATGGAAGACAGACAGAAACGGGATTGGTTCAAGTTTGCGCTCACGTGTAGGTATCCTGATAAACTCATCCGAATTAGATTTTGACAAACCTGAGTGGGTCTTGGTTTTTTTGTGTTCAGATTTGTCTATCAAGAATCCGGCCTTGAGTATGCGAAGGGTGCGCTAACGCTGACATATCAGACTCGGATCACGTGACGTGAGGAGGCTCATTTAAGATACGGCAACCACCACCAACTTCGAGCTTATAGCACGCCAAAAGCGTAGCCGCGACACGAATTCTGCTGATCAAGCAAACTAATAGGTCGCAGACACATCTAATGCGCACCGTAAAGGCCACCCATATCTCGCCCGACGGGCGCTGGGATCCTCACGCAGCACGGCCCATTCGGTGCAGACAATGATTTGACCAATACACCGCTTTTTTAAGCATATCCAGGGGAGTGATCGAGATGGTCTTTGGTGCGAACCTATCGCGAGCGCGGCGGCTGCGTGGGCGGTCATCAGGTTGTCCTCATTGCGCGAACTCTAGTGCAAACCACACCGATTTTTTTTTTGCGAAGAGCGACCGTCTATTCTTTTATTCAGACATGGGAGTTCGGACTTCTTCTTGGATCTCTCTCGAGATACTGCAGACATCAATTCGCCATCATCAACCTTAACAAGTCAACATCGCGCCTACCCCGACCTCAACAGCACCTGCTTCGACTTACGAAGGCGCCTTCCACGAAAGTACCTGAACTCACGAGTCAACACCGCATCTTGAAACAGCAACACATTTCGCAGACGAAGAACGCAGTCACACGCTCTGACTTACGAAGACACCCTACACGAAATCATCGAATCACTTGTACTCAGTCACCATGGGACCCAACCACACTCCAGTACTGAGCCCCGGGCGCGACAACGGACACCCGGACGATGAGCGGCCCCGGTCCCTTGCGAGAGTCCTTCCTCTTCGGCTACCTGTCAAGCGAAGGGGCGGGTTGCTCGAAGGCCTTGTCGAAAGCTCAGGCGCGGTGCCCAGCGCTCCCTCCCACCCGAACCTCATATCTCCATCGCGTCCCGCTCGTAAAGAGTCTCTACCGAGTTTCCACCACCTTGTCAGCACGATACCCTGCGCTCAGTCCCACCCGGACCTCACATCCTCATCGAGTTCCGATTGCGAAGAGGTTCTACCAAGTTTCCAACAACTAGTCGAAAGCTTGGGCACGGTGCCCAGCGCTCACTCCTCCCCGGACCTCACATCTACATCGCTCCCCGCTTGTCAAGAGGCTCTACCGCTTTCCAACCAACACAGCACTTTGGCTGCAACAATGAACATCTGGCACCGCCACAACGACCGGGAATTGACCGCACATTTCGACCAGTCCACCGACGACGTGTTGGACAGACGTCTCGAACTCAAAGAACATTCTCCGCTGATCAGCGAGGTGAAACTCCAGCTCGTGATCGACCTTGCGGTCAAGCGTCGCTTCGAAGTCACCATCGATTTCACGCAGTGGAAAGATTTCGCACGTGCCGTCCACATTGAGCAGGTGGCGCCGGTGGACGAGGTGCAACACGAGAATATCTTCTTGCCTGATATCCGGGCAGCGATGGAGATAATGCATGATGAAGTGGGAACGCTGGATGGGAAGCCGAATGATTGTGAGACAGTGCTCACGGCTGCGGAGGAAGCGGTGGATGGTGTGTTTTTCCGGAGGGATCTGTACTTGGAGATGGCATAATCTGAGACGCTTGAGGGGCTTGAACGCGGATGTTCGTGAGCTTGTGAGCGGTAGATGTGCTTGGGTGGTTTGCTGGGAAGTCAGTGAAGGACGGAGACTTGTTGTGAGCTACTGAGCTGCTCGAGAGCGCCTTTGGGCGAAGGCTCTCTTGATGGCATGGCGTTATTCTAATCGCACGGATATGGAATATTGACTTTTTGCTTGGATTTTTTAATACCTCGGAGTGAGAGAGGTGTTTTTAATGTTTAACACAGATAGAGGAAAACACATTTGCGCTAGACCACCAGCTTTCGACTGCATCGCTCCTTCCTCATGGAACGCAGTGCGCTCACCGGTCTGCCAGCCAGCCGCCTACTCTTCACTATTCTCTCACTTCTCTATAACTTCATCGCCGAACACCACCATCCAGCGCGTCAACACTCATCAGCTGGTGCTCAATGGGGGCCACCGACAAGGACTCGGACGGCGAAGCCACGCAAGGAGGTAAGTCGGCCACGATCAACAAAGAAATAGACTGTCGCTAACGCTACGCAGGCATCACGGCTACTGGCACGACCGACGCTGACAACCACACCACGGAGCCTAAGGAGCCCTTCCCATTCATGAGACTGCCTCCCGAACTTCGCCTCATGGTCTACCAATTCGCGTTGCGTGAGATTACCGACCCGATAATGTTCCCTTCTTCCGGCGAAGCGCAGAAATCACAGCCATACCGAGGAGCCCTCGCGTTTCTTCATACAAGCAAGCTCCTGCGAATGGAAAGCTGGTTCGCCATGTGGAACAATGTCCGTAGATGTCGCGAGACCTCCTTCGATGACTATCGAGGCGCTTTCAGCCGATATTCCGAAGTGTGTTTCTCCACACGGTTCGGATCACCCGCCTACGAGCAGGCGAGAGAAGATTGGCATAGAGCTTCTCATCGGAACGAGTACATGACATCCATATCCCAAGCCCTGTCAAAGGCCATGAAGGCTCATTATGGAATTCCTGATCGCAAGCTCGAGAAGAGTAAGGCAGCGCTTGGCTCTAGTTCGCACGACAAGGCGAACGAATGAGCTCGGGAAGTAAGTCGGCCCTACGAGCTGCTCATCTTTGTATTTCTGCGGACGAGATCGTTGCGTATGCATACGGGCTGCGATCATCGCTCAAGTGGGTTGGTGTTTGCTTGCTGTTTGGTACTGGCGAAAGGAAGTGGACGATGCTATTAAGATGAATGCAGATACGCTTGCTCGCATGAATCACATCAACCCATGAATTTTGTTTGACGTTGCCACTACGGCGGATTCCCTCGACGATGAGAGCCGTTTCTCGAGTGAGACGCGGCTGAAAGAGCATTTTTTCGACTCGAAGTAATCTACCGCGTGTTATTACTGTTCACTACGAGCCTGCCGCTGAGAGCCCCTGATGCAGGGCTCCATCCTCTCCCACTCAGTCGCATCTCATCCTGTCAGCATCATCTACCGCCATAGCAGTTTTCAGTGCAGCAAAACTCCACCCTCGCTTTTCCTCTCTGTCATTCATCACGAACTTGATCACACGAAGTAGAATCCCCAGCCTCCCTAATACCAGCTCCCGCGCGAGCGCCTCCATCAGGATCGTTCAGTCGGGCACCTTGCCCAGCACGTCAATGGCTGCGTACATACTTTGGATGGCCTGCTTGAGGGTGGCTGAGCGTAAATTCACGGCTAGGCAGTAAACCTCAAGGGCTTCGGAGCGCAGAGCCCGGCTGGCGTGGAGTAGCGCAAGGCAGCCTCGAAGGAGTGGTCGCAGGTGGTCATCGAGGTTTTGGACCGTTGATAGTGATGGAGGAGTGAGAGAAAGTGCGAGGTCCGCGAACACGCACTCGTAGATGCGGATGCGAAGTTCGGGCAAGAGCTTCATGAGAGGAAAATGCTGCTCAGGAGCTTTGGCGATGGCCTTGTTTGACTTTGATTGTGCGGTAGTGAGGCTGTTCAGCGGGTTCTTGCCGCGAGAATTAATCTGGTCCAGCTCCATGTTATACTGTTCGGTGGTCAGCTTGTACAGATGGGCGTGTAGAGGACTTCAGGTATAAATACCATTGAGAAACTGCGAGGGCCGTTGTCGGCTTGCCGAAGATCTGGTGCAATTCCAATGCGTGAGCGAATCTAGAGGACGGGCGGGTATGTTGAAGGTGTCGAGTGGGAGGCAAAAGCTAGCCGTATGTGCGGTTGTAGCAAGCGCGACCCAGCTTGAGTACGTGACCACACCTTCTCAAGAGGTTGGAACACAAGCCCCAAAAAGCAATATACATGCTATTGGTCCATGCCTGAGAGTCAAGACTTGTTCAGATATTGCCAGCAAATAAATTCGCAAAGCCATCAATCGACTCGCGGACTTGATCTAGGGCACCACACTGTCAGTCTCTGATTTGCAGTAGCACGGCTGTGTAGCCTCAAACGCACCTCGCATGCCACGTATTGCCTCAAACGCCGTAGCGTAATTGTCCAGAGTGTTCAAAATACTGTACAGACCCTGCTCGCACTGCGCCAGCAACCTTTGTGGATGTTGTGTTGCAGGCATAGCGCCAGTCTGCATCGCCCAGGCTTGGTTGCATACCATCAGAAGCGCATAGGCGCCTTGCATCGCGCAGCAAGCGAACGAGGGTAAAGTCCGAGGAACTGAGTTGGGTGTGCGATTTCCATCATCACTCGGTGGATAGGGTAAAGCCTCGAATGCTTGCGCGATGTTCAGAGCAGAGGCCAGGCAGATTCTTGAAGATTCGTGCTTGCTGAAAGGGAGTACGATGTTCTTTGCGGAATTGTCTTTGCAGCAGAGTTCAGACGGTTCGGAGGATGGGGACTCGTCGAATGCCATGCTGGAGCTTGCTTGTGACTGTCCGTCGCATGCGCAGGATGTCAGCCACTCTGCGAGGTCTTCGACGAAACCCATATCGAAGTTTGTCGGAGCTTGCTTGAGGTCGCAATATGGCTTCGTGAAGACCGGCAGGTCGGAAAAGGCGCTGTATCTGTGTAACTTGATGCGTGCACTGTGGAGAGAGTCAGCGACGGCCACACAAGTAAAACCATGCACAAATGGAGGCGATCCGACCTGTTGAGCTTCACAATGGACATGCATCTCAGCGCTTGCGCAGCTGTCGCTTCGGGACCTATAGTCTGAGTTGTCGCCTCCTGCGTTCTCCCGCGAGCAAAAGTGATGAGACCGTCAATTCTTGTATGAAGTTCCTGCATTTGTTGGACAGGAGCAGCATATGCTTCTGGGTCTTTCACAAAGCGGTTCATCTCGATGACGAATTGTGTTGCTGACAGAATGGCTTGCTGTGATTCAATAAAAAGAGGCCAGACCTTGAACATACCGTTAGCGGGCTGCGACAGGTTCTTCTTCAACTGGAAATTTACCTCGGAGTCATTGGCCATCTGAGGATATGGTGTTGTGAATCTGGGATCGTTCGGTAGTAGTGTCGGCGGCTATTCTTCGTCAGCACTTCGTCGATTAAGATGTCCGGGATCAAAAGTAAACTAACAGTGCAACTCGCTATGGATGATTGACATGAGCATATATACTGGCGAAATCATCAGTATACTCCGAGTTCAATACAGACCCCAAAATTTGAAAAACTTACAGTCATCCACCACGCCCGTCTTCTAGACTCAGCAAAGGGGATGTCAGAGTCGGTCTGGCTGTGTAAAGACATGTTCATTGCCGACATCAGCGCTTGTCCCGCCCGATCTTGCATCTTGCGAATGTTTCCCCGTTGAGAGTACTCGTAGATAGCCAGCAAACATAGCGAGAGGACACCCTCAAGTTCGATCGGAACATGCGGATGCAGAGGCTGTCTCTGCGGTACGGTGGCGCCGTACGCCAACGCCGTGGACGGCGAGTCTGGTATGTCGGTTTCATCTTCGATCATGGCAAGACAGCGTTGCACTAATTGATGGGCGTATTTCCGCCGTAGAGCAATGTGCGATGGCCGGGACGGGTTGACTACCGATGGGTGCGGAATAAGAGCGAGAACAGCAGAGATTGCTAGCCTCAGTGGAGATGTTTGTGCCTTGTCCAGCGGGTTATTCTGTCGGTCTTCCGCTCGAGTCGAGGGTTGATCTGGACCAATCGTTGATTCAAAGGGTGGCGGAAGGATAGGCAAGTACAAATGTATCCAGCGGTAGTAAGCATCAAGTCTAAGCTTATGTCAGTCCTTCATCGTAAAGTTTTCGTGCTTTAGTCGGGATGTCTCACAACGTCCGATCAGATCCATAAGTACGAATGGGGTCGTCTAAACCATTTGCGCCAAAGTCTGAGGTCTGTAATGCTGGTGGAATAGCTGTCGTTGAGCTTTCCGTCGACTTGGTCATCTCTGTAGGCTGCGTTGGTAGTGCACAGCACCCAGGATTGATCTGAGCTATCGAGTCGTCAAGATGCAAGAGACCAGAGCCCGGAGTGGACAGTGATGATAGGTGTGCTGGACCACAGATCAGTCCCGAAGAGAAAGTAGGGTACTAATGAAACTTACTTTCCCATTCTCGATCAACATCAGAAGCAAAGCTATGGTCGCTTGGGCTTCGTCGCTGCTGAGATGCACTTGATATCGGTGGCTTGACGCGAGGGTACCTCGCGCCACCTCGTCTGCTTTTGACATACACACATTCGCACTGCCTGTCGATACACTGTGGATGCTGATGAGAATTTGCAAACACATCTGATTCAGGATCACCTACTCTATTGCAGGGCTCTTTACCATCACACTTCACACGCAGCGAACGACTAAAATGCTATCAGCAAATGTTGCCAGGATCTGCCTCTATTGTGGCGGCCTACCATGCTGTACATGCGAGCTTGACCGGACGTGAGGCAGCGGGCTTAGCTATCTTGGTAGCCATCGGTATTTGAAGCGACAAAAGGAGGGATCAGCACTAGCCGATTGAGGTGTAAGGAGATGTCGTAACAGACGCTAAAAGTAGGAGCAAAATGATGGTCAGTAGTGGGACGATGGAGTAGATCCTGGGCCGTGCAAAGCCTGTCTGTCACACAGGAGTGGCGCTGAGCGGGGAATGGCGGAGTTCGATTTCTGCACAGGAGTTTACGTACGCAGACATCTTTGTTGTTATATGTGGCGACTTATTATTAATCAGCTCCAAAGGTAACGATACGCTAGCTTTCAGGAAGATAGCGACTTTGATCATATTAGGCATTCCTCATAGTGTCTTAATTTACATTCATAGCAAGTATTGTCGTATGTAAATTTGAGAGTTCCGCATTCATCCGCTTGCTTACATCCTCGCCATGATTATCTACAGATGAATAATCATACTTCGGCTCGAGGAAAGAGGGCTCAAAACTCCGGTCACCGGTTTGTTGTCGATCGCGGGAAATTCAACATCGATGTATCGCGAGATTTATTTAATGTGTGATCTCCCAAAATGCATCGACCACAAGTTTTACTAAAGTAGAAAGTGATAGACTAGCTCAAAGCTGCGACAATCAAATGAGTGGATTTACTGCCTAATGAAAACAAACGATCTATCGTACACTGAACCAAAATCTAGCCCAATCCCAACACCCCCTACTCATCCTTGCCAAAGTCAAGCTCGCTGAACGGCTTGCTCAATCCAACACGATCAATAGTCTTCTGCACCTCATGAGAGCCAGAACCATTGACCTTGCTGACCGAGCTCTTGCGATCAGTATCGACAACCAGGCGAAGCAAGTCCGGGCGCATGTAGTGGCCGCCGAAGTCGTTGAGAGCCTTGCTGAGATGGGTCTCGTCGAGGTCGATGTCGACGTAGACAAGACCTTCGAAGTCCTCTGCAGGCTTGGTGATCAGGCTCTGGCCGTCGGGACCGTAGATGCGAGTGTTGCCGTTGTACACGGTGTTGTCTTCGGGTGTCTTGCCCGGTGGTGTTTGCAGAGCGACGCCCGCGGGAGAGATGGTTTGGAAAGGCGCGAGCGTGAATGATCCGGTCTCGATGGCGTAGGCTGGGGTGACGATGTCGGAGTTGGCGTCGCTGATGTTGGTGTACGGGTCCGGGTACTTGAGGGTGGAGGCGTGCGGGTACAGAGGCCATGCGGCGATGTGAACCTGCTCGCCCTGGGAGACGGCGTAAGACTTGAGGAAGGGGTTCATGTTCTCCCAGCAGTTGAGGTGGCCGATGCGGCCAATCTCGGTGTCCATCACCATGTTGGTGGTGTCGCCGGTGCCGTCGCCGAAGACAAGACGCTCGACGTGGGTGGCGCGGATCTTGCGGCGGTGGTTGATGATGTTGCCGGTCGGATCGATCATAATCTGGGTGGTGTACAAGCTGTTGAGGTCAACTTCGGAGTAGCCCAGAGAAACGAAGATCGAGTTCTCCTTGGCGGCAGCCCGGATGCGGTACATCTGAGGCGAGTCCGAAGGCAGAGAGGCCTCGCGGTACTTCTTCAGGAGGGGAAGGCTTTCCTGGTAGTTGACCTTCCACATCCAGTACGGATATCCTAATGTAGAACGTTAATTAAGAGTGTTCGCGTCTTAGAACCAGAAATGCCTACCAGGGATCCCTATATAATCAGTCAGCAACTGGACGAGGGAATATTCAGCAACCTAAGGATGAGCCAATCTCGTCGATGATTGACAACACCCGGGATAAGGAAGAGGGATGTTGCTCGCTTCAACTTACAAAGCTCAGGGAAAGCAACAAGCTTGCAGCCATTCTTGCCAGCCTCGTTGATCCAATGAATCGTCTTCTCGACGGAAAGCTCAAGGTCCAACCAGCCAGGTTCGGCGTTGACGGCGGCTGCCTTGTACTTCTTGGTGACGTTGGGGGCCATTGTTGGAATGTAGAAGAGTTGTGGATTGATGAGAGTGGTGGGTAAGGAGTTGTTGATGCTGATGATGATGAGAAAGAAGACAGACCAGTGCAGTTATGTCTCGTATATATACCATGCCTGTGACGGTCTGTTCGATGACTTCGAGCTGCAGACAGTGTCCAAACGCCGTGTCGGTGTCGAACCACTCTTCCCCTCTCTCATTGCCGTGCATGTGCAGGAGGCCCATGCAAGAGCAGGGGTCAGTCCTTCTTGAATGTGAGATAGCTATCAAACAACCATACACGCATTAGGCCAAGGATAACGCTTGTCGACCGTTGAGAAGCCCTGCAAGTACGGCTCGCATCCTCATCGTTGATCGTTGCTGCTAGCTCGGCAACTGCATCGCATACACGATGATGATTAGCAAGCTGCATACAGTACGGCATACTGTGCATCGTCAGCATGTGCTATTGGCAACTCCAAGATCCCGGCATGTTTCACGACCGCTGGCTCGACATCGTTCCTTGTCGTTCCGGCAGATTAGATGGGCATAGACTCCAGTTTCCATACGCCGTCTTGGAACGCTCGCTGTACGGTGCCTCAGTTACACATCGAGCTGATCAAACCCTACGCTTGCTTCTCGGACCCAGCACACTGGGACTTGAGAAAGCGAGACATCACCCACAGCTTTTCCACAGGCAGCTATACCCTATCTATGTCTGCAACGTATGTAGGGGGCGGGCACGTGATGTTCGTAAGCATCTTGCTACGACACAAGCTTGTGCACAGCAAACGTATCCAACGGCCAAGGTCCTGGATTTCTTTGCGTAATATAGGTGTAAGCGCTGCTGATAATGGTAGGAAAGCCTCGTTCAGTAATCGATGAACCTCTCCTTCGGTCCTACAGTAGACAAATTTAGCCTAACAGCCAGGATGAGCAAGATTGAGATGACAATCAATCCTCCGACGCGTGAGCGCCACGCCACGGTCAGAGAGGTCCAGCCTCGCGAGTCAGGATTTTCCATTCACCGAGACACCGAAGCAGCAGACACCGGTCAATTCTGATTGGATGCTTCTCAGCCTTGTCATCTATCGGAGTTGGGCGAGGCGACGCGTGATGGCCCTGATGGGCAGCGCGATCCTAGATCTGCAACTCTAACGAGCGTCAGCAGCGAGCGCAAAGGAACAAATCTTCCGCCATTGCTCCGTGCATGTCCATTCCGTTTCGCTAAGAGTAATATATACAGGCGTCCATCCTTCGAGAAGTATTCGCTTTCCATCTACACCCACTCTCAATTGTTCTACAAAAGTGTTCCTTGATACCCATCCCTGCTGTTCAACTTCTTACCTCACTCAACGTCCATCGCGCCTTCCTACTTTGACAATTAAACGAACAAGCACACGACCACACTTACACACTTGCGAGACATATATCTGGACGGCTACTGAATAGAGAGCACTGTTCTCCTGAGCATATACACCAACAAATCCACACACCGCCAACATGAAAGCCTCCCTAACAAAAGAAGATGAAGCCGCCTTCTACAAGTACGCCCTCCAGCACCCACCCCAACCGCACACCCAAACTAACCCTCTCCTCTCACAGCGCAACAGTAAAAGGCGGCACCCTCGCCGGCGTAGTCGGCCTCGCCGTCGGCAGCGCCGGCGTCTACGCCGCCCAACACCGCTACACCCTCATCCGCAACCTAACCCTCCCCTTCAAAGTCTTCCTCGCGGTCTCCACCGGCTCCTTCGCCGCCATCATCGGCGCCGACCGCAGCGGCCGCGCCTACGAAGCTGCGCAGCACCCGGACCGCGACTACCACAGCGCGCGCGCAGCCCAGCTCGAAGCCCTCGATGCGAACGCCTCCCGGCAAGAGCGCGCGCTGCGCTGGGCGAGCGATAATCGCTACAGTATTGTGGGCGCGTCGTGGGTGGCGAGCATGGGCGTGGCGTTTGCGATGGTGAGCAGGAGTCCGATGAACACTGCGCAGAAATTGGTGCAGGCTAGGGTTTATGCGCAGGGACTGACGATGGCGGTTGTGATTGCGAGTTTGGCGCTCGAGGGCGCGGATATGAAGGCTGCGAGGAGTGAGGGGAAGGATGGGAAGGTTACGACGGCGATTAGGGAGAAGAGGAGGTTGACGGATAAGGATCAGTGGATGGATATGGTGGAGGCGGAGGAGGAGAGGATGAGGGAGAGGGAGGCGAGGAAGATCTGAGGGATGGTTGGAGTCGTAAGGATTGTATATGCATGTTGGGTGCTTGTTATGGGGGTGCAGTTTTCACCTCTTTTTGGATACTGGTTTACGTCAAGCGAAGAGCGCATGTACTATTACCACTAGATTATAGATGATGTACGAAAGAAAGCATAGACTACAGCTGCACAGATTTACAAAGGGAACACGGTGGCCATCACTAGAATTCTGAGAGATTCTGGAAAAGACTCATTCAAATTGCGTTCAATGCCAGTGTGTAATATACAAATTCAACCTTGTGCTGTCTGCTGGAACATCCATATCACCGTTCCTATCCCATCCCATCCTAGCCCAAAACGCCTCGCTAAAATAAAAAACGTCCTCAGACGCAGATATCACTCGCTCTTCACCTGCGCAGCAGCCTCCGCCTCACGCACCTTGAGCTCCTGCTCCTCCTTCTCCGCCGCCTTGCGCATATCAAGCAAGATATGCAGCTTACCCATGAGTGAGTCGAAAGCCTCAATAACAGGCGCAGTAGGCAGTGGAATCAAGTCAGGAACGCCAACGTGCGCAAGGATAGCGGCGATCTTCTCGGTCTGAATGGTGCTCTTGGCGATGCGTGGCTTCGACAATTTGTCAGATGCGAAGGAGACGCCGCTGGGCAGCTTCTCGCCGGGTCCAACTTCTGTGACGCCGAAGCGGAGTTTGTCTTTTGCGGAGAGCTTGGTGTTGCTGGTTGATGGGGAGGGCTCGTGTTGTTGCGTGCCGGCGTTCGACTCGCGTGGGCGTCCTGGAGCGGGCGTTTGGCCTGCGGCGGGAGTCTCGATGGATGTGGCGGACTGCCCGGCTCCTGATTTGAGGCGCTGAGTCTTGCGCTGGCGGTCGGCGTTAACGAGTTGCTGCCAGAGCGTGTGCAGTGCTTGCGATGTCGAGTATTGGTAGCTGTTGGTGCCTGCCTTGGGGTAGTCCAGGCGCTTGCGAAGATCCTCACGCAAGTTGTCGAGAGATTCCTGGTTGGCCATGATGCGCTGCAGCTCTGCAAGTAACACTGCTTCCTCGTCGACCTCGTCTTTCTTGCGGTGAAGATGGCCTTCTGCTAAGCGCTTCCGTGAAGTCTCCTGCTTTGGATTGAAGTCCTTGAGCGTCTCGTACATTTTGTACTGTGGCGCTGTCATGGACTGGATCGGCGTTTCGATCTGCAGCATCACAGCAGAAACAGAGTAAAAGCGCGCTTTGAGGTCCTCCATAGACCGTTCCGGTTTCTCATAGCGGTCGATGATGACAGTCCACTTGCCGTTGCACTCCTTGTAAGTGTCGACGAGATATCGCGTCTCCTCGAGGCTCCAGTTGGGATCTTTGAGGTGATCTTCGTATTGCGCATCATCAAAATTGGGCACTTCTGGCTCAACATTGTATTTGGCGAATGATGGTGTTTCGGTGGCGGCCTTTTGCCAGTGTTTGAGTAATGGGAGGTCCGGTCGGTTGCCAGTGGAGGTCTGCTCCCAGTGAGCGGGCGGGCGTGAGACGCGGGCGCGCTTGAAAGATCGCACTGGCGCCGCCGATGCGCGCCTCTCGGTCGCCGCCATCATTCAAAATTTCGAGAGAGCAGTCCAGAAGATTTATCGATGGTCCCAGCAGAGTATGAGAATTTTCCAGAGTAGATTGCGCGTGGTTTTGATGATTTTCTGTTGCGCTTGCACACGTCGTCGTCGTCGCGATTTCCTCCCAGCGAACGTCGCTGTCCCGCTTCGGTCACGACTTTTGGTTCCGACGCTTCATGTTTGATCGGTCCAGAATTCTTGGCATCAGCACCGGCACAAGTGAGGAGGTGTATAGCACTACACCTCCGCATGATGGCTGTTGAGTGATTATGTCAGTACTAGCATGTCGTGTGACCCGCCAGCCTCGTTCTAACCCAAGCGCGTGGATGAATGATCCCATCTGTGATTGCTTGGGTCATGCACTAAAGCACCATTTGGGCCAGTCTCGACTCAAGATTCGCTACCTATCTAAATCTAGCCCATCGTGCAGATGTGGCTGTCAAGCGTGCCGCCTGAGCCGCCTTCCAGAGATTCTGCACCTGGTAGGGGGTAGCTTTCCCGGCTCGTCTGCTCATGGGTTTTCTTCCACCGTCGTAGACGATACGGCTGGCAGCGGATCAATACTTGTCTGACACCTCTGAGGGACCTCACAGCAACCATTAACCTCGTGCGCGGACACGCGCTCACGGCTCCGCCATGTCACGTGGTAGTTACCCGGCACACAAGCTCTATACCAGCGTCCATGCTGTGCTCATAAGCTGGGCATCCGACGGGAAAGACAATGAAGAATGTGCGAGACAGCTGAGGAGCATGCATGAGCAGCTTTGCCAGCTCAGAGACGCTTTGAAGTTCCAATACGCTTTCCAAACTGAAGAGTGGCAACTGACGAGGGATGGTTCCCGGCGTAAATTCACGAGAAAGTTGTCAGACCTTATATCAACACAAGATGAAAAGGAAGACAGCACGCTGCTTATACTGTATTATGCTGGCCACGGTGCCGTTGACAACAATATGCACCTCTTATGGAGATGGTAGGTCTATGACGAATGAAGGATACAACATTACAGTCGATTCTAACGGAGTTCCAGTTGGGACGGAGATGATTCGCCGGATATCGACTGGACCAGTACTCAAAATGTTCTTCTTGACGATGGTTTCAAGCCAGATGTTCTCATAATCCTGGACTGTTGCAGTGCAGGCAGTTCCGTTCTGGCTCCGATCAGCAAGCAGAGTGTCGACAATGTCGTGTATCTGCTTGCTGCGTCAGGCGCCCACAGTACTACCGTGCTCAGCGGTACAACGACTTACACTTCGGTTCTGATTGAAGAGCTTATCACCGAAGGCGTGCTCAATCAAGGTATACAGGCCTCGCAGTTATCAACTCGTGTCGCTGCCCGCCTTAACCGGATCGGAGGCAGCCTAAGTTCCGGCGGGTTCATTCTGCGGTCCCATCCCATGGATGATCGTGGAATTCGACTGGCTCGACATAGGAGGTCTAGCAGCAGGGTGAATCGTAATGCGATAACAGCCACGCACACGAGGGGATCTTCATATCCAGTCGCCCAAGGGAACCTTGGTCAAGATATCGACACTTCCGCGAGTGTCGAGACACAACGTCAGAGCCAGAACATGACAGATGTGGGTCGTCCAGGATCTCGCGACTTACCTTTGAGGACTCCACACGTCGTAGACGATTCAGCCGTGGCCACGCAAGATTCCATATCCGATGTTTTGGTGGAAGACTTCGATTTGCTACACTCAATCTGGGTTGACGACCTTGGATGGCGATCAAGTCAGATCGACAAAGCTCACGAGGGATCTTGCAACTGGATCTGCGACGTTCCAGTCTTCCGAGATTGGGCACAAGGTGATAGCGTCAGTATGTTTTGGATCCAAGGCAAAGCTGGAAGCGGAAAGTCGACATTGATGAAATGGATAACTCAAAGCCAGGCATTCAGCGATATGCTCTCGGAGTCGGCGCATATGCGAAATTACAGGATCGTTTTTAGTCAGTTCTGGGCTTCTGGAACGCCCCTGCAAAGAAGTGATGAGGGCCTACTGCGCTCTATTTTGTTTCAAATCCTCCAGGGCCAGCCGAGTCTTGTGCAAGTGGTGAAGCGCATGGCACCCGAGCAAGGCGCTCACTGGGACATCGCCAGGTTGAGCAGCGCCCTCGAACTGGTATTATCGCCAGGACCAGATGGCATTTCTCTGGAGAACCCACTCGTAATCTTCGTTGACGGCCTGGATGAATATGACGGGCGCCAGCTTGAGCTTGTGCACATGTTGCGGAAGTTAGGAAGAGCACATCATGCCAATGCGCCCTGTGTCAAGCTTTGTGTCTCGAGCCGTCCGGAGCCAGGACTGCAATTCGGACTTGCTGCATGTCCTACTTTGAGAGTCGAAGATCATACCTCTCGTGCTATCGCAAATTATGCAACTCAGGCTGTTGCTGCGATTGCAGCCGGAACAGGGCTTCTCGCTGAACCGTTAAGCTCAGGCCTCACATCTGCGTCTGGTGGCGTCTTTCTGCTAGCATTTTTGGGAGTGAAACAGATAAGGCAGGGTATCAGCCGCGGAGAGACTCAGGAGAGCTTACAGTCGACCTTGATGAACATGTCGCCAAATCTCGAGGCACTCTACGATCGCATGATCTTCGAAAGTGGGAACGCCGCAAAGGCCGCTATGATGGTCCAGATAGTCCAAGCTTCGCAGCTGGAGATCATGAGCTCTTCCGGAACGACGATTGCACCAGTACTCACCACAATGGATGTACACTTCGCGCTTCACGGTACACCCCCGACCTCGATTATACGCTCGGGCAGTATTCAAGATATGAGCGATGTCGACGAGCGAATGATTGACAGAGATGTCCAACGCACATTGACTAAATTGATGGGCGGTATGCTCTCAGTCGCAGAGTCTGCCGGAGCTCGACACTCGAACGCGGGAAAACGAGGCAGAATAATATCGTACTCGCATCTCACTGTCCGCAATTTCATAGAGCAGAAGGAGATTTACGACAAAGCACGACGCTCAATTCCCGACTTTGACGTCAATCTGGCGTTGCTCGGATCTATTGTCATACAGCTCCAGTGCTTGAAATTTTCTAGGAGTCCATCAGCCTCATACGTCGAAGCATACGAGCTTGGGTGTTGGCCAATGGTCGAGAGAGCTATGGTATACGCATCACGAGTAAGGCAAGGCCACCGGCGTCTCCTTTTGTGCTTCTTGGATGCACTTGATAGAACGATGACAACGCAGCTTGAGTTCTGGACAAGCCGCTCAGGTTCGAATCGACACTGGTCTAGTTTTCTGTCGCCCGACAACAAAGACTCGAATGAGTCGAGAGACACGTTTCTCTCACTTGCAATACGTTGTTCAGTACTGCACTATATCGACGACAAGCTTGACAATGAACCGGACGTCGTACGCAGAAAGCAAGGAAGACCACTCTTGGACTACGCCTTGCTGCCTTCCAGCAATATCGCAATGGCTGTACAGACAATCAATCCCGATGTCGTGAGAAGTCTGCTTCGACATGGTGCTCAGCTCGACGATACGTTTGCAGGTCAAAGCGTGGAGCAGAGGTTCTTCACTCGATACCGTTCTGCTAGACTTGGATCGGCATCCACTAATATGACTGGAAAAATTGATGCTTTTGCGCAAACACTCCAAATCATACAAGAACATCGGCAGAATTACCAAGGGCAAGAACATCGGCAGAATGGCCAAGAGCGTCCGCGGGATACTTCTACAGGCTCAACTATTGTTGCTCTATGGCATGTTGCTCTGGCTATGGGACGTATTGGCCTTGGCATATAAATGGAGTTCAATCCGATCGCGCATCTACAAGCTAAGGTTTTAAGTTGGAACCACATCAGATCAACGCTTGCGTCACAGTTGGTGCAGGCTAGTGATCGCATGTTCATTCGCAAACCACCTCGTAGTATTGATGGGAAGATGCATCCTCCACTATAGTCGTCTCTTGTCCTCTGCTCTCTCTGGCGTACCTCTGTCCGTGTTAGTCGTGAATTGAGAGCCGTAAGGAATGGAGTTGGACACACGGTACCGAAAGGAATTGGCCAATACTTCATGCGCACGAAGGTGAAGAACACAACAAGACCGTCATCGCCTGGCGAAGTCTAGAAAAAGATCAGTATCAAATGCAGCAAATTTCCAGAACAAAAGCGCACCTCATGATGTTCCCAGCCTGTAGCTGAATGACCCTGCGAAAACTCTCCATGGGGACCAAGCTGACCAAGCGCTTCTGCCGTAAGCTCAAATCCCATGGTCACGGTTTGATCATGCCAGTAACCGGCATTGAGCCAAACGTCCCTTGTCTTGTATACTTTCTTCACGACATAGAAATTTCGCGTCCAGACTTCCGGGCGCGCATTGAACACCGCTTGGGCATTTTTCTTTGCCCATTTTACGAACACGTCGTGGTGGAAGAAGCCTTCTTCTTCCACCTTGCCTGGGCAGTGTAATATTGCTCCAAAGCCTTTCGAGGTGCTGTACCCCATGGCAACGTTGGCGCCAATAGGTAGTCCGGTCGCCGCAGCAGAAGCACCTCCACTCACATCGAGCTTTCGACCAGATACCGAGCTTGCGGTTTTCGGACCCCACACATGCTGCGAAGGAGTGGCGTAGACCAAATCACCTACAGGCGAGAATCCACGTTCTTTGAGATCGTCGTCGTCTTCGATGGTAGCCAGTATAGGTTGCCAGCTGCCTTCCTCGTCTATGTATCCGACAGAGCCTTGTCGCAAGATTGTCGAGTCAACAGGAACATACAGAGCGTGGCCGTACGGATGATGTTTCATCGAGGCGGCGTACAGGGTAGCGAGGTTGTCCGCCATGATTCCAAGCAATGCAAGTGAAAGACCGAGAGGGTCTTTGGAGGGACCACAAGGTGGTGAGATTCAGCGACCCAAAGGCTCACGAGGGCAACTAGATCTTCTTGGACTGGGTATAAAATAGAAGCTCTCTGATACCTCTGATGGGCAACTCCCGCGGGTGCCATCAACCTGACCGAAGTGGGGTAAGCCATGGTGGCGCTCAACTGCAGCAGTAGTACAGTATTGTTTGTTTGCCACGCCTCGATAGCCCATCATCAGCTTGAGCAGAACGAAAACAAAATGGCTTCTGAGTAACAGGTGTTGCTGGGAGCTTCGCCGCGTCGCTCAATTCGTGAAGCGAAGCTTTGAGAACAGAACATTGAAACTTGTGGGCAGAGCGATGGAGGGAGGGAAGAAGATAAGGCATCGCTCCTATAAAAAAAGCGATTCTTTCGCATGCGCGTCGAACGAGTCTCGGGATTAATTGATTTGCTTGTGCATACATGGAAGTAATATGTTGTTAGGCATCTTTACGGTACGTTGGCGGTGGCAGCTGAGCAACAGACAAGGAGAGCAAGGAACGCTCAAGCCAACGCGGCAGTCTGACCACGATTTCTGGCATGCTTAGATCATCAACTTGAGCCTCAAGAGCGCCACTAACTTACCAGTAACTAACTTCACCCGAACTATACTATTCATACATGTAAACTGAAAGTCCCTCGGGAACTATCACATAGCAAAGCCCAAAACTACTACAAAATAACCAAAACATGGCAACAACCCGCCTCCGCCGCACCTTCGCCTACCCAACCGACTCCAACTCCGACAACGACGAACCACCGGACCTCGACGAAGAGCACCAAGAAGCCCTTCTCACCACTCTCCAATCCCAAGACGAAGCAACCTCGACCCTCTACCGCAACCTCTTCCTCGCTCTTCCAGTCCTAACTTCCTTAGCTTACGTCCCAGCATTCACCTGGGCGTCTGGCGCCGCTGAGACGTTCGTCGCTTTGCTAAGCGTCTCTGTGCCTGCTTTGGCGGCGTGGATTTTGTGGGGGTATCCGGTTGGAAGTGAGGTGGAGGAGCGGAAGGGGGGTTCTGGTGGTGGTGAGATGGCTGGAGGTGGGAAGAAGCTGCCTCCGGTGCGGTGGTTGATTGGTATTGGGGCGAGTTTGGCTGGGGTGATAGTTCTGCAGAGTTTTGGGGCTTGGTGGGCGGGGGATGCGGATGCGAGGGCTGTGGTGCCTGCTGGTGAGTCTTGTTGTTCATTTTGTATTGCTGAGTTTTCTACATGCTGACATAGTGATACTCGCAGTCGTGTTTTTCCTCACGTTGTTTGTGCGGCAGCAGCTTGCGCCGGTGGATCTGGAGGAGTTGCGGAAGGCTAGGTATGAGCTCAAGGGTGCGTAAGTAGAATGAGTTTGGAGGACGTTGATGTGCTAGTCGCTGGATTCTCATTATGTTCAATTGACGATTTACGACTACTTTTCGATCTATCATGGCTCGTCTGGCATGTTTCAAGTCTCGGCATATGATTGCTGCCGGGTATGAAGCATATCTGGGCGCTACTATTCAAAAATGGTTCTCCGAAGCCAGCGTAACAATTCCACAATCATCGACTCAATCCACAGCCTCCTTGAACCTCATCACCGCATTCTCAGACACAAGCCCATCAACGCCCTTCGCGAGATCCAAAACGCTCGGTTTCGGCTTCTTTGTGTCGTATGAATAGTCGGAGATGAGGACCAGTCCAGCTTCTTTAATGGAGTCGACCAGCGCGGGTACCAACTCCAGCAATCTCGATGTACAAATCAGGCCCATGAAGTTGTTCGACTGTGCGATTCGGACGGCTTCTTTGATGGACATGTCTGTGCGACCGCAGCTGGCGATCATATTGGGGTCTAGCGCGTTTTCTGTGGTGGGAGGTGCGACGCCGAGTTCGTTGCAGAGCAGAACGGGGTCTGTGAATTGTTAGTACGGGCTGTGTGGTTCTAATCTGATCGGGATACTCACAATTTGGCTGCTTCCAGTTCAGAGCGGCACAAACATCCGCATTGTAACTCGAGAAGACAAAGTTCCTGAGCGGGTTTTCCTTGGACTCGCGAAGTTGTCTCGCGTGGTCAAAGACTGCCAATAGTACTGCGTCCACCACGAAGTTGATGTTTTGTGTAGGTCCGAGCTGCAGCTTCTCCTCCATGTTTCTTGTAGGGTAGCAGACGTGCAATTCGAGGTTGAGATCTGCGGGAAGAATTGAGAGCGCTTCCTTGAGAGATGCGTGTGAGCGCGCAATCTGTCTCTGTGCGGCGGGCAAGTCTCCAGAGTCGATTCCAGCCTCCAAAAGAGTACCAAATGCGCCGTTGCCAGATTGGTTGTTCTGGACAGCAGCTTGGAATTCTTCATACGTCAAGCGACCAATCAAGTCATTCTTGCTGGCTGGCATGGACCATTCGGGGAATAGAACTGGTACGCCATCCTTGGTCACCTGTACAAACAGGCGCAAGAAGTCGCCACTCAAGCTGCTTCCAGTGATAAGATTGCTCGGGTGATTGTCAAACTGACTAGTGGCCTTCCAATAGGTGGCGAAGTGCGTGATTTCTAGTGGGCTGCCGCGGAATGGTGTGATGACCTGGTAGCGGAAGGCAATACGTCCGATGGCGCGAAGACGGGGATCGAATAGCTCGAGGTGCCATTTGCCAGAGCTGCTAGAATTTCCCGTGAAGACACGACTTGAGGCAGCCGATCGCGCAATTACCTTGCTGCCAAATGTAGGGAAGATGTCAAAATCGATGCTGAATGTTTCGAGGTTCTCGATTTGGAAGCTGATGTTCTTGAAGTCGTCCTGTACTGGCAACGGCACATTACGTGGTATCAGGTCGGATGACTTCGATGAGATAGTCAGGCGAGCGGCAGGGTATTTGCTGTCACCATAGAACTCGATGGCTTCGCAGCCCAGGTCGTCGAAAGAGAGAAGGATGAAAGTCTTTGTTGTGTCCAGGAAATTGTGACCGTAGCGGCGTAGCGGGATGATCGGTGGGGGGAGGATTAGATCAGGTATGTTCTCGGAGTCGAATTGAGAAAATGAGGGGGTTGCGAGAGTGCGAGGTGTTTGGCTGATCGAGCCCATCCTTACATCACCAGTCTGTTGCTTGCGCTGGGCGGCTGCTTGGCCTGCCTTTGCAAGCAACTGCATGCAATCCAGGTGGCCCTCCCAAGCAGCGTAGTACATGGCGGACAAGTCCTTTTCGTCGTTGACAAGAGCATCAACTTCAAATTCGAGGAGTTGCTGGAGGCAGTGCAGATGACCTTCACTAGCTGCGTGGAAAATCGGAGTCCACTGGTACAGCTTGTCGGCCTGGTCCATGTCCATCCCATAATCCTTCAGCAAGCAGAGAATTTGTTGGTTTCTGCCAAAGCGCGCAACAATGTGCTGTGGGTAGAGTCCCTCGGCGTCAGGCAGCATCTGTGGCTTGTACTGTAATATTTGTTCCACGATTGCGACCGAGCCGTACTGACACGCCAAGTTGAGCGGGATGTGATCGTTGCTTCCCGAAGGATTAACAGTAGCACCGAATCGCAGCATTTCCTGAACGCTTGCCGCCCTGGAGTGCACGATTCCGTGTATCAAGCCGGTGAAATTGTCCAAGTCTTTGGCGTCCACAGTGTCCGGTGCTGCCGTGACCAAAATCTGCATCATCTCGGCCTGGCCGTGCATTGAAGCATAATGCAGTGGTATCCTGCCATAGACATCTGGCGCGCGGATGTTCGCGCCGCTCGTAAGTGCGGCGTTCAAGACATCAGTCTTGCCAGTGACAGCAGCCTCATGGATGCAGTTGCGCTCGTTGATCGAATCTGCGAAATTGAAGTTGATCAAGCCAGTGTCGTACAGGACCTGTTGCGTGGAGGCCGCAGCAGTGTTCACAGTATTCAAGAAGACGCGACTAATTCTCTCGCTCGCCTCCTCGTGGCTGGCTGTCCTTGCTGCCCACTCTTTCACAAGGCCGGTGTCCCCAGTGTTGATGGCCTGCAGTATTTGGACCTCAATCTCGAGGTCATCTTGGCCACTCTGTGGTGCCCTATTTTCCAGCTCCACGGCAGGAGTGTATGTGATCTTCTCCCCTTCGGCCCATGCCTGCAGCTCGAGTAAACCTGTAGTAGCCTGGTCCGAGAGATCGCTAATCACGTCGCGGTTGAAACAGGGTTGTACTTCGACGGCACGGGAAAGGTAAATCTCTTTCTCTCGAGACTGTCATTTAAGGTCAGCATGGTCATCGCAATGCGCGGCAAGTGCTAAAGTATACCTTGGACGTTTTGTCCCACTACCAAAAGTCAGCATCGAACACATGCCATCATACAACCGAGCTTGCAAACCTTCTTGAGAATCTTTGAGAAAGCAGTCTGGTTGACTTCGACAAACTGTTGCAGCTTGTCAAGATCATTACTGAACAGTCGGAACCCTTCGTCCAGAGTCACATAGCTGGAAGACAGCTTCGAGGCCGGCGTGGCACGGGATTGTAATGAGCGCTTCTTGTCGAGCAACGTTTGGAGCCGGAGTTTGAGCTTCGCGAGTATATCGTCAGAGCCATCGCTTCGAATCGGGTACTCGCCTTACGCACTTCGGCTTCTTTTTGAAGGTAGAGTTCGTTGACCTTCTCGAGCTCGCGTTCCAGTCGGAAGAAGAAGGCGGCCTTATTTGACTGCAGCGAGGCTTGCGAGTCTTGGAGGGCAGCGCCATTGGTGAAAGGTTGCTGGGCGGCAAGAATTGGGGTTTTGCTCAAGTGCTTGATGAGCTTTGGCTGATGTTAGCCATAATCGCAGGAGATCTTGTTGCTCAGGCTTGCACACACCTTCTTGAGAGCCTTGTAGTCGACGAAACTAGCTGCATACTCAGGTATGTCAAGCTGTCGCTTCTGAATGTGCTTGCCGAACTTCCTACAATAGAGGAGATCAGTCTCTCGCCACCAGGATTACCAAGATAGTCAGATCGCGGCGTACATGCTAGGCGACTAGGTGAGTCTGTCTCCGGCGAATATTCGACTCGATGGGACTTGGTATCAGCGTAAACACGGCTTCGGCGTTTGGTGGTGATGGGATCGGCTAGCGGCAGGAGTGCGTTGCGGAAGCGACATGGCTAGACACGCATGGTCTACGCGAGGGAGCCTCTACAGGGCATTGTCAAGAGGAACAAGGTATTGGTGAAGAAGGAAGTACAGCCCGGAAGAGCGACAGCGAGTGTGCGAGGTATGTCAAGAGGCAAAGAAATGGCGGGCAGCGTCACAAAGCTAGAGCAGCAACGAGAGCGGAATCCGCACGTGCAATCAGGGTTTGGCGGGGCAGCGCATGTGAGACAACACCACTGGAAGCAGCAGCACGAGAATCACCACTGCGCAACGATGCGAACGTGAGGGCGTGGAGCCGCAGTCGGCGATGCCTGACTCTAGCGCTCAGCATCGTCTCTCCTCAAGGCTCAACGTGAAGACTATTTGGCGCGCGGAAATGATGGCTCTCACACGCGTGAGGTGAGGTGGACGAATGGCAGATCAAGCCCGGCGCCACGTGCACCGTCCGCGATGATTGCCAGAGCCGCTCGAGTGGAGGATGCGGAGTGGAGTTTGTTCGGCTTAGATGTGACCATGACATCGTCTTGGTAGAATATTGAACTGTGCCAATCAACGTTCTTCCGGGAAACAGCATTTCGGCACTTTTGACGAGGGTGGTGACGGTTCGTATGAGGCTACCTGCATACGTGCATGTATATATGCCATCGTCGGTACAGACACCAAGCATTATGCAAGATGGTTCAACATGAAATTGACTTGATGTCACGTGTTCGACCGATGCCATACCTTAGGGTTGGGGTCGTCACTACATCCGTGATCAATGATCGCACCCGATTGTGAATCGTTGATGGCTTCAAATGTTACACTCGTCACACGTGGATGACGAGTACTCTTGTAGGTAAGAGATGGGGGTCAATCTGAGATAAGTATCAACTGAATCCGGCTTTTGCATAGACCAAACGTACCTGCTCGATCAATCAGCCATAATCCTTCGCAGCTGTCAGTGTTTGACTACCTCCTCAGCGACAAGATACTCGGCTTCGAGACACGCCTACAGATACAGACCAGATGGCCGAGGAAGTCTCAGCTTCCATACAGCCCAGTTGTACACAGCAGAGCCCTGCTTCTATCAACGTGCGAGACTCGGTTGTTGCGTCAGACGTGCATACAACCAAGCCCCAGATGGCAGCAACTGCTGTCTCACGGCCTCACGAGAGTGTCGACGCCGAAACGCCTACATGTAATACTGACGCCGACTCTTCAAGATGCTACATCATGGAACTGCCAAAAGAATTGCGCCTAATGATCTACGAATTCGTCTTCCAAGACATCCTCAACGAAATCTCTGCACCACACTATCCACTACGCCCTGGCGAGTACGATGTTCGCAAACCTGCGATGAGAGATCGTCTGAGGAGGGTGCTCGCGCTGATTCACACCAGCCATGCTTTCCACGCGGAGAGCAGACGGATTGGCAGAAAGCTCGTCTCTGCTTGCAAGGCCTATGTAAAAGATGGGTTCGATGGGGCTAGATATAAGCGGCGCGGCGAGATGGGCGGTGGTAGAGTCAGGGCCACGATACACGCTAAGAGACGGTTGAGGGAACTTAGGAGCATGAGGAAGCTACTGTGTAATCGGCACTGGTGAATGATGACGGCGCGCGAATTGCCTTCAGCGGTACGCCGTGGTCTGAGGCATCATGTCTGCTTGATGTTTGTTGGTGCACACAGGAGGGTATGCGGCCAGAGACTTTTGGCTCACCCTGGGATAATATGCTTGAATATGCCGCGATTTTCGTGTGTTTCGGTTAGATATATGGAAGCTGATGTGATTCTTGTCAATGCAAAAACGACATTTCGCAAGAGTTCAGGGCACCTTGTTACCATAAGGTTGTTGTCTGCCGTGGATCGTCATGGGTTGACTGACTCGCCGTCAGAAAGTCGTCGCTACCCAGCCGGCTTTGGTTGCCCCAAGGACTGTTTACGCTTGGCGGCAACTACGAACTAACGTCCTTCCCTGTTTGTACCTTAGCTACTTGCGACGACGACTCTTGTTATTGCGCGATACTGTTTTTATTCAATCTGTACATCACGACACTGTTGTTTATTTGACGAATAAATCTCACGAGACCATACAAAAAAGGGATCCCCAGACCCTTGACCTGTACTCCCAGACCTTGTCTCACACAGCACAACGAAGCCAATCAAGAGACAAACGGCCAAACCACCAACGCCCATGTTTATATCATCTGTATAGATCTCACATACGCTTGCAACACTGTACATCAGCAAGCGAACACACACATAGACCTTCCTGGCCGCCATGGCCCCTCGCTACCGCTCCCTCTCCGGGAGCTGGGTCGACCCCGAGAAGCAACGCCTCCAGGCCGACACCGACTCCGACGACGAAGCGCCCTCCCTCATATCTTCCTCGCGCGATACTAGTAGTTCGTTCGATCCCATATTGGGAAAATCCACAGCGCCCTCCTTCCGCAACAGCTTACCGAGCCTCGCATACCACCTCCCCAGAAGACGCTTCACCCGCTACTTCACCTGCTTCATCGCGACTTCTCTGCTCATATTCATCTCGTTGCTTGTCAGCGCGAGCTGGTCGAGTCGAGCGGAGGTTTCGTTGGGGATCAAGTCCCCGCCTCCAAGGCCGGCGCCGTGGGAGCAGTTCCCGTTTTTGAAGAGGTATCATGGTGGTATACGGACGTTAGTGAGCAGGGATGAGAACGTGCCTGAATATCCTGTTGCTGAGGATGAGGAGGCGAAGAGGTTGGAGGTTGCTGCTGAGCAGCGGAAGAAGGAGGACGATGCAGCGCTGAAGGGCGAGAAGGGCTTTGACAAGAGAGACGAGGCGTGGAAGCAGATGAGCGCGAGATTCGATCCCTTTGCTGGCAAAGTGGATGATGTACATGAGAAAAAGGTGGAATGTTACTTGGACAAGAAGAACACAGTGCAGGTTCCTCATGTGTTGGGGTACAAGGGCAGAACGAAAGGCTTCCCTGAGCCTGTGATGGGCTCCGCTGAACTGCTGGGCTTGAAGAACGATATGTGCTTCGAGCGCTACGGTCGCCTTGGACCGTATGGCTTCGGCTACAGCAGGAAGTTTGGAGGCAGTGGTGCAGGTATGGAGGGTGACAAGGAGGGCTCCGAGAAGATCTGGGGCGATCAGTTGGAGATCGATTACAGGAATGTACACTGGGCGGAAGCACAAGAAACTTGCATGGAAGCCAACAAGGACCGTTTCAGGCCTGCGAAGAAGGGCAAGAACGACTTCTTCAAGAGCATGGGATCCGGCGGGCCCAAGAAAGAGAAAGAGGACGAGAAGGCCAGCGACAAGACCAAGAACGGCAAAGAGTACACTCCGCGAACGGCTGTTATCATTCGCACCTGGACGGGCTATGAGTACGATCCTGAGGACATCTTTTACCTCAGAGCTCTGGTGAACGAGCTTTCCATCCAGTCTGGCTCGGAATACGTCGTGCACTTCCTCATTCACGTCAAGGACGACAATGCGCAAGTCTGGTCTGACGAGGACACTTACCAGCGTGTGCTTGACGAATCCCTTCCCGAGGAATTCCGCGGCATGGGTACTTTGTGGTCAGAAAGACAAATGGGTCTCATCTACGGCGGTGTCCACGAAAGCATGTACCGCGATCTGCCAGTACATGGTGCCTACAGAAGCACGTACATGCCTGTGCAATATTTTGCTCACCAACACCCTGAGTACGACTTCTTCTGGCATTGGGAGATGGACATCCGCTACACTGGCCACTTCTACCACCTGTTCAACCAAGTTTCATCTTGGGCGAAGGAACAGCCTCGCAAAGGCCTCTGGGAGCGCAACGGCCGCTTCTACGTTCCTCAAGAGCACGGCAGCTGGGAAGACTTCCGCCACATGGTCCGCGTGCAGATCGAACACGGCACCTCAGCGAAGCAGAACGTCTACGCCAAACTGGCCTCCGACGCAGGCGTCAAAGACCCTATGGACAAAGCCGCCCGCCAATCCGAGAAACCCATCTGGGGCGCCGACCCTCCCACAGGCGAAGGCGACAGCATCGAAAGCGACCACGACCCCATCCCACCCACCTCCTACGACAAAGACAACTACTCATGGGGCGTCGGCGAAGAAGCAGACTTCATCACGTTCAACCCGCTCTTCGACCCCAGCGGCACAAACTGGATCCTCGCCACAGACGTCACGGGCTACAACACCACAGAGCGCTTCCCGCCCCGCCGCACAGCCATCATCACCGCCTCGCGCCTCTCCCGCCGCTTGCTCGAGACCATGCACCGCGAAACCGCCCTCAAGCGCCACACCATGTTCTCCGAAATGTGGCCCGGCAGCTGCGCCCTCCACCACGGCTACAAAGCCGTCTACGCCCCACACCCAGTCTACATCGACCGCGCGTGGCCCACTTCTTACCTCGCGGCGATTTTCAACAACGGCCGCAACGGCGCGGCGGGGGGAGCGAGGACTTCGGTGTTTAGCGACGAGAGGCAGCATAATTTTTTGGGCACGAGTTGGTATTATCATGCGGGTTTTAGCCCGAATTTGTGGAAACGCTGGTTGGGGTATAGGGTTGATGGGGATGGGGGCGAGGAGGAGGAGGTTGCTGGGGAGGGACGGATGTGTTTGCCGGGGATGCTGTTGCATCCGGTTAAGCAGGTGGATTTGGTGTTTGAGCATCAGGAGGGGGAGGGGTAACGAAACATGAAGGGGAAAGGGTTTGTTTGATGAGAAAGAGAATAGGGTTGTAATTATGTTGGTATGATATAACATTTCTTTTGAGGGATACCTCTGATATTGTTGATGTTTTTCGACAGGTTCATTTCGTCCGCGGTACGTGCGTGGCGTTTGGCGGCTTCAATCACGAGCCTTTTCCAAAGCGGTACTCAACCACCGAAGCATGCCAATCCGCGTCGAGGCGTCCTCTCAGGCTGCTTGGTACCTGAGCTCATCCTTCATCTGATCCCTCCTTGAGGTAAAGACTGTCTCTCTAAGAACCTTGCGGCGAGCGCAAACAGCGGCCCATTTTTGGTCCACGAGAGCGTACATGGCGTCGGCGCTTTCTTTGCGGAGGATGGCGGAGGTGTAGGGGAGGGCCATTGCTCCGAGGCGTGTGGGAGGGTTTCTTGTGACGAAGTCGGAAAAATCTTTTTCTATTGCGGCTGCGATGGTGTTTTCGAGCGTGAACGAGTAGATTTTGAGTCTGAGCTCTGGGGGGAGGGCCATGAAAGGGGAGTGTTTTGGGGATTGCATGAGGTTCGAGGGAGGCATTTAGAGAACTATGAGTTTGGGCGTTAGTGTTTGAGCTCTGGTGGTCGAGAATTCCGGGACAATGCTCTGGGTAGACATACTGGGTTTACCGCAGGAAGATCGTCGCTTTGAGGGAGGATGACGTGGTGAGTATTGAGTAGGATCACAGAGGAGGGGCAGATGATATGTAAGTGACACAGCGGGGCTGCTCACGTGAATGCAGTTGACTTCCTCGTGATACTAGATCTATCGTAGTAGAACCTTCGAGCTGGCGACGAGAACATTTCTTCTTTCCGATCTTGACACTTTCATTGCGAAGACAGTAGCTTCGTTTAACGAGCTCAACGCAGAGATTCCCACCACCCCAGAGTCTAACGCATTTGGAAGAAAGCGTCGGTGAATCGAGAGTAGCAATTGCGATCGTACCAATCTAACGGTTTTGTACGCCACGCCTCGTACAGAGATTTACAGCGAGCACAGGAGACTTGGTACTGGTGAGTGTGACTTTTGATGGTAAGACTTAAACCTTTGTTTATGAGGGACACCTCCGGTATCGTTGATGTGTTTGTTAGGCCCACTGGCTCAGATCATCGCAACACGTGTGGAAGGTTTGTGCAGTCTGGCCATAATTTCAGGTCGTTCTGATGAACATCTCTCAGTTGTCCACATCTCCCGCCCATTCTAGTATCTTGCAGAAAGATTCCGAGCCATCGTACTGCTCGATGTCCGAAAGCGAGACGTCTACTCCACTCTGGCTATTTTGATCGCCGTTGGAGTTCGACCTAAGAATGCACTGCCTTGCTCAAGCGAACCTCCTCCAAAGCAGTACACACGTTCTTAACCCAATATGACTGTCTCCCAGCTATGAAGCATCGCGCACGGTATCTCGCGTATTCCAGCCTGGACCAACCAACTTTCACTCGCTCTTTGCTACGAGCACAGAGGTCTTCCCACTGGCGATGTGCAACGGCATGCATCGCGTTGCGGCTCTCATTGCGGATGATGCTTGTGGTGTGGACGAGTGCTAGTGCCCCGAGGTAGGGATGACGGTTGGGTTTGTAGGATCTCATGGCTAAAGCATTAGGCATGGCGGCTGCGATGTTGTCGTTTATTGCGATCTCGTAGACCATCAGTCGGATCTCTGGTGGCAGCTTCATGAAGGGGAAGTGCTCCAAAGAGTGCGAGGGGTTTGAGCTGGTTATTTCGACGACTATGAGACGTTAGCACCTAATCAGTGATTAGCTGAACTTCTGGCGGGCATACCGGTTTGGTTTAGGACGACTGCCGCTTGCATGACGATGTTGTGGTACGTTTGTAAGAGAGAGTTGGGTGGTTGAAGACAAGCTAACGAATGCGGGAACAGGCAAGAGATATACAAGTGTCACGGCGGAGCTCTCACACGCACGCGGATGAGCTTCACATGGCGCTGTCAAGCTGAACTCACACTGTCAGGGCATATGCATGTGAATTCATGGAATGATCTTGCTGTGGAATAGTCATTTGAAGTTTCGTACACGTGACGTGCAACTTCACTTCAGTTCCTGAGCGTTGAATCTATCTGCAGTGAGCTGAAGTGCCAAGACATTGCTGCTTTATTCAAGCAGCTTCATGCATGACTCGTCTGCTTTACTTTAGATGCATGCAAGGACGATAGCTCTGAGTCTTAGTAAGCCCTTGAGCGCGTATCCGTAAGCAGCAGCCAAGATCACCCCACTCTATCAACCATTGACCGCGACTTCACTTGATGAAAAGTTGACCACATGAGGCAGTAGGCTGCCTGATCGGGCATTGCGTTCACTCAGCTGATGCACATCCGCAGCTACCAGCTGAGACCACTTCCAGTGAGAAAGACACATGAGGTGAAGCGCAGTTGCCATCAGACCCAGGAACTGAAACAGATAGCCTGACACGTGCGATCTCCAGGTTTATTCAAACAATCACTCAAGCTCTCTGCTCCACCTCGCGCTCCGCCTTCTACCTCCACAACTACCAGTCCACCCAACATCCACAACCCATCACATGAAATCCACAAACACACACCATGGCCGCCAATGCATCCAACCTCCCTAAAGGCTCGCTGGTCCTTGTCACTGGCGCCAACGGCTTCGTCGCCAGCCATGTTGTCGACCGCCTGCTCGAAGATGGTTTCAACGTCCGTGGCTCAGTCCGTTCCGGGGAGAAGGGCAAGTGGCTCCACGAGGTCTTCGAGGCCAAATTCGGCAAAGGTAGATTCGAGACGGTTGTCGTCCCCGACATGGAACCAGATGGCGCTTTCGATGCCGCTGTCAAAGGCGTCGCTGGCATTTGCCACACTGCTTCTATCATGACTTTCGTCGACAAGCCGGAGGAGGTCATTCCAACAGTGGTTAGTTTCTTATCACGCATTGATCGGAAAGAGCAACACACACTGACATCACGAAAGGTCAAAGGAGCCACAAACATCGTCTCTGCCGCGCTCAAAGAGCCGAGCGTCAAGTCGCTGGTGTACACATCCAGCAGCACCGCAGCACTCTTGCCCCAACCAAACAAGCACATCGAGGTCTCGAAGGACACCTGGAACGAGGACTCCGTCAAAGCCGCGAAGGGCCCGAATCCAAACGAGTAGGAGGTAAGCTTCATTCCATGTTTTGTCTAGATTTTGATAGGCTCTCACTGACAGCATTTCAACGGTAGGTGTATGGTGCCTCAAAGACAGAAGCTGAGCGCGCCATCTGGCGCACCGCAAAAGAATCTCACGCTTCGTTCCAAGTCTCTACCATATTGCCCAACGTCATGTTCGGCCCGATACTCAAGAAGGGCAGAGCCGACTCTTCCAGCACCGCGACCTGGCTTCTCAACCTCTTCAACGGTGACGAGAACGCTTTCGATTCTTTCCCGCCGCAGTACTACGTTGACGTCAGAGACACTGCACGCCTTCACTCCATCGCGCTGCGCGACCCGTCGTGCTCCGGACAGCGTCTTTTCTCGTTCGCCGCTCCGTTCAATCGTAGCGACGTTCTGGCACTGTTCCGCGAGCTGCGTCCTGACAAGACCTTCCCAGCGGACGATCGTGAGACTGGACGGGATCTAAGCGTCATCCCCAACGAGGATGCCAATGAGTTGTTGAAGAAGCACTATGGCAAGGGCTTCGCGTCGTTGAAGGAGTGCGTCAAGGCTACCATCGATAGCGTCTAGGCGCATAACTTGTTCTTACGGAGTTTGTGACCCCAGTCTGGAAGATTTTGGCATGTGCAAGATGGCATCGATTTCGAGTGGTGGCTTTACAGTCGCTGCGCCGATGTGCCATATGTTGTTTTGAAGGTATCCCAGAGAAACTTCTCCAATTAAAGTCATCCATGCCAAAGGATTAAATGTAATGTATTTTTATGACCTATGGTGATGTCATGGGGCGGCTCATCGAAGTTCTGATACCATGCACCCGATGACTTCTATGCCATTAACCGCATCCTCACACCGCTAAGTACTCAAAAGATACCGCATATTCTGCTACCGATAGCCTTTCGCGAACAATCAAGATGCCACCCAAGAAGGCCAAAGGTTCAGCGGAGAAAGCTGATGTGACTCCAGACAGCGCCAACGGAAAAACAGTGACCTCCGAGCAGCCAGAAGACATTGGCAATCTGGAGCGCCGCATTCGCAGAGAGCAGAGAGAGACGGCGAGCAGACGCAAGCTCGATGAAATGACCCAGGATAGTGATGATGATGCCCAGCAGAGCCGCCCATCTGATGAAAGAGAAACGGTGCCAGTGCATTGACTCAGGCGCCAGTGTCCATCCTTTTGACGGTATTGGGCACCATTGACTGTGGTCGTTTTGATCAATACAACCCTACAGGAAGATTTCTTTGTCAATTCTGGTATCGGAAATCGGGAATCGGTGTCTGCTAAGCCTGCGGTCTTCGTTGTAAGTACAGCACTGTGCCGAAACGTGCTGCAGCATAAGGTGAATGACGGGCGCTGCGAGGCATGACCCGTGAACTTGTGGTATGTCTACCCTATGTTGCTCCTTCACTTCAACCGGGTCCGTCAACCAATCATGCCTCTGACAAGCTCGGCTTTCTTTGTTGAGATGAGACAATGGCTTTGTCTTTGACGGTCATACGTGACGTCGGCTTCGACAACACCTTTACAGCCTTCACATAACGCTTTTGTCGGAGCCACACTTGGTTTCACCATTCCCTGGGCAAACTGAATAAGAATGGCCCGGATGTCGAACAACTACTGCCTGGTCACCCAGCAACACCCATCAAACAACAGCAGCCGTTTGAGCCATCTTACCAACATAACCAGCTCCACACACCCTACAACCTACTCTCTAAACAAACAGAGCTGCACCATGGCTCCCGATCCTCACGGCTACAACGGCGGCTACACCAGCCTTGCCAGAGACTGCCGCCATGTCATCCACCACTCCACCCCCAGCGAGTTAGAGCTCAAGCTCAGCCGTCCAGCCGACATCTACGGCACGCCTCCAGACTGGGAAGACGAGTATCCTCCTGTCGACCTCGTCTGTATCTCAGCCAACACCTTCCTCTGCCCAACGTGCGAGCAGGCCATGCGTGACGAGCGCATAGAGGCAGAGCTGGCCTATCAGTTCATCTATGGCGACGGCAACGACGACGGCAGTCAAGAGAGCTTCGATGATCGCAAGGTGGCCGCCCAGTACCACAGAGTCGCTACGCTCAGAGTGGTCAATTTCGACGACCGCATGGCCGACCGCACCAACACCATCTCGCAGGCTGCGGCGGTGGCCGCGAGGCAGAAGAAGTGGGAGGCTGGCAGGAGGGTCACGTTCGCCGTCGCCGAGGGCATGGGCCCTGGAGAGGAGGAGGAGAGAGAGAAGAAGGAGCCGATTATTCTTGGCCCGCCTTCGGACTCGGCGATCTCGCTGCCGATGCATGCGAAAGAGCACAGCAGCTGACTAACCGGCCGCAAGTCGTTTGGTTTTCCTTACCTCAAGATCACTTGGAGGAATAAGCAAAGGTCTGATCGTCGAGGTGAGGTTAGAACCTTTGATGAGCGAAGGTAGATCGTGCTTGACGTATTGTTCGTTGGAAGAGGACGCGGTTGCTCGACAAAAGAAAATAGAAAGTAAAAAAGCATGTTACTGGTGCATGTCCTCGGACTTGTGCCTGGCGATGGCATTAAAAAGATATCTTGAAATGTCTCATCGATCTCGTATAAACGTGTTCAACGAAGATTGTGATAGCGGGATGCCTAACGGCCGGAGACAATCGTTCCTGACCCAAACCCAATGGCTTGTGATCGTGAACAAGAATCAGTTGTTGATCCTCATGTCGTGAGCGTAAGAGTGGTCTTGGAATGTTCCACTTTCCATCCGGTAGTGTTGGCGCTTCGCTGGTATTGGTGGACGAAACCCCAAATGCAATACCGCTTTGGTGCAACCTGTTTAGCCAGCCCCACATGCCTATGGTCATCATCGTATGCGATCATCTGAACAATGTCGATGCCTTGGAACAGGTGGTAGCCATTTGAATACTCACTCCACAGACTCCACTACTCCATACTCCATGATTGTGGGGATATCGTGGGACCTCGGTTCTCGAGGGCGTCGATATGGAATTCTAACCTCTCTTAGCATGCGGACCTTATACGAGGTTGCGACCGGGGCAAAAGGACACAGTTTACGGCTCCACATACAAGCCGGCAGAAGACCACCAAGCATTTAGGCAAGCAATTTAGGCGTGGGGATGCCAAGTACTCCCTCCACTTTCCTTTCCTGCCCTGACATGGTTATATTCAGCGTCTTACACTTTGTCTAAAGGCCAGGCAAACTTTCGCTAAATCACATGCTCTGCAGATGTCCCGGTAAGAGTGGATATGTATTTACAGCTTACTACAGCAGAGCATGATGATCTACTACGACTACAAACCCACTCACCTCCTCTCCGCGGCACCCAGTTACCGACAACAGCCGTCGAGATGATTGCGATATGCAGAACAGACTGCTTGTTTTTGATGACGCCGAGGTTCTTCTCATGGAACATCGTGCACATGGAACTCTTAGGATCGTTCAAGGGCTTCTCGCGAGTCAAGACCTTGCGTCCTTATAGTGTGGCGTTTGCCTGACTACTACACATTGGCGGAAGATCCTTCAGAGGCACGACATCAATCTGGGGCTGCAGATCTCACCTTCCTAGCACGGACGCTTAGTCTCCGCGATATCCATGAGTTCCCCCGTACTTCGTGGAGACACGAGCATCGCGTTAAACCTAATGCTTTTAGCTGCATCTATGACAACCGACCTGACTGACCATGTGACTTTTCTCCGGCAACTCGAACACGGCACAAACAAATATACTGGGACAAAGTATCCGACATGTAGATGTGCTGATATAAAGGTAGGACAGCCCTCCGGTGTTGAACTCGTTTTGGACATCATCAGCCTTCATCCTCCTCATCATTTGATCATGCCCTCCAAATCCACCCTCCGCTCGGCTCTGGCCATTGCAGCTTCAAGCACGCTAGTCAGCGCAGGTCCTTGCGATATCTACGGCGATTGCATTGCAGCCCATGCCACCACCCGTGCTCTGTATAACGCATACAACGGTCCGCTTTACCAGGTCAAACGTAACTCTGATGGTACCACAACCGACATCAAGCCACTCTCCGCTGGGGGTGTAGCCAATGCTGCTGCCCAGGATACCTTCTGTAAAGGTACCACATGCCTGATTAGCATTATCTACGACCAGTCTGGTCGCGGCAACCACCTGACCCAGGCGCCCCCAGGCGGCGCTGCCAGCGGGCCTGAGGCTGGTGGATATGATAATCTTGCCGCTGCCGACGGAGCTCCTGTGACGTTGAACGGAAAGAAGGCCTACGGTGTCTTCATCTCGCCCGGCACCGGCTACCGCAACGACAAGACTAGTGGAGTTGCCACAGGCGATGGAGCCGAAGGCATGTACGCAGTCCTTGATGGCACTCACTACAACGACGGATGCTGTTTTGACTACGGCAACGCCGAGACCAACAACCTTGACACTGGCAACGGCCACATGGAGGCCATCTACTTCGGTACCAACACCATCTGGGGTACCGGTGCCGGCAGTGGCCCATGGCTGATGGCCGATCTTGAGAACGGTCTCTTCTCTGGGCAAAACGTCAAGAACAACCCTGCCGATCCATCCATCACTGATCGCTTCTTCACCACAATTGTCAAGGGCAAGCCTAATAACTGGGCTCTTCGCGGTGGTAACGCTGCCTCTGGTTCTTTGTCAACCTACTACAACGGCGTTCGCCCGAACGCGAATGGATACAACCCCATGAGCAAGGAAGGTGCCATTCTTCTCGGTATTGGCGGTGACAACAGCATTTCTGGCCAGGGTACATTCTACGAGGGCGTAATGACCTCTAGCTACCCGACCGACGCCACTGAGAACGCGGTCCAAGCCAACATCGTAGCCGCAAAGTACGCCAAAACATCTCTGATCAGCGGTCCTGCGGTCACAGTCGGAAAGTCGATTTCCATCAAGGCTACCACTTCCGGCTACGATACCAGATATCTTGCTGCTTCCAGCTCTGCCTCTGGCTCCGCAATCAACACGCAGGTGCTCACCTCTTCCAGCTCCACCGCACTGAAGCAGGCAGGAAGCTGGACCGTCCGCACAGGTCTCGGTAACGCAGACTGCATCTCCTTCGAGAGCAAGCTCGCACCTGGTAGCTTCATTCGCCACTACAACTTTGCGCTCAGGCTTGACCCCAACGACGGTAGCAAGGCCATGCACGAAGATGCGACTTTCTGTCCGGAGACTAGCTTCAACAGCAAGGGAACCAACTCTTTCAAGGCTTGGGCCTATCCTACCCGTTACATTCGCCACTTCAACAACTTGGGCTACATTGCGAGCAACGGTGGCACTCTCGCTCAGGATGTCGCTAAGTCATGGACCGATGATGTGAGCTTCGTTGTTGGCGCGAGCTTGGCTTAGGTGGTGTTAGTAATCTCTCAGTCTTAGTGTAGTCTTTCAGATACTTGCTACCGAATAACGAATCCCGATCGATCAAATGAATGTGTTGCATCTTTATTGCTCTTGATATTGAGACCCAGGCATGTCCCGTGAGCAAGGCATTGCGATTTCAGTGTTCACGCTCGACTATGCCAAAACGGTAGGCACGTGTTCGCGCCACTGTTCTGCCTCCTACTAAGCGAAGGACAGATTGCATCATCGTCGATTGTACCTTGTCGATACAGCTTCAACAAAACAATTCTCCAGCTACAGCCCCAGAGAAGAGGCATTCCCGCCCCGGAATCTCGCCGTTCAAGAAGACAATACAATGAATTTTATTTCGAATACAAATACCGCGGTGTCGAATACTCCGGCAACAGAGCTTGTGACACCCCTCACTATCTACATGGCGCAGACAAAGCCTCCGTGGTCGAGGCCAGCAGCCCGGAGACGTTTACCGTCGCACTCTGATCTGGAACAAGCTTGTGCGGCCAACGACTTGCGTCGTGTGCGCGAGCTCTTTGCCGAAGAACATCTGGACGGTGATCACGCCACGTGGTGTATGCTTGATGTGGAATCGCTCGATACGATGCGCTGCCTACTCGAGCACGGTGCTGATGCATCGAGATACATGTCTGGGTCGTCGTTCAAGTCTCTCGACATGGTCAAACTCTGCGTGGAGTTCGGCTACGATGTCAAGACAGAGGGGCACAAACTTCTCCAGTAAGTGGTCAAAGCAATTTGGTCGGTTTCAGTCGACTAATACAGCTTCCAGAGACTTTTCGCATGATCGGGAAGCCCTATTCTGGCTGCTCGACCATGGCGCGGACATTAATCGCACAGATGAGGACCGGCAGGACAGTGACTTCTATCGCCGACTCCATGACCATCAGGATTACTCTCTAAAGCACCTCAATCTTATCGTTGGAAGAGGAGACATACAGTTGTTCAATGACCTGGTATCTCGAGGAGCGAACCCACACCTCAGCATAGCGCTTCACCGGGCATCCAAGTGCCAGGATGCCGCGATCTGCATTGCCATGATCGACAGCCTTCTGGACACACATCACATGAATATTGAGGCGGACAACGAGATCTTCCGCAACCGCATGGACTTTTCGCCGGATTCTGGTACGCCACTAAACTGTGCTCTGTACTATGAGAACATCACTGCCATCAAGCACTTACTAAAACGGGGAGCAAATCCAGAAAGCGCTGTTTCCCACGCCATCGGAACGGACTACTTCCATGGAGAGTTCTTGCCGGCTCTCGGCCCTCTTCTTGATGCTGGAGCTGATCCTGATGATGCTCTGGAACTCGCAGCTACGAGAGACGACATCGAAGCCGCGGCAATTTGCTTGAGCAGAGGTGCCAATCCCAGACCGGTCATCGAATCTCAAGAAGCTCGCGCAGCCAGGAAGGCTCTCAAGAGACAGCTCGGAACACTCGATGATAATGATGATCCTGACCATATCGATGATCATATGGATGAGCGCGATTGGAGTAAGGAGATGGAGACCTTTCTCAAGTTTGCTGACGCACATAAATGAATGCTCAGTCACGGCCACGAGAAGGTCTTGTCATTGCGGCGGAGAATTGTGCTACCTCGTGACTAATGAGTCGGAGGAGCCTGATTCTAGGAACGACCGCTGTCCCACATTGTGTCAGACCACCGGCGAAATAGAGTCGGAACCGCAACGTCAAGATTTTTTTCAGGCAAGCAAGTAACTAAGGCTTCAATGTTGGCATGAGTTTTAGAGTAGTCCAAGGTGTACCGACATCTCATGAAGAAAGAACACAAGGAAGTTTCCAGGAACATTCTATCCGCAATTGCATTCTGCCAAGTCCAAACGTTCCGTCGTTCCGTCGTCGGATCAGAATCCCCGGAGGACTTTTTCTGCGTTACATGTTTCACACACTTTCCTGACTCTCTTGCCATGATGACCAATTCCAAACGCACTGAGCATGATCCGATAGTTACAAACAAGATGCATTTTGGTCAAGAAGAGCAGTGCCAAGCGACCGTCCTTGAACATCATGCAGACGAATAACGAACATTCCGCTCTACTGTATCGTCTGCTCGGCATCCAAATTCTAGCTCCTTATCAAAATGGTATATCAGCCGTCCACCGCATGTTCTAGCATCCGTGCGCGAGGCGAGGATCAGCCTCTCAGCCCAGTCTCCTGCCTAGTCTTCGTTATTGGGACTTTCATATAAAACGATGCATACCATTGGCTACCAAACGCGGAGTAGCAAAGCCTGAAACATGCAGATGGGTAAGGCTGCATTGGCCTAATCTGGACACCTGGGCACTTAAAGGTGGATATATTAGTGTTTAAGCTCAGGGCTCCATCTGGTTTCGCCGTCATCGCTTAGGGTTTAGCTGACTTCGCTTAGGGCTTTAGAAACACCAGGAACTTCTAACTTAAAACACAACCTTGCGAGGTCGCTTTCTTTGTTCTTTCTAATTCGAAAAGTAGGACTTAGACGCTCTTGGTACGATCTGTTGGGGCGCTTCCAGGTCGTGCAAGCGATGAATTCCCAAAGATGCGACGGACAAATCTGATCGGGTCTTCGATACAAATACCAGGCCTACGCGCCTCAGCCTCGACATGATCATTCTCGCTCATACTCAATACACATTCGTTTGATTCGGTATCTTCAGTCCCCTTCATCAGTACTCGACAGGTTTCGTGTTCAAAAACTTCCAAAATGAAGTACTCCATCGCCTTCGGTGCCCTCGCCCAGGTGGCTTCCGCCCACTACTTCTTCGACACCACCATCGTCAACGGTGCCGCTTCCCGTTCCAACGAGTACATCCGCGCCTCCACTCGCGCCGTTGCGTACAACCCCATCAAGTTCTCCAGCAACCCCCCTGCCGACATCCGCGACAACTCCATGTTCGACAAGGGTGATGGTATTTGCAACCAGGGCGCCTTCACCAACGCCGGCAAGACCAAGGTCCTCGAGATCGCTGCCGGCGAGGAGCTCACTGTCAAGCTCGGCGTTGGCGCAAAGATGGAACACCCCGGCCCCGGTCTCGCCTACATGTCACGTGCTCCCGATGACGATGTCGTCTCCTACGACGGTACCGGTGACTGGTTCAAGATCTACCAGGAGGGCACTTGTGGCTCCGGAGACTTCACTAAGGATGCATGGTGCACCTGGGGCAAGGATCACCTCTCGGCTAAGATCCCCGCCGGTACTCCTTCAGGCGAGTACCTCGTCCGCTTCGAGCACATTGGTGTCCACAGGTCCCACGTCAACCAGCCTGAGCACTACGTCTCTTGCGTTCAGGTCAAGGTGACCAACGGCGGCAACGGCAAGCCCGGTCCCCTCGTCAAGTTCCCTGCTGCCTACAGCGACAAGGACCCCTACGCCAACTTCAGCATCTACAACGGTGCTAAGGACTTCCCCTTCCCTGGCCCTGAGGTCTGGGATGGTGCTTCCAGCGGTTCTTCTTCCGAGTCTGAGGCCCCTGCTCCTGTCTCTTCTGCCGCTACCAGCGCTCCTACCTCTGCTGCTCCTAGCAACAACGGCTCTGACATCGAGCCCGCCGGCAACACTGAGCAGGAGGCCCCTTCCACTGATGGCGAGTGCGGTGTCGAGTACGTCTACGTTTAGAGCGTAGACTCTTGACTTTTTGCGGATTGCCAAAGCGAGATGGTAGCGATTTTGGCAAGCACAGGGCGTTCATCGATTAACCAACCGCAACTTTGAGGCTTCCATCGATTGGCTGCCTGCGTGTTGTGTTCCAGGGATCCCGTGTACAACAGCACGTGCCTTTGTAATCTTCAGTGTCGTATCTTCTATAGAAACCCATTAATTTCGAGCGTTGTGTTCACAGCGACCAAACTTACTTTCTACTGCCTTTGTGCAACCACCTTTGCGATTATTGGGCAATCAAGTATCGGACTACCCTAGTGCACTGTGTCTTGTCGCTGGAGCTCGGGAATCCAGGCAGGCATGGGTGTGGGAGATTTTCGCCAGATGGCCAAGGCTGCGACAGAAGCATCCAATATCATCAACATAGTATCGTGTATTGTTCATTTGAAATTGTAAATAATGAGCTACCATGGATCTCTCACATTACCTGGAGGATAGAAGAGCCTCGCAATGAAGATCATCACAGCTTAGGGTGGAGCACTTGATCGATAACACGAGCGGCAGCGAGACACCGCTCGTCCTGGAATCGAGGTGTGAAGACTTGTACGGAACAAGGAGCGCCATGCGTCGCTTCAGGGTTGTCTAAATCTGTCAGTCGAGCACTCGATGCGATACTCGTCAAACGAAGGCTTACAGCTTGGTTGCACATCGTCGGTTGACGAGAAACTTTCCGAATCCAGGTTTTTGTCAGAAGTGCTATAAGGTATAATACAAGCGGGATACTGCAGTGCACATTAGCAGAAGTCAAGCGGCCACTGGGTTCAGGCACTTACGTCAAGCACGTTCAGGAACAGCGTGTACGGCGGCCAGCCAAATGTGTCGTACGGGACAGCCGTGTTCTGGGCCGCTGGAGCTAGCATGACATCCAGCTTGTGCTCAACCCATGTCTTGCGCCATGCATCACTGTACTCATCCCTTGCAATTTGTAGCTCATTGATAAGCTCGAAATCCGAGAGATCGGTCGAGACAGGTAGTGGACCGGTGAACATCGGATGAGCACGCTTCGCTACCGATGGAACCGGTGGTTCTCCACTGGCGGCAATTTGGTCGGGATGAGGAGCGTAGGTGAAGTACTGGAATGCGAGACGGTTGGCTAGAGCGATGTCTCGCCCGCCGTCTTGCGTGATCTGCACGATCTCATGGCCTGCAGCAGCCAGGGCTTGGGTTGCTGACTGTAGTGCTCGTCGGACTGGGGGATGAAGCGGGAAGAGAGAGTGCTCGTCCAGGACTCCGATCCTGGGTTTCTTTCCATCTTCCGGTTGAGGTTTGGGATTCCAAGATGCCCCAAGAGCAGTGACGTCGTACTTCCAGGTTTCTGTGCTCAGCACTGAAGATGTGAAGAAGTCCAAGTCCTCCAAGCTGTTAGCGAGAGGTCCAGCAGAGGGATGGATACCGGGAAGGCCTTCCATGGCGCCAGAAACTTGACCGCCGTAAGGCACGCGATCCGCGGTCGGTTTGAATCCGTATGTTCCACAGCACAAGGAGGGTATACGGATGGAACCAGCCACGTCTGTACCAACGCCGAGCGGAGAGCCTCTGAAAGCAACCAGTGCGCCTTCTCCGCCGCTGGAGCCGCCAGCCGTCAGACTTGTGTTGTGCGGATTTAGAGTGCGCCCAAAAATGTTGTTGTCTGAGTCACCAGTCTGCGAGTCCGTCAGTCTAATTTACCTGTGACCTTTGATGTCTAACTCACCATCATAGTTTGAGGAATGTTGGTCTTTACATAGAGCACTGCACCAAGCTCTAAAAGAATGTCCACAAGAGGGGAGTTCTTAGTTGCTGCTGGGCGCTTGATGAACTCGACATAGCCAATCGTCGACTGCTTGCCTTTCACTTGGAAGCAATCTTTGATACTGATGGGCAAGCCATGCAGCGGGCCTATGGGTTTGTGATATAGCTTCAGGTACTCGTCGAGGTACTTGGCCCGCTCTAAAGCTTCCGGAAACATGGTTTCTGTCAAGCATGATGTCTAGTGCACGTGTTAGATAGAGGCGCTTGGACTCTCTTGAAGATTCCACAAACCAACTGTTGAGCAATTGCTGCTCGCTTCGAGAAAGCTGTTGTGACATCGACTGAAGTCAACTCGCCTGTCTTGAGCTGGCGAGCCAGTTCTGTCGCGGACTTGGTTTCGGTAATCTGCAGCTCAACGGGCGACAGGAAACCAGCATTTTGCAAGACGTCGCTTGCGATGAGATTGACGCCAGGCTTACAGTACTTTTCAATCAGCGTTGACGGCAAGCGCCATTCCAGTGGAATGTCATCAGCGATCTGTTTCTGTTTCAGTTCTACCAGCTTCTCCCAAGTATCAGCGTCGCTTCCGTGCATAGCGTTTGTATATGGCTTGACTGCAATTCGTGCGGGCAAACGGGGAACCTGTGATCGTCAGGAGAACTTCGAAATTACAACTGTCGAATGCTATTGGAGGTGATGTTGATGAACTGTGAACTTTTCTGAGAGTCTTGCGAATTCCTTATAATGCTCTCTAGAGCTACACACTCCCAGGCAAGCCAGGAACAGTCTTGACCCGCCTTTTAGTGTCACATCTGTTCCGATCAAGGCCCACGGCCGGTTCACCACCTCGAAGAAGGAAGCTTCAAGCACCACGTGCGGGGAATAATAGCGTTTCGCGTGCCGGCATGGCGTCGACCTTCCGTATATGGCAGGTGGTTGAACACGCCGAGGCAGTCACTGTCCGTTATCGACAATGATCACGAGCTACCATGGAGAACACTAAGCTAGCTTGGAAAGAATAGCTGCGCAACTATCTGTGCAGACCTGTTTATCACCGGTTGTAGCAGATGTGCGATGAAGACAAGAAGAAGGCATGTTGATCGATCCTCTCATTGCCAGCGACTCCAATGCATTTTTGCTTAGGGTTAGTGCTGGATCACGAGAAATGGTGTGTTTTGTGGTATTGTCATACATGTAGTGATGTGAAAGAATATTTGGGCCATTGAGACTTGTATATGAAGCATGCAAGCTAACAATTTATACGAGATCAAGCACTATAGACGTTGGACTTAGTAGTGAATTGTTACAATGAGACGTCCCATTAATACAAGCTACGATGAGAGGCACTGTGTAGAAGGATCATGGTTTTCATTGAATGGTTGCTAGCATCAGAGAACTGTATGGTACTTGAGATACAGAATTTGAACCCGCTCTACGATTAATCGATTGCGCATTCATGTCATTTGTAATAACCCGGGGGCCGGCATTCGTACTTCGCTCAGATCCTAGGCATATAGTATGTTTTAGGACACACGCTTTGCCATAACATTCTCAGGCTTGATACCCTCGAAGTTCGTAAGATAGTAAGCATCGATGCATATGCGGTTTCCATCGCTGATCATCACGCCTCAAACAGAGGATCAGCATTGAGCATCTTTCTCTTCGACGAGATACAACGCTACTCACCGACACAAACTAGCCCATTGAGCCAATTGTATTTTCCCGGCCCAGCTTCGATGCGCAGATGTGAGAAGAATTCCACGTCGTCTTGCGTCGCAGTCGCTGGAGGAATTGCAAGCGGATCTCTGTCGACTTGTTTTGCGTACTCTGTTCCAGGTCCTGGCCGATAGAGACCGTGAGCCCGAACATAGAGGAAAGAGCCGTCATCTGTTTCAATGGTGTAGTGCGCTTCGAGAGTCATGGACTTCATACATCCATACGATGAGCGTTTACCGACATACTAGTCTTGGATCGGAACTCACATGCGTTCCCTCAATTACCGTCGCCCAGTCCGCTCCACCGGGAAGGACTTTGCCTTGGAGTTCGGGACCTTTGAAAGTGCCGCCGGTGATAGGAGCGATACTCCGGACGACACCAGCACCGTGAGGCGCTCCAACAAGGACCTCTTTATCGGCGATATCACACTCCAGGCGATAGACGAAGCCGAGTTGTGGCTTTCGCATGGGATAGGTTCCTGTGTAGTAGGCGTTGCCTGGCGAATCTTGAGGTTGTGCTGCGGACACCATAATTCTTGCGAACGTAACAGAAAGGATTCGGGAATTCACGTATCGTGATCAAGATCAATTATGACCTCGTCGCATCTCATACAAGAGCCGATGTTCCCTTTTAAGTATGGCAATGCAGGACAAATTGCTCTTGCGGTCTCAGCGGTCTTCTCACAGTGCGGAAGATGCGTTAGCGAAGGAAGCGGCAAAGCGTGTTCGGCTGCGTACGATAATACGAAGTGTGTCCAGACGCCAACTAAACAGACTCAATGCGGCAGGTCGACGCCAAAGATAAGCTCTGCTTAGGGGAGATATACCCCATTGTCTGGCTCCGCACATTCGGGGCGATCCCGCATACAACAGCAATCTCCTCATCCGACATGTCGACGCCACGCAAGCGCACACGCGACGGTTGCTGGACCTGCAAACTGCGACACCAGAAGTGCGACGGCGCCAGGCCCAGATGTGCCAACTGTCAGCACATCGGGCGCGAATGTGGCGGCTTCGAAGTCCGTCTACAATGGGGCAACGGCGTGGCATCTCGTGGTAGACTTGCCGGCGCTTCGTTACCGGTGCAGGCGGAGGCAGATGCTCGGAGGTCAGTTCGACGAGGTCGCCAGAGAGACTTGCAGAAAGATGCACAGAGTTCGACCCAGGTAGTGGGTGTCCAGAGACTCGCATGCGATCCCAATTTGCAGAACGTCTTGGATACTGAGGCGGTTACGGGATCACAGACGCCCATGGCACAGGATTCACAGCTGGACTCACAGATAGACTTGGAGCCAGATCTGCACATGGACTTGGAAACGGATCTCCAGATATCTCCGGAATCATATACACCCACTGACTTGCATACATATGATGGTGCTACTGCCTGGCCGCCCACAACATCTGAGGGAGACAATATAGCCACCGTTTTACCACACAGTCCAGACGAGCGTGCGCTTTTCCAGGAATGTGAGTAGCAAGGCCCCTTTTGATCACATGGTCTGAAAATAGGTGCCTTGCTGACCAAGCACCCAACTAGTCATGCGCTCGGGTATCAACATATTGCATGCGTCGCCCATCAATACTTCTTGCACAGAACGCTTGACATTGGCGTCAAATCTTCCACGACTTTCACAAGAGTCCGAAGCCCTGCATGCTGTATGTGTGGCCTTACAGGCAACCATCTCCGCAGCCGAACGATCGTATGTTCTTGAGTCTCTTCATTCAGCGTTGGGGAAGTTTCGGGTAGAGCTTTCCCGGAGCACAGAATGCCTCCACGATGCTACTTTGACTGCAGGACTATTGCTGTGTAGTATTGGAGTACGTTTGCACCCTATCTGCAATCCCAATGACGCATCCGGCGAGACTGATCGCACGTGTCATAGATTCTCCAAGGCCTTCCGTGGACAATGCATCTGCAAGGGGTTGAACGTATCTTGAGTTCAATTGGTTTGCAGCCAGCTTCCGGCGCTCAGGGCGCATATCAAACCCACCTCGTCGAGGTCATGGGCGTGATGGATCTGCCGGTATGGACTCTTGGAAGACAAAACCCCTGCCTTGGAGTGTGGAAACGTAACTGCGCTCCACGGGGCTTCTTGCGGCACAACAGAGATCAGGTGGAAGCAATGAGTGGCTTGCCAAAGTCTTTGCTTGATGTGATTTCCGACATGGACTCGAACGATTCGGAACTACAGCTATGGAATTGGCCTGGTGCTCATGGCTCACTAGCACAAACGCAGCTGTGGGAGGCATATCGCCTGGCCTGCATTCTCACCCATCGGCAGTGCGGGACGTCAATACGTGCGACCTGTACAGCTTCAGCCACATTCCCAGTCGGCGGTCAGGTACCCACAGGCACTGCTCAAGGGTCAAAAGCGCCTATATCAACCGAATTACTCGTCACTCGAATTGTCAGTTCGCTCGATGCTGTTGAGCACACTTTACGTCCCTCGTCAGAAACAGCGGGGAGCATCAGACTCCCTACAAATGCACTACTGTACCCAGCTGTCATCGCAGCTCTTCAAGCAGACATCTTCAGCAAGTACACGGAATACAAGGACGTTGTGAGAAGATCACTTCGAGTTGCTGATGAGCCGAAAATAGGTGAGCAATCCTCTCTGCTGCTTGACCTAGTCGAAGAGATCTGGCAGGAATTGCAGGATCATGGTGGACCGGTTAACGTCGACGATATTTTGCGCGCGCGAGGTCTGGAATTATCTTTGCTATGACGACTGGCCTTCTGAGCGACGAGTACTGAACATCGATATCTTTCATTCGGGTTCATGGTAGCATTAACATCACCCACATTCTGCACTCCTCTTCATCTACGTCATTCGCGGAGGAGTCGATCAAGACGACCTCTTCCACGCATTCGAACCCCAGTTTCTCATAGAATCTGACATTTGAGCGTTCTGTACACTCAAGAACGATTGGATCACCACCAACGTGTTCGAGAACAGATCTCATTGCAGCACCTCCCATGCCGCGCCCTTGCAATGACGGATGGACTGCGACAACTTCCAGATACCAAACATTCGCATGTTGACTGGAAATGCGGCGTAACGTAGCGTCGTGTGCCTGCATGAGCTGCTCTACTCGCTTCGGCAATGTCAGCGACCAGTTTTTACACTTCTGCAAAGGCTCCTACCTCATATCTGGAACCATCATCAGGAGTTGGAGCTACACGATCGAGGATCCAGATCTTCAGTCCTTGCCACAGCCTCCGCAAGGAAAAGCTCCGTCGCTCTTTCGGTGGATATAACATGACAGCCACATCCGCATCGTCATCCTCTTGCTCGGCCTCTTGTGAAGTTTCTTGAGTCGAGGTGTAAGGGCTTTTGTATGATGGCGTTGTTGCTTTGGCTTCACCGGCGTTGTTTGAGCGAAAGACCTGTCCTTCGAAGATTGCCCTCTGTATGCGCCTCCGCTGCCATGCTTGCTCTACGCCGTATCGATTCCAAGGGGTACAGCCTGGACGTAGCCATCTGATGAGCGGGTCGTTTGCAAAACATTGGCTTATGGTTCGGGCCACTGCTGCAATCTGCTTTGCATCTTTTCTCACTCTTCGTGTCAGACGGTTCGATGTGACGATGGGTGGCTAGACATACCATCGTTGACACGAGTTAGCTGTATATGTTCTCGAACGATAGCAACCATTCTGTTCTTTGTAGTGTGAGTTCATGGGCGAAGGTACTGAAGGTTGTTCAGATGCAAACATCTCTTGTTTTGCAACCGCTTTACTTGCATGAAGGTCATCCATATCATTAGCTTAAGCTAGGAACTGCTCGATTGTCAATGATAGGTGTCTAGGCGCATCATCTGCCGCTCAAGGCTTAGACATAAGCTTTGTCGGCAAGGAGTCGAATGTCGCGTCCAGCTACTGAAGAGAGACATATCCCTCGGAGCCGTTGGCACCCAGCTGGGCCAGGAACTCCAGCGTGTCAGCTCATGCCGAGCTTCTTACCGTTTACGGCAGGCGGACGCCATGATATTAACAGACTTTGACTTCAGAGTTCGACGTGAGAAGCGAAACTATCTGGGGAACCTGGGGGTAGGCCCAAGGCCGCCTCAGCCCCTGCGATGTGGCAAGGTCCTCGAGCGACCACGAGATAACTACATGCACGCGACTTGCGATAAGACTTGTCCTAGGTTTCGTTTAGAGCTCATGAGCGGGGAAGCATAACCATCAGGGGTTTATATCATCAGGTTCACGGCACGCCAGAAACTGGCACGGAGACCAGACCTCAAGTCTTTCTGGAAACATTATACAAGCATCGTTGAGTCACGCACGGGCTTCCACACATTACCCACATACACTCTAGGAGTTTCCATCATGTCTTCAGATACCCAAGACCAGAGCCAACCACCAGGAACATTCTTGTTGGTCACCGAACGGGACAATGGAGAAACAGGTCCCTCGAAGAAGAGCGTCATTCTCGACCCGATGCCCTCCACAGACCCGAACGATCCTCTCAATTGGACTACAATCCGCAAGACCATCAACTTTGCCCTGGTCCTGGCCGTCACAGCGAGCATATTCTCCAGTTTATCCATTCAGATCATCTTCTGGCAGCAGATGTCTGTCGACCTGGGCTTGACCTTTGGCCAACTCAACAACTCCACGTCTGTTATGTTCGTCGGCTTGTCTCTCGGCTGCCTTCTCTTCATCCCGCTCGCAAGGAAGTTTGGTCGCCGTCCTGTATACCTTATTTCTACCGCTGTCATGGCCGCCATGTCGTTTTGGACATCCGAGATGACGTCGCTGGGCGAACTCTATGGCACTAACCTTTTGTTTGGCCTTGCTGGTGCTACGAATGAAGCCATCGTACAAATTACTGTGAGCTCAAGTACCACATCAAGTCTTGAGGGTCATTACGCTGACTTGTGTTCGACTTCTAGATCGCCGACATAGCTTTTGTACACCACCGCGGCAGCCTCAATGCTTTGTACCTCTCTATGGTCATGACGGGATCATTCCTTGCACCAATGGGAGCGGGCGCGCAAGCTTCGGCGCAAGGCTGGCGATGGAGCTATCGCACGCTCGGCATCGTGCTTGCGCTGACGTTTGTACTTTTCCTGTTCTTCTTCGAGGAGACCAAGTTCACGCCCATCACCAACGGCGTTGACATATCCAACGGGTCGGATCCAGATGAGCTCGTACGAAAACCCTCGAGAAAGCAAGATCAGCAAGGAAGTGTCGACATCATCCCACTGACTACCGTACCGACGTCGACCTGTCATGAGATCGACTCGTCAATTCCTTTGCGCTCGTGGAGGCAGAGACTTCCCTTGTATACTTACACTCGCGAGACTCTTTGGCCGCACTACTGGCGCCCACTCGTCATACTACTCACTTTCCCGCCAGTACTGTTCACTGGTGTCCAGTACGCATCAGGAGTAATCTGGTTGACCATCATGGCATCAACACTCGGATTCATCATGCCATTCCCGCCGTACAATTTTACTCCGGCGCAGGTCGGTTACATGAGTACAGGCCCCTTCATCGGCAATCTCATCGGCGTGCTTTATGGTGGCTTCTGCTTCGATCGAGCAATTTTGTTCTTCTCTCGCCGCAACAAAGGCTTGTATGAGCCGGAGATGCGGTTGTACTTGCTTCATCTTCCGGCCTTGGCTATGGCTGGCGGGCTTATTATGTTCGGTGTCAGCATGTCCAAGGTAAGTCTCTCAATCTCAGAGATCACTTTGTCGTCTGCTTACACGACGCTAGGGCCAATCATGGAGCATCATATCCATCGGCGGTGCTCTGTTTGGGTTCGGCCTCGGCAGCATTGGAGATGCTTCGATGACATATACAATTGACTGTTACAGAGAGGTGAGACTCCTGCCATGATTTTACTGGTAGCTTGGCTGACAAAAGCGCTCAGGTCACCGGGGATGCGTTCACCGGTATCGCGTTCCTGCGCAACGCCGTCAGCATCGGTATCCCATTCGCTATTCAGCCATGGATCAAGCACAGCGGCTTGCAAAGCATGTTTATCACCAGCGGCTTTCTTTGTCTGGCAGTTTCAGGACTGATCATCCCGATGATAGTCTACGGAAAGAGAATCCGAGCGGCATGGGCGGAGAAATATCGCCGTTTCGCTGGTGATAGTGGTGCCAGTATCTGAGCAGGCTGCGTTCAGTACGACACATCTTCTGATAATTAATGAGAAAAGCAAAGACTGCGGTTTACAGAAGCTACGAAGCACATATCTCCTTTACGTTGGTGAAAAACGGTCTCGCCTAGACTCATACGTTCTTCTACGACGAGCTGCTTGGTTGAGGATTTTGCCATTGCTTCGCTTCCACGAACTACAAGATACTTCTTTCAAGGCCAGCTTTGCATGCGAAACGGAATTATGATACCCCAATTAGTCTGCTCGAGCGCATCACTACAAGTCTACCACCCTCGTCGGCAAACGAGACTTCTCAATTCTTTCGTCGGTGATGAGCATCTGCTCAGGAAACCACTCCGGCGCAGGGCTGCCCTGCACTTGGTGCTTGGAAGAGCAACACTGCAACACCATCATCGCTAAGGCTTTACCACATAGCCATGCGTTGACCATACCTTCTCCTGAATATGCGGCAGCCGCCCACTCTCTGCCCGACTGTCCTTCTCTTTGAGTAGGTCGCTTCCGTCCTGTCAGCTTTTCCGACAACATGCCGACCCACGGCAGGCCATCTGCACTGAAACCCATGTTACCAGTCCACATCTGCTTCACCGCAGGTCCATTCATGGGACCCCAATTCTCCCTTCCGAATACCGCGCTCAGCGCTCCAGAGAGATGTATGTCAGCGGACAAGCTCAACACGTCGTCAGTGGTGATGCCCAGATCCTCGATTCCGCCACCTTCGGATTGCGCGAAACCTCCTCCGAACATCATCTCTCCGTTCGATTGACCGTTGCAAGGCAGCTGAGTCAGGTAGTCAAAGCCTTTGTCGTACATGAAAAGCCAGGATCTGTCATTCCCTTGGTGCGGGAATTTGGTTCCAGGCGACTGAGCAGACATCTGGCCCCGAATAGGGAAAATATTGCCTCTCAGTCCTGGAACAAGGTGCCCGACGTGCGCGTTTGTGCAGTGAATGACATGACGAGCTTTCACAGTGCCTCTCGAGGTATGCAGTGTGAATGGCGATTCGCCGGTTCTGCCGTCGATCGTTAAAACCGGCGTATTGGTTTCGAGAGTGAAGTGGTCCTCATACCGAGCGAGAAGATTCTTGAGCACACCAGTGACGAACTTGTAAGGCCACATTGCTCCAGCAGGACCGAGCATGAGGCCTCGAGCATGAGGCATGCAGTACTCCTGGCATATATATTAGGCAAGAATAAGCATACTAAATGCTCGAGATGACACTTACCTCGGGGATCTCTTCCCTATCTAGCGTCTTCCATTCCTCCGTCTCCTTCGGCAAAGCGTTTCTGAGGCGTTGCACCCGCACTTTTGCGTCCTGCCATGCCTCCTCGTCGAAATACGCGCCAACGAATTCGACGTTTCTTGCTTGACATTCATCGCGGATACCAAGCTTTTCGGCAACCTCCAGCAGCGCTGCACGTTGCGAGAGCCTGAATTTGGTGAGTTTTACTGCTGCTTCCAGGCCGTAAGTTGCCTCCAGATCGTCGAATTCGTCGGCTGTTTCGAGAATATGACCTCCGTTGCGACCGGTCGCTCCAGAACAAAAGTCTCTGGCTTCGAGAATGAGAACTCGTGGTTTCGACACCGTGTTTGAGCTTTCTGTCTCCTCGTTGCTGTCCTCCAAAATGTGAAGTGCGACTGATATACCAGTTATGCCGGAGCCAATGATAACAATGTCTGCGGTCGGAGGCAACGACGAACATTGCTTGGTGGCGAGCGATTGATCGCAGTCATTCAGCCAGAATGACTTCGTTGTTCCATGAGGGTTAGGTACACCAGGGTCAGAAAGCGCTCGTTCCAGTGCTCGCTGACGCTGGTCGACTGGTACGCCAGGATCGGAGAGCTTTGCCTGCACGAGAGCCATAATTTTTGATGTGTGTATCGCAGCACTCTCCAGGTCTCAGGCGGAGTATCGTCCAGCCTAGCAGCCAATAAGTAAACAGGTGGTGTTACTTCTCAAGTAGCGTGTCGGCTCTTGTGGTCTGTAATCTGCCGTAGACCGCGGACACCGAGCTAGTATCTATCAGGCAGATGATACCAGAACATGTCGCGAGGTCGCACTAGTTATCTTGATAGAGAAAGCTGTTTGTGGTAATTGTCAAGCGAGGTGTATGAGTGCGAAAGATTAGAGCCATCTGCACATTATCACGCCGATGGCGTCGACCTTCCCAATTAGGAAATGTCACAATGCGATGCATGATGCATGAGTATGGGGCCTCGAATGCTGACATTATTGTGAACACGAGCAAAGACCAACGCGGGGCAATCCTCAGAGAGCATCTCATGGGAGTGTTTTGAGCCAACAAAATACAAATGGCAACTATTGTTCTATATGCATAAGAGACCTGGCTCGCTTGACAGCAAAGATGATGTCTGGATATCCATGTTCATTGCTCCTTCCACGGCATCGTCGCAATGTCTTTCCAAAAGCCTTTGCGCGTACTCAATACCCGTATTGCAGGTCTTGGTGACTTGGACGGATTCGAATACAAGCTCGGTGTGAGACAATTCTGTGGAATCCAGTATGCAACACTGGCGAAACAATGGACCCGCTCTCGTCTCAACACAAGCTGGCCCAACCAATATCACGATGGCACAAAGATGGGGTGAGTACATCATTAGAGTCTCTATGACGGCCTGCGAACTGATAGTCACGCTACAGTAATGACTGTCCTCGTCCTGGCTTCGATGAGGGAGAAGATGGACCACTCACTCCAGTCCCCCCGCCTTCGCACTTTGAGCGACGACCAATACAAGATGAGCTGTCCGGCCTTATTATGAACATCGTTTCGCCATGTCTGCGAAGCGGCGAACTTGTTCCGGTCATGGTTTATGTGCACGGCGGGTCGCTGCTGTATGGAGGCGCGAACTTGCCGATCTTCGATGCCGTCAACTTGGTCTCCCTCGCTGTCTCGGAAAGCAAGCCGATCGTCTGTGTGAACTTCAACTACCGGGTCGGACTCGGTGGGTTTCTTGCAAGCAAGGCAATTGAAGAAGAGCTCCACGCCGATGGGCACGAGGGCTGCGGCAATTTCGGATTCACGGATCAGCAAGTCGCCTTGCAATGGGTGCAACGATACATCAGACACTTCGGAGGAGATCCAGAGCAGGTCACACTGGTAGGAGAGTCTGCTGGTGGGATCTCAATCAGCAATCAACTGCTGACCGCTCAAACATGCAAATTCAACCGGGCAGTCTGCATGTCCGGGCTAGCGACGTCCATCCCAGCGTGGACATTGGAGCAACACGAGGTTCTCTTCAGCGAAGTGTGCAAGCATTTTGGGATCGACTCTGATGGCCCAAACGTGATGGATCAATTGCGCCTCATTGATCAGTCCGAGCTTGCTGAAGCAACTCCAGCCATACAAGGCGTCGAAAGCGGAACTGGAAACCCTTGCGTCGATGGCTGGTTCTATGCTCAAGACCCAAGATCGATACATGATGCGCCAGAGTGGCTGGAGAGCTACGTGATTGGTGACGTCTACCACGAAGGAGTTATCTTCAGCATGAACATCAGGAACGAAACGTACGAGTCTGTGTGGAAGACGCTGCTGGATTTTATCAAGGACGAGGCCCAGCTCAAGACTGTACTGGATGCATATGACATCTCACCGGAACAGACCCTGCCTGACTTCTTAGCGGCCGTGGAACACATGGCTGGTGACGCCATCTTCAAAGTTCCCAACTACGCAACAGCTCTCGTCAATGAGCGCTTGCGTGACAATGGCAAGCTCTTCCTCTACCATTTTGACCAGCGCTCACACTTGCGCAACGAGCTTGAGGGTACCGCATATCACGCTTACGAGCTACTTTACCTGTTCGGGAATCTTGGTGACCAAATGGACAACAGCGAGCGTATACTGGCAAATCAATTTGCACTGGCATGGGTTGACTTTGTTCGAGGCGAGGCGCCATGGGAAGATCCTAGCCCAAAGTGGAAGGTTTGGGGGCCGCATGGAAAAATCGCATTGATGGAAGAATGCGATGATGAGCCTGTGAGACACTACGCTCGGATGTCGCAACTTCTCAAGATGGACAATGGTAAAACGTGGAAGAAATGGCTTCTGGGTGTGGACGCTTTGGTCAACCAGCGGAAAAACATGTGGAACAGATCTTGATACGACGCACAATACATCCCTACTTGCGCAAGCTTACATGTGCCATCGTGGGACGGCCGTGCCTTGCACATATTGTGGATTAATGATCGCCACAGCTGCTACAAATGCTCGTACCGCACACCCGTATCAAACCGGCACTCTTCTCTAGCCACTGAGATATATCCAGGACTCTAAATCATCTCAACAGCTTGGTGGGCTTATATCTCATGGTTTGATCACACACAGCGATCGTTCCGCCACCGAGACTCTCCCTTGCCTTTTGTTGTATACCTCAAAATGGTGTGATGATACCTAAACTCTAGGACTCATACATCAATCATGAGACCATCGAGATACTCACTTCCCGGTCTCTCCATCTCTAAAGCCAACGTGGTGATATCAGACGCTTCAAAGTCATACATCAGAGTCAAAGAACAATGAGATATATATTCCTTACGAAACGTATTGTGAAGTCATCGTCGTCACACCACGTGCCATAGTCATATCGAAAGGGCATCTTACCATCGAGAGGCACCAAGTATCTCATGAGCCTGTGACCCTGTGTGCTCATACCATCCGCTATCGTTTTAAAAACTTGCCATCTTTTCGCTGAGAATCGCTGCGTATCTCATAAGCCTTTACACTCATACCATATACTATGTCTACAGAATGCTACCGCCTCACCGCCGAGAACATCCAAGTATTTCACAAGCCTCTACGCTTATGTCATCTGCTATAGTCTCATAGACAGGCCGTTTCGCCGCTGAGAACCATTGTGTATCTCGTAAGTCTGCATACTAATATCGTCTGCCGTGGTCTCACATAAAGGCGCTCTCGCTGCTGAGAACCACGGAGCATCTCATGAATCCCCATGCTCATGTTATATACCCTAGTCATACAAAAAAGCTATTGTACCGCTCAGAGATAGCGAATGTTTCATAACGCTGCGTGGTCGTATCAGATGTCGTAGTCATAGAAAATGACCGGTAGACCACTGAGAGATACCGAGGATTGCTCTGTATATTTCAAACCTATTTGATCATATCAGCTATTTTGACTGCATATATTGGCCGTGAGACCGGCGAGATACACAACTACATCTCAGGCTTCGGCGAATTCACATCACGTGATATCAGATACTCCAGCACCATTGTTTGGCTGATGAGTTGATGGGATACTCGAAGAAACGGCACGGAAAAAGATAAGGCAAATAGTTTTCATTGGGTTTTCTGTTACTATCTGCCTTCGCAAACTCCCGTTTCCAAACGCAATTATCATGCGAGCTAAAGCTGCGCTTTCACAATCATCATCAACACTCATCACTTGCACAAGCAAGAAGAGAGTTTCAGACCCCAGAACACTTAGAGTTCCTCGTCAGAGTCGTCAGGGCTCTCCTCCTGACTCATGTAGCCGGCCTGGAGGGCGTTGTCGAAAACCTCCGAGACGCTCTCCAAGGCGTGGCTGTACTTAACCAGAATTTCACCACCAGAGTTCGGGTGCTGGCCGGCTTCGAACGTGACAGTGAAGGGCTCCACCTCGTTGCGAGGCAGGTGCGACTCGTTGTCGCCGTCTGGGGTGGAGTTGGCAGTCTCGCGGGCACGGGTCACCGGGCCGCTGATGGTGGTGGAAACACCGGTGGGCTGTGCGATGGTTGCCTGCGAATCGAAGCGCTCAATGACTTGCTGGATGGTGGTCTCGACTTTGATGGTCATGTCAGCCTCATTTCCACTGCTTGGGGTTTGAGGGTCAGACTCACGCTCCTCCTCGGCGGCGAGTGCGGCTTCCTTGTCGATGACTCGCTCGAGGACGTCCTCCCTCTCGGCAGAGATCCATATGTCCTGGATGACCTCCTTGAACTGACCGGACATTTCGACCACGGTGCGAGCCTCGTGAACGTCTTGCACGAGCTCCTCGAACTCGTAGTACTTCTCCGAGACGATGTTGAGCTGCTTCTCCGCATCTTCCGGGGTATTGTAGGCAATCTCGATCGCACGGGAGACGAGATCCTTTCTGAGGGCATGGAAGATGTCGACCCACTGCTGCCCCCTGTTCTTAACTGGGATGTTGGGCTCGCTGGCCTTAACGGCACAGAAACGGACATGGACCTTGGAACAAGTGATCTCGGGGCCATCCTCGTAAGCCTGGATCATGAGGATGATGAGACGGTGGGTGCCAATGGCATCAGTGATCCTGTCGATCTTCCGCTGGTTGAGCTCGGCCGCACTCGGGGACCTGGAACCGCTGTCGGGGTGGGGAGTAGCCTGGCGAGAGACAGCCTGGCGAGGGGCCCTGTTGATGTTCAGAGGGGCAGGCCAATCACTGTCACGGGGAACCTGGGAGGTAGGTAGGCCAGGGAGAGGGGTCCGGGGAGCCGCGGAGACAGACATGCTAGGGGTCAGGCTAGGGGCCAGGCTATAAGCCGGGCGAGGGGCCTGAGGGAGCTGAGGGGCATGGTGAACAGGCTGGGCATTAGCCATGCGAGGAGCCGTAGGAACCGGACCGTCGAAACTGCCGTCACTGGCAGGCTGGGGGTGGCGGTGGCGATTTGGCAGTGGAACTGCCTGACGCTGACCACCGACGTCACGGATGGTTCCGTGGGCAGTTGGAGAGCCAGCACGCGCGCGTGTGCTGCGTGTGGCCGGGGGAGCAACAGGTCTGTTGCCGTAGATGGCAACAGGTCTCGGGCCAGTTCTGGTCCTCCGGATAGTAGCAGGACCAGTGGGGACAGGAGCAGAGGCTTGGGCAAACTGGGCACGGTGGCTCTGACCGGCTCTGGTCCTCGTGGTGGTAGCAGGACCGGTGGAGACAGGAGCAGAGACATGGGCGAACTCAGCACGGTGGCTCTGGCCGGCGAAACGATCGCTGAGGTCCTGCGGGTTGCTGCCGGAGATGGCGTTGGGGTCTGCGGTCAGTTAGTACAGTTGCTTTGCGAGAGAGGGAGAGGAGATGGAGTTCACTTACTGTTCCAGGCTGCAGTACCCTGGTTGGCAGAAGCCTGCAGCTGCGCGATGCGCTGTTGGATCAGGCTGGCAACCCGGGCGTCCTGATTCGGGTTGGAACGACGCAGATTGCCGCGAGCGTCAGTGAGCGCCATATAGGCGTCACTGTCGCGGGTGGAGGCGGTGCTCAAGTCGGCCATGGCCACTTGGGCCTGACGTCTGGCGCGTGCGGCCTCGACCTCAGCGTTGTCGGTGTCACCTGGGGTCTGCATGGTTGCAAGGGGGTGAGTAGGTTCTGGTGAGTTAATGGAGTCGACGAGAAGATGGAGATGCGAGCGTGGATGGTGTGCGAAGATACCAACTCGCACCCGCTCGTGATGGATGCAGGAGGGTTGTTTTGGTGAGTGGTGAAGCCGAAGCGCGACTAAACAATAAACAAGTGGGCTGCCAAGCGGGTGCACAAAGTGAGGAAGGAGCGTTGGACCCTCCGCCAACAGACCGGTGAGCAACGGGGGAGCGACAGCGAGGTGTAAACACGCTCTGACCAGGCCGACGAGTAGTAGTCGAGGGAAGACTACGAGCTCAAGATACTCGTAGACTTGTAAGATAAGATTGTAGAAAGTGAGTGAGGTCCTTGTCGAGTTGTAGCCGTCTTGGTCAAGAAGACTCCCGTCGATGGTGTGAGGGCGACAAGGTTGGGAGGGAGATGCTTCTACAAGAGCTGCATCGGCATAGGCTGGCAATAGCATGCATCAATGGCACATAGGTGTTCGACTCTCTGCTCTCACTGGGCTTGAGGTGGCTACTTCTTGCGATGAAATGAGGACGTAGCATGGCCGTGATCGATCGTGTCCGAAGCCACCCCCGGATCGCATGCCTACACTGCCGCCGCCATTGGAGCGTGTCGAGAATGGAAACTTGGCCATTCAATCACTTCTCCCAAGCACAAGTTGCAGAATGCCCTTGAACAGCGTGCCTACTCGTACAATCGAAGGGACAACACGCCAGGCGAACGCAGTGCCATACTCTTCTTGACAACGACGACAACGGCGGTAGTTTGGGTGGCGACGACAACATCAGGCCAGGGTCGGCAGGCAAGTAATCCTCAGCACCCAATACTTTCAGCGTGCCATTGTATTGACGAGCAGCACGTCCACAGAATGCATGAGCAATCTGCTAAACATCCATCTTGACTTCGCCATTGAGCAGCAACTTCAGCAAGACAGCGAAAACACCACCACAAAATCATTGCTTGAAAGGCTCTCTTCGACAAAGAAGACCAAAGCAACGACAAGCTACTTCAGGTCGGCAAACAGCAATTGCTTGCGGGCACGATCTCGAGCAAACACTGCATTGCCTCTTGTCGCGCGAGCAAGCGAGCTGTTCGACATCAACAACTGCTGTCGGACGTGCTTCTCAGATCACCGACGACCATTGCATGGCGGAGAGCAGATTCAAGAACACCAGTCTCGCCTTTCTTGCCAGAGAGAGCTCGAGCACGATTACAATCGAGCGTACGAAATGCGACTCCAAGCTACGACGCCACCACCGATTGACAAACTCGAGCATACGAATTGACACGCAACATCCTCAAGTACACGATCTCCACCCACTACGGGCGACGCACGCTCAACGAACGAAGAGAGCTAGGACGCAAGAGCTGGGAGACAAAAGCTGGGCTGCAAGAGATGGAGGCACAAGGGCGGGTGGTTTGAAGAACCGATGTGCAAGAGAAGGCAACGCAAGAGCCAGCCATGGGAAAGATGGCAGATCAAGAGTTGGCAGTACAGAGTGAGAGCAGCCTCTGGCAATAGTTTCGGTCAGACCACGATGGGCACCTGTTGATCTGCGAAGAAAGCTGAAGTGGCATGCCTTCTCGCCACCTTGAGAAGAGCTTGGATGCAAAGAACAAGGCCGCACATAGTACACCATTGGATAAGGTATAATACATCGTAGACAGATGGTCCTAAAAAAGCAGCAACACTAGAGCATTTCGCGATCTTGCAAAATGCTTTGAGTGCAAATGCGTGCTCGTACTTCGTAGCAAAGACTCTGTAGCTCGCCACGTCCTTTGCAATGCCCATGACTTCAAGCATGACCCTCATCGGACAAGGTACACCGTACACTACATCGTAGGCATGTTATCTCGTGAAGACAGACGGAGTCTCTAGAGCACTGAGCGATCCTGTACGGCGCTTTGAGTGAGACCGCGTGCATGTAATTCATCGTAACGACTTTGCAGCTCGCAACGGCCTCGTGCAATCTCCATCACGCGGAGGATAGCACTCAAGCGTGGATAAACCTCAGCATCGTGCATGAGACATCAAGCAGATGACCATAGCCTCAACATCGATTAGTGAAGTGAAGCATGCCCCCGCCTATGGATCAGCGGACTTAGCAGCCAACAATCCGCGGCTGAGCTAAGTGACCAAGTCCACTCTCGTAGCCCAACATGGCAACAAGTAGATAGACATGATCTTTACAATGATGTGCCGCATACGAGCTCCATGCTACAACTGACAGCATGCCCCTCGAAGTCTCGCAAAAACCGTAGCCTTTCTGTGGCGGACACATCGTCGTCGCCAGGCAAGCCTGAGGCACCTCCGCTCCGCCTCGTGATTCACAATGTAAACAAACGCACGACCAACAAACAGGTACGTGCAGGAGCCACTCGCCTCTGCAGGTCTTGGCACGGCGGAGCGTCCATAAGTAATTTCGAAGTTGAAGCTCGCGTCTTCCTTTGCTCTCGACCATACTTGATCTGTTCGCTCGCCTGGCGGCCACGTAGGTTCTGATATCGGGCCGCCTGGGCATAATTTTTGGAAACCCAAGGGCATGCAGCCAGTATTGCACTACAGCTGGTTTGCGTGCTGCTCAATCAATCTTTTCATCAGTTCACCGTGTTGCTTGCAACGGGTGGTTGGAGAAGAGAGAAGAATTACAGGCACATGACGACGGAGCGGTGCTCGCTGCTCGCGGGAGCCCCAGGACTTAACAAATCCTCCTCGCCGTCGCTTGATCTTAGACTTGACCAACCTCTTTCGCGGCGTCAACGACCAACTGGGGCATTCAGGCCCTGGGTAGTCGCGCGGCGACATCATGACAGTTTGGCGTTGCGGAAGAGGAGCAGAGTACTTGCTACGGCGAGATGTCTTCTCTGTGGACACAGTTTTTGGAACCATGGGGTTCATGCGACCAGTATTGCACTACCGCTGGCGCGCGTGGCCCTCAACAATCTTTTTCATCAGTCCTACTCGTTGCCAGCAACGAGAGGTTGGAGAAGAAGCTATTGAGGTCACTGCCACGCTGCGTAGCACGTGA